>Ga0209039_10001024_pt1 | contig 27236 bp, 24 predicted proteins | sample BogFormECP12_OM1_FD_188238 | JGI IMG/M metagenome (GOLD analysis project Ga0209039, IMG submission 188238) | Bog forest soil microbial communities from Calvert Island, British Columbia, Canada - ECP12_OM1 (SPAdes) (version 2) | ecosystem: Environmental > Aquatic > Freshwater > Wetlands > Bog ... | reverse complement strand
GACCACACCGACTCGATGAGCCAACGCGACACCGGCTGGATCCAGTTCTACGCGGAGAGCAACCAGGAGGTCATGGACACCGTCCTCCAGGCGTTCCGGCTCGCGGAGCACCCGCATGTGCGCCTCCCCGTGATGGTGATGGAGGACGCGTTCTACCTCTCGCACACGCTCGAACCGGTGGAGGTTCCCGACCAAGAGGTCGTGGACGCTTTCCTGCCCCCACGCGAGCCCCACGCGATCCTCGTCCCAGGTACGGCGAGCCGTCTCGGGTCGTTCACGGGACCCGACCGCTACGTCGACTTCCGATGGGAAGTGGCCCAGGCGATGGAACGCGTGCCGGCGACCCTCGCGCTGGTCGAGGAGGAGTACCGCCGGGCCACGGGCCGCCACCACGGCGGTCCGGTGCCGACCTATCGCACGGACGACGCGGACGCGGTCCTCATCACGATGGGTACCGCGACGACCACCGCCCGGACCGTCGTCGACGACCTTCGGGCGGAAGGGAAGAAGGTCGGGCTCGCAAAGCTTCGACTGTTCCGACCGTTCCCGAACGAGGAGATCCGTTCCCTTGCGGCCCGCGTCGACCGGCTCGGCGTGGCCGACCGTTCGTACACGTTCGGCCCGATGGGTGCGGCCGGCACCGAGGTGTGCGCCGCGCTCTATCCGTCCTCCCACCGACCCACCGTCACCGGCTTCTACGCCGGCATCGGGGGACGCGACGTGACCCCGCACGTGGTCCGTCGCATGTACGAGACGCTCCTTTCGGGGGCGCCCTCCGAGGTCCATTGGGCGGACATCGAAGAGGAGGTATCGGCCGATGGCTAAACTCACATTGCCGGCCCAGGAGCTGATGTTCTCGGGTCACTCGGCCTGCCCGGGGTGCGGCGCGGCGCTCTCGATGCGCCTCCTCTTGAAGGGACTGGGCCCGCGCACCGTCGTCTCGGTGCCCGCGTGCTGCTGGACGGTCATCGCCACTCCGTACCCGACCACCGCCCTCGGGGTCGCGATGATGGACAACCCGATCGAGGCGACCGGCGCCTCGATCTCGGGGATCCGGGCCGCGCTCGACGCGATGGGGCAGAAGGACGTCACGGTCGTCGGGTTCGCGGGCGACGGCGGCACGGCGGACATCGGCATCCAGGCGCTGAGCGGCATGCTCGAGCGCCGGACCAACGCGATCTACGTGATGTACGACAACGAGGCGTACATGAACACGGGCGTGCAGAGAAGCGGCGAGACCCCGCTCGGTGCGTGGACGACCACGACCCCGGTCGAGGGCCACGAGCACGGGAAGCTCGAGGCGAAGAAGGACATGATGGCGATCGTCCTCGCGCATCACCCGACGTACGCGGCGACGCTGAACCCGAGCTTTCCCGAGGACTTCGAGCGGAAGGTCGAGAAGGCGAAGTCGATGACCGGCCCCCGCTTCTTCCATATCTTCGCGCCGTGCGCCCCGGGGTGGCGGTTCGATTCCCAGAAGACGATCGCCATCGGCCGCCTCGCGACCGACACGGGCATCTTCCCGCTCTACGAGGTCGAGGAGGGCCGCTACCACATCACGCGGAAAGGGGGGACCTTAAAGCCGGTCGAGGAGTACCTCCACGCGCAGGGCCGGTTCCGCCACTTGACCCCGGAGAACGTCGCCGCGGTCGGAGCGCAGGTCCGGGCCAACTGGGAACGGCTCCTCACGGCCGAGCGCGAAACGCTGGTCGCGCCGACACCGAAGGGCCCCGCTCTCGCCGCGCCCGCACCGAGCGCCTAAATAGGCCATCCTGCTCGGGCTCGCCGCAGCGGGGTAGGGTAGTCAGGAAAGCGGCCGGCGTTGCCGTCCGTCCTGAAATCCCGACGGGCTCATAACCCGTAGATCCATGGTTCAAATCCATGCCCCGCTATCTGGCCCTGGCGAGGGAGTTCTGGCTCGGGCGGCGCGGCCGGCGTCCGACCTTCTAGGCTTCCGGGCAGGAGCGAACCCCATATCTCTTCATGACACAAGGACCCGCCCGCCGACCGGCGGCCGCGGTACAGCGCTGCGTTACGGCAGGTCGCGATCACCGGTCCCGGCCCCGGGCGAGGAGCCGGGCCCTCCCGGTGCGGGGGTGGGCGGAAGCGGGGCGCTCCCTCGACCCCGGTCGAACCACGGTCGGCTCCAGAGGGCGAGGTAGACGAGCGAAAGGAGCACCGGGACCTCCACCAGCGGGCCGATCACGGAAGCGAAAGCTTCTTGCGACGCAACCCCGAACACGACGACGGCCACTGCGATCGCGAGCTCGAAATCGTTGCTCGCGGCCGTGAACGCGACCGTCACCGACTTCTCGTACCCGAACCGGAGCCAGCGACTGCCGAAGAACGCCAGCGCCCACATCCCCAGGAAGTACGCGAGCAGGGGGACGACCACCCGAACGACCGTCAGCGGGAGCGTGGTGATCGACAATCCCTGGATGGCGAACATCACCACGATGGTGAAGAGAAGCCCCCAGAGGGTCAGGCGACCGACCGCCGGCGTGAACCGCTCGTCGTACCATCGTTGCCCCCGCCATCGGGCGAGGCCGACCCGGCTGGCGATGGCCGCGCCCAGCGGCACTCCCAGGAAGACGAGCACGCTGAGGGCGACCGTCGAAGCGTCCACGGAGATCGTCTGCGCGGGCAGGTGAAGCCAGACGGGCAGGACGTCAAGATAGAAGACCGCGAGGCCGGCGTAGGCGATGATCTGGAACACGGCATTGAGCGCGACCAGCACCGTCGCGTACTCGGGATCCCCGCCCGCGAGCTGGTTCCACACCAGCACCATGGCGATGCACCGAGCGAGACCGACCAGGATCACTCCCGTCCGAAGCGCAGGAGCGTCGGGGAGGAATGCCCAGGCGAGGGCGAACATCAACGCCGGTCCCACGACCCAGTTCAGAACGAGGGAGAACCCCGTGGCTCGCCAATCCCGTGCGACTTCCTGGACCCGTCCGTACCGCACCCGTGCTAGGATTGGGTACATCATCAGCAACAGCCCGATCGCGATTGGGATCGACACCGACTGGACTTGCCAGAGGCCGAGAGCGGTCCCGATGTTCGGCCAGATCCGTCCAACGGCCAGACCCAGCGCCATGGCCGCAAGCACCCAGACGGGCAGGTACCGGTCGACGAGGTCGAGCTGGCCGGCCGGAGCCGGGCTCGCGGCCGGGCCCCTCACCGAAGGGAGAGCGTTCACGTTCCCACCATCACCCTTCATGCGAGCAGCACGTGCTTCGCCGGTCGGTGAGGTTCTGGGATGCATCACCGCGGCGCGGAGAACTGCCGTGGGCCCGCGAGGTGGCGGAGTCGACGTGGCGGGTGATCACGCGGGCCTTCCGAAGCCAGAGTCCCGGTCGACCTGCCGACGATTCGCGAGAACGAGTTCGGTCCGCAGGCCCTTCACGAGCCCGACAATTCGTTCGCGAACCTGCCGGAAGCCATCATCATCCAGATTCACCGGGTCGGGGAGCGCCCAGTCCCGAAGTTCCAGGGACTTGAGATGCGCCGGGCAGCTTGCATCGTCAAGGCAACCCATGGTGACGCGGACCCGAGCATGGTCCATCATCTCCGGGGTCAGCAGCTGGGGTGGATGCGACGGGAGGTCCAACCCGATTTCGCGGAGCATCACGCCCGTCCGAGGGTTGGCCGCCGCGGCGGGCTTCGTCCCGGCAGAGGCAGCGACCCAGCCGTCGGGAGGATTCGCGTTGAAGACCGCCTCGGCCATCAGCGATCGGCCGGAGTTCCCGACACAAATGAACAGGACGACCTTGGGCGCGGTCATGGCCCAGGTCCTCCGGGTTTGACTGCCCGGACTTCCCCGGGCACGACCCCGAGTTCCGCCTGGGGCCGGAGCGAATCACGCGTCGGGTCCTCCCCGAGGACCGTGACCTCGATGGAGCTGAACCCGGCCGAGCGGAGGAGGTCGGTGACCTCGTCGCGGGTGAGGGCCCCCGAGGAGCAGGAACTCCAGAGTTCCGGGTTCGATCGGTCGCTCTCGGAGATGGGCCGGGTGGCGAGGACGTCGGCGATGGCGAGCCGGCCCCCGGGCTTCAAGGCGCGGAACGCCTCCCGGTACACGGCACCCTTGTCCGGGGCGAGATTGACGACGCAGTTCGACAGGACGACATCGACGGAACCGTCGGCCACCGGAAGGTGCTCGATCTCTCCGAGCCGGAACTCGACGTTGGTCCGCCCGCTCGCCCGGGCCAGATCCCGGGCTCGGGCCACCATCTCGGGGGTCATGTCCACGCCGATCACGCGCCCCGCTGGTCCGACCTGGCCTGCCGCGAGGAAGCAATCGACCCCCGCGCCGCTGCCTAGGTCGAGCACGGTCTCCCCCGGCCGAAGCTTCGTCAATCGGGTGGGAATACCGCAGCCGAGTCCGAGGTCCGCCCCTGGGGGAACTGTCGCGAGCTCTGACGGTGAGTAGCCGCCGCAGCACCCGCTCCGATCGGTGGGCCCAGCCGCGGGTGCGGTCGTTGTGCACCCGCACGACCCGCCGCTTTCACCGCAACACGAGGCGCTCTCACCGCGGGCGATGCTCCCGTAATGCTCACGCACGGACCGTCGCATCGACTCCGTGGCTCCTTCGTTCTCGCTCATGATAGGTCCTTCGACATCCCGGGACGGAGGCGATAGTACGTCCACTTCCCGCGCCGTCGGGCCGTCACGAGGCCCGCGGACGTGAGCACCGACATGTGGTGGCTCACGGTGGCGTGGGTGAGCCCCAGCGCGGCCTGGATCTCGCACGCGCAGAGCTCTCCCTCGTGGCGCAGGAGGGCGACGGCCGTGAGCCGCTGCTCATCGGCGAGCGCCCTAGCCCGGGCGAGCGCCCGGCCGAACCCCTTCCCTTTCGCCACCTGCTTCCCGAGCCCCTGGTAGCGGGGCAGGCAGCCGTTCCCGTCCGTGCCCGTGAGTCTCCCGAGGCGTTGGGTGAGGTCCGTATCGGGATGGGGATTCGTCATCATGTTGACGCATGTCGACATGATATATGTAGATATCCATCAACATGACTTGATACCGGAGTCCGGCGCACTCGGAGAGGTTTCCGCGCGAATGCGGGTCGGCGCGTCCCGGCTGGGACCTAGGAGCTCGAGGAGCTTCCGCCCTTGCCCTTGGAGCGACGACGGGTTGGCTTCTTTCCGGACTCTTCAGCGACCGGGGCGTTCTCCGTCCCGTCAGCCGAAGCTGGAGCGGGCTCAGGGGGTGCGGGCGGAGCCGTCTCTGGTGTAGCCGGAGCGGGGGCGGCGGGCTCGGGGGGCGGAGGCGGAGGTGAGGCCGGCGCGGGCGGCGCCGGAGGCGGCGGGGGTGGCGGCGGGACGTGATGTGTGGGGGCCTCGGGCGCAGGGGGGGGTGCGTGATGCGGGGGAGCTGGCGCGGCGGGGGCCGAAACCGCGGCCGCGGGGTGATGGGTCGTGGGAGTGGAAGCGGGGCGAGCTGCGATCGGGGTGAACTCACCGGGCCGCCACGTGTGCGGCATCCGCAGGATCGACGGGTCCTTCAGGAAGAGGTCGGCGTGGCCGCACGCACGGCAGATCCGGGTCCCGAGGGAAAGCTCCCCGCGGGAGCGAAGGGAAAGCGACCCGCCGCCGAGTCCACCGGTCTTGAGGTCATTCGCCCAGACGAAGTCGGATGCACCGCAGTTGCTGCAAACAGGGGCCAATCGAGTCACCCGGTGGGCGCGGTCAGGTGGGCCGCCCATAAAAAAGGGTTGCGGAAGCGCGGCGAGCGGGCGAACCCGCGGGGACGGCCGTAGTTCCGGAAGGTCCAAGTAGGGTTCCGCCCGTTCGCCGGCTGCATGGCTCCCTCCCGTTTCGCGCGCATCGCGGTGACCATCGACGGTTCGCCGAACTCCGAGGACGCTCTCGGCGAGGCGATCGACCTCGCCACCCGGTACGGGAGCGAGCTCACGATCCTCACCGTCGCCCCCATCGTGCCGGTCTACATGCCGTCCGGGAATTCGTACATGGCGACGCCCATCTCCCAAAGCGACCCGACCCGCTACCGCGCGCTCATCGACGCCGCGGTGAAGCGAGCCCAGGACGGGGGGATCACGTCCGTCACGGGGGTCTGCCAGGAAGGCGTGGTGGTCGACGAGATCCTCGCGTTCCTCGAAACCCATCCCGTGGACCTCGTCGTGGTCGGTTCGCGGGGCCTCTCGGCGACGAAGCGGCTCCTGATCGGGAGCGTCTCTTCCGCCCTGGTCACGCACGCACCGTGTCCGGTGCTGGTCGTGCGCGGGCGCCCGCCTACGAAATCCGCTGCTTGACGATGACCCGGGTCGGCACGGGAAGCTTGTGGGACGCCTTTCGGAGCGCTTCCTTCGCCACGTCGAGATGGGCCTCGGTCGTGTAGACCGTGAGCAGCTCGGCGCCGATGCCGGCCCGGACGGCGTGACCGACCGGCTTTCCGAACGCTCCCCGCATCCCGGCCGAGATACGGTCGGCGCCCGCCCCCATCGCCATCTTGTGCTCGCGGAGGATCTGATGGGGGAAGCGGCGGACCTTGAGATGGAACTCGTTCGGCGCGGACTTTTCCAGGACCCGTACCGCGCTGATGCGCGCCGCTTCGAGGGCGATATCGCGGACCTGAGCCGCCTCTTCCATTCCGAGCGTGAGGCTGAACGGGAACGCGGCCCGGAGGTTCCCGGTGTCGAACTGAGTGATGCGGCACGTGGGAATACCGCCCATGTACTCTTGGCGGGTGTAGACCTGCCCCTCGACCTTGCGGTACATACGGGCGGGTTTGCGCGTCATGGGAGCCGCCGAGACGGGCCTCCCACTAAAAGGCTTGCGGAGCGCGGTCTCCCCCAAGTTCTCGAGGGAGCGCGCACCCTAGCTCACGGGCGACTCACGCGGGCGCCGGACGTCGCGGCCCGGAGCTCGACGGCCGGGACGCCCTCGAGCTGCAGCCACTCGAGACAGGCCCGACGGCCGCGGGCCGAGCGGGGCAGCGCGAAGAAGCTCTGGCCGAACATCGCTTGGCAGGCCCACGCGCCCTGACGTCGAAGAGCCCGTACGGCACGTTCCACGGCCGGGGAAGCGAGGCCGGCCCGGTCGGTGAACCGCTCGCTCAGGTGGAAGAGCCGCGGGGCGTCCGGGTGCTGGCCCAGCGCCTCCCAACCGGCGGAAGCGCGGGTGATTCTACGGAGGGCTGCCCTGTCCCCCAGCACCGAAGGGGACGGAATCGGGCGGCCGACCACGCCGACGAGCAACGCGGGTCGGAACGGCCGGTGGACGATGTGACCGAACGGGGGGATCCCGGGTCGAGCCCGGACCTCGAGTCCTCCACCCAGGATCGCGGCCACGCCGCCGAGCCCACCTCCGCCAAAGAGGTCGGCGAGATGGGCGACGCGGACCGCGTCAGACCGCGGGCGACCGGAGAGCGCTCCCACCGCGAGCGCGGCCGCGAGGGCTCCGGCGGCGCTCATGCCGAACCCTTGCCCGACAGGAAGATCGTGGTGGAGGCGGACGGTGATGGCCCCGGGACGCCCCACGGCCATGCGACGAGCGGCCTCCTCGGAGATCGGCCAGGGCCCCGGTCCGTCGCCAACGACTCGGACGCGGGAGCGGGAGGAAGGATCGAGCTCGGCCTCGGCCCAGACCCCGAGCTCGAGGACGATCCCCGCACCCACCGACCCTCGACCGCGCGGGTCGCGGGCGGACGCGTCGGGGCGGAAGACCCCGGTGACATGGCCCGGAGCGAACGCACGGGAACGACGGACGCGCGAGCCCGTCATCGACCTCGCCCCTGGGTTTTGGTCATGCGTAGTTATAAGCCGACCCGCTTTATGATTGGTACCGCCGGCGAAGCGGGACAGTCCGGACAACCATGAGCGAACCTGAATCGTCGGCCCCCGAGCACGACGCCTTCGACCGTCTCAACTTCCTCGAGCTGCGGAACACGCAGCTGGCGGAAGCGATCAAGCGGGTCGAGAGCGAGCGGCACTACATGGAGGCCGAGATCCTGCGTCTCCAGCGCGAGGTCAAGCGGCTCAAGACGGAGCTCGACCGACTGCGCTACCCGCCGCTCATCGTCGGCAGCGTCCGGGACGTGCTCACGGACGGCCGGGTGATCGTGAAGTCGTCCACCGGACCCGATTTCGTCGTGAACTCCGCCGAGACGGTGGAGCACGGCAAGATCACCGTGGGATGTCGCGTCGCGCTCAACAAGCAGACGCTCGCGGTGATGGGGATCCTGCCCGCGTCGCTCGACCCGCTCGTGACCGCGAGCGAGATCGTCGACAAGCCGACCGTCGCCTACGGGGACATCGGGGGACTTTCCGACCAGATCCGGGAGATCCGCGAGGCCGTGGAGTTCCCGCTCCTCCGGGCGGAACTCTATAAGAAAGTGGGCGTCGACCCCCCGAAGGGCGTGCTCCTGATCGGTTCCCCGGGAACGGGGAAGACGATGATCGCGAAGGCGGTGGCGCACCACACGAACGCGACGTTCATCCGTCTCGTCGGCAGCGAGCTCGTGCAGAAGTACATCGGCGAGGGCGCTCGTCTCGTCCGGGAGCTTTTCCAGCTCGCCCGCGAGAAGGCCCCGACGATCATCTTCATCGACGAGGTCGACTCGATCGGCGCGAAGCGCCTCGAGGTCGCCACGAGCGGCGACCGGGAGGTCCAGCGGACGTTGATGCAGCTGCTCGCGGAGATGGACGGTTTCGAACCGCTCGCGAACGTCAAGATCATCGCCGCGACGAACCGGCCCGACATCCTCGACGACGCGCTCCTGCGTCCGGGGCGGTTCGACCGGATCATCGAGATCCCGGTCCCCACGTACGGCGGCCGGTCCGATATCTTCAAGATCCACACCCGAGGGATGGCCCTCCACGAGCCGATCGACTTCGAGGCGCTCGCGAACCGGTGCGAGGGCGCGACCGGCGCGGACATCCGCGCGATCTGCACCGAGGCGGGCATGTGGGCGATCCGCGAGGAGCGGGACAGCGTGACGACGGCGGACTTCGACCGGGCGATCGAGAAGGTCGTTGGCGAGGAAGAGCTCCGCAAGGAATCCGTCACGATGTTCGCCTGAACGGCCCTCGAACGCTGGAGACTCCCCCGAGGTACCTCGGGGAACCGGGGCGCTCACCCTTGGAGGGCGAAGCGTCCGATGAGCCGCGGACCCGCGGGGACGGAAAGGTCCACGAGGTAAGCGGGCGCGCCCGCGATGCGGGCGACCGGGCGGTCCGCGGTCACCCGCACGCCGCCCGGACCGATCTCGGCGACCTCGGCGGGGACCACCTGGAGCCCGTGGGAAAGTTGAACGGCCGCCCCGACCCCCGCGTCCCCGCGGTAGTAGCGGCACTTCTGGAACGCGCTCCCCTTGAGCTCCGTGCCCTCGGAGAGCGAACCTTCCGGCGCCAAGACCTGCCCTCGGGAGAGCTCGTCCACGTCCACCGCCTTGAGGGCGATCCCGACGCGCTCTCCGCATTCGGCCTCCTTCCGTTCGATGTCGTGGACCTGGATCGAGCGGATGTCGAGGAGTTTCGGCGTCGGCCAGAGACGCAGTCGGTCGTGGGCATGCAGCGTCCCCCGTCGCACGACCCCGAGCGCGACCGTGCCGACCCCCTTCACCGGGAAGGAGTGGTCGATCGGCACCATCACGGGTCCCTCCACGAGGGGGGCCTTCCAACGGTCGATCAGGTCCCGGATCTTCGGGAGGTCGAGCGGGACCTTCGTGGCCCCCTCGAGCCGCCCGCCCTTCAACGCCCGTCCGAGCTCGGCCTCCCCGACCGCGGGGCCGAGGACGACCGTCGTGGGGACCTCCGCCAGCTCGACGGTGGCAATCGTCTCGGCGACCGACCGGGTGAGCTCGGGGACGATGAGGAGGCACTGGTCGGCCATCGCGAGGGAGCTCAGGAGGGGCGAGAACTTCTCCGGGAACTGGGTGGGCTCCACGAGGGTCATTGCGTGGCCCTCGGTGACGGAGTTGAACAGCGTGAGGTCGGACTCCGTCCCTCGTTTCCCGAGCTCCTTCGCGACATTGGGCGCGCCGACGATCGCGATGGTGACGCCCGTCGTCATGAGGCCTTCCCGCTTCCCTTCGGAGCGGACACAGTGAGCACGATCGCCTCGTCCTTCGCGTCGACCCGGACCTCGCTCCCATCCCGGATCTCGCCGGCGAGAAGCTTCGCGGTGAGCGGGTCGACGACCATCCGCTGGATCGTTCGCTTCAGCGGTCGAGCGCCGAATGCGGGGTCGAAGCCGGACGTGGCCAAGAGCGACCGGGCCGCGGGCGTCGCGACGATGTGGACCCGTCGGTCCTCGAGGCGATGCGTCACTTGGGCGAGCTGCAGGTCGACGATCTCTTCGATCTCGGGTTCGGTGAGGGCATGGAAGATCACGACCTCGTCGAGGCGGTTCAGAAACTCGGGCCGGAACTGGACCCGGAGCGCGGGCTCGAGCAGCTTACGCCGCTCCTCGTCGCTCTTCGCCCCGGCGATCAGGTCGGAGCCGAGGTTGCTCGTCAGGATCACGAGCGTGTTGCGGAAATCGACCGTGCGGCCCTGGCCGTCCGTAAGGCGGCCATCGTCCATCAGCTGGAGGAGCACGTTCACGACGTCGGCGTGGGCCTTCTCGACCTCGTCGAACAGGATCACCGTGTACGGCCGGGACCGCACGGCCTCCGTGAGTTGTCCCCCCTCCTCGTACCCGACGTAGCCGGGGGGCGCGCCGATCAGTCGCGCGACCGTGTGCTTCTCCATGTACTCGCTCATGTCGACCCGCACGAGCGCCTTCTCGGAATGGAACAGGAAGTCGGCGAGCGCCTTCGCGAGCTCCGTCTTCCCGACCCCGGTGGGGCCGATGAACAGGAACGTCCCCATCGGTCGATTCGGGTCGCCGAGCCCGGAGCGGGCGCGGCGCACCGCTTTCGAGACGGCCGCGACGGCCTCGTCCTGGCCCACGACCCGCTTCCGTAGCGTCTCTTCCATCGTGAGGAGACGCTTCATCTCGCCCTGGAGGAGCCGCGTGACCGGGACGCCGCTCCACTTCGAGATGACGAGCGCCACGTCGTCCTCGGTGACCTCCTCCCGCAGCATCGGGCCGGCCGCCGTGCCCTCCGCCTCCTTCGTCAGGCCGTCGATCTGTTTCTGAAGGTCCGGCACCGTTCCGTAGCGGAGCCGGGCGGCCGCCTCGAGGTCGCCCGAGCGCTCGGCCTGCTCCTCTTCCGCCTTCGCCTCGTCAAGCTTCGCGCGCAGGGCCCGCAGCTTTTCGACGTGCTCACGTTCGCGCTGCCAGCGGACGAGCAGGCCCTTCTCCTTCTCCTTGAGGTTCGCGAGCTCCTTGTCGAGCGCCTTGAGCCGTTCCCGGCTGGCCGTGTCCCGCTCCCGAGCGAGGGCGGTCCGCTCGATCTCCAGCTGGCGGATCCGTCGGGAGAGCTGGTCGAGCTCGCTCGGGCGCGAGTCGAGGGTCAGGCGGACCATCGAGGCGGCCTCGTCGATCGCGTCGATCGCCTTGTCGGGCAGGTGGCGGTCCGAGATGTAGCGAGCCGACAGCGTCGCGGCCGCCACGAGGGCCGAGTCGTGGATCTTCACCCCGTGGTGGAGCTCGTAGCGCTCGCGGAGCCCCCGAAGGATCGAGACGGTGTCCTCCACGGTCGGTTCCGCGACCATCACCGGCTGGAACCGTCGTTCGAGCGCGGCATCCTTCTCGATGTAGCGCCGATACTCCTGGGTCGTGGTCGCGCCGATGCAGTGCAGGGTCCCGCGGGCGAGCGCCGGCTTGAGGAGGTTCGAAGCATCGAGGGCTCCGCCTTCGGTGGCGCCCGCGTGGACGAGGGTGTGGAGCTCGTCGATGAACAGGATCACCTGCCCTTCGGACCGTTCGACCTCCTTGAGGACCGCTTTGATGCGCTCCTCGAACTCGCCGCGGAACTTCGCGCCCGCGAGGAGGTTCCCGAGGTCGAGCGCGATCACGCGTCGGTCCCGAAGGGATTCGGGCACGTCCTTCGTCGCGATCCGCTGGGCGAGCCCCTCGACCACGGCGGTCTTTCCGACACCGGGGTCGCCGACCAGCACGGGGTTGTTCTTGGTCCGACGCGAGAGGATCTGGATCACGCGACGGATCTCGTCGTCCCGCCCGATCACGGGGTCGAGCTTCCGCTCGCGGGCCAGGGAGGTGAGGTCCTTCCCGTACTTCTCGAGCGCCCGGTATTGGGCCTCTTCGGTGCGGCTCTCGACGGGATGGTCCGGCCCCCGGACCTCCTCGAGCGCCGCCTCGACCGCCGCACGTCGGACCCCGAGCTCCTCGAGAATCTCGCGCGCGGGCGAGGGGACGGAAAGAAGGCCGAGGAGAAGCTCGTCCGCGGTCGTGTACCGGTCTTTCCGCTTCTCCGCTTCCGCTTCGGCGGCATCGATCACCTTCGAGAGGTCGCGGGAGAGGTACTGGTCCGACGGGGCCACCCGGTCCGCCGTGGGGAGGCCCTTCAGTCGCTCGGTAACCCGGGCGACCAGTCGCTCGACCGGGACCTTCATCCCCGTGAGGAGGGCGGCGGAGGGGCTGTCGGGAGGGTCGAGGAGGGCCACGAGCAGGTGCTCGGGCTCCACGGCGGGATGCCGCAGCTCGGCCGCCCGCTGGAACGCCTTCTCGAGCGCCTCCCGCGCGGCGTCCGTGAGCCGTTCAAGACGCATGGCTCGGGACCATCCGGGCGAGGCGATTTAAGGCCACCACCCGTCCCCGGCCCCGTGGCCGATTTGGCGGTCCGCTGCGCCGGGGTCGAGCTCCGGAATCCGTTCCTCCTTGCCTCGGGGATCTGGGGCGAGAGCGGCGAGTCGCTCGCCGGCGCCTGGAACGCCGGGGCGGGCGGCGTCATCACGAAGTCGATCGGGTCGGTTCCCCGGCCCGGGTATCCCAACCCCACGGTGGAGACGTACGAGCGCTGGGGCCTGCTGAACGCGATGGGCCTCCCCAATCCGGGGATGGACGAGTATCCTCGCGAGATCGAGGTCGCCCGCCGGGCCGGGGCCACCGTGATCGGCTCGATCTTCGGGGGGAGTGCCGAGGAGTTCGCCCGGCTCGCCGTCCGGATGGCCGCGACCGGGGTCGTGGCGCTGGAGCTCAACCTGAGCTGTCCTCACGCGGAAGGGTACGGCACCGAGATCGGGGGGACCCCCGAGGATGTCGAGAAGGTGGTCCGGGCGGTGACCCAGAAGGTCTCGCTGCCGGTGATTGCGAAGATCACGCCCAACACGTCGGACGCGGCGGCCCTCGCGCTCGCCGCTCAGCGCGGCGGTGCCGCGGCGGTCAGCGCGATCAACACGCTGCGCGCGATCGCGATCGATGTCCACCTCCAGCGGCCCGTCCTCGCGCACGGCCTGGGGGGCCTGAGCGGTCCGGCCATCAAGCCGGTCGGCCTGGCGTGCGTCTGGCAGATCTTCGAGAAGGTCACGATCCCGATCATCGGGGTCGGAGGCATCGCGACCGCCCAGGATGCCCTCGAGTACGTGATGGCCGGAGCGCGAGCGCTCGAAGTGGGGACGCAGGTAACGTTCGACGGGGTGGCAGTGTTCGGACGGTTGGCCCGGGAGCTCTCAGGATTGCTCGACGAGCTGGGATTCGCGCGACTCGAGGATGCGGTCGGGGTGGCGCACCGTGCGAGCTCGGTCCCGCGGGGGTAGCGAACCCATCCCGCTCGCCGACCGAGCGGCTATATCGGCGGCCCGCTAGGCGGTGGTCGTGCGCGTGGTCGTGCCCGTCACGGAGCGGGTCGACGAGACCCCCTCTACCGTGACCCTCCGTTTCCCGTATCCCGCCGTGGCCGACCCGGGCCAGTTCGTGATGGTCTGGCTCCCGGGCGACGATGAACTTCCGATGTCCCTCTCGTACACGGACGGACCGTCGAAGGGCGTCACCATCAAGGCGATGGGCGCGACGAGCCGACGCGCGCTCTCCCTACGCCCGGGGGACCGTGTCGGGGTCCGCGGTCCGTACGGCAACCGGTTCGACCTCACTCCTCGCAAGGTCCTCATCGTGAGCGGCGGGTCGGGAGCGGCGGTGCTCGCACCGGCGGCCGAGCGGGCACGCGCTTCGGGGAGTTCCGTGACCGTGGCGCTCGGGGCGACCCGGGCGCCCGAGCTCCTCTTCAAGGAACGGTTCCGCGCCCTGGGAGCGCGGGTCGAGGTCGCCACCGACGACGGCTCGGAAGGGACGAAAGGGTTCGTCACCGCCGTCGCCGAGCGCCTCCTCGCGTCGGAGCGGTACGACGTCGTATGGACCTGCGGCCCCGAGGTGATGATGAAGAAGGTGATCACCGCGGCGTCCCCCCGTTCCGTTCCCGTCTTCTGCTCGATGGAGCGGCACATGAAATGCGCTCTCGGGATGTGCGACGCCTGCGCCCTCGGCCCGTACCACGTCTGTGTCGACGGCCCCGTGTTCCCCGCGACCCAGCTCGAACCCCTCGGCGATTTCGGAGCGTTCCACCGGGACTCCTCGGGCCGTCGCGTCCCCCTCTGACCTCATGGGGGGTCGCCCCGACCGTTCGTCAGGTGCCGGCGTTCGAAATCCTGCCATAGGCTTTATGCGAAGGGCCTACTACACGAGCGGGTCGGAGGGTCCGTGAAGGTATTGGTGGTGAGCGGCGGGGTGATTTCCGGTCTCGGGAAGGGCATCACGACGTCCTCGCTCGCCCGCCTCCTGAAGGCCCGCGGCATCGCCGTCACGATCGTCAAGATCGACCCGTATCTCAACGTGGACGCGGGCACGATGAACCCGTACCAGCACGGGGAGGTCTTCGTGCTGGACGACGGCACCGAGGCCGACCTCGACCTCGGAAACTACGAGCGGTTCCTCGGCCAGAACCTTGTAGGGACCCACAACCTCACCACGGGGAAGATCTACCGCTCGGTGATCGAGAAGGAGCGCCGGGGCGACTACCTCGGCAACACCGTCCAGATCATCCCCCACGTGACGGGCGAGATCAAACGGACGATCCGCGAGGTCGCCCAGGCCGCCGGCGCGGAGGTCGTGCTCGTCGAGGTCGGGGGCACGGTCGGTGACATCGAGTCGATGCCGTTCCTCGAGGCCCTGCGCGAGCTCTCCTACGAGCTCGGCGAGGGTCACATGGCGTTCGTCCACACCACCCTCGTGCCGGTCGTCGGCCCCGTGGGCGAGCCGAAGACGAAGCCGACGCAGCACTCGGTCCGGGAGCTGCGCGCGATCGGGATCCGGCCGAACATCATCATCGCCCGCGGACCGCTTCCGCTCTCGCCCGACATCAAGGCGAAGATCTCGCTGTTCTGTGACGTTCCCCCCGAGGCCGTGATCTCCGTGCCGGACGTGCCGACCATCTACGAGGTCCCCCTCGTCCTCGAGGCCCAGGGCGTCGGGACCATCATCACCCGACTGTTGGGACTCCCCGAGCGACCGCCGGACTACACCACTTGGAAGGAGTTCCTCACGTCGTATCGCCGATGCGAGGGCTCCGTCGAGGTCGCGGTCGTCGGGAAGTACACCGAGCTGCGCGACGCCTACCTCTCGCACTCCGAGGCGTTCCACCACTGCCAGGGCGCGCTCGGGGTCGAGGTCCGCCTCCAGTGGTACGACTCCGAGGACATCCCGAAGAACCCCTCCCTCCTCGCGCGCCTCCAGCGCTCGGACGCGATCATCGTCCCCGGCGGGTTCGGGTCCCGCGGGACCGAGGGGAAGATCCGCGCGATCGAGGTGGCCCGCACGAACGGGATCCCGTACCTCGGGATCTGCTACGGGTTCCAGCTCGCCGCGATCGAAACGGCCCGCAACCTCCTCAATCTCCCGAAGGCGAACACGACCGAGGTCGATTCGGCGACCCCGGACCCGGTCGTCTGCATCCTCGAGGAGCAGAAGGGCCTCCACGAGCTCGGCGGGACGATGCGCCTCGGCGCCCAGCGCGTCATCCTGACGCCCGGCTCGAAGGTCTCGGAGCTCTACGGCAAGGGCGAGATCTGGGAGCGGCACCGGCACCGCTTCGAGATCAATCCGAAGTACATCGAGCCCCTCGCGGCCCACGGTCTCGTCGTCGGCGGAATGAGCGTCGACGGGCGGGTCGAGGTGCTCGAGATGCCCCGCCATCCGTTCTTCATCGGGGTCCAGTACCACCCCGAGTTCCTTTCCCGCCCCGAGACGCCCCACCCGCTCTACGTGGGGCTCGTCCGGGCGGCGCTCGCCCGCAAGGAGGTCGCGTCCCCTGTCGCCCCCGCGCCGGCTCTCGCGTGAGCTCAAGGAGCTGGACGGCGCGGTCGTCCGGGTCGCCGGCCACCTCGAGGACTACCGCGCCCTCGGGGGCGTCGCGTTCGCGCTCGTCCGGGACGGCTCGGGCACGACCCAGGTCACCCTGAAGAAGGGGACGACCGACCCGGCCCTGTTCGCGCTGTTCGCCGAGCTCCCGCGCGAGTCGGTGGTCTCGGTCGAGGGGAAGGTCCAGCGGTCGGAGCGAGCGAACCGTGGGGTGGAACTCCTTCCCACCACCGTGGAGGTCATCGCACGTGCCGAAGTGCCCCTTCCGCTCGGCATCGTCGACAAGGTCGGCGCCGAGCTCAACACCCGCCTCGACCACCGCGTTCTCGACCTAAGGAAGCCTGCGGTACGGGCGGTGTTCGAACTGCGCACCGTGCTCCTCGATGGGTTCCGCGAGGCGTTCCTTAAGCGGGACTTCCTCGAGGTCGCCACGCCGAAGCTCCTTCGGCAGGGAGCGGAGGGCGGCGCGACGCTCTTCGCCGTCGACTACTTCGACGGACGCGCCTACCTCGCCCAAAGCCCGCAGCTCTACAAGCAGATGCTCATCGGCGCCGGCTTCGAGCGCGTCTTCGAGATCGCCCCGGCGTTCCGGGCCGAACCTTCCGACACCGTGCGCCATGTCACCGAGTTCTCGAGCCTCGACGCCGAGATCGGGTTCATCGACTCGGTCGAGGACGTCCGGTCGATCCTCGAGGGGTCGGTGGCCGACGCGTTCCGTTCGACCCGCACGGAGCTCCTCGCCCGGGCTAACCCGCTCGCCGAGCGCATCCCCGAGCCGTCGACGCCGTTCCCGCGCGTGCCGTTCGCGAAGTGCATGGAATGGCTCGGCCGCCCCGGCTCCGAAGAGGACCTCGGGACCGAGGACGAGAAGGCGATCGGAGAGCACGTCGACCGCGAGCTCGGCGCCCCGCTCTACTTCATCACCGATTTCCCGACCGCCATCAAGGCGGGAACGTTCTACGCCCAGCGCCAGGACGCGAACCCGCGCCTCACCTACTACTTCGACCTCGATTTCCGGGGCCTCGAGATCGCGAGCGGAGGCGCTCGGGAGCACCGTCTCGACCACCTGCGAGCGAACATCGCGACCGCGGGGCTCGACCCCGAGAAGTTCGCGGGCTACCTCGAAGCGTTCCGGTTCGGCATGCCTCCGCACGGAGGCTGGGGCCTCGGGGTCGACCGGATCGTGCAGGTCCTCGCGGGCCTCTCCAATATACGCGAGGCCATCCTGTTCCCCCGCGACCGCTACCGACTCGACCCGTAGCGGAGGAAAGACGTTCCATGGTCGCGGCCAAGAGGACCCTCCCCGCGCCGCCCGAGCTGCAGAGCCGGTGGGCCTCGGTGCTGGAAGAGGCCGGGTTCCGACCCCGGATCCTCCACCTCCACGACCGGTTCCCCGAGGAGCGGTCGCTCGAGCTTCCGTTCTCGGTGGTGGACGGCGCCGACACCCCGCTCGCCGACCTCCTGCTCGAACGGCCCGAGGAGGTCATCGGGGCCGGCATCCGCGCCATGAAGGAGCTCCTCCCGGTGGCGGGGCCCGAGGCCGACCAGCTCCGTTTGCGGGTCGTCGGCCTTCCCCCGACAGCGCACCGCGCCGTCCGCGCGATCCGGGAGGCCGACCTGAACCACTTCGTCGGCCTCGACGGGATCGTTCGGCGGGTCACCGAGGTCCGACCCCAGATCCGCGATGCCGTGTTCGAATGCGTCGCGTGCCGGACGAAGTTCCATGAGTGGCAGGACGAGACCTCGCTCGTGTTCCGCGAGCCTCTTGAGTGTCCGGAATCCCAGGGCGGGTGCGGGAAGACCCAGGGGCGGACCCGCTTCCGTCTGATCGCCGAGGAGTCGACGTACGTCGACGCCCAGCGGATCGAGATCCAGGAAAACCCCGAGACGCTCCGGTTCGGGGCCCACCCGCAAGGGATGTCGGTCCTGCTCACGGAAGACCTCACGGGCAAGGTGCTGCCCGGGAATCGGGTCGTCCTCAACGGGGTCCTCAAGAGCTTCCAGCGCGCGAGCGCCTCCCGCGCGGGTGTGGTACGGAACACGACGTTCGACCTGATGGTCCTCGGGAACTCCTTCGAGTCGAAGTCCCGCGACTACGAGGAGATCGACATGACGCCGGAGGACGTGCAGCTCATCGAGCAGTTCCGGCTCGACCCGACGGTCGTCGACAAGATCGTCCTCTCCTTGGCGCCCACCATCAAAGGGATGGAGGAAGAGAAGGAAGCGATCGCGCTGCAGCTCTTCGGCGGCGTCGAGAAGAGGCACGCCGACGGCATCCGGGTACGCGGCGACATCCACGTGTTGCTCGTGGGCGACCCCGGTACCGCGAAGAGCCAGCTGCTTCAGTACGTCGCGAAGGTGGCACCCCGGGGGATCTACACCTCGGGGAAGGGAGCCACGGCCGCCGGTCTCACCGCCGCCGCCGTGAAGGACGACTTTGCCGGCGGTCGCTGGGTGCTCGAGGCGGGGATGCTCGTGCTCGCGGACGGGGGCATGGCGATCATCGACGAGCTCGACAAGATGAGCCCGGAGGACCGCTCCGCGATGCACGAAGCGCTCGAGCAGCAGCAGGTCTCGATCGCGAAGGCGGGGATCACCTCCACGCTCAACGCCCGCTGCCCCGTCCTCGCCGCGGCGAACCCGAAGTGGGGCCGGTTCACGAACGACCGGACGATCTCCGAGCAGATCGACCTACCTCCGACCCTGCTCTCCCGCTTTGACGTTATCTTCTCGATCCGGGACATCCCCGACCAGGCCCGGGACCGGTCGCTCTCGCACAAGATCCTCGCCTCGGCCCGGGAGGTGGAACACCCGGGGGAGTTCGCGGAGTTCGCCGGCCCCGGCGGGTCGCCGTTCCCCCCGGACCTTTTGAAGAAGTACATCGCCTTCGCGCGTCGCACGGTCCGGCCGACGCTGACCCAGCCGGCGCTCGACGCGATCGAGAACTACTACGTCCGCGTCCGCCGGCAGGGGGAGGAACCGAACGCCCCGGTTCCGATCACGGCCCGACAGCTGGAGGCGCTCGTTCGGTTGAGCGAGGCGGCGGCCCGAGCCCGCCTTTCGGGCGAGGTGGAGCTCCAGGACGCCGAGCGGGCGATCCACGTCATGGACAGCTTCCTAAAACGCGTCTCGATGACGGACGAGGGGAAGCTCGACATCGACCTCACCCAGACCGGCGTCAGCCACAGCCAACGCGAGCGCATGGACATCGCGTTGCGGGTCATGCGCGACCTCCAGGAGCAGCCGGGCGGCACGTTCACGATCGAGCAGTACCACGAGGCGGCCGAGAAGGCCCGGATCTCCCTCGCCCACGCGGACTCCATCCTGCAGACGCTCCGCAACCAGGGCGAGATCATCGAGCCCCGCCCCAACCAGTACCAGCTCGTTCGGTTCTGAGGACCTCGCCCCGGTCCTCTCTTTATCCCCTTTCGCCCATCCGACATCGTACGACGGAGGCACCACCGTGGACGACGGGGTAGTGATGCGGGTCCATCGCGTCCGCTCCGAGTTCGTGGTCGCGGCGTGCGACGCCGACCTGCTCGGCCGGGACCTCCCCGTCGGGGACCACGGCCGGACGGTGAAGGTGTCGTCCCAGTTCTACGGGGAGCGGCGCGTCACCCGCGAGGAGCTCTTGTGGGCGCTCCAGCGGGCGACGATCGCGAACCTTCTCGGGGAGCGGGTGCTCCAGCTCGCCACGGAAGGCGGTTTCGTCACTCCCGAGGGGACCGGAACGCTCGGGGGCGTTCCCCACGCCGAGATCATCGCGATGTCGGGGTAGCGTCACCCTCCAGCACCGACCGCGAACCTTACGAGGGGGCGTGGTCGTCCTCCTCGCCTGGGAGCGGAGACCGTGAGCGAAGGCGAGTTCTGTGTCGTCTGCGGGGCGACCGATCGGCCGCTCGTCGACGGTGTCTGCGCCGAATGCGCCGCCGACCGAACCCGCCTCCTCTCCGCCCCGAAGCGGGCCGAGGTGACCGTCTGTCCGCATTGCGGCGCCCGCCAAGTGGGGGCCCACTGGGAGCGGGCGGGGTCGAGCCCGGTCCTCACCGCCGAGGACCTCTCCCCGATCCTGGAGGTTCCCCCCGAGGTCGGGGTGCGCCGGGTCCAGTGGGAAGAGACCTCGGTCACGGCGACCGTTCGAGAGTTCGTCGGGCGCGCGCGCGTGCGCTTCCGCGGGGTCGAACGGGACGTCGAGGTGCCGCTCTCGGTGCGGACGGTCCACAAGTCGTGTCCCGAGTGCAGCCGGAAGAGCGGTCGGTACTACACCGCGACGATCCAGCTGCGCGGGTCGCTCGATGGACCGAGCGAGAAGGCGGTCCCGCTGCGCGCGCGTCTCGACCAGGAATGGATGCGCCTGGTCCGGGAGATGCGTCCGGACTGGCGCAACGCGGTCTCGTGGCGAGAAGAGCTTCCGGAGGGCTGGAACTGCTTCTTCACCGACACGCTCGCCGCCCGGGCCGTGGCGAAGCTGGCGAAGCAGCGGTTCGGCGCGTCCGTCAAGGAGTCCTCGAGTCTGGTCGGCCGTAAGAACGGACAGGACCTCTACCGGGTCACTTTCTGTCTCCGGTTCCCGCGGCGCGCGAGTGACGGTCCGGCGACGACCGCGTCCCGGGGCAGCACGCGAGCTTTGGAACAATAGCCTTAAGAAGCAAACTCTCAGTCGAGGCTCTCGGAAGCGGGGGCACTCCTCCATGAGCAAAAGCGGCATTCTCCGGCGACACCACGGGTCCGATACACTGGAAGAAGGAACGTTCGTCGACCTCGGAACGATGAGCTTCGAGGACGAGGCCGGCGCGCTCGCCGGCCAGAAGGGGACCGTCCGCCTCGCCGAGATCATCCGGTTCGAGGACCTTCACCAGATCTCCAAGCTCGCCTACCAGGGCGACATCGTGCTGCTCGACTACACATCGATCGCGAACGACCAGATGGCCGTGAAGCGGATGAGCATCGACCTCAAGAACATCGCGAAGGATACGGGCGGCGATGTCGCTGGGATTGCCAAGAACCTGCTCGCGATCACGCCCGCCGGAATCCGTATCGACCGACAGAAGATCCGACCCTCGTTCTAGGCCGGCCGGGGGACCATGAAGGTCCAGGTCGACCGCCGCGACGGCCTGATGGCCGCGGCGGACGTGACGGCGAGCGGCGTCTTCGAGCGGCCGGAGAAGGACGACACCTTCCCGCGCGCCCTCCAGAGGGAGGACGAGGCGACCCACGGCTTCGTCAAGGCGGCCTGGACCCGCAAGGAGGTCAAGGGCAAGCGGAAGGAGCTCACGATCTTCCACCGACCCGACGGCAAGGGACGGGTCGCCCTGATCGGCCTCGGACCTCGCGCGAAGTTCTCGGCCGACATCGTCCGGCGGGCGGCCGCCGAGGTGGTCCGGGGTTGCAAGGGACGCGGCGTCCGTACCGTGGCGTTCGTGCTCGGTTCGTTCGTGGCGGACAACGTCCGCAGCGAGGCGGCCGCGGCGGCCCTCACGGACGGCGCGATCCTCGGCACCTACGAGTTCTCGAAGTACCAGGCGACGACCGAGGGGCACGCCGAGGAGGCGAGCATCCATCTCGGCGAGGAGTTCTCCCGCGACGAAGCGGCGCTCAAGAAGGTCGTCAACAACCAGGCGGCCCTGGATGACGTGGTCATCTGGACCCGCGACATCGCGAACCTGCCCGCCGACACCGCGTCGCCGCAGCGCCTCGCGGAGGAAGCGACCGCGCTCGGCAAGGAGTTCGGCCTCAAGGTCACCGTCTTCGACGAAAAGAAGCTCGCCGAGATGGGATGCGGGGGCATCCTCGCGGTCGGGAACGGTTCGACCGCCCACCCGCCGCGGCTTGTCGTCCTCGAGTACCCCGGGGGCGCCCGACGCGGCCGCACGATCGCGATCGTCGGGAAGGGGATCACGTTCGACTCGGGCGGGATATCGATCAAGCCGGCCGCCAGCATGTACGACATGAAGTTCGACAAGTCGGGGGCGGTCGCCGTCCTCGGGATCCTCCGGGCCGCCGCGACCCTCAAGGTGCCGCCGCGCGTCATCGGGGTCATGTGCTGTGCCGAGAACGTCCCGAGCGGCACCTCCTACCGACCGGGGGACGTAGTCCGTTCGTTCAACGGCAAGACGATGGAGATCCTCAACACCGACGCCGAGGGCCGTGTCGTGCTCTCGGACGGGCTCGGCTACGTGGTGAAGCAGTACCACCCCGACGAGGTGATCGACCTCGCGACGCTCACCGGAGCCCAGGTGGTGGCGCTCGGCGACGACACCGCGGGCATGATCTCGAACGACGAGAAGCTGGCCCAGGGCCTACTCGCCGCCTCCGTGGCCACGGGCGAGCCGCTCTGGCGGATGCCGCTCACCGACTACCACCGCGACCTCGTGAAGAGCGACGTCGCGGACGTGCGCAATTCGACCGAGATGCCCGTCGCGGGCATGCTCACCGCGGGGGCCTTCCTCGAATCGTTCGTCGGGACGACGCCCTGGGCCCACCTCGACATCGCCGGGCCGGCGTACACGACCCCCCGCACACGGAAGTGGCAGCCGGCGTACCAGAACAGCGGGGCGACCGCGTTCGGCGTCCGCCTAGTGACACGCTACCTCGAAGCCGCTCCCCCTCGGGGATAGACCGAGGCCGACCGCCGCTCCTCCCCGCGGGCGAGAGAGGACCGCCCTCCGTCCCCGGGGCCGTCGGGGGAGCGCGAGAGGCACGGGTCGAGTCCGGTTCGGCGGGTCCGCCCGTCGGAAGAAAGCTCTTGCGCTATCGACGCCTAGGCTAATCCGGGCGATCCTCGGATCGTATGAAGCCCGGCCCCGCCCTCGTGTTCGTCGTCGGATGTGCCGCGATGGTCGCCATGCCGCTCGCGCTTCTGACCATCGTGCCACCGACCGGGTCATCTTCGACGTTGGTGCCCCCCTGCCCAGCGATACCGTTTCCGCACAACTCCATCCCGGTCCCGGCGGGACAGGACGTGGTCCTCGGTTCCGTCAGCGCCAACAATTCCAATCCCTACGGTGGCCCGGCCGTTCAGTGGCGACTCTCGATGTGGTCCAGTTCGTCTGTCGACTACGAGCTGTTCCTCCTCACCCCGCCTCAGTACTCGGAGCTCGTCGCGACCCACGGAAGCGGGTTCAACGGGAGCGTTCTCACCGGGCCCCCCACCAGCTACTTCTGGACCTCGGGGGGGGTGACCTCGACCAACTCCACCTTGCTGATGGGCAACGGCACATGGTACATGCTCGTCTACAACCCGGGGTCGCAAGGGATCATGGTCAACTTCGAGTCGGAGTCCTGTAACGCGCCCTGACGATTAGCGGGTGTGGAGGGCCTTGCCCCGGAGGGCGCAGGGGCGGTTCAGGCCGCCACGACCTGAACGCTTTCCCCGCCGTGCCGGGTCGAGCGCGGGCGGACCTCGCAGAACAGCGGCGTGTGGTAGCCGCCCCCGGTGATGAGGGCCACCCCCACGGGCAGCGACTGGATCATCTCGGTCATGCCGTTCGTGAGCCCCTCGATGGAGGAGGTGATCGCCTTCAGGTCGAGGGGGTTCGTGACCTGAAGGATCAGCTGCGTGTTGCACTGCGAGAGGACGTTCTTGTCGATGCGCGCCGCGCGCTGGGTGACGACGCATAGACCGAGACCGAACTTCCGCCCCTCGCTCGCGATGTTCTTGAGGACCCTCGAGCTGGTCACCTGGCCCTGCTGGGGCGCGAAGTTGTGGGCCTCCTCGATGACGAGGAAGAGCGGCGGGATCTTGCCGCGCTTTCGGTTGTCGAAGAGCGTCGCGGCGATCCGCGCGACGACGAGCTCCTGGACGTCGGGCGCCACGCCGCGAAGGTTGATCAGGGTCGCCTCGCCCGGATGGACGAGCTCGCTCAGGCTCGTTCCCTGAGGACCGAGGAGCTTCGTCTGCTCTACGTACTCGAGCCGCTCGGTGAGCATCTCCGCCACGGCGCCCTCGCCGGCCTCGGACGCCTTGACGAGGTCGTGGACGGTGAAGTCGGGGCTGCTCACGCTCACCCGCTCGATGAGCTGCCGAAGCGGTGGGAGGAACGTCTTCACGTTCGTAAGTCCCATGAACACGAGGAGTTCGCGCGGGTCGAGGTGGTGGAGCGAGAACGTGAGCGGCTTCGCCTCCGTGTTCAGCGAAGCATCAGGCGAGAACTCGCGGACCTGCTTCGCGAACCCCTGGGCCTCGACACCGAACCGGGCATGCCCGCCGTTCGGCTCGGAGGAGAAGCGCAGCGAGCCGTACTCGCCGTGGGGGTCGATGATGACGCACGTGACCTTGTGGCGGAGCAGCTCCTCGATCAAGACGCCGAGCAGGTAGCTCTTCCCACCGCCGGTCTTCGCAAGCACGCTCACGTGCCGTTGGACGAGCTGGTTGATGTCGAGCTCGACGTGGATCCCGTGGTTCCGCAGGAGCCCCACGTACGCGCCCGAGTTCGGACGGTGCTTCAGCCCGAGCACCTCGGCGATCAGCGGTTCGTCGGCCCGGTAGACATGGGCGCCCGGCCGGAACGGGATCGTCGGGACCTTCACGATCCCGCGGGCGTCCCGGTAGCCGATGATGCGGACGAGGCCCAGCAGGTTCTCGTGGATCGGCGTGTTGTCCGTGGGGCTCAGCGCGCCGGCCGCTTCGAGGCCGAGGTCGCTCTTCCGCTTCAGGTCGTCGAGCTGACAGAGGACCTTTCCGTGGAGCTCGTCGTCGACCGCGAGGTAGTCCCCCCGTTCGACGGGCTGGGACAGACTGAGGTGGAACTGGCCCAGCCCCACGTCGCCGTAGATGCGGCCCACCTCGTCCACGGGGCGAATCATCGAGAGTCGGTGTTATTAGACTGACGCGGCAAGAGAAGCCTACGTCCGGCGGCGCGCGGAAGCCTTTATATCGCGCACTTCTGTCAAAACTCCCCCCGACCCCGGCGGTGAACCCGAGGCGGAGCGGTGCCCTTGACCGACGCGATCGAAGAACTTGAACGAAAGCGCGCCGAATCGAACGCGAAGGCGGACGAGTCACGCGCCAAACGCGACCGGCTGAACGCCGAGGCGCGCTCGACGGCCGAGACCCGCTCCCGGATCTTGGACGAACTCCACGACAAGAGTGCGGAGGCCCAAGACCACCGACGGCTCCGCGACACGTTCAACACGCAGGTGCGCGAAGAGAAGCGCCTGCGCGAGGAGTGGAACCATCGCCTCCAGGAGCTCGGCGACAAGGTCCAGGAACTCAAGCGAAACCGCCAGCCGAAGCCGGGGGCGATTCCCGTCTGGCGACTCCGCAAGGAGCTCAAAGAGCTCGAATTCCGTCACATGACGACCGCGCTCACGGGCGAGCAGGAGAAGCGCCTCATCGAAGAGATGAAGCGCCTCGAGGCCGGCATCCGGGAGCAGGACGACCAGCTGCGCCAGGACCCTGAGGTCGAGCAGACGCTCCGGGAGTTCGCCGAGGCGCGTACCGAGGCGGAGACCCACCACGCGGCGGTGGGCAAGCTCGCCGAGGACGCCCAGCGCGAGCACGAGGCGATGGTCGTGCTCTACGAGTCCGTGGACGGTCTCCGTCGCCAGGCGGACGAGGTCCAGGCGCACCTGCTCGAGGTCAAGGGCCAGGCCGACGAGGCGCACCGCGCCCACATCGCGGCGATCGAGGAGGTGCGGGACATCGAGAAGATGCTCTACGCGGCCCGCGGCGGTCGCGCTCCCCAGACGTGGGCCGAGGCCGAGCCCCCCAAGGAAGAGGATTTCCTCGCACGGCTCAAGAAGGGCGAGAAGGTATCCACCGAAGACCTTCTCGAACTCCAGAAGAGTGGGCGCCCGTAGCGCCGACCCCACGACCGTGACGCTTTCCTACGGCCCTCAACCGATCGACGCGGTACTGTTCGACCTCGACGACGTGCTCGTCCCGTTCCAGACCCCGGCGGCCTGGCAGTGGGCCTGGCACCCGCAGGGGCCGGTGCTCGGCGACCGCCGGGTGAAGGCCGCCGTACGAAGGGCCCTCAAGGCGTGGGACCGCCGTCGCTGGCAGGGTCTCACCGGGAAGGCCCCTCCCGCGGACCTGAACGCCCTGCGGACGCATCTGGCCGATACGCTCGCAACCGTGGCGGGTCACCCTCTGCCGGCTCCGGAGACCGAGGCCGTGGTCCGCCGGTTCCTCCGCCCCGCCGGCGAGGTCGAGAGGTACGTGGACGTCCCAAGCACGCTCGACCGCTTGCGCGCGGGAGGCATCAAGGTCGGCACGATCACCCCGCTCCCCGCGGAATCGGCCCGGTGGCTCCTGCATCGGTGCGGGCTCCCTGAGGCCCTGCTCCTGGGCTCGGGGGAGGGCCCGGCCCCGTGCGTACCCGACCGGGCCGCCTACCGCGCGGCCGCCGAGGCCCTAGGCACCCCGGTGGACCGGGTCGCCTACGTCGGGGACCTCTTCTGGAGCGATGTCCGGGCCGCCGCGAGGGCCGGTCTCGCCTCGGTGCTGCTCGACCGGCGGGACGCCTGGCCAAAGGTGCTCACGGGCCGGTTGACGATGCTCGACCAGCTCGAGACCACTCTCGCGGCGGGAGGCTCTCCGGCCGAGGCCGACGGGACCGAGTCCGACTAGCCGACCGACTCGGCGGCCGGCAACTGATAACATATATACAGGCCCCGCCCGTGCGGCCCCCGTCCATGCGATCCGTCAAGATCGACCAGACCGAGCTCCGTCAGATCATGGAGCTGTACGAGAGCGTGATGTCCCACGCTTGTCACGGTCTGTTCTTCAAGGAAGGATCGGTCATCGGTTCCAACATGGCCGAGGAGGCGCTCAAGGACCGGGCGCACTACTTCGAGCGCGTCGCCCATCTCTTGAAGGAACGGGGGTGGGTGAGCGAGATCACCTTCTCGGATCCCGAGGTCGTCGTGAAAGGGTCGATCGAGGTCGCTCCCAGCGATATCCCGACCTGCCACCGACTCCGGGGCATGCTTCGCGAGTTCTACGAACGTTTTAAGGGGGGGCGCGTTAAATGCACTGAGGAGATGTGCTCCAGCACCGGGCCCTCCGAGTGCCGC
>Ga0209039_10001023_pt1 | contig 27243 bp, 15 predicted proteins | sample BogFormECP12_OM1_FD_188238 | JGI IMG/M metagenome (GOLD analysis project Ga0209039, IMG submission 188238) | Bog forest soil microbial communities from Calvert Island, British Columbia, Canada - ECP12_OM1 (SPAdes) (version 2) | ecosystem: Environmental > Aquatic > Freshwater > Wetlands > Bog ... | reverse complement strand
CTTTCCCGGCTATCCTTGGTCGGGACAAACCAAGTTTACCGGACCTGGAGCCGATGCCGTTATCCAATCAGACCTGTTTTGTAGGTCCGCGGCTTTTCCTTGCCCATCGGGGACATCAGAGGAAAGTCAAAAGGCAAAGGTCAAAATGCAAAAGGCAAAAGTAACGACACGCCTATGTTTGCGGCTTCTCTTTTCGGGGTCGGAAAAGCTGCAATGGGTAAGCACGCAAGAAAAGATGTAGCGCAAGGCTCGCTCGCAAGTCCGCCAATCTTAATGGCGGAGGGCTTTTCCATCGCGACGTGGTTTGGGCGGCGCGGGCCGTGAGAATTCGGCTTATCTTGTTTGCGGCGCGGCAAGAACCCGCACCGCTGGAAAAGCCGCAGGGCCGGAGAGCGGGCCCTGCGCTACGCGGGCGGTGATACTCGGGCTAGTAGGCGACGCAGTTGGTTTGCGCATTTGTTGCGGACACGCACGGTATCCCTGCCTTCGCTTTCGGCCCTTTTCAGGTGGGCGGCGATGCTGCGCTGGAGTACGACAATATGTGCGTTGATGGATCTGGCTTGCTCGCCAAAATTCAGCTCATTGAAATCCTTGGTGTCATCTTTGTGGCGTCTACGACCGGGAATGATGGACCACCATTGTCTTATGCTCGTAGGGGCACCCCTCGTGGGTGCCCTTGTGGAGGGCACCCACGAGGGGTGCCCCTACGAGCGCGGTATTTGCCTGCGAATGCGTTCGAGGAGGGCGGAGGCGGGTTCGTAGGTGTGGCCTGCGCGGCGGGCGAGTTCGGCTTCGGTGGGGACAAGTTCTCCCCGGAAGGCTTTGGCCAGAATCGCCTGGGTTAGTTTGTCGGCGCGCTTCGTGGCTGCCTCCACCCGTTTTTCGATGGCGTCCGCCAGTTTGAAAAGGGCTTCGACGCGGCGGACGATTTCGTGTTGCTCGTCGATGGGTGGAAGTTGCAATCTCACGACTTCGAGCAGGTTCGTGTTAAAGCCCGGTCGCGTCACGCCACGAATGTTGCCCATGACTTGGGCGATCACGGTCGGGTCCCCATGCAGTGCATAGACTGCATATTCTGGTAGCAAGAATTCGAAGTCGAAGCGTGCGCGTAGGATGTGGCCGGTCATTCTCCAGTCGCGAACAAACGATGGAGCCACACAGACCTTTCCTAGAGTTGCCCCGGACCTAGCAAAGAGAACGTCGCCAGCCTGCAAATCGTACTTGGCAAGCTGCTTGGCCTTTTGTGGAGTAATGAAGTACAACCCGTCTCTTGTGAACCCCATTCCCGTCAGGTTACCTACAGCAACGACAGGTACGCCCGTTTCTGTAAACTCGTTCCGGTGAAGCTGAGCACCAAAAGGGCCAGTTTGTACCGTGTGCAGGGGATCATTGCCGAGCATCCCCAAAGGTACCCATGCCCAACCGAGGGGTGGTTCAGGAAATTCGCCGTCGATTCCTTCTTGCAGGCCATATTTGCGCTTCCACGCAGGCTCCGCTCGCGTTGGATGAGGGGCAGCCTTGCGCTTTTCATTAACGAGATTCCAGCGGCCCTCGCAAGCGGTCAGGACACGTTCAAGCAGCCCTGATGGTTGGTACTTCACCGACGCCGTGCGCCAATCCTCGGTCAGGCGGCCGGAGCAGGCGGCGGCAAGGACGGATTGGCGGAAGCGCTTGAGGATTTTTGGGACTTTCGCGAGGCGGTCGCGGGCGGCGTTGACTTGCGTGAGGAGTTCTTCGACTTTGGCGACGATGCGTTTTTGCTCGGCAAGCGGGGCTAGCGGTACCCCGACTTGGACAAGCTCAGATTTGCGAAGGCTAGGGACTGTCGTTGCCGATGCTAGTTCCATGAATGATAATGTTTCCAGGAATCGAAGCAGGTAACGAGACAAAGCGGCTTTATTAGGAATAGCCGCCATCATATTATTGTCGATACAGCAGGCAACACCATTTAGCCTTCGACGGTTAAGCCCAATCGCCATCCCGATTTTTGCAAATAGCACCGACCTTGGAGGAATGATTCTGGCACGTAGCTCCTGGGCCGTTGCGCTGTCGACTGTGTCCGGGGCCTCCTTGAGTTCCTGGCCAGATTCCACATTGCCCAGATTTCCAACCTTGAAGAACGGGTATGCAAGCCCCTGCCGTCCCTGCCGGTCGAGAGGAAAACCAGCGCCACTGACCAGTTCTGCCACAGTGCCTAAGCTTGCGTGGCACCACCCTTCCGGCAGGTCAGTGTCCGTAGCGTTGTGGAGGGATTGCGGTATGGGTTTTTGCGCGCTCATTTTCCTAGTGCGTCTCAATTCATGGGGCATTTGATTTGCGGCGTCTCGTAGGGGCAGGCCTCGTGCCTGCCCTCCCCCGTCGGCAGGGCCGACATCAGGGCGCCCACGAGGGGCGCCCCTACGTTGCGGTGGGTACCCACGAGGGGTACCCCTACGGCTGCGGCGGGCGCCCGCGCGTCGGCGTGGCCGCCCCTTGGGGTCGTAGGGGCAGGCCTCGTGCCTGCCCACACCGGGGCCGAATCGGCCCCCATTGGGCACCCACAAGGGGTGCCCCTACGAGGCATTCTCCAACAGGGACAGGATATTGTTCAGTTCTCCCACCGCCGCTTTGAGTTCCGCAATCGCGTCGGTGGCAAGGTCCTCCGGTTCGGGAAGTTCGTCCGCATCGTCAAGCGATTCGTCCTTCAGCCACTTGAGGCTGTCGATCTTGTAATCCCGGCCTTTGACGTCATCTATTGAGAACGACCGCCAGCGGTCTCCCTTGGAATGCGCAGGGTCGCGTTTGGAACGCCCAAACGGATCAGCGCCATAGCAGCGCTCGAACTCTTTAAAGTGCTCGGGCGTTAACGGCCGATCTTTCTTGGTAATCCCCGGAACGTTGCTTCGTCCGTCATAGACCCACAGCTTCTCGGTCGGAACACCTTTCGTAAAGAAAATTACATTGGTCTTGGTGCCGGGGCTATACGGGGAAAAAGTGCCGTTGGGCAGCCGCAACACGGTGTGCAGGTTGCAGTCCTCGGTGAGGATTTTGAAGACTTCGCCTGCCTGATCAGCGAACAGGCAGTTGTCCGGCACCACCACGGCGGCACGGCCGCCGGGCTTCAGGATTGTCATGACATGCTGGATGAAGTTGAGCTGCTTATTGCTGGTCTCGACCGTGAAGTCATCGCGGTCCGGCGCTTGGTTTGCGCCTTTCGTTCCGAACGGGGGATTCGTCAGAACCACATCGAAGCGGCGGCCGTCGGGCACTTCATAGATTGAGTCACCGAGCTTTATTTCGGGTTCGAGGCCGTGGAGGTAGAGATTCATGAGCGCCAGCCGTCGGGGCCGCGCCACCAGATCCTGGCCGAAATACGTACCGCGCTTGAGGCGTTTGGCCAGTTCCCGGTCGATAGCGCCGCCTTTGGTTTGCCCGATAAACCACTCGTAAGAGCAGACAAGAAACCCTCCACTGCCGCAGGCCGGGTCGCACATCGTGAACTCCTTGTGCGCGCGGGGGTCGGGTTTCAGGCAGCGGACGATTGACTGGATGAGGATGCGCGGGGTGAAGTATTGCCCCGCGCCTTTTTTGCCTTCGCTCGCGGCCTTTTCCAAAAGCCCTTCGAAAGCGGCGGCTTTTACGTCGATATCGAGCCCGGTCCACTCCGTCTCGTCAATGAGGCCGATGAGCTTCTTGAGATTGACGGGGTTGGTGAAGCGGGACATGGCTTCGGTGAAAATATCGCCAAGCAGGCCGCGCTGCTGGCCGAGGGCGCGGAGGACATCGATGTAGTGTTGGGTCAGGTCTGTGCCCGCTTTACCTTCCAGCGTCGGCCAGGAGCAATCCACCTCTTTGACCTTGCCTTGCGCATCCTTCACCTGGGTGTGGCTCAGGTCGATTCCCCGCTCGTCGGCCATTTTCAAAAAGAGCAGGTAGGTTAATTGCTCGATGTAGTCGCCATAGTCGATTCCGTCGTGGCGCAGGGTATGGCAGAAGCCCCAAAGTTTGGTAACGATGTCAGTCATTTTTCAGATGCTCCACCGGGCCCTCGTAGGGGCAGGCCTCGTGCCTGCCCACAAGGGGCGCCCCTACGATTCGTTCCACGGCACCAGGGCGCCCGTTTCATCAAATACCAACACAGGGTTCTCCGGATTATACCTGTCGCAGGTCCACATCAGCGGGTTCTGCCGGATGTAATCCCGGATTTTCTCCAGCTCGTCCTGGTCCCGAATCACATGATCGTAGTAATTCCGTTGCCAAAAATGGTTTTGGAATCTTGGCCAATCGAGTTGATGTACGCCCATTATATATTCGTCGGTGGTCACTGACTTAAACGCGCCCACCGCATCCCCCAACGTAGGGGCGGGCCTTGTGCCTGTCGCGCCCGTCGGCGTCGCCGAGGCCAAGGCACGTAGGGGCAGGCCTCGTGCCTGCCCACCCTGGGGCCGAATCGGCCCCCGTTGGGCACCCACGAGGGGCGCCCCTACGGTTGCAGTGGGTGCCGCTACGTCCGTGATTTGGATGATGCCGTGAAAATGATTGGGCATCGTAATATGCTCGTCCAGTTGCATCGTTGGAAATTGAATTGGAATTTGCGACCACGTGGCGTCCACCATGCGGCCCGCGTCGTTGAGATTCATCACACCGGAATTGACATCCCCCAGCAAACACCGGTGGTCCTCAATACAGATGGTCACATAGTAGAAATCGGGAGACGAATAGTTGTGTCTACGCCAGCGCAGGGATTGCCGGCCATGAATGTTAGGTGCGTACATAATGTGCCTCGCGCCGCTCGTAGGGGCAGGCCTCGTGCCTGCCCACCCCGGGGCCGAGTCGGCCCCCGTTGGGCGCCCACAAGGGGCGCCCCTACGTTGCGGTGGGCGCCCACAAGGGGCGCCCCTACGTGGCGATTGCCTCGTTGAGTTTCACCAGCAGGTCATCCAGACTTCCCCCAAAGACGCGCGTTGCATGGCTCAGCCCGCCGCGCAGCGAGAACAATGGCAGCAAATCGAAGTCCTGCCGGTCGATGGTGAGATTCTCGATCAGATGCGCCTCAATGAGTTCAAGCCACTGCTTTTGTTCGGGCATAAAGGTTTTTCCGGCGGTAACTTTCTCGACGGCCCTTTCCACGCGCTCCCCCGCCGTGTAGAGCGGCTCTTCATCTTTGGCGGCGTGCTTGACCATGGAAATGATGTCCACCAGCGCCTTGTGATAGTGGACCTCGTGGGCTTTCTGGAGGTTCGGCACGCTGAAGCGCTCGGGGCTGGCGGCCAGCTTTTGTTTCAATTCCGAAAGGGCCTGGGGGCTCCAATTGCGCGGACGTTTCAGGAGGATGCGGATGGCTTCAATGTGCGCGGGATTTTCGCGGACGAAGCGCGCAAACGCCGTGAGATAGTCTTCGGGCTTATATTCCTTCCCCCCGGCCCCTTTCACCAGCCATTCGGACGTGACGGTATCCTCGGTTTCATAGGCAATAAGAAACGAGCGGGGAGCACGGTCGTAATTCATCAAGAGGTCTTGGAAGGCGTGGTCTCTCAGCAGCGCCATCGCTCCGGTGAAATCCCGGCGAAGTTCGGCGGAGAGTTCCCTGGCGTATTTCGCCATGTCGCCGGCAGGAATGTAAGCCGCGAACAATTCGCGCGCCTTTGCGGACATTTGCTTATCGATGCGGTGGAAACGTTTCACCAGGCGCTTGATGTTGTAGTCCCGGTCGCGGTTCTCCCAGATGTCCTCGATGACTTCCACAATGGTGCGAATCTCCGGCTCGGGAAGGTCGGCGGTAATGTCGGTGGCGTTGCGGAAGTATTCCAGGAGAGTTCCGCCGAAGCAATCGAACACCACGAAGTGCGATTTGTCCGGGTAGTGCTCGCCTTTCCGCGTGCCGCGCCCGAGCATCTGCTCGAATAGGATGCGGGACTTTACCGGACGGAGAAAGACGATGAATTCGAGGTCGGGAATATCGACTCCGGTGGAGAGCATGTCAACGGTCACGACGATGCCGGGAAGCTGGCGGTTGCGAAATTCGCGGATGCGCTGAAGCGGCCGGTCAACACGGCCGGTAATTTTCTGGACGAATGCGTCGCCCCGGCCAAATGCGTCGCGTGCAAGGTCTACGAGCTGGTCCGCGTGTGACGTGTGCGGCAAATCGTTTACGGCAAAAATGAGAGTTTTGGGGAAGCGCCCGAATTGTTCTTCGTGGGCAAGGCAGTATTTCTTTACCTCCTCGAGGATCTTTTTGTTGGAGTCGGGAGAGGTGACTTTCTCTTCGACTTCGGTGGTATCGAACTGGCGCTCGTCCTCCAAAAGATCAAGCTGCTTTGCGCCACTCCTGGCGTCTACCACGCCGACCTGCTCGCCTTCTTTGAGGAACACGCCTTGCATGCGGACGTTGGAATTGATCGCGACAGGATCATAATCAACGAGGAAGCCTTCGCGTACCGCTCTTTCATATTCATAACGGTATACCACGTCTTGGAAGTACCCCGTGGTGTGCGCGGCGGGAGTAGCCGTCAACCCGATTTTAATGGCGTCGAAGTGATCCAGGGTCTGCCGCCAGATTGCGGCCTCTGAGGCCGTGTATCCCCGGTGGCATTCGTCGGCGATAACGAGGTCGAAGGCATGGATGGGGATATCGAGTTGATGGGCATCCTCGTCCATCGCCTCATCGCCCAGATTGAAAATGACGTTGCGGCCGAAGAGGTTCACCGTCATGCGCTGGATGGTGGAGACGTAAACAAACGCATGGCCTGGCTTGGGACTGGTCAGGTAGGAATTGGGGAGGACTTTGGGATCGAACTTCTCGTCCTCGTCGAAGTCCTCACGGTGGAAGCGCTGGCTATAGACCTCGTAAATCTTATCGAACTTCTGATTCGGCTCCGGATCGTGGGAGGCAAAGGCTCGTACCGCCTGGGCCGCCAGCGCGCGACGGTCCACGAGGAAGAGGATGCGCTTGGCCACGCCCGACTTCATGAGGCGGTAAACCTCATTCACCATGGTGAAGGTTTTTCCCGTCCCCGTCGCCATGGCCACCAGCATCTGCCGCTTCCGGTTAAAGATAGCCTTTTCTATCCCAGCGTTGGCTTCGCGTTGATACGGGCGAAGACGCGGATGGTCATTGGGCCGCTTGAGCAAGAGGTCGATTGCATTGTCAACGTTGCGCCCTAGGAATTCGCGCAATGCTTCTGGGGTATGGAATGCCGCAATCTGGTGGGAACGGTTGAGGGCATGCCGGACATCGTGATGCCATATCACCTCACCGTTCGTCGAGTAAAGAAACGGTACGCGAAGGCCGTTGAAGTCAAAGGAGCTTGATAGCACTCCCCGTGAATACCGTTCCGCCTGAGGCAGCACCTCCTGCGGGCCCAGCGTCAGTTTTTTGGCCTCGACAACACCGAGAATATGGCCACCCACGCAGAGGGCATAGTCCGCCGGGCCGCTGTCAGTTGGATATTCCTCGATGGCGCAATTCTTGTAGGCACTAAGCGCACGGTCGGGCTTGAACGGAGATAGGGTCCAGCCCGCGGCCCGGAGTTTGGAGTCAACAATCTGCTTTCGCGTCAGGTATTCCGATGTGGTTGGAGAAGGGCTGCGCATCTTCGATGAGCGTGCGGATTTTCGTCGACGCATCGATTTAGAGAAACGTAGGGACGGCTATCATAGCGCGAATCTGGACAGTAATCACAAGTAAAAGCTTACCCTTGCTGACGCAGCCATGGTCAGTGGGGATGACGAAACGGTGGCGGCCAGGTTACTACCATTTTGCTTTGGACAAAGCAATGGTGGCGGCGTGCCCCATCCCGATTGATTACGTGCGCCCGCCCTTGGGGTATCGCGCCTGAGAAAAGCCCACGGTCAGAACTCCACTGACCGTGATGGCTACCACTAACACTCCATTCCAAACCGAAAGAAGAAATGGCTGGGTGCCATCTCATTGCCGGGGGAAGGAGTACTCGCCCGACGGGTCCCTATCCTTGAGGGCTTTCACTTGCCCGTTCTCCATCACGAACTCGTAGATGTCATCGGAGAACTGCGGAGTCTTGAACTGGAGGCCTTTGATCGGGATGAGCTTGCGCGGAGCTACCCCCGGGAAGGCGAGCGAAAGGCCGGCCCCCGGCTGATACAGCACCTGAAATTTAATGTTGCCCGGCGTTACATAAACTCCTGCGAGCTTTTCCAGAAGCTTTGGATCCAGGGTCCCGGCCTTGCGTGTGAAAACGACTTCGGCTTCATCCAGGGAGATCGCGGCGCTATCGATGTCTCCCTGGGGATTCGTCCGGAAGTTGACCGAGAACTTGCCGTACTGTTCGTCATCGGGCGTGTCGAACCGGTCGTAGTGGAAATGGCTCATCGGAAACTGGAATTCGTGAAAACCAAATTGAAGCTGGTCACCCTTAGGGCCGATTTTGAGATTGCCGTACGCCGGATTTTCATATTCGCCCGCATAGTCTGCCAACCCGTGGGATGGCTTGGTGTTGGGAACGCGGTCTGCGCCAGCCTTCGCCCGCGCTTCGGTGCCCGCCTTCTTATTTGCAAGCCGCTGGTCGAGCCGGCGCTTGCTCCAGGGTGTCTGGTCCATGCCCAGCAGCCGCTCGTAGACGTTGTAGCTGACGACGTTATACAGAGGAGCGCTGTGATCGCTGATCACCAATACGATCACGCCGATTCTGTCGTTGGGCATGAAAGAAATCTGCGAATGGAACCCGGGAAGGTCGCCGCCGTGAAAGGTGATCAGCCGTCCCCGGTAAGAGGCGGTCTCTCGCCCCATGCCGTAAGCCGGATTCAGGATCTCCCAGAATCCCTGTGATTCCCCGAGAGTGTTTGGCAACCCGATGGCGGGTTGCACTGTTTCTTTGAGCACGTTTGCCGGCAACACCTGCTTCCCGTTATATTTCCCGCCGTTCATCAAGGCGATAAGCCAGTGCGATATTTCGTCTATGTTCGAGATGATCCCGCCCGCCGGCGCGACGCCCTCGGTGTCTTCGTAGTAGGGGATCCGGTAAAGCTCGAACGAGTCACGTTTTTCAAGGAAGGGCACGCCGTGGTCGGGACGTTGCGTCATATCCGCGATGGTGTAAGTGGTGGCGCTCATGTCGAGCGGCGTAAGAATTCTCTCCCGCACGAACTGCTCCCAAGGTTGTCCGGACTTCAATTCGATAATTTGGCCGACGGCGGAGAACATCAGGTTGTTGTAAAGGAAGGTTTGACGCAAGGGCTCCTGCGGCTCCAGGTACTTCAGCTTTTCGAACAACTCCTTCCTGGTAAAATCCGACTTGAACCAGATCAGGTCGTGCCTGGTCACTCCGGTTCGGTGCGAGAGCATGTCTCGCAAAGTGACGTTGCTGTTGAGTTGGTCGTTGTAAAACTGGATGGTGGGGACGGACTCACGCACGGGCTTATCCCAAGTCAATTTTCCTTCCTCCACCAGCATCCCCGCCGCGACCGCCGTGAACAGCTTCGAATTCGAAGCGATCTGGCACAGCGTCGCCGGCGTGAACGGCAGCTTCTTATCGTAGTCTCGATAGCCGTAGCCTTTGGCGAAAACCAGTTTGTTTTGGACGACAATACCCACGCCGATCCCGGGCGTATTCCAATCTTTCAAGAGTTGCTCCATGTAGGAGTCGAAGCCCTGTAGCTTGTTGGTGATTTCAGGTTCTTGCGCATGGGCGGCAAGTCCGAAGATCATCAGCACAAGGGTAAGAGAGACTACGCTGACGGAGTGGGTGATGTAAATGGACCGGAGTTGCTTGTGGAAAGACATAACATGTCCCCTCTTTTCCTCTTGTGAAGCAGGCGCGACCGGCATTCTATCTAGGATTTCCATTTTGGCATCCTGGGAAGTGAGATTTGGGAAGGGAGATTATACCGTTAGCAGGTTTGTTTCTCGGCACATTTTTGCGGTCTAGACGCCAGCGGGCGCACGGCACCACGCCTGGATTTTTCTGTAGCTTTATTTAGTAGACAATCTACCGCCCAATGTAGTAGATTACCTGCCACTATGGCCAAGCAACCCTCCGGAGACCGCATCGAACTTGTTTATGGCTCGCTCGACATGCTGATTCTGCGCACCTTGCGCTGGGGACCCACGCACGGACATGGCATTGCCAAGTCCATTGAGCGCCTGTCGGAAGAGACCCTCAAGGTGGAACACGGGTCGCTCTACCCCGCACTCCAGCGCCTGCAACAGGAAGGTTGGATTTCGGCTGAATGGGGCGTTTCCCAAAACAAACAGCGGGCCAAGTACTACCGCCTCACCGCGGCGGGACGACGGCAATTGGTGGCCGAGACCTCGCGCTGGGAGCGCTTTGTGCGGGCCATTACCGGCGTTCTGCGGCCCGCCGAGTCCGAGGAAGGGCAATGAATGATTGGCGATTTTCGATTGCCGATGGTCGAGTGCCGAAAGCCGTGTAGCGCTGTTCTGTAGGTCCGCGGTTCGTCCCCAAGTGACCGTAAAAAGCCGCGGAATCAAAAGAACAGGTCCGCACGCAAGCGTGGGCGCGCCGCGCCCCAGCCCGCGTAGCGGGCGTCATCGTTTAGCCCATAGCGCAAGAAGGCGTGAAATGGGGAATTTAGGTTTCTAGCCCTCTCCGAGGGGAGAGGGTGGACCGCCGCCGGCGTTTTCATCAGCCGGGGCGGGACGGGTGAGGGGTTACTTCACCACCCGGTGAGTGGACCCGCCCACGGAACCGGCGGCGCTGCGATGCTTGTTGTAGCGTCGATCTCCGATCGACGATTCGGCGGTCGGAGACCGCCGCTACAGCGAGCTGAGGACTTAGGATGAGCTGGCGTCGACAACTTGCCAAATTCGGTGCTCTGTTTCGCCGGCGGAAGCCGGTGGACGATCTCGCGGAAGAGATTCGCTCGCATCTCGCCATGGAAGAGCAAGAGAACCTGGAATCGGGTATGACACCCGAGGAAGCTCACTATGCGGCGTTGCGCCGTTTTGGCAATGTGACTCTGGCACAGGAAAGGAGCAGGGAGATGTGGGGATGGAATTCCGTCGAGACGCTCGGGCAAGACGTTCGCTTTGGCCTGCGCATGCTGGCCAAGAATCCCGGCTTTACCGCTGTCGCCGTGCTGACGCTCGCGCTCGGCATCGGCCCGAACACGGCGATTTTCACCCTCATGAATGCCGTGCTGCTTCGCCCTTTGCCCTACCACGACCCGCAGCGGCTGGTTTTGGTCAAAGAGAAATTGGCGGAATTTTCGCCGGAGCCTCTGAACGTCCCCGCTTCGGACATCGGTGATTTCCAGAGGCAAAATCAATCGTTTAGTGCTGTCGCCGGCTTTCAGCCCGTCCATATGGAGCTTTCTGGTGGTACGCAGCCGGAGCGCATTGCGGCGACGCGTATTTCCCCGTCCGCCTTCCCGCTTCTGGGCGTTGCCCCGAGGCTGGGTAGGACGTTTACACAAGAAGAGGATCGCCCCGGAAGCCGGGTGGCCGTGCTTAGCTATCACACCTGGCAAGGCCGATTCGCCGGCAGCGCGGAGGTACTGGGAAAGTCGATTCTGCTCGACCGGCAGCCCTACACCGTGATCGGGATTATGCCGGAAGGGTTTGAGTTTCCGCTCGACAGTGAGCCGTTGCAACCGGCCAGCCTGTGGGTTCCCCTGGCCTTGACTCCCGCAGAATTGAGCGACTACGGGGACAACTACGACTATGAGGTCATTGCCCGCCTCAAACCCGGGGTGACGCAGGCGCAAGCAAACTCCGATGTAAACGCGATTGCCCAACGCATTTTTCAAGCTTACCCCATCCCAGAGTCGATAAAGAGCGGAATCAGCATTGGCGCAGTCACCGTCCCTTTGCGCGCGGCCATCAGCGGACGGGTCACGAAATTGCTTTGGATCCTGCTCGGCGCCGTCGGCCTGGTTTTGCTGATTGCTTGCGTCAACGTGGCGAATCTGTTGCTGGCGCGCACCGCCGACCGCCAGAAGGAAATCGCAGTGCGTGCGGCATTGGGGGCCGGACGCTGGCGGCTGGCGCGCCAATTCATGGTTGAAAGCCTGCTGCTCGCACTGGTGGGTGGAGGGTTGGGTTTAGCGCTCGCGAAGTGGGGAACGCGCCTCCTGGTGGCGCTCAGTCCGGCAGAACTGCCGGCCATCGGAGCCATCAGCGTTGATGGAACAGTGCTTGGCTTCACTTTGGCGCTGTCGGCTTTAACGGGGATACTGTTCGGCGTCGGCCCGGCCCTCGCCATCAGCCGTACGGGCCTCAGCGAGACGCTCAAAGAAAACGCGCGGGGCACGGGGCAGACCCTCCACCATCGCACAATTCGCTCTCTCCTGGTCGTGACGGAGGCAGCGCTGGCGGTCGTGCTGCTGGGAGGCGCCGGGTTGCTGGTCCGAAGCTTCAACCATCTCCGCAAAACCGACCCGGGCTTCCAGACGGACCATCTCTTGACCCTGTCCCTGGACTTGCCGGAAGCGAAATATCAGCGCGGCGAGGATGTCTTGGCGTTTTACCAGGCCCTCCTCGATCGCTTCCAGCACCTGCCTGGGGTGGAAAGAGTGGGCGCGGGCACGAGCATGCCGATGGTCAACACGAATTGGGACCACGTTTTCACTCCAGAAGGCTATGAAGGTGGAGCGGGCCAGACAAGGCCCGACAGTTGGCACGCCCTCGTGTTGGGCGACTACTTTCAGACCCTGCGAATTCCTCTGATCCGCGGCCGATACTTCACCGATCTTGACCGCCAGGGCTCACTGCCGGTCGTCATCATCAGTGAGTCCATCGCGCGGCGCTTTTGGCCTGGACAAGACCCGCTGGGCAAGAGATTAAAGTGGGGCCCACCTCAATCAAAGGACCCCTGGTTGACGGTCGTGGGAGTCGTGGGCGACGTCAAGCAGCTCAAGTTGGGCGAACCGACGGCGCTCCACACCTACCAGTCTTACCTCCAGCTTCCTGGCGAGTGGGCATCGCCATTGGGCCGCTGGCTGACGGCCGCAGTACGCGCGCCGGGCAAGCCCGCCGGCCTCTCCTCGACCCTTACGGCAAGCGTCTGGTCTCTCGACCATGATCTTGCCATCGCCCACTTTGAGACCGTCGACGAGGCCATCAGCCATTCCCTGGCGTCTCCGCGATTCATCACGCTTCTCATGGCAGCGTTTGCCGTGTTGGCGCTCGCGCTGTGCAGCGTAGGGCTCTATGCAGTTGTCTCCTTCGCCGTAAGCCGGCGCACTCACGAAGTCGGTCTGCGCATGGCGCTGGGGGCAAGGCCCGCCGATGTGCTGAAACTCGTAGTCGGCCAAAGCGTCAGATTAATATTGCTCGGGATGGGCATTGGGGTCTCGGCGGCACTGGGGGGCGCGCACCTTTTGAAGAGTCTGTTGTACGGTGTGAAGCCCACCGACCCGCTGACCTTCGTCGCGGTCTCACTGATCCTGTTAACCGTGGGGCTTGTAGCCAGCTACATCCCCGCTCGCCGCGCGACGAAGGTCGATCCCATGGTGGCGCTGCGGTATGAGTAAGGCAGTGGTTAGTGGACAGTGTCAAGTGGTTAGGGGTGCATGGTGACGCGAGTCGCAGCTTTCCAACGCCTGTTGGAGGAGACCCGTGCTACTGTCGCGAACTCCCGGGCGGGCATAGAAGCGGGATCGTCTCACGGTTGTTCCGGCGATAGATACGAAAATCTTCCTCGTCCACGGTAATCACGGTGTGCTGGGGAAACAGTTCCCTCATCCGGATGAGGCACAGATCAGCCAGGTCGGGTTGGCGGTCTTGGTATCGCTCCGCAAGTTCTGCCAAGCGCTTTTGATGCTTCGGTATCTCGAACGAGACTTGCAACATTCCGTCCTCGATCAGGGACAGAACATACGATACCGAGTGAAGATGGAAAGCGGCTTCCGCCAAGACCGCTTCGCAGGTTAGCAGCGGTTCCGTCATGTTCCTGGCGATTTCCACCGCCCAAGAATGAAAATGGTCGGTGCGATTGGCAAAGGCCACGATCAAGCCGGTGTCGGCAATAGCCTCCGTGAACGCGCAAATCCCTTCCGGGAGGAGAGAGCGCTACAACGTCGACCGAGACAATCCTATGCGCTGCGATTTGAGACGTGCTACCCTAGCTCAAAAAGCTTATTGAGGTGCCCGTGAAAACTCAATCGTCATTTCGGCTGCTGCCCAAGGTTCTGCTTCTGGCCTTTGTTGCATCTGTTGTTTTCGCCGTGCAGGCGCGCGCGGAATTGGTTTCGGCGCTTTATGCCCGGGGATACACGGTCATCCCGGAGCCTCAGCGGGTAAAGTTGGAGGATGACGATTTCCGCATCGCTGCCAACTGGCGGCTGGAATTGGGCCGGGGGGTTGAGCCAAACTCCGCCGCCGTCGAGGTTCTGAAAGAAGGGTTGGAGGAGCGCCATGGCATCAAGCTTGCGGAGCGCGGAAGCGGGCCGGCGATTCGCCTCGAGATCCAGCCCAACTCGGTTCCGGTGGGAGAAGCCCAGGACAAACAGAAGGAGACCTTGGCCGGGCAGGCTTACCAATTGAAGTTGACGAGGACCGGGATCACCATCACGGCGAATGCGCCGGCCGGCTTATTTTACGGGGTCGAGACGCTTGTGCAGTTGGTCAAGCCCGCGGGTGAGGGTGGGAGGTTGCCGGAAGGGGAGATCGTCGACTGGCCCGACGTGCAATATCGCGAAATCTTCTGGGATGAACAATGCCATCTGGATCACCTGGACGTCATCAAGCAGGCGATTCGCCGCGCCGCCTTTTTCAAGGTCAACGCCTTCACCCTGCGTTTGAATGAGCATTTCCAGTATGCGAGCGCTCCGGCCCTAGTGGATCCCTACGCCCTCTCGCCGGCGCAATTGCAGGAGCTGACGGACTACGCCGGGCATTACTACGTTCAGGTGGTTCCTTATCTCGATGGGCCCGCCCACGTGAACTTTATCCTCCAGCGCGATGAGTACGCGAACCTGCGCGAGTTCCCGGAAGAAGCTTTTGAGATGTGCTCGACGAATCCCGCTACTTACAAGCTCCTGGAGGGAATGTTCCAGGACTTGATCAGCGCCAACAAGGGGGCGACGTACTTCCACCTCTCGACCGACGAGGCCTGGTTTATCGGCAAGGCCGATAACGACCAATGCCACGAAGCGGTGCGGGCCAAGGAGTTGGGGAGTCCCAGCAAGCTTTGGGTCGAGTTCGCCAACCGAACGGCGAACTTCCTCAAGGACCATGGCCGCCAGGTGATTTTCTGGGGCGAGGACCCGATGCAGGCGGAAGACATCCCTTTGCTCCCGCCCTGGTTGATCAATGGCGAAGTCTACAGTCCCGCCTATAATCGGGCGTTCCGCGCGCGCGGCATCCGGCAAATTATCTATACCAATAGCCAACCAGACGACCCGCTCTTTCCGTTCTATTATGTGCTCTCACCCCAAGAGCAACTGCATTCCGAGGGAGGAGCGCAGGAGCGGGCCACGCAGGTCTTTGAGGAGATCTCGTATTCGATGGCTCGTAAGCAAGCGGATATCATCGGGGTGGGCGTTTATGCCTGGGCGGACCGGGGCCCGCATCCAGAGACCTATTGGTTGGGCTACGCGGTGGGCGCCTCGGCGGCCTGGCATCCCGGCTCACCGGACCCTCACGAACTGACTCAAAGCTTTTACGACCTCTTCTACGGTGGGGGCGCAACCCAGATGGGCCGGCTCTATCAACTGATGAGCACGCAGGCGCAGTTCTTTGCCGGCAGTTGGGACAGTGAGCCTTCAGGACCGCCGGTGTTCGGCTATTCCTATGGCATCGGTCCTTTCACCGAGCACCACTCGACTTTGCCGCTTCCCTCCGTGCCTTCCGCCGACTACCTGCGCCTTCGCCATGACTGGCTTCAGGAAAATGCCCGGCGCCTGGAACTTGCGTGGAAGTTCCTTGGTGAGAATGATGAGCTGGAAACGCTCCTCTACAAGAATCTGCCCTCAGTGCAGTTCAATCGTCACAACCTGGAAGTCTATCTCTCCATCGCCAAGCTCTGCCGGCAGAACCTCCTCCTGCTGAAAGGCCTGGAGGAGATCAGCCGAGCCCTGGAAACCGCCCAGAGCACGGCAGCAAAATTACAATACGCTGACGCCGTGGAGGCGCTCGACCAGGCGCTCGACACCGCGGGCCGAATCCGCGACGAGCGCAACCGGGCTCTCCACGACGCCACCACGACTTGGTATAAGACATGGTTTCCCCGAGTTCGCGAGGCCAACGGCCGCCACGTGGCGCGCGCTCCCCAGGACTTCGTGGATACTCAACCCACCGAGAAGGCTCGCCGCGCGCAGGAGGGCCTGCTGTACTTGCTCGACCGGGAGTTTGCCCTACCCTTCGGGCAGTGGGTCAACGACGTCCAAGACGCGAGAAACCATTATGCCGCCGCCCATAACCTGCCCGCGCGCGAGGGCAAGTTTGATTGGCAAGACGCCGAAACCTTGCACGGTCAAACGATCGATCGCGGGTTGTAAGGGAGATGACGGCGCGGGCCGGGTAAGGGGTAGCGCGGACCCCCGTTTGGGGAGCGCGCTCTTCTCTTGAAATGCACGGAATCTCGAAGAGGGATGCCTGCCCTCAGGTTCGGGAGCGCGAGTCGAGGGAAGAACCTCAAAGGCGGAGGTCTGCGCTACACCTGCTTGACTCAGGGCGTTCATCTTGGCACGAACCCCCCTCCCCGGATTTGCTTCAGCGTCGGCCGTATTGGCATTTCAGCGCGACTAAACGACGTCGATGATGATGAGCGTGATGTCATCCTGCTGGGTTACGGAAGCTGGTTGCCAGTGGTGTATCTCGGAGAGCAACTGCTCCGAAAGCTCAGAAGGCGGGCGCGAGCAATTGTTGCGAACGACTTGTTCAAGCTTGCGATCGCCAAAGGATTCGCCGGCGGCATTCTCGGGTTCAATGACCCCGTCGGTGTAAAGCAGGAATCGGTCGCCGGAGTTGAGCGGAATCTCACAAACGGGATAGTCGGAATCCGGTGTGACTCCAAACAGCAGGCCGTTGCTTTCAATCCGCTCCAGCTTGCCCTGCCGCCAGCACAGAAGCGGTGGATGTCCGGCGGCCGAGTACAACGCCTTCCGGGTCTCCGTATCGAGCCACAAATAGGCGGTGGAAACGAATTGACTCCGCAGTTGGCCGGAGAGAATGCGATTCAACCCGCGCAGCACTTCTGGCGGGTCCGGTGCGCAGGACATCACGGATTGCATCGCCACCTTGATCATCGCCGCGATGAGCGCAGCCGGGACACCGTGTCCGGAGACGTCCGCCACCACCAAGCCCACCCGGTTCGGATCGACGAGAATGAACTCGTAGAAATCGCCGGCGACGGCGGTCATAGGATGATAAGCGGCGTGGATACGAAGGCCCTTGAGTTCGGGAGCGCAGCTCGGAAGGATCGAACTCTGTATCTCGCGGGCGATCGCGAGTTCGTTCTCAATGGAGAGCAGGCGGCGCTCGTCGGCGAAGACCCTCTCTGCGGCTACGTATCCAAGCGAGAAAACAAACACCGCGAAGGCCAGCGGCTCGAAGGAGGGATACGAAGGGAGGTGGAGAAGGACCATCAAATTCTCGTAGAGGACCGCAACCGCCAGGACCAGCGTGCCGATTATCGAAATCCGGCTTTGAATGACCAGGAATCTCTTCGCCAAACTTGGGACAGCGTTTACCACTGCCAGCGCCAGAAGGCACCAGATCGCCAGTAGACTGTTATAGGGCATGAATCTGGAGGGCGATCCGGTGATGAAGGTTGAGCAAACACCTGCAATGCCGAACACCGACGCCGCGATAGCCGTGACCTGCAAGAAAGGACGCAGCTTCCCAAGGCTCAGCTCCAGCCAGAAAAGGAGCGCGGGAATAAGGATCAGGTAGGTGATAATCCATATCACGTAAGGGCGACTGGCCCAGGCCGAACGCGGCAGTACACTGAACACCGCGGGCATCTGCGCCAGTATGCGGGCGCCATACATCGCACTGAAGATGCCAAACCATACCAGGATGCGGACTCTGGCGCCACCACGAATCGCCGCGATGCCGCAGGCGCCCAGCCCGATGAATAGAAAAACGGTGCCCAGCATGATGCCGCCGACCTGGTCGCGAAGCATCATTTGAACCTGATCTTCCAAACGCGCACCTCCCGGCCAACATTCCAGAGTCGCGGAGTGTACCACAGGCTGCCCGGCCCAGGCGGCCTCACCAAATGAAAGGGACGAGCCGGAAGCGGGTGCGGAGGCAATACTCGGGGTAGCCGGGTAATTCCTGGCGGAGAGTTTTTTCCTCATTGAGGAGGCGGAAAACGTAAAAGGGGATGAGGAGGACAAAGGCGGGCCAAGCCAAGTACGAGCCCAGCGCCAAGGGTGTGGAAAGCCACATAATCAAGCTGCTCAAATACAGGGGGTGGCGAACAAAGCGGTAGGGACCGCTGGAAATGACCTTCTGGCCGGCCTCGACTTGGATGGTGCGTGAGGCAAAACTATTGACTTTCATAACCCAAAACACCAGGGGGAAGCCGCCGAGAACGAGGGCCTGAGAAAGGAGCGTGAGCCACAGCGGCACCGGCCTTAGGAATGTGCGTGACCAACCGAAGCGGTAATCCAAACCGGGAAGCAAGAAACAGGGAAAGAAAATCAGACCCCCTACTACCCGGAGGAGCTTCTGTTCGCCGACTTGCTCTTTGGCCTGCATTCTGCGCTCGAGCAACTGGGGATCATGTTTGTAGAAGTAGGGGAAAAAGATGAGACACAGGGTAGAAACCACGGTCATCGAGGCCCATCCTTGCCAAAACTTCCACGATCCAGCGGGAATGAACAGCATCGCGGCAATGAAGAGCAGGCCAAGAGAAACCCGAAGCAGCAATCTTGCTTTGAGACTCATGTGATCCACCGCTGCACTCCAACGCGGGCTGCGCCTGCGGGGTTTCAAAAGCTGGTGAGCAAAGAGATCGTCGGATAAGATGAGCCTATATTGCTGGCGACCAGGAAATAATTTGCGTCGATCACGATGCCAACAACTTGCGAACCATGGGAGGCTGTCGTAAGAGCTCCATCGGCAGCGATGGTAACCGTGTCGGTACTCGATTGATCTGCCTCTTGATTGGTGATCGAGGATAGGTCAAAAATAATCGAAACATTTCCCGTCCCATCCAGGGTGACCATGTCGCCTTCGGCTTGCGCGCTTCGATTGATTTTCTCCGTGGTGCCACCAAAAAATGTACCCTGCAGCGAAGCATCGCTGAAGGAGCTGGGGCCGGTCTGCGAAGCCGAATATCCGGCAAAGCCTCCACTGTCAACGCCGATGTAAACGGCGACGGTACCCGTTAAGTAGATATAGCCGGCAGGTGAGCCTCCAGTGCTCAAGGTCACTTCGCCGTAAGGGTCAACCATATAAGAGTACGTCGATGAAGCGTTACCTGAGAGCCAGTCGCCGCCGTCGTTCTCATAATAGGCGTTTAAGGTTAGGGTATTGATTCCATCCGAACTGGCCAGAGCTAAAAATATCTTCCCACTGGTGGAGTTGTTCACCCCATTGGCATAGATGACGTAATTGCCACCGAACGAGCTCTGGTTAAAGGTGCTCGCGTTCTGAAATCTTGTCTCGCCAGCCAGCACCGGGGTGGAATCGGTGGTAAGCGTCAGCGCGGCGGGCACTCCCGGAGCTTCCTTCTCGGACACGATATAAGCTACGAGGTTGCTCGAATTTACGGTCTCAGTAAAGCGTCCATTCCCGTTGATGCTGCTCAATGACCCGACCGTGCCCGCGGTGGGGGCAGTGTGGGTAACAACTCCCGCATCGTTGCAGGTCTGCTCCGCATTACTGATGTTGCCGCCACTGTTCGTACGAACGCCCCCACAAACCATCCGGCCGGGAGTGGAGGAATCCCAGCCCGTCAGCAGATGGACGTAGCCGCCATTGGCCAGGCAGGCGCCACCGACCAAGGGGGGGGATGTGGTTTGTTGGAAAATTCGGCCGGTGGCAATAAACGCGCTGGGGGTTGCGGGATCGAACTCCATGATTTGCCCTTGGGTCGCGACGCCAGAGGAAATTACCCCGAGGTCAAAGCGCGTATTGAAGGTGATCCCGGAGGCCGTGACAATTGTGGCGCAACCGCGGTTGTCCGATCCCACGCTGTAAGTACCGGCGGAAAGCATACTGTTGCTATACAGGCCCAGGGTACTGTTCATGTCGACTTCACCGGCCTTGATGTGCCCTTCGCCATCGACGGTCATCGAGCCGACAACGGCGTTGAAGCCATTGCTATTGAACCCGCTCAGATTAAAGGCGTATTGCCCGATGAGGGTGAACTCATTCCCCGATCCGCAAACCGCGGAGGACGCCGAGATCGTTATGCTGAGCGCCTGCGTGGCGGCCAGGGGCGTCGGCTTGGTGGAATCGGTCACCTTCACGCTGAAGCTTGTTGTGCCGGTCGCGCTCGGGCTACCGGAAATCACGCCCCCAGCGAGTGTCGCCCACGAGGGCAGCCCACCGGAACTGATACTCCACGTGTAGGGCGCATTGCCGCCCGAAGCCGCGAGCGTGGTGGTGTATGCCACACCCACCACACCATTCGGCAAGGACGTGGTGGTAACTGTCAGCGCGGGATCGATGGCGATGCTCAGGGACTGTGTCGCAACCCTCGAACTGGAATCCGTCACCGCCGCGAGGAAGTCTGTCCCGCCAGCCGCGTTCGGGGTACCGGAAATCACGCCCCCGCTGCTGAGCGCCGCCCACGAGGGCAGCGCAGAGCCGGAACTGATGCTCCATTTGTAGGGCGGAGTGCCGCCAGATGCCGCGAGCGTGGCGCTGTATTCGACACCCACCACTCCATCCGGCAAAGTTATGGTGGTGACGATTAACCCCGTGGAGGACGGCGGAATAACCGTACTCATTCTGGGTCCACAATGCACCATCGTCAGCAGCAGGCTCAAATTTGCCAGGACACACGCTGCACGACCCAGGCCCCGTTTCATCTCTCCGGTTCCCCTCAAACCTCGGTTTCGCTTCGCTTCGTTTGGCGCTCCGCGCCTCTAATGGTTATCCGTCTGGTAAGGAAATCGGCCTCCGGCAGATGGACGTCAGATAAAATTACGGACGTGATTGCAGGTCCGCGTTATGCTCGCTCATCCTTCACCCATCCAAGCGCCGTAAGGCTTGAGGGCCTCAACGTTATCGCACACAGCCTTGATGGCCGCGGTGATGGGCACCGCGAGAACCAAGCCGAACCCTCCCCACAGCCAAGACCAAAACATCATGGCAATGGTCACCGAGAGCGCATTCAGGTTGACGCGCTGGCCCACGAGCTTGGGCGTGAGAACGTTTACGGCCACGAAATGAACTATCGCGACGGCAATGCCAATGGTAATAAAGGGGCCCGTGGTGTCGTATTGCATCAAGGCAACCAGCAAGGGAGGAAGAATTCCCAGCGCCACGCCAATATAGGGAACCAGGCTGAGAAGCGCGGCAAGAGGTCCCATCAACAAGGCGTATTGGAGATGGATAATGGCGAAGACGGGAGTGATGAGGCCGGCGGAAATGAGCCCGACGAATAAGTTACCCACCACAAATCGACGGAACATGCGAGCGATGGCTTGGATCACCTCCTCTGCCTGCTGGCGCCGGTGGATGGGAAAAAGGTTCAACGACGCCGCCCACATCTGGTTCTTCGAGGTGAGCATGAAAAATACCAGGAAAGGAATGAACATCACGGTGACGGTAAAGGCGTAAACCGATCCGATGCCCCGCAACAGGAATTGCATGTAAGGGGATTCCTGCTGCAACCGCACGGTCGGCATGTTGGCCTCAGAGGAAACCGGCATAATGGTCTGCGTGCTCTGCTGGATGTTGTGGGCCGTCATCTGAAGGTGCGCGGTGATTTGCTTCAGCCTCTCGACCAGCTTGGGCATGGCCTCATAAAAGGCCTGCGCGCGATCGTAGATCGCGTAGATGACCAGATACGCGACGGTAAGCATCAGAAGCACCATGATGAGTGAGGCCAACCAGCGCGGAATTCGGTAAACCTCCATCGCTCTGACTCCCGTGTCCAGGACCGCGGCAATCAGGATGGAGCAGACCAAGGTGATGACCACCGAACTGGCGTAATAGATGCAGCCAAAAAGAACGGCAATGGCGATGATTTTAACACTGGCGGAAGCGGATGCCGCGTAGGGACTCTCAGTATGGGTTTCAGACATGCAGTGTGCCCTCGAAACGGATTTTAGCTTGCCGCGCCGGGAATTGCCAGAGAAGAGCTACACTGCCACGTCCAGGGACGGTGACTCATTTTGAGGTGGCACGGCCATCTTGGCCGTGACCGCTCACGGGCGGGACGCCCGTGCCACCTCAAAATGTGTCACTACCCGTCCAGGGCTTCTTTGGGGGACGCGATGACATGCATAGTATAATGGCTCTTTTGAGTTTCCGCGCCTAGAGCTGGTTGTCTTTACGGGCAGGAGAAACAGGAGGGAAGGCGACGGTTCGCGGTGGCGCCTTAGGGATGACATGAAATTTTCGCGTCGGAATTGGCTGGGTTCTTCGGCAATACTCTTGGGGTCGGGAGTTCTTGATGCGCTCACTACGCCCCTGTGGCGATGGAGAGGAACTCCCGTGCTTCAGGCGGCCACCGTATCCTATCCAGAAGCGCCTTCCTCCGTCGCTTTCGTGGATGTGGCGAAAGAGGCCGGCCTCAACGTCTCCAATGTGTGGGGCGGCGTGAAGCACAAGGATTACATCGTTGAAGCCAAGGGTAGCGGGCTGGCCTTTTTCGATTACGACCAGGATGGCTGGCTCGATATCTATCTGACCAATGGCGACCGCCTGCCGGGCGAAGAACCCTACCCCGATGGGAAGACGCCCACACAGCACCTCTTTAAGAACAACCGCGACGGCACGTTCACGGATGTGACGGAAAGATCCGGCTTGGCCCGCACCGGATGGGGCACGGGCGCTTGTGTGGGCGACTATGACAATGACGGCTGGGATGACCTGTTCTGCACCTATTGGGGTCACAACGTGCTGTGGCACAACAACGGCGACGGCACGTTTACGGATGTCACCAAGAACGCGGGATTATGGGAAGACCGCATCCGCTGGGGCTCCGGCTGCACCTGGGTTGACTACGACCGCGACGGATTCCTTGACCTGTTCGTGTGCAACTACATCGAACTGGACCTTCAGAAGGTGCCGAAGCCCGGACAGACCGGCTATTGCCAATGGAAAGGTATCCCGGTGATGTGCGGCCCGCGCGGCCTGCCGGGCGGAATGAACATCCTGTACCATAACAATGGCAACGGAACTTTCGCCGATGTTTCGGAGAAGGCGGGCATCCTGAAGCCAGGGCCGCGCTACTCCATCACCGCTGTCTCCTACGATTTCGATAACGACGGCTGGCCCGATATCTACGTGGCGGTCGACTCCGAGCCCAGCATTCTGTTTCAAAATAAACACAACGGGACGTTCGAAGACGTTGCCGTCCTGGCCGGGTGCGCTTACAACGAGGACGGGCAGGAACAGGCCGGCATGGGCATCGGGGTGGCGGACTACGACGGCGACGGCTGGTTCGATATTTTTAAGACCAACTTTACCGATGACACACCCGACCTGTATCACAACAACAAAGACGGAACTTTCACGGACGTGACCTTCATGTCGGGCTTGGGTGTGAACACCCAGTATGTGTGCTGGGGGGCCGGCTTTATGGACTACGACAACGATGGGTGGACGGATATCTTCCACGTCACCGGCCAGGTTTACCCGGAAATCGAGCAGTACCACCTGGATGCGCATTTTCTTTCCCCCCGGCTCGTCTATCGCAATCTCGGGAATGGCAAATTCAAGGACGTCTCAAAAGAACTGGGGCCGGGAGTAACAGCGAATTTTTCCAGCCGCGGTTGCGCTTTCGGCGACTACGATAACGATGGCGACATTGACGTGCTGGTCCTAAATATGAACGATTACCCGTCGCTTTTGCGGAACGACGGCGGCAACAAGAAGAATTGGATCACCATCAAATTGCTCGGTACGCAATGCAACCGCACGGCCGTCGGCGCGCGCGTGAAGGTGGTGACCGGAAAACACGCGCAAATCGATGAGGTCCATACCGGCACGAGCGTGATGTCGCAGAGCGACCTGCGCCTCCATTTCGGTTTGGGACCATCACCGCAGGTGGACTTGATCGAGGTCAAGTGGCCCACCACGCAGAAGGTGGAGAGATTCACGAATATCGCCGCCAACCAGTTCCTCACCATTAAGGAAGGCGCGGGAATCACCAAGCGTGAAAAGCCCAACCCTGCCGCCAAGCCCTGAGGCCCCAGAGCAGGGCGTTGGGGTTTGAAATCGACCCCCAGCAGCACCTAGAACCAGTGCCCGGAACTCCCGTGCAGGAACCGCGCCAGGGTCTCGCTGAAGGTGGGGGCGTCGCGTGCCGATGTAAAAATTGTAAATTCAAATGGTTTTGGGATTAAACTTTATGTGTTCATTTTGAAGTGGCACAGCCATCTTGGCCGTGACCGCTTACGGGCAGCACGCCTGTGCCATTTCAGTATGAGTCACTACCGGACGATCGAATCAGCCAGGCAGTTTAGGGGACCTCAGAAAAAAGTAGCTTGAAGACCTAACTCGCAGGAGGTATACGGAGTTTCGCCCTCACAAGGAGGGATTCCGAGGTCAGAATCACTAATGTGTATCCAGCGGCTCCGATGGCGTGGAGCGGTTCTTCTTCTGGGAGCGGAACTCCTCCTGGCAGGGCTGTGCGTCGCGCGTGCCTTGCCTTCGACGCAGACGGTTCGAGGTGAAGTCCTCGACGAAAAGGACGTTCCCATTCCTGCCGCCGTTTGCACCCTGACGAGCCGGCTGCTTCCTCCGGACGGCCTCACTGCCACCACCGATCACAAAGGCCACTTTGAATTCTCGGGCTTACAACCCGCCGAGTACTCCTTAGTTTGCGCCGCTGCGGGCTACGAACCCCTAAAGCGTGTGCTGGAAGTGACGGACGTTCCCCCGCCGGACTTCCAAATGGTTTTGCCGCCGGAGGTGGTGCTCCACCAGACCGTGAATGTCCGGGAAAAGGCTGCGACGGTTGCCACGGAGCAAAGCGCGCCCTCCTCCGCCAAACTCGGCAGCGCGCAACTCGACAACCTGCCGCTTGTCGAACAGAAATTTAAGGCGGCACTGCCCTACCTGCCGGGCGTGATCCGCACGCCGGATGGGAAGATCAACATCAAGGGAGTTCCGGAGAGCCAGGGTCAATTGCTCGTAAACTCGGCGGAGAGCGCGGACCCCGTAACCGGGAGCCAAGCCATTGAGGTCCCCATTGTCGCTATCGATTCCCTCCAGGTTTACAAAGACGCCTATGATGCGCAATATGGCGGCTTCACCGGCGGGCTCACGACCATTCACACGCGGCCGCCGGGCGACCGGTGGGGATTTGAGGCGCAAAACATTCCCCCCAATCCGCGCATTAAGAACGGCTCGCTGGTAGGAATCGCGGATTACAATCCGCGGGTGTATGTTACCGGCCCCTTGCTTGCCAACCGATTAAGTTTCTCGGAGGCCGTTGCCTACGACATTGATAAACAGCCGGTGCGAGGACTGGCTTGGCCAAACAACGAAATCCGGACACACGATTTTAATTCCTTCACCGATTTCCATTACGTTTTTTCCCCTCAGCATTTGGCCACGGTCACCGCCAATGTTTTCCCCCTGCACCGTCAATATGCCGATATCAACTCCCTGGTTCCCCAGTCGGCTTCCTCCGACTATGGCCAGAGTGGTTTTAAGGTTACGCTGACGGATCAATATATAACTACGAGTGGCGGCATATTTACGACCATGATTGACGGCATGAAGTTCGACAGTTGGGGCCGCGGTCAGGGCGGGGCCGATATGTTAGATACCCCCAGCGGCTGGGGCGGCAACTTCTTCAATGCCTACCAGCGCGACAGCGAGCAGGAGCAATTCACGGAGATGTACAAACTCCCCCGGCTGAAACAGTGGGGAAGGCACGAATTGACGCTCGGATTGGATTCTCTGAACCGGACCTACGAAGGCAGCAGCCAATCGCGCACCGTGAAGCTGTTGCGGCCCGACGGGTCAGTGACGGAAGAGATAAATTTCCTGGGACCGGGGATGCTGGCGGCGCGGGACTTCGAGGTATCGCTCTTTGTGGCCGATCACTGGGTGCCCAGCGACCGGATTTCTTTTGACCTCGGTCTACGTTACTCCGGCCAGTCCCTGGGCAGCGCGGTGAGCCTGGCGCCCCGCCTGGGTGTTGCCTACTCGCCCGGCCACAAGGAAAAAACGGTTTTTCGCGGCGGCGTGGGCCGTTTCTACGGTCACACCCCTTTGCTGGCCGGCAACTTCACCATGAACCCCGTTCGCCAGGTGAGCCTTTTTGATGACTTGGGGAATCTTCAGGGTCCTCCGTTTATCTTTGTGAACGCCTATGGGGACCGCAATGGCCAGGGGGCATGGGTGGCCTCGCCCATTTTCCCCGGCAATATGCCTTACAATTGGACCTGGAGCCTGGAAGCGGACCAGGAGTTGCATCCCCGCGTGATGCTGCGGCTGAGCTACATCTCCAGCCGCGCCTACGATCAGTTCATCATCAACCCGGTCACCGATCTGGCCACAGGACCCGCCATGCTGTTGACTCCCCATGGCGCTTCCGTCTACAAGGAATTCGAATCCACGGTGCATATCCGCCTCACTACCGTCACCGAATTAAACATCTCCTACGTGTACAGCAAAGCGCGGGGCGATTTGAATACGCTGGCGGAATTGTTTGTGCCTTTTGAGCAGCCGGTGATTCGTCCCGACGCATACTCCAACCTGGCGTCGGACATTCCGAATCGCATTGTGAGCTGGGGACGATTCAAAACGCACCTGTGGGGCATCGAAGCCGGCCCCGTGGTCGATTACCATTCCGGATTTCCTTACTCGCCCGTGGACGTGCGGCAGGATTACATTGGCACCCCCGATATCAAACGATTCCCGCAGTTCTTCTCGCTCGATATGAAACTGAGTAAAGAATTCCACCTCCCTTTGCCCTTCCTCAAGAAGCACCTGATGCGCGGCTCGCTCATGATTTTCAATTTTTCGGACCATCCCAACCCCCGCGATGTTTTCAACAATACTTCCTCACCATTCTTCGGCCATTTCGTTGGCAACCAGCACCGCTTCTTTGACAGTGCGTTGGATGTTCTCTACTAATCGAAGCTCTAGCGGTAGTTTACTGCGAACACGCCAAAAAGAGCGGGATGTGGTTGATTTCTCATTGAGTTGCCATGAGACGGCTGTATTACCCACGTGGGGTA
>Ga0209039_10001022_pt1 | contig 27279 bp, 30 predicted proteins | sample BogFormECP12_OM1_FD_188238 | JGI IMG/M metagenome (GOLD analysis project Ga0209039, IMG submission 188238) | Bog forest soil microbial communities from Calvert Island, British Columbia, Canada - ECP12_OM1 (SPAdes) (version 2) | ecosystem: Environmental > Aquatic > Freshwater > Wetlands > Bog ... | reverse complement strand
CACGGCCGCCCGCGCGTTCCTTCCCTGAAGGCTTTCGGACGCCGGCCCTCAGCACGGGTGGATAGCTCGCGACGGGCCGGCATCCGAAACCCTGCACAGGAAGAGCGATCCCCGGCACGAAGGCTGAGTGGCCGAGAAGGGTCGACACCCGTCTTTCGCCGGGACGCGCCCGGACGACGAGGGTGCGCCGATTCCGGACCTTCTCCTGTCATGGGTCGAACGAGTCGAGCCGACCCTGTGCACCGTTCAAACACTTTTGGAGCTGCGCCCGGATGCTCTTCCGATAGGGGTCGCGGTTTGTAGCTGGAGCTGCTGCCGCGCCGAGGCTACTCGGCGTCCAGCACGATGCCGACAACACCACATCAGATACGTGCCAAAACATTTGCAATGCGGTTACTTTAGTGAGAGCAAAACACCGATATACTCGCACCATAACTCAGCAGATAAGAGCATAAGACGCAAAGGACTACCGGTGAGGATCACGGATAATTTCGTAGGTACAGGCGAATGATTATTTGGCAACCCGATAGGTATCCCTTGTATTGTTTGGATCTTGCACGATTGCGTCTCCGGGTCGTGCGACCATCTTCTCTCCCCACGGCGCGATGAAAGCAAACTCTCTGTCCTGCTCGGCAACCACTACAAATCGCATCTGTATTCCGCGCGGTCGATATGGCGACCAGCCATCTACGGCCCTCGGGCCGATCGGGCCCTCGTATCTGCGAGTAAAGGACGCAGCGCGAACGAGAAACTGCTCATTACCAGTTCCCGAACAGCCATTCCGGACCACCATGTCTCCAGCCTGCGCCGGAGGACTTTGCGTCTCCTTGCCCTCCCCTTTGATCATTGTAACTATAACTTCTCCGACTTTTGCGGGGCGTACATCGACTGGTTTGGTCTTGCGGGCTAGTCCTGCTCCCCTCGTGCTAAGGACTTGCTGAAAATATGCATCGATATCGACCACCTCCTGCGCAGGCGATGGGTAGCTCGGGCAAAAGATCGCCACGCCGAGCACCAGCGGCTTCAACAGGCGGCGAAATATATAGGGCAGACGGTTGATCATGCGGCACTTCAGCATCTTTTGCCTCTATCCGTCGGCCCTTGACATGCTAATGCATGGCCCCCGCGGTAGGCACCACCTTGCATTACCAGCGCGCGGCTTCCCACGCCGAGTTGGGTCAGCAGTTAACTCACACCCCGAAATGCCGGAGGTCCGGTTTCCATCCAACCGAGCCATTCCAACCCGCGCAAAGGCAAGGTCCGGAATGGGGCATCACGAGCGGTTCCCGGCTCAAGGGCCGAGGGTCCGCTGTGGGTCGATGGCGGGCTTCCGGATGGACGTCGTCGCGCCAAGCCATGACGACAGCCGGCGCGGTTCGACGGCGCGGCGCTGAGGCGATATAAACGGCCCTGGCGAAGCTCTGCCGGAGGAGGGGTATCGGCGTGAGTACAGGGAAACACCGCCTGGGGTCAGGCGGACACGCACGCGGCGTCGACCAGCTCCATCCCGCCATGCGGAGCCGCTTATGGAAGCCCGGGCAAAGCGGTAACCCGACGGGCCATTCCGGTGAGTACGGCGAGGCGATGAGGCTCGCCCGAGCCGCCGCTCCGAAGGCGGTCCGCCGACTGATCGAGCTTATGGACAGCGAGGACCAGCGCGTCGCCGCCGTCGCCTGCAACTCGATCCTCGATCGAGCCTTCGGCAAGCCCGGGCTCGTGAAGGAGGAGAAGAACGACCTGGAGTCGCCTATCAAGAACATGACCCGGGAGGAACGGCTGCAGTACATGCAGGAACTCCTTGAGCCCATGCGAAAATATTTGCCGGACGCAAAGACGGCAGCGCGAGCATCGAGTGTGATACACCGCTCGTCAAAGTGATCGTAAGTCCGCCTCTGGTGCCACTTGCGATTGGGCGGTCCCGGATCTAAGAACATCGAAGGGCCAGACTGCAACGTGCACCCGTTCGGCAAGACGCGCAAAGTGGAGCCCCTGAGCGGACTGCTAAGTGATGCGCGACACCGCCGGCACTTTGCCTAGGCGCCGCAGCGCGGCCATAATCGCAGCGAGGTCATCCCGCTGATCGCCACGGAGCCAGCCCAACCTGACGAACCCCTCAATCGTGCTGCATGGCACTTCGACGATAAACCGTGCCAGCAGGTAAGGGAGGGCGTTGTCGCGCGACCAGGTGTCCTCCGGTAGCGGCGAGAGCCGGTCCCCGCTTCTGCGCAACGCGCGCGTTGCAGGGACCGTCGTTCCTAATCTCCGCCAGGGTTAAGGTCCCGTCTCCAATGGAATCGAGGGCCCAGCTCCGCACGGCGGCATGGAAGGCTCGCCGACAGGACGATCGGCAAAAACGTTGCGCCCGGCCCCCAGTCTGCCGTGCCCGAAATGCCCTCTCGCACCACTGGCAGATCGTCGAGGTCCCTTCGATCATGACGATAGCCTCGCCAGCGCCGTCTCGATCATGGGCCATCGCCCATCCCGCTCACCTTTTGGCGACCTTGTGTGAGTCCTTGGGCAGATCTCCCCTTGGCCAAAATGCTGGTCCTGCGTCTCTGCTACGCGGATGGCCGCAAGCGACACCGTTCGATCCAACGGCGTGTTGCCTCCAACCAGTCCTCTTCGCTCGGATACCCACCGCTCGTCACCTCGTCGACGACCGCGTAGAACGACGGCATTGACGGCGGGTGCACGACGGCCGCAAGCCCCTCACCCGGTACATCCGTTGTCAGCCAATCCGGCACGGACTCCTGAGCCGGATCGCTAACCTGCCGCACGGAACCATTGATGCTCGCCAACCAGAGGACGCGGCCGCTCGGCAAGGTGAACATGAGCTCCGGCGCGGCGTCGATTTGAGCACGCCAGAGCCGCACCGGGAAAAACTGCGAGACCTCGGCCGTCGCCGGGATACCGAAATCGCAGCGTATCACCCCGGCTCGGACTGGATCGTGTGGCCGACCGGAGGCATCCAGGATCCGGTGCTCGACGAAGCTCCGTTCCGCCCGTGGCGAATGCTCCCCGGGCTCGTCGGGTTGGACCTCCTCGACCTCGGGGGCGAGCAGTGCCACCTCGCCAATGTGCTCTGTCAGCCAGCTTTTCGGCTCGATCCGAGCAGGATCGTAAAGTAGTACGACAGCCGGACCGCGAGCGCCGCGCCGGCGATATCGCTGGCGTGGAAACCCCGAACAAACCCCTATAGAGATATAACTAATAGGAGTTTGTTTGGGGTTTCCCCCACCACCGGGTTCTCCTATAGGAGTTTGTTCGGGGTTTTTCGCTTCACGCGTAAGAGTCATCCGGGCTGCTTCCGCAGTTGGGAACAAGTCCGGGTAGGACGTTGCCATGTCGGCGTAGCTGAGCGGGACCGCGCCGGCCGCATGCATGATTTGCGCTGCGCCCGGCTGTATCCGGTCCCAGGTCGTTACCTCGTCCACCTCGATAGGCAGCACGACGTTCGTGATGATGTCGATCTGGAGTGCGTTCGTCGTGGTTCGGTTGACGCCGCGCCCCCGGCCGATAGATTGGACGAGCCCCGCTTCGCAGATCGCCCATCGGACCTCCTCTACCCGGGGATCGGGGTGATAGGAAGCTTTGATCGCTACACCGCGGCCATCGCGGAGGCGAATTCCGCGGGTTGTTTGCGGGTACCGGATCTCCCCCTCCTCGTCGGACGCGATCTCCTGGACCTCGGTTCCGAAGACAACGCGCGCGTTCCGCTCAACCGTACGCGGCGCTGGCTGGGTGCGGCCGATGACGACGACCAGCGCTACTCGCTCCCAGGCATTTTCGCCGCCAACGTCGTTGAAATGGCGGACATCGACCGTCCCTGGCAGAGGGCCGGCGCGAAGTGCCTCTTCAAGCCCCTTCTGGCAAACCACCAGGACATCACCGGGCGCAACGTCGGCGGCCCGCACCTACAGCAGCCGGCGCACGCGTTCTACGTTGGATAGGCGAGTTGCGTTTGTTCGTTTACTGGCGCCCTCACTCGGGATGAGCATGTCGGCCGTCATCGCCCGATCGGTGATTTGCCGTACTCGGGTGTGCGGCATAGGGGCGGCAATGCGGCGCGGGCTCTCGATGGCCGGGAAAGACTGCCGCACGATGTCGACCGGCATCGTGGCGTCCATAACCACAGTCGGCGCCTCCCAGCTCGGATGGACGTCGTCGCGCCAAGCCATGACGACAGCCGGCGCGGTTCCTTGGCCGTCCGGCATGGGCTCCGTCTTTCGGAGATCAAGCCAAGGCGAACGCTCGTCAGGTGCGACAAGGGTGCGCCGAAGGAGCTCCCAGAACCGGGCGAGGCGAGCCACGAGTTGATTGTGCGGGGCGATTTCCAGGCAGATCGCGCGAATCTGAGGTAGCGGCATCCCCGGCCAGACCTCGACCTCGATCTTGCGCCGCCATTCCAGGCGATACGCTTCTTTGAGGTCGGCCTCAGTTACCCCGGTCACAGCGAGAGCAGCGCGCCGGATGCGTCCACTCTCCTCGTTTTCGAGTGCGCGACAAACGCGCGCGCTGATCGCCATCAGCTCTGCCGTTGCGCCCAAATCGCGGACCTGACCGTTCAGGCCTGTGACGTTAACCTCCCGGTAGTCGCTGATCGCGCTCAGAAATAACCTGTAGGGCAGCTCGACGCCATGAAGCGCAGCCCCCCAGAATGCCTCGTCGATCGTGAGGCTGTCAGGTTGCGGAATGAAGTTCGGCCGTTCTCTGAACAGGAGCTGATGGGGGACAATCCAGATGTCGGGATTGTGTCGTCGTTGTTGTTGATAGCCGCAGACGATGTAGGACTTGCACTCCTTATCCTTGTGCTTGCAGGCGCGCGGGGTGACAGCACCCAGCGCATCTGTGATCAGCGTGACGCGATCAAGTTCCCGGCACATCTTCTGTCCCGGCTGCTCCGGATCGTCGGCCTCACGCCCGCGATAGACCCGACCTGTGAAGCCGTCGTCGGCTAGATCGCGAACTATCTCGTCGCCAAGCCGGTGTCTTGGTACTGCTAGAACCCCGGTGCGCCCGCTCCCGGCGAGAGCCGGTACGACGCATTGCCGCATTTCCGGGTCTTACCCAGCCCGACATCAACCGAGACTGCGAGTACGGGAGCAACGGGCAGGACGGGCTGCGGATCGAGCACGGCTTCGTCGTTAGGCTGCCTGCCGAGCTTGCCACTCCTTCAAGGCTATCTCATACGCGCTTGCGCCGCGGCGTAGGCCTCGACCGAAGCGACGTGATGTCGAAGACTTGGGCTAGCTGTAGTCTCGCTTCCGCGACAGTGCCAAGGGGAGCGGGGTATGTCGGCTGGCATTCGGTATATTGATGGCCGCCCGTCTCCTTGGCCGCTTGCAGCGCGACGAGAGCGTCAATTAGCGTATCGAGATCCTGGACTCTGAACTCGATGTAAGCGTCTGGATGCTTCGCCGGGTCACGCGCAGCCTCTCGGATCGCGCGTTCGAGGTCGGCGCGTAACCACTCGGGTTTGACCGCGGCCCCGTGCCTCCCGATGAACGACGCCGCTGCGCTGTTTATGGGATTGAGGAATCCCTCGCCGCCTTCGTGATCGCCGATGCGCGCGCGGTAAGCCTCGTATCCTCCCCCACCACTGCCCGGGGTGGTCGTGCTCGTTCGGGCTCCAACGGCGCTTGGTTTCTTACGCGTGATTTCAGGGGGCGATATGGCGTCGCGGTCGCCGCGCCAGATCCCGGATCGGATCGGTACTGGGTCCGGACCACCGACGAAAATCGGCCTCGCCACGTAGATCGGTTGCGCGGGAGCGAAGACGGAGAGGTCGACCGGGTACGGCCCGAGCCAGAGCTTCAACTCCCAGTCCTCTAACGGCCGTTCAGACCAGAAAAACAGCCGCAGGCACATCCCCGGTTTCAGGGATTGGCTGCTGGTGAATTGCCACCAGCACGTCGCGTCGTGGAATTCTTCCGGCAGCTGGCTGACTGCGTGCTCGACGGCCTGATCAGGCTCGTGCACGGGATCGAGCCGGTCAGGGCAGGAAGTTGAATCAAAATCGAGCGGTATCCAATGTCTTGCGGCCGGCTTGAGGGTCGCTGGCTCGACTGTGCCGTCGCTCTTTGTCCGAGGATGGAGCCGACGGTAGGCACGACGCCGGTCGATCCCTTCAGTCGGACGGCCGCGCACCACGAAGGTTGTTAGGCATCGCTCGAGATTGCTCAGCAGCTGCGCCAGGTCATCGATGCCCCCGACAGGGTACTCGGAGATGCTGAAAACCTTGGCATTACCGTACGGCGCGATCGTGGGTTTGGTGGCGCCTGGCGCGAAGATGATTCGCTTGGTCGCCAGGGGACCCCTTGTCGTCAGTACCGTGACCAAGTCTGGTGGGTCGGAAGCTGTCCTCGTGCGGGAGTTCCGGTCATAGCGGCTTTCCGCCGCGTCAATTGGGCCGCATCCGTTTATAGTTGAATCGCCTAATGCGATACCGACACCATCGTGTATCGGGGACCGGCGTGGCCACCCCCGATCCTCACTCCGCGCGCTGCCGAGCGCAGGGGCGACCTCGGGTGCGCTCATCGGTGCGCTCCCCGCCGAACGTATCGTCGCCCGGCTCCGCCGAGCAGATCGGGCGCCGCCCCGCCATTGTGCCCATTCCCCGGCAGATCAATCGCTCCAGCAGCTTCGTCGGCCGGTCGTCATCTGGCTTTAGCGGCGTCGAGGGCGGCGCGAGCTGGGACGCCGGATTCGGCACATTCGTGGAGTGCGCGGAGCGTGGTACTGATACTGGTACGATCGCCGGAGCCGCTGCGAGCCAAGCCTAGTAATCTCTTTGCAAAACGCGCGTCAACCGCCCGAATTTTCGGGCGATCAAGCGGCCGGCGCGGATTTCCTCGTAGACGTAGGAGCGCCCTGTCTTAGAGCGGCGGCAGATGGTGGGGATGTCTAGGGCATCAACGTCGTCGTCATCGGGCGCAGGAGCACGTGAGCACCGTCGACTACTGACCGCCGTGCCAGACGGACTCGGGTCCCCATCAACGGGCCTTGGAGCACGGCGCTTGTCCGGTCCGGGCCGCTGAGGAGCCGATATAGATAGCGAGGGTTCGTGCGGATAGATAGACGCCGCGGCGAACGAAACCTGGACGCCATCGTACAGATACTCGGTCATGGGAGCAGCCCTTCCCGGAGGCCGTATGCCTCCTAAAGGCCGATCCCATCGCTTCGTGCATGGCTATCGGGCGATTAAATACTCTCACGCCGGGGAGAGCAGCGATGTCCGCCGCTCGAAGTGCGGACCCCACCGCATATAGATAACTCGGGGCGTCCGCGCAACTACACTTCGCGAGCAGCCAATTCTTGCCTGCGTGAACCGCAGCCCGGCCAGGACCGTCCGACTACAGGTTTTTGGGAAATTTTTGGGAACTTCGTATGGGATGCGCTTTAAGTCACTGAGATAATTGGCGTCCCCTACCGGATTCGAACCGGTGTTGCCGCCGTGAGAGGGCGGTGTCCTGGGCCTCTAGACGAAGGGGACGAGGCATCGTGGGTAATATCGCTCGGCGCCGGCGCGATCAAGCACCACAGCGACGGCGGTGCTACTCGCGAAAATTCAGATATTGCAACGGCTGATCGATCTTCAGGCCGCGGACGACCGTGATCGCCGCCTGAAGGTCGTCGCGCTTTTTGCCGGTGACGCGCACCTCGTCGCCCTGGATCGACACCTGCACCTTCAGCTTGCTGTCCTTGATTTCGCGGATCAGCTGCCGGGCGAGATTGGCGTCGACTCCTTGCCGGAGCACGATCGTCTGGCGCAGCCTGTTGCCGGAAGCCTTTTCCGGCGGCTTGTAGTCGAGCGCCGCAGAATCGACCTTGCGACGCGCCAGGTGCACTTTCAGCAGCTCGTGCATCTGCTTCAATTTGAACTCATCGTCAGCGAGCAGGGCGAGCATTCCGTCCTGCCGCTCGATCGTGCATTTGCTACCCTTGAAGTCGAAGCGCGTGTCGATCTCGCGCGTCATCCCCGCGAGCGCGTTGTCGACCTCGGCGAGGTCGATCCGCGAGACGATGTCGAAGCTCGGCACAGCGGCCCTCCGCGAAAGATTGTTACCGTCCGATATAGCGCGCCGGCGGCTGGAAACACAGGTCTAGATCGCGTCGCGAAAGGCGCGCGCCGTGGTCGCGAGCCCGATCTCTATAGGCACCGGAGGTGCCCAGCCGAGCAGGGCTCGTGTCGCGCTGTCGTCGACCTGCAGCGAAAGTGTCAGGCGTCCCACGAGCGGGCCGAGGGCGGGGATGGGGCGCAACATCGCAAAGGCGGCTTCCGGTACCGCGAAGAGCCGTGCCGTGCGCCCAAGCCCAGCTGCCAACCTGCAGACCAATTCCTGCGTCGAGAGATCAACGGTGTCGCGGAGCAGCAGCATCCGCCCGGCGGCAGCCGGATCGGTGGCGGCAAGTGCGCCGACATCGATGAGGTTATCGAGAAAAATCAGGCTTCGGCGGTTGTCGATGCCGGCAAAAGGCAACGGGAGCCCGCTCGCGGCAAGCCGGATCAACGCTCGAAAGTTGGCTTTGACGTTCGGCCCATAAACCAGCGGTGGGCGCAAGATGACGAGCTCGAGCCCGGTCTCTTGCGCTGCAGCCAACAGGAACCTCTCACTCGCCAGCTTGGCGCGCCCATAGGCATCGCGGGGCAATGGCGGGTCGGGCGGGCGAAACGCGGCTCCGGGCGCGGTCACCGCGCCCATCGCTCTGATCGAGCTCATATAAACCAGCCGCCGCACTCCACTGGCCGCGGCAGCGCGCGCCAACGTCGCAGCCGCTTGCCCTGCAGCCTCCGGCGCCCCCCGGTTGGCAAGATGGATCACGATCTCGGCAGCGGTGAGATGAGACGACCAGTCTGTCCGCGGACCGATCTCGCCAATCGGTCGAACTTCGGCGCCCGGTATTGCTTCTGCCGGACCGCGCGTTATGCCGAGAACATCGTGGCCGCGCGCGGCGAGGCCACGACACAACGCGTCGCCGATGAAGCCCGCTGCACCGGTCACCACAATGCGCGCCAGGCCCGATCCTCCAACCCTCACCCTGCGGCCGGATGGCGCAAGCGATCTCGGCGCAAATGCATTAAAGAGGCGCCAGTCGCAACGCAAGGCCGGGCCAACCCGCGTGGTCCTCCTCGATCCTGTACCCCCGCTGTCGTCACCATCGCCGTCGGCGGCGCCGGACGCCGGGCGGCGGCAGAAGCTCCTCTTCTTGGTGACCGAGGATTGGTATTTTTGCTCACACCGACTGCCGGTCGCCCGAGCTGCGCGCGAGGCCGGTTTCGAGGTGGTCGTCGCGACCCGGGTGCGCGCGCATGGCGAAGAGATCCGCGACGAGGGTTTCGCCTTGCGCCCGATCGCCTGGCGGCGGCGCGGCGACGGGCTCCTTGGCGCTGCGCGGGCGATATCCGCGATCACCCGGGTCTATCGGAGCGAGCGGCCCGACATCGTCCACCATATCGCGCTGAAGCCGGTGCTGTTCGGCGGCATCGCAAGGCGGCTCGCCTTTGCGCACCCGGCCAATACCCCGGCGCTGGTCGACTCGGTGATGGGTCTCGGCTCCGGCTTTTCGCGCGCCACGACAGCCGCAAGGCTGCGCCGGCAGCCGCTCGGTCTGGCGCTCCGTCTCGTGGCGGGCGGGAGGAGCCGGGGCTGGATCGTGGTGCAGAACCCAGAGGACCGTGCCGCCCTGGCCGGGCTCGGGATCGACGTCCGGCGGATCGCGCTGATCAGAGGATCGGGCGTCGATATCAGCCATTTTGTGCCGCTGCCCGAGCCCGGCGGCGATACCGTCACCGTAGCACTCGTCTCTCGCATGCTGCGCGACAAAGGCATGCTCGATGCGGCCGCCGCAATCCGGCGCCTGCGGGCGCAGGGCCTCGCGATCGAGCTCTTGCTCGCCGGGCCGACCGATCCCGGCAATGCGAACTCGCTGACCCCGGAGGTGCTGCGATCGCTTACCGCCGAGCCCGGCATCGAATGGCTGGGTCCCGTCGCCGATGTGCGGGCGGTGTGGCGCCGCGCGGCTATCGCGGTGTTGCCGTCGACCTACGGCGAGGGGGTGCCGAAGACCTTGCTCGAGGCTGCCGCCTGCGGTCGGCCGCTGGTCGCCGCCGATGTACCGGGCTGCCGCGAGGTGGTCCGTCCCGGCGCGACCGGCATCCTCGTGCCGCCGCACGATGTCGACGGACTGGCCGACGCGATCGCGGCACTCGCCGGCGATCCGGCACGGCGCGCGGCACTGGGTCGGGCCGGCCGGAAATTGATCGAGTGCCGGTTCACCGACGAGATCGTCGCCCGCGAGACCCTCGCCCTCTATCGCGCCGCCCTCGCGGAACGAGGCCGTTTCCCGGTTTTGCGGGAAAAACCGGGAAAAAACTCGATATCGGATGCAAAATTGACCGATTAATTGTTTCGTATCAGCTATTTACGCATCAGTTTGCGGTTCGACGAACCGGGAATTGCGGTGCCGCGAACCGGGAACCAAAACGCCTAACCGGGAATTAACCGGGAAGCGGGGCCGGCCGGGGCCCAAGAGCCGGCGATTTATCTACACACCTATAATACGCTTCGATTTTGACCTTAAGATGGCAAGATCTGTGTTGGTCGCTATTAACCTCGAATTTTATAGATATTTGCGCGGTACTCGGTGATGCTCCTGATACCTGCTTTCTCTGGCGAGAACCGTCACCCATGCCCGAGCTATTCCTTCTGCGAACCGTCTTGCGGGCGCTCTCTGTGGTGCTCGGCGGGTTTGGTGTCTTCTATTTGATCTTGAGCTGGTCGGCCCCCGCGCTTTGGGGCCTCGCCCTCGTCCTGATCGGCGCGGCGTCGGGCATCGAATACTTCCTCGATCGCTGATGAAACTTCAACTTCGGTGCGCTTAAGTCAATTCTTTGGTTAACGAGAACAGACCCGCCGCCAATCGAAGGGCGCTCGCGCCGTCTTTCGCAGGCAACGACTGCATTTCAATCTCGTCTGAAATGAATAGGAGCGTGTCAATCACCTCCTGATAGGTTCGTCTCACAATAGCGAGCGAATCTTCTCTAGATAACGGTTCGGCCATGGCTATTCAACTGAATCCACAATTGTTATTTGATGCGTGAAAGAGAAGCGCTTTACGGGCGTTAGCCAGGGTAGATGAGGTTCCGATCCTGTTCCATCTCTTTGGGTTGCTCCCGGTTTGAGCCTGTAGCTCGTATGCCACTATCCGCGAACCATCTCTAAACAAGCTGGTCCATTCGACAATCCGATATTTCTCTACCTTCATCGTCACGTTTCGTGATGAAACATCAATGACGCGCATACGACACTTGAAATCTGGTTAATTCCCGTGTTTTGCCATAAGCACCGCATTTCGGCGGCGCGAAAGTAAGCAGCGAGGGCGCAGGCCCGCGCACCAAAATAATGATCTGACGTCATCATCTCGTCTTTCTGGTTCGAGAGGCCGCGACACTGACCGGAGCCAGCACCGCCCCAGGTTGGCGGGAAGCATCTCCGCAAGGATTCACAATTAACACAGCAAGCGGCTCCAATCGCGAACCGCTGGTCACCCCTATCTTGCGATTCTGATCCTCGCGATCCGCCCTCACGAGCACGGCTCGTCGAGAGCGGGTCAGACCGGGCAACGAAGCGCCCGGCTAAACGGAGGTGCCGAATCGGTGGGAGCGACCGTGCAATCTCGGACCGACGACGACCGCGCCCCCGACAAAACCGGCGAGACCGTCATCCCTCTTCTGGCCGAGGAGGTTGCGGTCGCGAAGCAGGTTGTTGAAACGGCCCGCGTCCAGGTCGCGAGGGTCACTCATGAGCGAGAGCAGCTGATCGACGAATTGCTCGCACGCGAGACGGTGGAGATCGATCGGACCCGGATAGGCCGGCAGGTCGACTCGATGCCCCCTGTCAGAGAAGAAGGTGACACCGTCGTCATTCCGATTGTCGAGGAGGTGCTCGTTATCGAGCGCCGCCTGTTCTTGAAGGAAGAGGTGCGCATCCGGCGGGTGCGGACGACCGAGAGACACCAGGAAAGCGTGACGCTTCGCCACCAGGAAGCGGTGATTGCGCGCCTTCCGGTGGAGCCGCCAGCAGTCGGGGAAAGCCCCGATTCTGGCGCAAAGCCGCAGCAGTCCAACCAGGAGGGATAGTATGACTTATCAGACCATTGTTGCCGCTTTCGACACGGCCGCGCATGCTCAGGCCGCGGCAGAGGCGCTCAAAGCCGGCGGTTTCCATGCCGATGACATCAGCATGTTCGACAAAAATCGGGTTGGTTTGCGTGAGCCCGGGTTGTGGCAGCGCATGTTCGGCGGTGGGCTGGCTCAACACGAAGCGGACGTGTACAACCAATCGCTCGAGCGAGGTGGGATGGTCGTCTCCGTGCGCGTACCGGATAGCGAGGTCGCGCACGCGACCGGCATTCTGGACATCCATCGCCCGATCGACGTGCATGACCGTGCGGTAACCACTGGCATCGCACCGGCCGCCCGAGTGGAAGCCGCGGTTGCTTCGATCGCCGCGGCTCCGATTGCCGCCGTACAGAAGGTTGCGGTGTCTCCCAAACTGGCCGAGGTACACGACGAGGTGCTGCGCTTAGCCGAAGAACAGCTCGACGTCGGCAAACGCATGGTCGAAAGCGGCAGGACTCGAGTGCGCCGTTTTGTGACCGAGCGTGAAGTCTCCGCGGACGTGACCCTGCACGAAGAGCATGCCGACGTTCTGCGCCGCGCCGTCACCGATCCGAAATATATCGGCGAGATCGACTGGGCGGACGCCACGATAGAAGTCCGAGAGACGGCCGAGCAGGCCCTGGTCAGCAAGACGGCGCGGGTAGTCGAGGAAGTCGCGCTGAAGAAGATCGGCAGCGATCACGTCGAAACGGTACGTGACAAGATCCGCCGCCAGCAGGTCGAGATCGAGCGGCTGGGCCCAGACGGGAGACCCCTGACAGCGCCGACAACGCCGAGGATCTGAAGAAAATCCGAGGAGTCCGTGGCGGATGACTTGCCTGGGATAATCTCGTCGAGGACAAAGGCTGCGCGACGGACGAGTATCCGTCCGCAGCCCCCCACGACTACAGACCAGTACCGCGTGCGACAAGACTTTGGCGCAGCCTCACAGGAAGAACCACAAACTCACGCGCGGACAGCAAGTGTCCCGCCTCATGGGAGAGACAAGAATGACCATGATTGATAATGCGATCCAGGATGTCGCGGGCCGGTTTGGGCTTGGCCCGAAATCGGGCCAGCTGATGCAAGAAGTCGTGCACCTGATCACCGGCTCCCCGGGCGGGGTGAGCGGGTTTGTCGACAAGTTCAGATCCGCCGGCCTCGGCTCAGAAGTCAGCTCATGGCTCGGCAGGACCGACGGGGCCGCGCTTGCGGGTCCGCAGGTCGAGAAGGCGCTCGGCAGCACCGCGCTTGGCGGGATCGCGAGCAGGCTCGGTATTGGGAGCGGCGTCGTTGCCACGGCGATAGGCTATCTTTTGCCGAAGCTGATCGGCCAGATTACCCCCGGCGGTGTCATCCCATCGGGCATCCCGACCTCGCTCTCCGGCTTTCTGCAGGGGACCCCGGTGCAGACCACGACGCGCCGCGTAGAGCAAGTAGCGCCGCGCGCCATCAGCGTGATCCACGACGCTCCGCATCTCGGGCGGTGGCTGATCCCATTGCTTGCCGGGCTGGGCGTGCTCGGCCTCTTCTGGTATCTGCTGTCAGGCAATCAGCCGACACCGGTGGTGGCGACAGCCCCGGCTCCGGCGGTGCAGGTGCCGCCCCCGCCGATACCGTCGTTACCCGCTCACCTCGCGCTGACCAACGATGACGGCATCATCACCTATTCCGGCGTGGTGCACGACGAATCGACACGGACGTCGATCACGGACGCGCTCAAGGGCGTGTTTGGCGCCGACAAGGTCAAGGGCGACATCACGATCAACGCCAGTGCCGGGCCGGCGTCCTGGCTGGTCGATCTCCGAACCGCGCTGGAAAACCTCAAGACTTCGGGTGTGCAGGCCGTGTTTGACGGCAACTCGCTCAAAGTCGGCGGGCTGATCGGCGATTCCGATCGGGATGGGATCATCAGCTCGCTACGGGCGGCGCTCCCCACCGGTCTGGTGTTCGGCGCGCTGACCGACAAGGTGGGCAATCTGATCTCAGAGGTCACCACCAAAACGGAGACAGCGCTGTCTGCGTTGCACCCGGGGTTCACCACCACCGACCTGCTGAGCGTACTCAACCAGTCGATCATCAACTTCCCGACCAACAGCGCCGAAATTCCAGCGGTCAGCAAGACGCTGTTGCAGCACGCTGCGGCAGCGTTCAAGCAGCTTCCGTCCGGGACCATGGTCGAGATCGGCGGCTACACCGACAACACCGGTGATCCGGCGGCAAACGTGCAGCTGTCGCAGCAGCGCGCAGACGCCGTACGCGCGGCATTGGTCTCGGCCGGTGTGGATCCAAGCATGCTGGTGGCGAAGGGCTATGGCAGCGCCAGTCCGGTCGCCGGCAACGACACGCTGGAGGGCCGCTTCCGCAATCGCCGCATCGAGTACCGGGTCGTGAAGCCCGCGTAACGGTCGCGACTCGCCCTTCAGCGAGAACCACTCAGCCGAACCAAGATCGATAGGAGTTGAACATGTCATTGTCCGCTTACGATGAAACTCATCTTCCCGCCGCGACGCGGGTGGGATCGCGACGCTCTTACAGCCGCATGTCCTGGGGTTCGGTATTGGCCGGGGCTGTCGTTGCCGGAGCTAGCGTGATCCTGCTCAGCCTGCTCGGCGTCGCGTTTGGTGCCGGTGGCCTCCGCTTCACCCAGACCACAGCCTCCGACATGGCGGGCTATGGGCTCGGCGCCGGAATTTGGACCGCCATCAGTCTGATCCTGTCCATGGCATTTGGCGGTTACGTCGCCGCCCGCATGTCCGGAACACACAGCCACCTCGATGCCGAAATGCACGGAATCACGGTCTGGGCCGTTGCTATACTGCTGATGACGGTGTTGCTAGCTCAGGCCGTCGGAGCAATTCTGGGTACCGCAGCGTCGACTGCCGGCTCTGCCGCCAGCAGCGCTATCAGCAGTGCCGGGTCGCTCGCGGGCAGTGTGGCGCAACAGATCAGTCCCCTGGGTCTGACGGACCAGCTGGAGCAATCACTGACCTCCAGCGGCGACCCGACCCAGATGACGCGCGCGCAAATCACGAGCGAGATCGCAGCGTTGGCCGCGCGACGCGTGGTCAATGGCAGCTTGACCGACCAGGAACGCGACCGGCTCGCCACCTTGGTAGCGGCACAGGCCGGCGTCAGCAAAGAGGAAGCCGCACGGCGGGTGGCGCGAATGGAGCAGGACGCTGTGGCGGCGGTCGCGCAAGCGGACCAGCAGGCCCGCAAAGCGGCGGAAGCCGCGGCGCGCGGCGCGGCTGTGGGTGCCAAAGCGCTCTTTTCGGGCCTGCTGCTCAGCCTGGCGGCCGCGATGGGCGGCGCGTGGCTCGGGACCCGGCACGCGCGGGTGCTGACCCCCATCCATGAACCGGAATACGACACGCACACAACAACCACCGTAACCCATCATGCTTACGAGCCGGTGGCCGCGACCCACTACCCCACCCACGAGCCGGTGGCCGCAACCCGCTATACCGCCTACGAGCCGGTGACCGCCTCTCCCACTACTGTTCGTGTTCATGACGAGACAGGCGGCAGGGTACCGGCTTACCTCCGGAGCGTCACGTACCCGGCGACCAAGCAGGACCTGCTGCGAGTGGCGCGAGCGAACGACGATGACCCGATGGCGCTGCGGAGGGTCGAGCAACTCCCCGATCGCAGCTATAGCAGCCTGAATGACCTGATGTCGGCCCTTCTCGCTACAGCCTGACAAGGGAGGTTCGAGACCCAATAGCGACTGGCGTGCGAGTGGCCCTGCTCCCACCCGCACGCCGGCCTCGACATGTTTCCCTTTTTACCGGTGGTTTGGCGAGAGGGGTGCCAATCATGTCTCAAGATGAGTATGAGGCCACAGTGGCCGCGTTCATCCGCACGAAAGGCATCACGCGCTGTCCTACTGCCTGCGCTTTCCGAACGCAAGGCACCATTGCCGCCGCAGACCGCGCAGCGCTCGAAGATTATGTGGCTGCACGCGAATGGTTGCGTGAGCGGAGAATCGCCGCTCGGAGGCGGATGTTTTGCTCTTTCAGGTTCGCAGTACCGGCAACCGAATAGAGGTTAGCAGGCAATGGCCCGAATCCGTCCGTCCATGACCGAGCTGCCATCCCCGACCACCCGTAGGTGGGTGGCTCGCCGCAAAGCCGCCGTCGTGGCAGCGGTGTCCAGCGGCATGATCACAATCGAGGAGGCGTGTGCCCGCTATCAGATGTCGGAAGAGGAGTTCCATGCGTGGCAGCGAGCGTTCGAGACCTTTGGCCTTCTCGGCCTGCGCGCCAGCCGCGTTCACCAACACCGCGGCGCTCGTCCGTCCAGGCCGGCTAACCCGGCACCCCGCTACAACACCCCAGTGTACGAAGATATCTCCGCAAAGATCTAGAATCAAAACCGCAACGGGTTCCAATCGCGAACCGCTGGGGTGGCCTATCCTGCCCACCGTCGTAAATCGACCACCGAATTCATCAACGAGCTTTGTCGGCCTCTGTTCATTGAAGATCGGGCGCTGAGTCAGCTCTGGCGGCTTCGGGTCGTGCCGATCTCTGATGCCGTTGGCGGCGATGGTGCTCAACTGACTTAGCAGAAGAGGAGAAATGACATGTTGGTGTTCATGAAGAATCTCCTGGGCGTGAAAATGGACAGGGCCGCTGAGGCCGGTATCGAGGCGCTGGTGCGGTGGGATCCCAAATCCGCCAGCGAGGCGGAATTGCGCACGATGGAGCAAAATTTAGATGCGCTCGGCCGCGAGGTTGCGCTGGCGCGCCAGGGTTACGACAAGGAGAAGCGCGAAGCCGACACGATCCAGGCTTTGTCGCATCAGCGGATGGCGGCAGCCGAGCAGTTGCAGCAGCAGATCAATAACGAAAGTGATCCGACCCGCAAGGCGGCGGTGGAAAAGAGCCTCGAAACCCTGGTCGGGATGCTCGAGCAGATGACCCCCGAGATCGAGCGCGAGAAACAGGACGAGGTGGACGCCAAGGACTACCTGCAGATGCTCGAGCAGACCTATGCCGAGGCAGGGAGCAAGCTCAAAATGGCGCGCTCCGAGCTCGAGCGCGCGCAACGCGACATGGCACGGGCCGCACAGCAGCGCGAACAGGCCGATCGGCAAGCAGAAGCGGCGCGTCGCGCGGCAGGGCTCGCCAGCCAGACGAGCGGCCTGACAGTCGCGCTCAAGGCCATGCAGGAGGCGGCGGCCAAGGATCTAGCGTCGGCGGGCGCGCAGATGAGCAAGACGCGGCTGCTGCAGCCAACCAGGCCTGAGCAGGACGATCCTTACATTGCTGCCGCTATGAACGCCGCCGCCGGCAAGCCACCGGCGCCGCAGAGCTTGAGCGAGCGGCTGACGGCGCTGAAAGCGGGTTAGGCGATCGGGAAAGAATAAGCTACAGGGCTAGCGCCACCGTGGACCATCCGATCATGGTCAACTTCTGCAGGCTCCTGTTCGGCTACGTGATCCTCGTTGCGATTGCCGGTTGCATTGTCATCGGCATCACGATCGCGCAAATCGACCGCGAGCTGCCTGACTACCAGCAGCTCGCGCATTATCAGCCGGCGATCATGACCCGCGTTTACGCGGGGGATGGTCGTCTGCTGGCCGAATACGCGGTCGAGCGGCGCGTCTTGGTGCCGATCGAGGCGATCCCAAAACGGGTCGTCGATGCCTTTCTCTCTGCCGAGGACAAAAACTTCTACCGTCATCACGGGATCGATCCGGTCTCGATGATGCGTGCCGCGATCACCGATGTCGGGAGGTTACGGGCCAACCGTCGTCCTGTTGGTGCCTCGACGATCACCCAGCAGGTTGCCAAGAACATGCTGCTGACGAACGAAATTTCGATCAAGCGCAAGATCAAGGAGATCCTGCTTGCGAGCCGGATCGAGGCCGCGTTGTCAAAGAACCGCATCCTCGAGCTCTACCTCAATGAGATCTATCTTGGCTCGGGTGCCTACGGTGTCGTCGCCGCGGCGCTGACCTATTTCAACAAATCGCTCGACGAGCTGACGCTCGGCGAGGCGGCCTTTCTCGCCAGCCTGCCGAAATCACCAAACCGCTATAACCCGACGCGCCACCCGCAAACCGCAAAGGCCCGCCGTGATTGGGTCCTCGATCGCATGCTCGAGGATGGCATGGCAACTCAGGAGGAGGTGACGCAAGCCGCAGCACTTCCACTCGAGCCGAAACATCGCCAGGAGACCGAGGAGGTCAGCGCTCCCTACTTCGCCGAAGACGTCAGGCGCGAGCTGCTGGCCCGCTACGGGGATAAGATCCTTTACGGGTCGGGGCTGTCAGTGCGTACCAGCCTCGATGCACGGTTGCAGGCCGCAGCCGACAGCGCACTGCGCGCTGGCCTCATCCGCTACGAGCGCGGTCATGGCGGGTGGCGCGGACCCGTGGCGCACATCGACCCGAAAGGAGAGTGGGAGGCGCGCCTCGCCAAAGTGCCGGTGCCCGGGGTCGCCTGGGATGTCGGCTGGGAGCTCGCGGTGGTGACACGCAGCGATAGCGACGGGGCGGCAATTGCCGTGAAGGGAGGTGCGACTGGGCGCATTCCATTTTCTGAAATGCATTGGGCGCGGCCGTGGCGCGCCAATGGCAATTTAGGACCCTATCCGCGCACCGCCACCGACGTCGTAAAACCGGGTGACGTCGTGATGGTGGAACCGGCAAATCCGGGGTCCAAGGGAGAGGCGGTCAGTGCCAAGACGCCTGCTTCCTACACTCTGTGCCAAGTCCCGGAGATATCGGGCGCGCTCGTCGCTATGGATCCGCACACCGGCCGCGTCCTTGCGATCAGCGGCGGCTTTAGCTTTGAAATCAGCCAGTTCGACCGCGCGACACAAGCCAAGCGGCAACCCGGATCGTCGATCAAGCCGTTTGTCTATCTGACCGCGCTTGATCACGGTTTCACTCCGTCGAGCCTGGTGCTCGACGGCCCGATATCGCTTCCGCAAGGCCCGGGTCTGCCGATGTGGTCGCCCACCAATTACACCAACCGCTCCCATGGGCCGGAATACCGCGGACCAACACCGCTTCGGGTCGGGCTCGAGCAGTCGCTCAACGCGATGACGGCACGGCTCGCCTCAATTGTCGGGATGGAGCCGATCGCACAGACGATCGAGCGGTTCGGCATCATGGATCACACGCCGCGGGAATACTCGATGGCTCTCGGCACCGGTGAGACAACGCCGCTGCGGCTTACGGCCGCCTACGCAATGCTGATCAATGGCGGCAAGCGCATTACCCCGACCTTGATCGACCGCATTCAGGACCGCGAGGGCGCGACGATCTTCCGCGCAGATCAGCGCCCCTGCAGTGTTTGCACCGATGTCGTTTGGGAACACCAGCAGATTCCAGTCACCCCGGATACCCGGGAGCAGGTCGCCGATCCCGGTTCCGCCTTCCAGATTGTTTCGATGATGCAAGGCGTGGTGGAGCGCGGGACCGGAACGGCCGTGCGGGCCGTCGGCAAGCCGATTGCCGGAAAGACCGGCACGACCAACGATTTCCGCGATGCCTGGTTCGTCGGAGGCACCCCTGATCTCATTGCCGGGGTGTTTATCGGGTATGACGATCCGGACAGCCTCGGGGACGACGAGACCGGTGGACACATCGCCGCACCGGTCTTCCGCGACTTCATGATCACGGCGCTGAAGGATGCGCCGGCGACCGCATTCCGTACCGCGCCGGGGCTGCGGCTATATCGCGTCAACCCGAGCACCGGCGTTATGGCCGGGGCGGGAAGTTCGGCAATCTACGAGGCCTACAAGCCGGGGACAGAGCCAGGCACGAACCGAAACTCGGGCTTCCAGGGTGCGCCGGATGAGATTCCGATCCGATCGACGAGCGACGAGCGCCCGTTGACAAGAGATCGCGCGGGCGGTGCTCCCGCGACCGGAACGGGTGGTCTCTACTAAGTTCAATCAGCGTGCACAGTGAACGAGGGAGCGATGTGCGATCCGAACTGCCCGCGAAGATGATCCAAAACGCCCAAGCCTCCGATGTGACACGACTTTACGGAGCGATCTGGCGGGCGGGTGGTATATTCGGTCAGGTTGCAACAACGATGGACGCGGCAGCATGTCCGCAAGATTTTAATATCAAGACCGCAAGCGAGTGCAATCGCGCCCCGCTTGCCTTCCCGTAACATCGGGTATCTTTTCCAGGTGAGGAGGTGCGTCGTGTCTATCATAGGATGGATTATATTGGGCCTCCTCGCCGGGTTCATCGCCAGCAAGATCGTGAATAAGACCGGAGTGGGCTTCTTTCTCGACCTCGTCCTCGGCATTGTCGGGGCAATCGTGGGTGGTGTCATCTTCAGCGCTTTGGGCGCGAGCGGGATCACCGGTCTTAATCTCTACAGCATGGTGGTTGCTGTTATTGGAGCGGTCATCGTGTTGGTGATCTATCACAAGGTGAGCGGTCGACGACGGGCTTTTTGAGCAGAGGAGCAGCGCTGTGGGACTTCTCGACAACGTATTGGGTTCAGCGGTACCTGGTGGGAACCTTGCCAAACCATTGATGATAGGTCTAGCGGCGCTGCTCGGCGCACGCGCGGTCGGAAGCGGCCTCGGCGGTCTCCTCGGCGGGACTGGAGCCACCGCGCAGACCCCGCCAGCCGCACCGCCGACCCCGCCAGTCGCACCCAGTCAGCCGCAGGGCGGTCTTCTGGGCGGCCTCAGCGGCATGCTGCAGAGCTTTCAGCAAAGTGGGCATGGTGACGTCATCAATTCATGGGTCGGACCCGGACAGAACCAGCCGATCGCGCCGGATCAGCTGCATCAGGCGCTCGGCCCCGACGCGGTCAATAACCTGTCTCGTCTGACCGGTATGCCGCAAGACCAACTGCTGTCGGAGCTGTCACGCGTTCTTCCGGGTGTCGTTGATAAGCTCACGCCGCATGGTCGCGTGCCGTATCAAGCGGAGATGTCTCGCTGGTAGGCCGGTCAAATAGTCGGCCAAACGCACCATCTATCACGACAGCTGACCATCTCGATGACGCGGATCAGGCGCAAAGAGAACCGGGCCATGGCTCGCCACCGTTGACTGATTCTGCTACTTGGCGTCGGCGGCAGGCGTGCGCCGGCGCCGCTATAGCGTGAGCCTGAAACGGGCAACCGTAAAAATAGTGCAATAAGCAGCGCCTCGAGCCTCACACCGAGGAGACCGCATTGTGCCGCTCCTACCGGTCAGCATTTCCGCAAGGATTTAAAACCAATCCCGCAAGGGTTTGCAATCATATCTCAATGGACCTCCTTATATTGTGCAGTCTGGCCTCAGCGTTAGTCGATCTGAGCGCAGGCTGGAGCGGACTGGGCGACCAAGCACCCGGCCGCCAAACACCGAGGATCGTCAATATCGACCTAAAGAGGCAACTGTCATGATGCTTAAGAGGACGACGAGTTTGGCTTTCACGGTCGCTTCCCTGACAGCGATCGCGACCATGCCAGCCCATGCCCAGACGGCAGGACCTTACGGCCCCGCCCCGGGCTACACTACGCCGCAGGGCTCAGCCGCTTACGGCACCACCCCGGGCTACACTACGCCGCAGAGCTCCGTCCCGCAGCCTAACCAAAGCGGTACGGCACAATCGGCGTCGGCGCGCCGAAATGTTATCGAGAGCCATCAATACGATCGGGCCGTTGAAACAAATCGCACGTTCCGCCAAGCGCGTATGCGCAAGGAATGCGGCCCGATTACCGATCCGGAACTCCGTCAAAGCTGTCTGGCGAGCTTCAATCAAGAAGAGTCCCAGATGGGCTCATCAACCTCGGGCCGGAGTCACGGCAGCGGATCCGGCCGATAAATCGCCTAGAATCGGGTCGGCGCTTCGCTTAGCGCCGACCCCGGTTCCTTCTGTGTATGCCTACCCGGCGGCTTCGGTCGCCATACGAAATGATCGATCTCTGAGTTAGATCAAAGCAACAAGGTCGGCATAACCACATCGCGATTTATACTGACTCAGTGGGGGCACGAGATGTCAGTCTGGCCACTGCAGGTGTTGAGCTCCCGCATGGCGGGGTCACGAGGCGAGGCCGTTCGGTTGCCGCAACGCGCCCCATTGCGCCCCCCTTTCTGGCTGCTGCTCGCTGGCATCATTGTCATCGGGATAGGCGTTGGGCTATTTGCCACCAGCATCACGGCGATTTTATTGTCCAGCTCCGCGGCGCAGGCCGCCGACCCGGCCAACGGCTCGGCGCTGCCGCACCCGAGGATGCCGTCGGCGAACGTCGATGGCCTTCAACTCCACGAAATCAGCGAAGCCTGTAGGGTCGGACATAGAGATATTCACCAAGGAGGGCGGTACGATGAGTTCTGACACCCCGAGCAGGGGCTTCCCCGGTTCTTCGATCGAGGACGCCGGCGACAAGGAGGGCATCGCCGGTGCAGCGCGTGACCGTCTGGCGGAGGACGTATCGAGCCTTCGCGCGGACATGACGAAAATGCATGAAACCTTTTCGGACTTTGTTTCAGAAACGAGCGGACATGCCGCGCGGACCGCGCGCAGTGTCGGTCAGGCAGTCGTGTCACAGGTCGGCTCGACGGCCAGCGGCTTGGCTAATACCGCCGCTGGAATGGCCTCCTCGGCGACTGAGCAGCTCAAAACCTTCGCCACCGAGCTCGAGGGCATTGCCCGCAAGAACCCGCTCGGGGCTCTCGCCGGAGCCCTTGCTGTCGGCGTCGTCATCGGGCTGATCGTGCGCGGCCGTGGCTGATGTTGCGAGAGGTATTGCGCCTTCTGGGAGTGGACCTCGACCACAAACTCGCCCAGATCCGCGCTCAAGTTGAAGAGTTCAAGGCAAGGACTACCCATCAGGTAACCGAGCAGGTTAAAGCAACCGGCTTGATGGTTGGCTTTGCCTTCGTGGGCGCTGTTGCCGCTATCGCCACTTTTATCATTGTCCTTGTCGCGCTCTACCGGTGGGTGGACCTCTACAAAGGGCCATTCGCGGCGCTCACCGCAGTGGGCATGGTGACGGGACTATTGGCGGTTGCCATGTTCGCTCTCGCCTTCGGACGCAGAAGTCGTAAGCCCGCATCTGCCGGTGTCGATCGGCGTCCGCCCGTTGCGCGCCCGCCGCCTTCTCCCTCTGCGCCTCAGCCGCTGCCTGTCGCATTGTCTGCGGCTCTGCCTCCGCTACATCCGAATGCGTCGCTCTTCGACGTTTTGACGCATCGATTTTCGACGCGCGTGGCTGGGGCTGGCGACGAGGCCATCGATACTGCGGTCCACGTCATGCGTACCGGCTCCAAATCCGCTCTTTTTGGAACGTTGGCGGTTGTCGCGCTGGTCGGCATACTGCTCGGGCGCCGCCACCGGTGACACTCAGCTCTCGATGGTATCGACCCGGCGGCAGAACTGCGCTGCGGCGATGCGTGCACCAAATCGGATCCCTGATCCATCTGGCAGGGTAAAGGGCTGCTGCGCATCTTGCTGCGCACAGTGTGATCGAAAAGTGCTATTTGAACCCCATGCAAATTGCACACCTTAGGAGGAATTCCAATGAGCGCTAAGGCAGAACCAGAATCTCGGTTTCTAAACGCCTCGGAGTTGGAGATGGTGAGCTTCACTCAGTACGCGATCGAGCAACTTCCTATCGAACAGCTAAAAGCGGTCGGTCGACGCCTTAGGCAAGCTCACGTCCGGGCCAAGGACATCAGCGCGCGTCAGCAACGTGAGATACGCGGAAAATTGGATCCACGTGGTGCTAACCCGACGCAGGATAACTCGGGAACCATGGCGAAAGCGCAAGTGCTCCACGAGGCACTTAGGCGCGTCGAGGACGAGCTCCGTCGCCGCGAAGAGGTGAACGCGTCAACGCCCAGCCAGGCCACACTCTCACATCATGCGCTCGAGCTGAAGTTGAGCAGTCAAACCAAACAGCGTCCGGACCCGGGGCGCTCGGCATCTGAAGGGATGCAAAAGAAAGAGAGGCGAGAGCCGCCGAAGGTCGGAACAACCAAGAGAGAGGTCGGCCGCGTGTCCCAGGCAGGTAAAGTGGCGCAGGCACGCAAGGACGCTGCCAAGCGCTAGGCAATGGTCTTGCTAAGAAGCCTTGCTGCAGCCCTTCGCGGGTACGCGCCGACGCGTCGGTGGTCATCCGGATCTCGATGTGCTGGACTGCGGCGGGATGTAAATTGTAGCGACTCCGCGATAGAGCTACGCGGCGACGATGCGCGCGTCAAATCGGATCTCTAATCGGCCTGGCATCTGGTGGGGCAAAGCGCTGCTGCGTCTCTTACTGATGCTGGCCGCCGCCGCAGCGGTCGCCGCGTTCGCGGCGAGCTTTGGCGTCTCTCGCGATTACGCCCACCTGCGCGCATCGCTGCTGTCCGGGGTTCCCGGCGGCGCCTACCACACCCTCGCCACTCGATTGGCGACGCGGGCCAAACAAGGACACGGCAGCCTGATCGTCGTGCCGACGGCAGGTTCGATCGAAAACGTCGCTCGCCTGACCGAAGATGGGCAGCGCGGCGAGGCGGCCCTCGCTCTGGTGCAGGACGGCATACCCGTGCCGGCGGATGCGGGCCTCGAATTGTTGGGACGGCTTCCCGAGCCGGAGTCCCTGCTGCTTCTCGGGCGGCAGGACCGCAAGTTTCTCACCTTCGCCGATTTGCGGGGAAAATCGATCGGGATCGGTCCCGAAGGCTCGGGAACAGCCTATCTCTTGCGCCAGCTGTTTGAGGATCCAGACCTGCAAGGGCTAGGCGTCCGGCTCTCTTACCATGAGCTTGCCGAGCAGGCCCGGTTGGTCGGCCAGGGAGGGCTCGATCTTGCTGCCTTCGTGATGGAGCCAGAGGCCGAGCTATTACGGAGCATCATCCAAAAGTACGATCTGGACATCGTGTCCTTCACGGATCTCGAGGGCCTGCTCGCGCGTCACCCCTGGCTCGGTCTGGGGCATATCCCGGCGGGCTTCTACGATCTAGCGCGCACGACACCGACAGTGGACAAGCCCGTCGCCCGCGTCGCCACCTTAATCATAGCCAACTCCCGCGTTCACCGCGCCGACCGGGTCGCGCTGTTGATGCTGCTCACCGCGGAACTGCCGGGCTTTATCCAGAGCAATCCTCCAAAATACACCGCCACCGCTCTGCCGCTCGCTCCCTCGGCGAGCCAATTCTTTATCAAGGGGGAGCCGGAGATCGCGGATGTTTATTTCCCGTGGGCGGTCAACTTGTTGTCGCCGGTGTATTGGGTCTACCTGGCAATGGCGGTAACCGTTCTATCCAGCGCGTTGAGAGCGATCAGCCGGTTTGAGCTGTGGCGAATCGATGCCGCACGCGAAAGGCTCGAGAGACGGCTCAAAGAGCTCACTGATCCCAAGCTGACACATGCACAAATTCAGGCGTTTCCCGGTGGGGATTTACTGACTGGACCCGGCGCGTGCGCAGCCGCTCAGAGTATCCGAGACGAGTTGGTGCAATTGCGCGCCCGCTGCCAGCGCTACGCCGCTTCGTTCGTCACTCCGATGGGCGATGAGATGTTCTACCGCTACCAAGCATCGCTAATAGACGAGGCGACGACTACCCTGGCTCTGCTGCTCCAACGCTCGGCAAACGCTGCAAGGCCGTCGGCCGCCTGAGAAACGTCTCTGTTGGTCTCATTGCCAGAGCAAAATTGGGGAAGCTCGCCAGTCGGCCAGGCTGGTCGTGATCCCTGACGAAGCGACGTGAGGATCGGCCCGGACTCTTTCCAGCTCGTCTATAAGACACTCTGATGAAACCGAACTGACGATCCGGCCGGCGGTTCAGAGCCGGCCATCGGCGATGTCGACCTTCCTCGCTATCAGGCGAGCCCCGATTGGTCCGGGACCTCCGAGTTCTTGCGGGTTCGATCAGCGGCGCGCCGCCCGGCCGGTTTCGCGCCGCGACCGCCTAAGTCGGACTGGTCACTAACCTCGCTCCGCCTTGCCTCAAGCTAGGGAGATGCGTCGGGCTCGGCCGCCTTGGTTTGAAGGTCGGGGCAAATTGTTACAAACATTTACAAAATCTCACTAAATTGTCACGTAGTCGTAACTTTGCGGGCTTATGTGGGACGATAGGCCGTTTAGCGTCCTAGCGCTAATTTCCCCCGCGGCGCCGTTCTAAGGACAAAATGCAACCTCAAAGCGAGAGGGGCAGCACTGCCGATCCTGCGTCCGGCGCAGGACAGGGGTGGCTGGTAGGCAACTCGATCTGGGAATCTCCAAAGATAGAAATCTCCAGGATGAAATCCTGGCCCTCAATCGCGGCAATGAGCTACCACCGGGATGGTGAAGCCACGTGGCGCGGTGACCGCCACCGGCTGATTCTCGCACGGGATCCGCGCCCGCCGATGCTCTTGCAGGTCGAGCAGGGACGCACCTGGGAAACGGCCCTTGCTCCACCCGGTACTCTTTCGTTTTGTCCTGCGGACCTCACGATCAGGACCGTCCAATCCGCAGCAAGGCACGTTCAGGTGGTCTGGGATACGGATTTGTATTCCACCTTGCTGCCGGAGCTCGGAGCGGCAGCATCCCGGTTCGAGTTCCACGTTTCGCTGCAAGACCCCTTGCTCGGCCAACTTGTCACGACTTTGGCCGACGAGACCGAAGGCGGCTTCGCGGACCGGATTCTAGTCCAAAGCCTGGGCACGGCCCTGTGTATCCGCCTTGCTCGGCATTTTGTCGAGCATCTCCCGCTGCCAACCAGCAAGGGTCTTTCGCCGGAGCGGTTACGGCGCGTACGCGACTACGTCGAGGCGCATCTCGATGAAGACCTCTCGCTCACCGCCCTCGCCGACATCGCGTGTCTGAGCCCCTATCACTTCAGCCGCTCGTTCAAGGAGGCGGCCGGGGTTGGGCCGCAACGCTATGTCATCCAACGCCGGCTCGAACGCGCCAAAACCTTGATGCGCCGCACCCATGAGCCCCTCGCCCAGATCGCACAGGAAGCCGGCTTCGCCGACCAGAGCCATCTGACCTCCATCTTTCGCCGCGAGATGGGCGTGACCCCCGGCCGGTTCCGCGCTGCGCTGACCTGAGCCGGAGCGGTGAAAACATGAGAGAACCCACCCGGGACCGCTCCAGCCGCACGATCGCGGGGCCCGGTTTCGGCCACGCCGATGAGCATAATCCATATTGGAGCTTCTCCGTGGTCCGCACAGAGA
>Ga0209039_10001021_pt1 | contig 27285 bp, 25 predicted proteins | sample BogFormECP12_OM1_FD_188238 | JGI IMG/M metagenome (GOLD analysis project Ga0209039, IMG submission 188238) | Bog forest soil microbial communities from Calvert Island, British Columbia, Canada - ECP12_OM1 (SPAdes) (version 2) | ecosystem: Environmental > Aquatic > Freshwater > Wetlands > Bog ... | reverse complement strand
TGTTGGCGTGCAGGTCGACGGGCGCGGCGTAGTAGCCGTTGATATCGATCACCAGGTCGGTCGCGGCGCTGGCGAAAATGTCGATCGAGCCGCTGGTCCCCGCCGGCACGATGGCCGAGTTGCCGACGATCAGCGGAGTCGCCCAGTTCAGCGTGGCGGCCAGCGGCATGGGCCCCGGCGTGGGGTAGGCGGTGATGTAACCGTAGGGCGCCGGCGCCACGATCGTCAGGTTGAGCGAATAAGCCTGGGCGTTGGATGGAACCGGGCAGGTGGTGTTGGACTGTATGGGAAACGTCCGGCCGGGCGCGCCCCCAACCAAACTCGGCGATCCGAAGGCTCCCGGGAAATTCTGGGAGGCCCGCGTATCCGCGATGCGGCAGGGCGTCATGGCCACAAACACCAACGCGTTGCCGCCCAGCGGCGGATTGGCGGTCGCCACCCGCGGCTCATCGAACGGCCCGCGCTCGGCCTGGCTTGGCTGCCAATACAATGGAGCCGCCCAACTCTTGAGCATTACCGCGTCCCGGTCGTGCGCCGGCTGAGCGGCCAGCACGACTGGTATCGCAGTCAGAAGGGAAACGGCCATTCCCAGGTTACTCGCGTTCATTCGAAAATCCTCCGTTCTTGTGCATGTCAGGCGTTTCAGGTACTGAACCGGAATTTCTGTTTTGGATTTCCAGATCCGATTCAGTATAAACCAGGCCGCCATTCGATGGCCCGGACCGCGCCCGGTTCATTTGTGGCGAACACGGGAGGGCAGATTCCCGGGGGCGCCGCGGTCCGCCTGCGCGGCAGCACGGGGGCGCCCGGCAGTCCGAGATCACTTCGAGGGAGTCAGCATCTCCTCGAGAGACCGGAACAGGCGCTCCAGCGCACGCCGGCCATCGGGGGTTATCTGAAACCAGGTCTTGGGCTTGCGGCTGACGAAAACCTTTTTCGATCGAATGTAATTCCGGGCTTCCAGCTTGCGCAGATGCGTGCCCAGATTGCCGTCCGATATCCCCAGGTTCTTCTGCAGGAAGGTGAAGTCCACGGCGTCACCCGCCACCAGAGCCGCGAGAATGGACAACCGCGGCCGCGATAGAACGACGTCGTCGAGGTTCGGGCCAGGGCCACTCATACCGGCACGTTCTGACGCCGGGCGTTGCGGCGGCCCAGCAGGCCAGCCAGAACGAACGTGCCCCCGATCCACAGGCCCGGCAGCCAATAGAAATCGGGGCCGGCCAGGAAGGCGGCCATGATCGAGGCCAGCAGGACGGCGGCCGCCCACAACCACTCGCGGGAGAGCAGGACGCCGTTCATCACGTAGCCCACGAAGTACAGAGAGCCCCAGACGAGGCACAGACTGGACCAGTGGCCCGCCATCGCTCCGGAAATGCCCAGTCCCGCGGTCCAGAGCAGTCCCATGCCGGCGATGCTGAGCCAGCACGCCATCAGGTCCTTGCGAAAGCGCGGCCGCACGCCGCGTTGCTCGACGCCCAGGCGCACCCGGCGGGAGAGATGCCAGTGGAGCGGCAAGGCCACCAGGAAGACCAGAACGGGCCAAACCCAGGCGAGGATGGCCATCCTGCCGGCCATACCCAGGAACCCGCAGATCAGGTAGCCGAGGGTGATCACACAACCCCAGCTCAGTGTGACGGGCCAGAAGTGGTTTACCGCGGGCGGTTGCGTCCTCTCCACAACTTCGCGGAGAAACCGGACGTCGTTCAGCAGGTTGGGCTCATCCATCGTATCCTCCTGTTTTAAGAGTACTCCTTAAATAGGAGTATCATTCGCGTCCGGCATTGTCAAGGGAAATTCGGACGCGCGCCGCCCACCGGAGCCTGCCCGCTGAATGTACTTGTTCCCACAGAAACCGCCCAACTCCGTTGCGCCCGAACGGGATCTGGCGTACAGTAGAAAAACCTCTGGAGGAATCATGGCATTTTGTTCGGCATGTGGCGCCCAGATGACGGGCGCATTCTGTGGACGATGTGGCGCAGCTGCGGCCGCAACCGGCCAGGCGGCGCCTCAGCCCCAGCAACCCCAGCAACCTCAGCAACCGCCTCAACCGCAGGCGGCCTACCAACCCCCGCCCCAGGCGCAACCCTATCAGGCTCAACCTTATCAAGGCCAGCCCATGGGCACTCCTCCGGCCCAGAAGAAGACCAGCCCGATTCTCTGGATACTCGGCATCGTTGGCGGGCTGGTGATCCTCGGTATTGTGGTTGTCGGGCTGGCAATATCCTTCTTTGTGCACAAGGCCAAGCAGGTCGGCCTGGAGATGAGGAACAATCCGGGCCTGGCGATCTCGAAGATGGCCGCCATGGCCAATCCCGATATCGATGTCCTGAGTACCGACGACCGCGCCGGCACCATCACGGTGCGCGACAAGAAGACCGGCAAGGTGGACACCCTCACCTTCGGCGACGTCAGGAGCGGCCACTTCAAGATGAGCGTTCAGGAGAATGGCAAGACCACCTCGCTCGATTTCGGCGGGAATGCCGCGGCCAAGCTGCCTTCCTGGGTGCCGGCCTACCCCGGAGCCGCCGTGAAGGAAGGGGGATTCTCGATGACCGCCAGGGGCGAAGACGGAGACGCGGGCAACTTCGCCTTCACCACATCCGATTCGGCCGACAGGGTCCAATCGTTTTACGAAGGCAAGGCCCACGAGATGAACATGCAGGTGGAAGCCACCGTGGCTTCGGGATTCGGTACGGTGGTCAAGCTCACCGACCCGGGCACGCGCCATACCATTGCGGTGACCATTATCGGCGCCAATCCGACTACGGTAAACGTGACCTACGCGTCGAAATAGGCCTGGCGGCTAGCCGTGGCCCAGGTACATCAACCAGCCCAGGCCGAAGAGCGCCACCATAAAGCACACGAAGGTATAGATGCCGTAGTGCAGGCGGTCGCGGTCGGTATTGCGGGTCACCACGCCCAGAACCACCGAGGTGAACAGCGCGAACAGAAAGGCCGCCTCGAAGTGGGAGAGGTTCATCTTCATCAGTTCTTCCTCCCCGCGGCGATCTCGAAGGCGTCAACCATGGCCAGCAGGTTGAGCAGGCCGGCGGTCACCAGAAACTTGGTGCCGTAGTCGTGGACGTGACCGGGAGTGTCCACCTGGCCATACCCGAAGGCGACCGTCAACAGGTACAGCAGGCCGCCGCACAGATCGCCGACAAACCCGCCGGTGTTGATGAGCGTAGTCAGCAGATCGCCGGTTTGCGGCTGGAACATGTAACCGCGCATCATCAGCCCGCACACGAACATGCTGGCGATGGCGAGCAGCAGCAGAATTCCGCGTCCGGGCCGTTTCAGCAGAAAGTGCCCGCCCCCGGGGATGAGCCAGCCCAGGACGACGGCCGGAGCCCATGTCGCCAGTGGAGGCAGAGGCCTCTTCTGTTCCTTTTCCTTTGCGGTCATAATGGCTTTCCTCTGAGTGTAGCACCTGAGGCCGAAGCCGCTGGCTCCTTCCCGGGCTTTCGGGTGGATGCGCGACGTAGAAGTATGGTTCAGCGGAGACCGCAAGGAACCACGAGCCGCGGAAGCTGTGAAGGACCGGTTGGCAGGTTGGCCGCCTGCCCTACCTGCCTGCAAGCCCCTCGGCAGTAACGCGGGACAGACGCTTTCGCCGCCGACAGCCCGCCAGGCTGTTTTGCGCCTCAGCGAGCGGCATGCACGAATCGCGGCATGGTGGCCCTTCTCACGAGTCCGGTGACCGGCAGCAGACCGGCCGTGAGATCCAGCGGACGCCGCGAGGGGCCCGTCCCATGCTCGGGCCGCTCGGGACCGGCTTGAGCCCAAGGCCCGTGAGCGCTTGGTACGCCCGGGCCTTGGCTCGGTTGATGCTGGAAGCTGCGCAATGCCGGGCGGCCGTGGGCCGCTCAAGCAGCTACCAGATAGGCCCGGGGTCGCCCGGGCAGCCCGCGTAATAGTTGGCGCATGTGTCGAAACAGGCGTAAAGGTCGGACACGCATTGGGAGCCGCCGCCGCACGCCAAGTGATATGTTCCATCTATGAACCGCCAGTAATAGCAGCCGCCGTTACCCCATTCGGTGCAGTACCCCATGTTGATCTGGCAGTCGTTCATGCACAGGCCGAAGCCTGAGCCGTAATAGTAGGGGCCGTTTAAAGTGCAGCCGTCGCCCGCCCGCGCCGCCGTGGGCTGCAATGCCCACACCAGCATCATGGCAACAGCGACAATCTTCAACACGGAAAACACTCTGGACTTCATTTTGCATTTCTCCTTTTTCGCTTTGAGTTTTGACTACTTACAGGTGCGCCAGCCGTGAACGCACCTGCGCCTGCCGGGCCCCATCCAGAAAGCCAAACCAGACTTCCTGGACCTTGCCACTGCGATCCAGCAGAGCGAGGGTAGGGGTTCCCGTAACGCCAAGTTGGGCGAGAGGCGCCGAGGCAACCTGAGTTGCCGGCACGCCCGCCGCCTTGAGATAAGCCTCGGCCTCGGGCCGGGGCTGGGGCAACACTGCCAACAGATCGACCTTGCCTTGAGCCTCGCCCGCCAGTGCGCGATAGAAGGACAGGCTTTCCTCGCAGAAGTGGCAGGTTTTCGAGATCACCAGAAGGACGGAGGCTCGGGAGCGCGGAAAGTCTATGCCGGAGACGCGGATCGTCTTTCCCTTGAGCGCTTCCGCCATGGCAGCTTGAGACGGTGGTGGCGCACTGGATCGCCAGGGCCGATTGTGAACAACCAGTGCCACAAAGACGGCGACGCCGATGATGACGGCGATATTGGCAACACGATCGAGGTGTTTCATTTATATCCTTAGTAAGCTACGAAGCCCGTAGCTCTGCGTGATGGTCATCTCTTTTTGCATTCCCCGAGTTTCACGGGGGTCCATATTAGGTGGCGCCAAATGGGAGCGAAATGACTCACGGAAAACGAAGAACTGCCGCCATTCGACATTCGGAGGTGAACACCTGCTTGATGTGCGTGAAGATGTGCGTGAGAATGAATAGTCCCTGGCCATGCACCTACGCGGACGGAGTGTCGGTTGAATCCCACTCCTGGCGAGATCACACGGCTGCTGCTCGAATGGAAGCAGGGCGAACCGGCCGCCTTTGACCGGCTGATGCCGCTCGTGTATCCGCATCTGTGCCAGCTTGCAGCCGCCTACATCCGCGGAGAGAAAGATCCAGGGGTGCTCCAGGCGACCGCCCTGGTCCACGAGGTGTACTTGCGGCTGATCGGACTTAAGAAGGCGGAATGGGTGAACCGCGCTCACTTTTACACCTTCTCGGCCAAAGTGATGCGCAGGATTCTGACGGAATACGCGCGCAGCAACGTCAGGCAAAAGAGAGGCGGCGGCGCGGAGCATGTCCCTCTGGACGAACAGATTCCGTGGGTTCAGGTTGGCGGCGAGTCGATGATGGAGCTCAACCGCGCCTTGGATGAGTTGGAGGCGATCGACCCGCAGCAGGTCCATCTCGTTGAACTCCGGTTCTTCCTCGGATGCACGGCCAAGGAGACGGGCGAGATCCTGCAGATATCGAGAGCCACGGTGAACCGTGAAGTAAAGTTCGCTAAGAGCTGGCTCTACCGGCGGATCAATGGGCTACGGGAGGGTCCACCGGGGGAGAGTTTGAGTCGTTCCGCCAGCGATCTGCGCGGATGTTAGAGATAAGTCGCGTCGATTGGGAGTAGTCGATTGCCCTCCGGAAGCACGAGCCAAGAGCGCTGGCACAGCCTGAAAGCCATTTTCGAGGAAGCCAGCGGAACTCCCGCCGAGGGGAGGACCGCACGTCTCGAAGCGCTCTGTGCGGGAGACAGCGGTCTGCTGGAGGAGGCGAGTTCCCTGCTCCGCGCGGCGGAGGAGGAGGAACGCACCACCGTCTCGTTCGTTCCCCCCGATCCGCGGGAACTCCAGGACGCGCACATCGGCCGGCGCATCGGGCCGTACAAATTGGAAAGACTGCTGGGGCGCGGCGGCATTGGGGCAGTCTACCTGGGGCAAAGGGTGGACGGGCAATTCGATCGGCAGGTAGCGGTAAAGCTGATTGACCTGCCGGTGGCGGACAGCCTGTTTCGCGAGAGGTTCCGGCAGGAACGGCAGATTCTGGCCCGGCTGAGCCATCCTTGTATCGCACGGATGCTGGACGGTGGAGTCAGCGAGGGCGGCGAGCTTTACCTGGCGATGGAGTACGCCGATGGCCTGCCTGTTCAGCGCTACTGCGAGAGGCACTCGCTGGCGATCCGGGATCGCGTCGCACTTTTCAAATCCGTTTGCGCCGCGGTTCGCTATGCGCACCAGAACCTAGTCGTCCACCGGGATTTGAAGCCGGATAACATTCTGGTTCTGGAAGATGGTACGCCGAAGCTTCTCGACTTCGGCACGGCCAAGCTGCTCAGTTCCGTGGATGGCGCGGCGGAAGGCGAGTTCACGCGCCTGGGCTTTCATTCCTACACGCCGCAATATGCCAGTCCCGAGCAGGTGCTCGGACAGCCGGTCTCAACCGCATCCGACGTTTACTCGCTGGGCGTGCTTCTCTTTCTTCTCGTCGCCGGCGAGCTTCCTTATGACTTGAAGGAGTTCACGACCGCGGAGATGGTCCGGGTGATCTGCCAGGAGCAGCCGCCGAAACCTAGCGAGAAGGCCGCGCGCGGGGCGCTCGATTCCGATATCGACGCCATTGTCTCAAAAGCTCTTCGGAAAGAGCCGGACGCGCGTTACGCCAGCGTGGATCGACTGATGGCCGACCTGGATGCTTATCTGGGTGGCCGGACGGTGGCGGCACACCAGGGCAGTTTCCGCTATCGTGCCGGTAAGTTCGTCCGCCGGAACAAGCTGGCGCTGGCCGCGTCGGCGGTGCTGGCGGTAACCGTATTGGCGGGAATCGGCGGCGTGCTCTGGCAAGCGCGCATTGCCAACGTCCAACGCCGCATTGCGAACGTCCAGCGGCGGAAGGCGGAGGCCCGCGCGGAAGACCTGCGCAAGCTCGGCAATAGCCTGCTTTCGGAGATCGACGACTCCATTCAGAAGATTCCCGGCTCGACCGCGGCCCAGAAGCTGCTGGTGGGCGTTGTTTCGGAGTACCTGGGCCGCGCCGCCAAGGACGCCTCTGGCGATCCGCAACTGGAGCTCGACCTGGCGAATGCCTACGTCAAATTGGGCAATGTGCAAGGCAATGCGTACTATCAGAACATCGGCGACGCTCCAGGCGCGTTGACCACGCTGGACAAAGCCGTCTCGATTGCCACGGCAATCGTCCGGCAACAGCCGGGGAACGCGGCCGCGGCGCACACCCTGGCGGTGGCGCAAGAGGAGCGAAGCCGGGTTCTTTTCGGGATCGGCAGAACGCCGGAAGCGGTGGCGGCGATGCGATCGACGGCAGCCGCTTTCGACGAACTGGCATCCCGGCCCGGCGCAAAGCTGGAAGCCTTGGGGGAAGCGGCTACCGCTTACGGGGTCCTGGGCGACGAACTGGGACGACCTGGCATGGCGAGTCTGAGCGATCCGGTGGCCGCGCTGGCGGCATATCGCAAAGCGCTCGACATCGAGGCACGCACCCTCCGGCTCGATCCCAACTTCTCCCCCGCTCTGCGAGGAATCGCGATAAATCACTCGAAAATCGCCGACATGATGGTTGAAGACGATCCGGCCGCGGCGCTGCCGGAGTACCGCAGAGCGATTGACGGCATGAACGCCCTCCCGGAGGAGGTCAGGAACACCCTCGTCAACCAGCGCGCCCTGGCTTACTCTCTTAGAGGGAGCGGAATGGCGCTAAAGGAAGTCGGAAGATACAAGGAAGCATTGTCTTACCTGGTGCAGGCCAAGGCCATCGAGCAACCTTTCCTCGCCGCGGACCCCAACGATACCCGCGCCGGAAACGACTTGGGGGCGCTCTTGGATACTGAAGCGGAATGCTATGAAGAGCGCTCGGAAGGGGTTTTTACGGACGAACCGGCAGATCGAACCGCGGACGCCGCCAGTGCCCTGAAGAGCTTGTCGGAAGTGCGCCCGCTCCTGGAGCGTCTCCTCCATCTCGAACCGGGCAACACTACCTGGCGTTCCTACCTGGGCATGCTCCTGATCCGAATCAGCCGGCAACAACGGGCGCTCCATGGGACACAGGGAACGCCGGAGCTGGCGGCGAGGGGCGTTGCCATCCTGAAGACTGTAGGAAACCAGCCAAACGCCCAAAGCGACGATCTCGATGAGGTTGCAGCGGGTTTGACGATCGTTATGCCGGTGCAGCTTCGCGATCCCCGGCTGGCCGTGGAATACTCCCGGCGCGCGGTGGAGATGAGCCATCGCCGGAAGCCGGGATACCTTCTTACCCTCGCACGCGCCTACCGCGCCACCGGGCAAGCGGAGAGAGCGCGCGCAGTGGCCAGGGAAGGACTCGCTCTTCTTCCCGCCGCCACCGCAACCACGGTTCCCTGCCGCATCCGCAAGCAGTTGCAAGCGGAAGCCCTCATGGCTGATGGCTCATTTCCGTCAGCCAGTCCGGCCGTTTCAGCACTTCCCTCGGCTTGCTGCCGTCGGGCGGGCCTATGATGCCGTCGCGCTGCATCATGTCGAGGATGCGCGCGGCGCGGCCGTAACCCAGGCGGAGGTGGCGCTGCAGGGTGGACGTGGAGGCCTTGCCCATCTGCAGGACCAGGCGGACGGCCTCCTCGTACATGGGGTCCTGATCGTCGCTGACGGGCTCCACTGCGTCGCCCTCCTCTTCGGAAGGCGGCGCAATGAGGAACGACTGGTCGTACTCGGGTTGCGCCTGCGCCTTCCAGAAATCGGTGACGCGGTTGATCTCGGTTTCGGTGACGAAGGCCCCGTGCAGGCGCGTGAGGCGCGACGACCCCGGCGGCAGGAACAGCATGTCGCCCTTGCCCAGCAGGTGCTCGGCGCCCATCACGTCGAGGATGGTCCGCGAGTCCACGCGCGTGGCCACGCGGAAGCTGAGGCGCGCCGGGAAGTTGGCCTTGATGAGGCCGGTGATCACGTCCACGCTGGGACGCTGCGTGGCCAGCACCAGGTGCATGCCCACGGCGCGCGCCATCTGCGCCAGCCGCGTCACGCTCTCCTCCACGTTGCGGCCCTCGACCATCATCAGGTCCGCCAGCTCGTCGATCAGAATCAGGATGTAGGGCAGCAGGTTCCAGTCCTCGCGCGTGCCTTCCTGCTCCTCGAACAGGCTGCGCGGCTCCTCCCGCATCTTGCGGACCTTCTTGTTGAACTGGTCGATGTTGCGGACGCCCCACTCCGCCAGCAGGCGCAGGCGGCGCTCCATTTCCAGCACGGCGTTGCGCAGCGCGTTGGTGGCCTTTTTGGGGTCGGTGATGACGGGCGTCAGGAGGTGGGGAATGTCTTCGTACATCCCCAGCTCCACGCGCTTGGGGTCGACCATGATCAGGCGTACATCGTCCGGCGTGGCCTTGTACAGGATCGACATGATCATGGAGTTGATCATGACGCTCTTGCCCGAACCGGTGGAACCGGCGATGAGCAGGTGGGGCATGGCTTCAAGCGAAGCCACGCGGATGCGTCCGTTGATGTCCTTGCCCAGCGGAATGGTCAGGTGCGAGTGGGATTGGGCGAACTCCTCGGACTCCAGCATCTGGCGCAATCCGATCAGTTCGCGGCGGGTGTTGGGGACTTCGATGCCCACCGTCGGCTTGCCGGGAATGCGCTCGATGAGGATGGACTCCGCCTGCAAGCCCAGGCACAGGTCTTCACTGAGGTTGGTGATGCGGCTGTACTTGATGCCGGCTTCCGGTTTGAACTCGAAGGTGGTGACCACCGGACCGGGGTTGATCTGCACCACGTTGCCGAAGACGTTGAATTCGTCGAATTTGGACTTGATGCGGGCGGCGGTTTCCTTGAGTTCCTGTTCATCGTAGGCGCTGCGCCCGGCGACCTCGTTCAGCAGGCCGGTGGGGGGTAGTTGGTAGAAGGTGCGGGCGCGCTCGGTGGCGCGCGGCTCCCCCAGCGTGGTCCAGGCGGCCGGAGCCGGCATGGGCGGAGGCACGGGCGGCAGATCTTCCACCGGACAGATCGGAATGGTTTCCGGGGCAGGCTCTTCTGCGGCGGGCTCGCCGGCGGCGGCGAAGCCGGCCTGCCCGGGCTCGGGCCCAGGCTCGGCGGCTTCCCATGGCGGAGGGTCCTCGAAGAGACGCTGGAACTCGGCGTGGGCCGCCTCGTCGACGGGTTCCGGGGCCGGGTCCACAACGTCCGGGGTCTCCGGCGCGGCGGCCACGGAAGACGGCTTGGGCGTCCTCTTCTTGCGCTCCCGCCTGGCTTCAGCCTTCTCGCGCCGTATTCTGGCGCGCTTTTGCGCCCGTTCGACGGCTTTGGCGCGCATCCGCTCGCGCCAGTCGCGCCACGCCTGGCGGCGCCTGGCCAGCCATGCCGCGGGCACGGCCAGCCACGCTCCCAGGCGGTCCAGCGTGAACGACGAAACCAGGTACACCGATACCACCAGCACCGTGGCGACAGCCACCAGGGCGCCGGCTACGTTCAGGGCGTTCACCAGGGCAGTCGCCAGGGCATAGCCGGCCATGCCGCCGATGCGCACGGTCCCACCCATGATCCGGACTGGCGCGAAGGCCAGGCCGGCGCAAAGACTGGCGGTGAGGAGGATGGCGCCGATGATTTTCGCCAGCCCCGCTTCGAGGGGCTCCGAGCGGATCCACTTCCAGGCCAGCAAGAAGGTGAGCAGGGGAAGCACAAAGGCCGCCGCGCCCAGGCTCTGGAGGCACAGATCGGCCATATACGACCCGGGGTAACCGATGAGATTCAGCGGGCGAGCCTCCGAGGCGGTGTCCCACGACGGATCCTGTGCGTGGTACGAGACCAGGCTCAAGAGAATCGCCAAACCGAACGAGAGAAGCAGGAATCCCGCGGCTTCATTGAGCCTGGGGTGCTGCGTCGGCGATAGTAGCTTCATCACGCTGGCCGGCGGAGGATGAAAGCCAGAGCAAGAACTATTATGCCAAAAATAATACGATAATACACGAACGGACGCAAACTACTGCGACGCAGATAACGCAGAAACCAGGCGATCACCCCGCAGCCGGTCAGCGCGCTCACCGAAACGCCCACCAGGACGTCGGTTCCCAGCAGGGCATGCATCCCCCCTTGCTTGTGCAGTTCGTACACCGCCTTGCCGGCGGCGAGGGCGATGGCTGGAGTGGACAGCAGAAACGAAAACCGCGCCGCGGCTTCACGGGTAAGGTTGCGGAACAGCCCCGCGCTGATGGTAATGCCGCTGCGCGAGGTGCCGGGGATCACCGCCAGGGCCTGCGCCGCACCGATTCCCAGGGCGTCCGGCAGGTTCAATGATGACAGATCGCGAACCCGCTGCCCGGCCTTCTCGGCGTACCCCATCAGGATTCCTATCACGATCAGCATGACGCCAATCACGTACGGGCTGCGCCACACGGTTTCCGCCTGCTTGCCGAACAGCAGGCCGGCAATGCCCACGGGGATGGTGCCGATGGCCAGCAGCCAGAGCAGCATGTGGTTGTGCTTCAGTTCCTCGTCGCGGCCGTGGCGGATCCCGAACCCCTGCGCCAGAATCTGCACCCAGTCCCGGAAGAAGTAGAGCAGCACGGCCAGCAGCGTTCCGATGTGCAGGACGATGTCAAACGTCAGGCCGCCATCGTCGCAGCCAAAAACCTTCGATGCCAGATAGAGATGGGCAGTGCTGCTGATGGGCAGGAACTCGGTCAGTCCCTGGATGACCGCCAGGACGATTACTTGCAGGATGGGAACGTGCATAAACGTCCAGCATACCGTGGACGCGGCCTGAATGCGATGTTGGCCTCGCGGGAGAGCCGGTTTTCGCCGTGCGGGCGCTGCTGCAGGGCGGTGCCGGACGGCTGGCAAGGCGGAACTGCACCTCGTATTCGACCTGCACGGGCGCGGGCAATGCGGACGGTCGGCTATAATACGACTTCCCTCTGGGAGAGACAGCGACTTGCCATCCGGAGTTTCTGAGCAACCGCGCGGAGCCAAATCATGACGTGGCCGAATTTCGTGGACGTTCCCCCGGGCGCCAGTCCACGGGAGGCCAGACTGACGCGGGCCGCCGTCTGGCTGACCTTCGGCGCGGCCGTCTCGATCGTTTTGAGCATCTGGGTTTCGCAGACCCTGATGCTGTGGCCGGCCGTGCTTACCTTGTTGTTGTCCGGCGAGAAGCTGCGGCTGCCGCGCATCAAGCTTCCGCTGGCTCTCTTCATGCTGGGTACGCTGATCTCGCTGGCATTCTCCGGGGAGATCGTCCACGGGCTGCCCCAGATCAGAAAGTTCCTGGTGTTCCTGGTGCTCCTGACAGTTTACTCGTGCCTGCGGAATGGCCTTGTGGTCCGCTGGATCTTCCTGACGTGGGCGGTGCTCGGCGCCGCGTCCGCGCTGCTCGGAGTCGCGCAATTCATCTACAAATTCGAACAGGCCCGCCAGAGTGGCGTCAGCTTCAGACCGTACTACATCACGGAGCGCATCACCGGCTTCATGAGCCACTGGAACACCTACTCGGAGGAGGAGATGTTCATCCTGCTGATGCTGGGGGCGTTCCTGTTCTTCGGGCCGGCCGCGGGCAGACGCCTGTGGATCTGGGTCTCCTGTGCGGTTCTGCTGGCGATTGCGCTGGTTCTCGCCGAAACCCGCGGTGTCTGGTTTGCCACGGCTATCGGCGGACTGTACCTGGTGTGGTTCTGGCGGCCGAAGCTGATTCTGCTGGTGCCTGTGATCGTCGCGGCCCTGTTATTCACGCCGGTTGTCGGAGATCGCGTCAGGTCTATCATTCGGCCGGAGAGCTCCGACTCGAACACGTTTCACATGGTCGCGTGGCGCACCGGGATTGAGATGATCGAGCGTCATCCCCTGCTCGGGCTTGGTCCCGACGGCCCCAAGTACCACTTTAAGGAGTACATTCCGGCCGATGTTCCCAGGCCGCTTCCGGACGGTTTCTATCAGCACGTCCACAACGTCTATCTGCAGTACGGAGCCGATCGCGGCATCCCGACGGCGCTGATGATGGTCTGGCTGCTGGTTCAGGTGGCGGTCGATTTCTGGCGCGGCTTACTCCGGCTGCCGCCAGGACGGAGCACCCGCAGGTTCCTGCTGCACGGGGGCATCGCCATTGTGCTGGCGACCATGGTGGATGGAGTGGTCGAGTACAACCTGGGGGACAGCGAGTTTCTCACCATGTTCCTGGTTGTGGTGGGCTGCGGGTATCTCGCCTTGGAGAAGAGCCTGATCGAAGATCGGCCGCGCGCGGCTCAGGCGCCCTGAAACCGTGCGATCCTGGGCCCCGTTTCCAGAGGCAGCCCATAGCCGATCAAGCAGAACTGATCGAGAGCGAACAGAACCACCGATCCGACTCCCGCTCCGATCGCCAGCCGCCGTTCCTTCGCCCAGGGCGTGGTGTAGTCGCCGATCCCCGTCAGGTGGCTCGCCTGCGCCGGAGGGAATCCGAGTTGCATCGGCAACTCGATCGATTGCCGCACCAGGTCCAGATTCCGGTCACCCGTATAGGTGAAGTTCTCCGTCTTCAGGCACGCCAGACTCGCCGGAGTCCAGACCGGCCTCGGAAAGTTCACTAGTTGATTCAATGCCGTATCGTTTGTATCCGGCGGATACAGCACCTCGAAGAGCGCGGATGGAAACGATTGCCGCACAAACGCCATGATCGTGCTTGTGAACGTGCCGATCAGTTGCGACAGGAACGCACATTCGTCCGCGAGACTGCTGGGGTCGGCATTTTGACTCGCGATCAACGCCATCGGGCGCCCGTAGGTTTGCTGAAACAAAGTAGTGGTGTAACTGTCGTAGAAAGGCATTCCCGAGGCGCCCGCGAAGTACCACCACTGAACCTCGCCGAACTGCAGGTACGGCGTCAGGCCGGCGCCGTTCATGACCGCGGCCATGTCGGCGTAGGCCTGCTGCCAGAACGCAGTGCTCTGCGGCGAGAAACCCGTCTGCAGCGCGGGCGTGCTCACCCACACCGGGTCGGCATTCGGGTAGCGCTGCGCGATGGCTGCCGCCGCCGAGTCGTCGCCGTTGCCTAACTCCATGCTGAACGATGTCGTGACCGCGATTCCATATCCCTTCAGCGCGCTGAAGAAGCTCGCGTTCCAATCGCGTGCAGCGCGGTTCAGCCGCGGCGCCGCCGTCAAATCGGTCACCCACTTCCCGTCCGCGCCGCCGCTCAGCGTCGATCCGCTCGTCTGGCCGGTGAAGACCTGGCTGTTGGTCTGAACGGAGATGCCGAGGCTGTTTCCCGCCAGCCCGATCTGTCGCGACGTGATGGTCAATGTCGCGCCACTCGCGCTCGCCCACACGCCCGTGGACCCCTCGTTGACCAGAAGAGCCAGGCACACGGCGATCGACTCGGCGGTGTCGCCGAGCAGGTTTGTGTGTTGGATGAGCGTCGGCCCGAGAGATAACTCCGTGATCGCTCCCGCGGCGAATTGTGGCGTGCCCGTGAACGTGACTGTCGCCGACGCGTACTGTTGTCCCGACCCACGCAGTTCGTAGAACCACAGCGCACCCGCGTAGTGATTCACCCTGTCGCGAAAACCGAGAGTCTGGATCAGCCACGCCGTCCGCTCCGGCGCGAGCGCCAGCGAGTGATTCGTATCCCAGTCGGTGGCCAGGCTGGTCGCCGGCACGGCCGCGAACGCAGGCAGATCCGTCGCCGGAAACGCGATCTCCAGAAAGTCGAAGTAGAAGCTCGTGCCCGTCCCGCCTGTGTGCGTTACTGTAATGCTGTGCGAAACCCCGCCGGACTGCGTCCCCAGGGGGACCCGTGTCAACACGTCCTCGCCCGCCAGTTCCAGAGTGACGGAAACCGCCGGATTGCTGTCCACCTGCACGGAAACCTGCGCGCCGGCGTCCAGGCGTCTCGTGCCCACGTACAGCGAATGTTGCGCCGCCGCGGAGTACGAGCAGGTGAGGGACGCCCCCGGCGTGGTCGTCCAGTGAATCGACCCTCCGGAGTAATTCCCGATCCCGCTCGTCCAAGACCCTTGATACGAAACCCCCGGCGAATCATCCTCGATTCTCCGGCTTCCGGGTCCCGCGACGCTGTATTGCAGATTCGACCCGGTTACCTGCCACTGCGCGACCACCACTGAGAACTCGCTTCTGACGAAACTCCCCGGTTGCAGGTCGGCCGAATACGTCCAGCGTAACTTTCGTACGGCGGTGGTTGGTATCGTGATCCCGTTGACGTCCACCAGGTGGCTGAAATCCAGGCTGATCTGCCATGTCGCCGGCGTCACTCCCCCGCTGAACATCGTCCATGCACGCGTCCACGACTGCGTCCCCGCTCCGTGCACCGTCCCGTACACCCCGACCCGATTGCCATTGGAGCCCGGCTGGCCCACATACGTCAACGTAATCAGCGTGCCGTTGGCTACCGCCGTGACTTGTCCCTCGAGTTGGCCTGCAGTGATGACCGTCGCCAGCGCGGTGGCCGCGTTCGCCAGCGTGTCGCCAGTCTCAATTTGATAGTAGAAGTGCTGATCCAGCCAGGCCAGTTGAACGTAGTCCCCGGCTGTCGGCGCACCCTGCAATTGCATTTGCGCCGTAGCCTGGGTGTAGTTGCCAACCGGCGTAGCGTGGCTCGCCAGGCTCACGTAGTAAATCGTCTCCGTTCCCCCCGACTCGGCCCATACCCTCATATAGGGCCAGTCCACCGTAGGGTATAGGGTGGAATCCATCGGGATGCAATTGGTTCGGGTTTCCTGGTAACTCAGGTGTACTCCGCTGAGGTCGCCGTCCGGCAGGTTTCGCAAGGTGGGATGCTCGAAGACGTTATCGCGGTTCCATTCGATCACCGCCCAGTCGGACTGCTGCCGCCAACAGCCCGACACCGTGAACCCGGTCACGCTGGTCTGGCTGAAGGCCGCGATCGCCGAAGGCTGCAAAAAATAGCATTGCAGATCCCGGTCCGGACGCAGCTTGGTAAGTTGTTCGCTCATTAGAGTCGAATCAGGAGGGTCAGATCGGATCCTGGAAGCACCTGCCCCACCGACAACACCGAGAGCGTCAGTTGCGCCCCGGCCGCCAGCGGAGGCAGTGTCTTGCCGTCCACCGCGCTCGATAGCGTCGCGCCGGTGGCAAACGTCACCTGGCTATACGGCGTGCCGTTCACGTTCAGTTGCAGTCGCACCGCAGCGTCGGCTCCAGTGCCTAGAATGGCGAATACGTCCCTCACGGAGTGTGCGGCATCCACTACCAGGGCCGGCGCCACGGATTGATCCACCGCCAGAAACCCGCTCACTTGAATCGAGTACTGCCCGCCGGAAAGCGTCCGCAAACCGCTATCCGCCGAACGTGTCAGAAGCACGTTGGCCGCCGGGCTGTTCCCTCTCGAGTTGGTCACGAAGAGTTGCCCACTCGCAACTCGCACGTCCGGCAAGGGGATCGCGTAATTCCAGCTCCCGCAGTAGGGACTGCCGAAGAAACCCTCCGGAAATGGCGCGATGACGGTCTTGGCCGCCAGGTGATAGACCGGTGTTCCAAGTGCGTGCGCCGCTGCCTGGCTCCCCTGCACCCCCCGTTGAACGGTGTATTGCATGCCTCCATTGGCAGTCGCCGTGATCTGAAGTAACTCGGTCTCAACCTGTAAAATCGTCCCCGGCACGCCCGTCCCGGCAACGTTGAGGGTCAGCGTAGTGTCCGCGCTCCCCAGCGCGCTGGCCAGAGCCGTCGTTGGCGACCCTTGAAGCTCATCCCAGTAGTACATCGTGAGCGTGGCCGAGGAAACCGTCTGCGTGTTCCTGAGGTCCGCAAACGACACGCCGCTCAGCAACACCGTCCCTTCGCTCTGGCCGGGACTCAGTCCGAAGAATGGCACCCCGGGGACATCGGCGTCCGAGGTCCCCGACCCGCCGATCTGCCACCGCGTTACCACCGAGAGCTGCGGTGAGCACTCCACGTCGTTGACGTTCGCCGAGCGGCCTGTTACCTGCACCACTTCGCCCGCCAGGTTCGGAACCGTGAATTGCACCGGACTGCTCTTGGCCAGAGCCGCAAAGTGCCAGCCCGCTTCCGCCACCGCGAAGAAGCTGGTCGAGTCCGGTTCCACGGTCCACGCAGGTGACACCGTCACGCTGGTCGAACTGTTTGCCGCGATGGTTCGTTCCTGTCCGGCGCCCGTTCCCCTGGTGATCCGCGCCGTCATCCCTCCATACGCGTTAACGGCCATCTGCAGCGTCCCGTTGCCGGCCGTGGCCGCGGAGTGTATCGTGACGCCGCTCTCCGGAACCTGCTCCATCCGCCAGTAGAAATTGGCGTGGTCGAAGTTGACGTCGGGCGGCGCGATCAGTTCGTTGCTCAGGCCGCCGTCGGTGAACGTGCCGGCCGCCGGCCGGTTCGACGCGATTTGCAGCAGGTTTGCCGGAGTCGCCCCGCGATACACGCAAAACCCGCTGGTGCCGGAGGCAAAGCTCAACCCCGTCAGGGTCACGCTGTTGTCGTCTTGCGGAATCGCCGCCTGCACAATGAAGGAGAGCGCGCTCTCATCCCCCGCGCTGTTCACCGCCGAGATGGCGTAGTACAGCGTCTGGCCGCCTGTCAGCGTCCCGCCCGTGCCCACCGTCGGCACCAGGTCGAGCAGAGGCACACCCGGAAGCGCCGCTCCCGATCCTCCGCTCGGGTTGCTCGGCGCGACGAAACTCACCGACAGGCTGGTTTCCTTCGTGCCGTCGGTGTTGGTGCTGTCGCTTTCCGAGACCCCGAACTGCATGTTGCCGTTGGCGTCGATCGCGCTGCCGATCAGCGGCCGCGGCACTCCCACTCCGGCGCTCCCCTGTTGCACCGCCCCCCACGCCGATGTCGACTGCCCGTTGGTATCCGCGTACCACGCGTCGTTGTGAATCTGTGCCGTGATCGTGCAGGTCCGGTAGTTCGTCGCCGGTGAGATCTTCAGAACGCGGAAAGGCTGGCGGTTGAACCCTTGGTTCAAATACGTAACTGTGATTATGTCGCCGGGCTTGATCCCGAATCCCTTGATGCTGGTGTCGAACTGGATGTAGGCGTTTCCACTAACCGATTTGTCCAGCGTGAACTGTAGAATCCGGGCCGCCTGGTCGTAATTCGGCAGCCCGATCGCCATGAGCGTCGCCGTGACCGTTTGTCCGGCCAGCGCGATATCGCCCGGTTCCACCACTGTGTAGCTGTCCTGCTGGTAGCCGTTTAGTGCGTCCTGGAAGTCGATCGTGAAGCAGTTCGGCGTATCGGCGATGCTGCGCGACGATATCGTCACGCTCGGCTCGCCGTTCTGCCGCCTCAGTATGCTCGAAACTCCGTTGCTGCCGTCCCCGAACTCGTAAGCCGGCCACCCTCCCCCGAGCGATGCCGTGCTGTTCGTGTACGCGCTTTTCGTGGGCTGCTGCAAGGGCAGCGAGTTCTCCACTTGCAGTTGCAGCACGCCGCCTGGCCCATATGTGAGGAACAGCCGGGCTGCATTGCGAACCCCGCGGACCACGTCGCCCGCGCTCTTCCGTTTCTGGATCACGACGTTGCACTGAAACCGCGGTATTTGGATCGGGTTGCCGTTCAAGTCCGTCGATTGGATCTGTTCGTCGCAGTAGGCCGCCGCCGCAGCGAAGCTCTTCAGGTCGATCTCCGCTTCGCTCCAGCCGCTCCTCCGCAACACATCCAAGAGAATCCACGCCGGGTTGCTCGTGAATTGGTCGCTGACGTAAGTTCCGTCCGCCGCATAGGTGGGAGCGATTAGCCCCTGCATCAGAACCTGCACGCTCGGCAGCGAGTTACCGTCATTCAGTTGGTTGGGCACCACGATCGAAAGGTAAGCCATGCTCCCGTACGGGTCGCCCGCGGGATTCCCGTTGGCGTCCGTGAAATTCATGTCGAACGCCCCGTCCCGCGTGCCTGACGTGAGAAAGTTGTACCAGCCCGTGCCCGTCATGTTCTTGCCGGACACCCCTAGCGGGATCTGCACCCCGTCCACCAGCACCGTCAGCACGCCTTGAATCTGCCCGATACTCAGCAGAGCCTCCATCCGCGTGAGATTGCCGTCGTTTCGCGCGAACACCACCAGTGGCTCAACCCACGCCGTTCCGTAGATCATCGGCACGTAGTCGTTGTACCTGGCTTGGTTCACCGACAACGCCGACGTGGTCCAGTCCTTGCCGTACCCGCGCACCGAGATCGCCCCCGGCACATACTCCAGACCGCCAAATCGCTGCTGCATCCCCCTGGCCTGGCAGTCCGTCCGCGTATATCCGCACGTCGTGAATGCCGCCGCCCCGTTCAGGCTTCCCATGCCTCCCGGGAGGTCGGCTGAGTAGCCACACCGGTAGTACAAGGAGTATTTGCCGTCCGCTCCCCCATCCACGCCCTCGGTCCGCTGATCCAACGTCGCCGGGAACGTCCACGGACATCGCCGTTGGATCCGCACTTCCGGAAGCAACAGCCTCTGCAAGTTCATCCGGTTGATCGCCGACAAGCGGAAAGTCGCTTCTTTGATCTGGTCGGGCGGATTGCAGATCCCTTGGAAGATTACGTTCGTCTCCGTCAAGGGTACGTTGTTCCGCAGGTCGTAAAACAGAAATCCAACCGTGAGGCTGGCGCCCTTCCACCCCGTGGAGCGCTCGATCTCCGAAAAGTGCGAGTCTGCATTCGCCAGCACCAGCGAGATCTTCGGACTTCCGTCCACTCCTTGGTCAGAGGCCGTCTGAATGTCGAATGCACTGTGCTGCAACACCCGCGCGGCATAGTTGGTCGTGCCGACTGTAACGGCATGCGTGCTCCAGCTCTCCCTGTCGCCGTTCGACAGTGTGCAGTCGAACACCATGATCGGCGTGTCGGTGACCGCCAGTTCCTTGAGATCAGAGATGGTTTGCATACACAATGTTCACGGTTGTGGAGTTACGATTCACGCCGGTCGAGGTGTAAGTGAAGGCATCGTCCCGGAAGTGGGCGTTCTCGTATATACCGCCCGTCGTGCTGCTCTTGTATGCCGATGCCCACGGCTGCGGCTCCACCTGCGGTCCGTAAAGGTCGATCGCCGCTCCCGCCGGCAGTTCGATTCCGAAGCTGACCGATGTCGCCTCGGCGTCTCCCATACCCGCGATCGTGAAGCGCGTCCATTGCGTTCCCACCGGGCGGGCCGCGCGCTGACTCCCCAGTAAAAGCGTGATCGTCGTAGGCTGTGCCGCCCGCGCGTAGGCGCTCAGGCTGTAGATGTACGCCGCCGGGGCGTTTAAGGTCTGCGACAGGCTTTGCGCGCCCGCACCCGAGTTCGACACGTGCCACGCACACGTTCCCCCGGCCGGGTCGGCGCCCCCGCCGGTCAGCGTCAGAAACGAGGCTTTCTGCCATTCCACCTGGCTCGGATCGTCGCTCCAGGCCAGCAGGTTCCCGTTCGGATCCAGGAACGTGAATCCGTTCAGCGAGCCTTCCACCGAGGCGAAGAACTGCGCCAGCGTCGCCAGTTCCGGATCGCTCAGGCCGGTGTATTGCAGTTGCCATTCCGTGACCTGCGCCGCCACGTCTGGCAGCTTGATCGTCCGGCCGTCGGCCATGGTGTTGACCACCGTTCGCGACAGGCGCCGCTTGCGCAGAGGAAACTGGCTCAGCGCTCCCGTCGGCAGTTGTGGAAACATATCTATGTCCGGTTCTCGACTATCGTCAGATTCGTCTGCCCTTGCATTTCCGCAACGGCCGTGAGATCCAGTTGATCGCCCGCCAGGCTGCAGCTCGGGTACGAGGTGCCATCCCAGGGATCCACGAAGACGAAGCTTCCGAACTGTCCTTGGTTGCTTAGAAAGAACCCCTCGATCATCGCCAGTTCGCCCTCGTCCACTTCGCTCAGCCGGATTGTCCAACGATGCATTGGCCCGCTCGCGTCCCGGTATCGCTGGTCGGTCCCGTCCAGAAACCGCACCGTCTGGTTCTGATATCGCAAGGCCCGCGTCGCCGGATACTGCGCCACGGCGTTGGTTTTCAATTTCGGAAAGGTGGCCATTTTCAGATTTCGCTGACTACGTCGTTAATCGAGCTGAGATTCAGCATCGCTCCGCGAACCGCCTTCGCAATCTGGTCGCTGTTGTCCAGGAACGACTGCGCGTCCATTGTCTGCACCGTCACCGAGATGTGCGGCGCTGCCGCGGTCCCTCCGCCTCCGGATGTCCCGCCGTCTTGTCCCCCCACCCCCGCATTCGCAGCCGGTCCGCCGTTGCTCGCCTCCGGAGATTCCGCGGTGTTGCTGTACATCCGCGGCGCGCCCATTTGGTCGAAGTCCGACGCGCTCAGCCCGCCTCCCGTGTCGGCGCTCTCAAACGAGATCGGCGATGGCATCGCGTACTTTTCCAGAACCGGCGGCGCCGACGGTCCTCCGCTGAACAGGTTGATCAGCTTGGGGATCAGGGAAACAACCCCTCCGCCACCCAGGTATTCGGCGACCGTCGATGCGACCGAGGACCCGGTGCTGCTTCCCGAGCCTGTCGTACTGCCGCTGCTGCTGCGCACGTTCGACCCCGCCGGAGTTCCCGATTCTCCGTACAGGTTGCTGTCCGCCTGCCCCTGCGCTGCCGCCGCCGCGCCCGCTGCCTCCGGTGTCATCTCCGTCGATAGCACATCCGGCCTTGCATCCGCCCGCGCCTGCTCGGTCTCCGGCGTCATCCCGGTCGACACCGCATCCCACGCCGCCTTCGCCCGCTCCTGCGCTCCCGCCGCCGTCCCCTCCGCAATCTCCCGCGCCGCTTCCGCCACTGCCGGTTCCCCTACCGCCTTGGCGAGTTCCTCCGCAACACTCCGGAAATCGTCCTGGCTGCTCGTCTGTCTCCCCGATGCCTCCCTGAAGCTATCGAGCAGCCGCTCGTCTGTCTTGTTGGCCATGCTTCATCTCCGTCAGTAGCGCCTTCTCCAGAATCAGGAAGGCCTCGGCCTGCCGCGCTGTCAGTTCCGAGAACTGCAAGCCGCCCAGCCGCCGCCGCACCAGGAACTCCTCCACCAGACACTCGCTTTCCGCCGTGATATGCGATCGCGGGCACTCCTGCAGCACCGTGTCGTTCCTCCCCCAGACCGGCGGCCCTCCCGGCTCCTGGCTCCCGCCCAGCCATCCGCACCGCCGTCTCTTCTCCAGGCCGGCCTTCCTGCACGTGTCGCACCTCCAGCCGGCCTGGTTCGCGAACTGGAAGTGGAAGGCGACAATCAGTTTTTTCGTTCGGCCGCGCTCAGTCCGGTCTCCGCCCGCACCGCTGCCAGAGCTTCGCGAAACAGGTTCTCCGGCCCGGCCTCCGCCAGCAACTCCGGAGTCGCTGCCACGCCGTCCACCGTCAGCCCGCGGACCTCCCGCAAACCCCACACGACGTATGTCCGGTCGATCTCCGCCTGCAGCAGCGCTCCGTCCATTTTTCCGTCCGCGTCTTCCCCCGCGTCCAGGAATTCCTTCTTCCCCGCCATCGCCCGTACCCGCCGCATCAGTTCCAGACGCCGCATGAAGGACATTCGCGCTACCACGTAGGTCACTCCCGGCGCGATTGCCGACTGCACCTCACCTACGCTTTCGTAAGTCATGGCTATCCGAACGCCACCGCGATTTCGTTGTTCACCGTGCCCTGCGCCCGCGACGGCCGGAACTGCCATTGCAGCCGGTTCCTACTGTCGTTGAACTCCGGAACTTGCGGAACTACGCTGTTCATGTAAACGGCCATCACCTGGCCATCCACCTCGCCCAACTGGAACATCACACTTACTGGCGATTGCTGCCGCGCCGCCTGGTACAAGCCCGCCGTCGCCGCGTCGTCCTGGCTGTACAGATCGATGGCCGCCGTTACCGTCCGCTGTCCCGGCGCAATGCACAGCGGCAGGTTCGATCCGAACTCGTTCATCCGAAGATCCAGATTGTTCTTTAGCACCAGGGAGGCACTCGCAATCGTGAAGAACTGCGTGGGCGTGCTGCCCAGCCACGCTTCCCCCATGTTCCCGGGAACGATCGAATAGTCGAATGCCTGCAACGCCGGCTCGGCCGGGAAAGTCGACGAATTCGCCACTTGCCCCGAGTAGCTGCTGCTGTCCACCACGTCCCGCGCCATCCCGCTGAAGCGGAACTCGTGGAAATCTCCGTTTACCAGGATCTCCAACTGGTCAATCGCCACCCCGCTCAGCAGCCGCTGTACCGCCGTCGACGGGTCCCAGTAGTCGAATATGCTGGCGCTCGGAAGTTCCGTCGTGGGCGTGTACGTGACCGAAGCCCCCAGCGTCGCCCCGGTTGCCGGCGGAGCCGAGAAGGGTGCGGTCAATTGTACCGTGACCGTGTCCACGATCGCCGCCACGAACCGCAACTCTCCGCCCGCCGACACAGCCTGGCCCACGCTCAATCCGTGCGCCGCCGCAAACCCCAGTTGCCCGCCGGTTGTCGCCGAAGCCACCGTCCCGCCGGCGAATTGCAACGGTGCGGCGCCCAGTGCCGCCTGAAACAGCGGACCGTATGCCGGGCCCCCACCGTTGGCTTTTTGCCAGCTCGTCAGATACGTCTGCAGTTCGAAAGCCGTGCGCCGCCGGCCCCCTACCGGCAAGCCCGGGAAAGTCCGGCTGCCGGTTTTGTCTTTCCGGCTGCTCCCCTCGAGCTGGTTCTTCACCGTCAGTTTCACCGCCGGGATCCGGTTGCTTCCCGTGATTGTCGCCACGCTTCCGTACGCGCTCTCCAGCGCCGTGTAGAAGCGGTTCGCGTTCGAAGATATGTAGGCCATACTAGCTGATGCTCACTCCAATCTCAAAAGTGACCTTCGCCACTTGGATATAGTTCTTTCCGCCGTGCTTCACGGCTCCGTATGTCACCTGATAACCCCCGGCGTAGTACATGCCGGAACCCCAGTTTCCGCGGTTCCCGTCCAGAACCTGCGTCAATGCGTCGGCGCATTGCTCCAGACCCTCCTGCAGACCCTGCAGCCGGTCCTGCGAGTTCCGGATCTCCGCCGCCATCTGCACCGTCCCCGAAAATGTCCGGAATTTCTCGGTCAGGCTGTTCACAAGCTTCTCGCAGTACACCTGGATCGTCGGATACCGCACGATCTCCCCCAGCTCCGCCAGATCCGCCGCTACGTTCTGCGCCCGGATCGGTACTTGCGACGCAGCCGCCTCGCTCCCTTGTCCGCCCTCCTGCCGGTTCCCCAGGTTGGCGCTCACTCCGCTTGCCGACGAGAGCAGTCGAACCACCGCTGCCGCCGCTTGGCTTCCGATTCCCGCCATTTCATCCTCTCTGAATTACGCGCGGTATCGGCCGCAGATAATTCCATGCTTGCCCCGTCCCCGGTGCCCGCCCCGTCGCGCTGAGCATTCCCGGCTGGACCCAGGACACTCCCGCCTCCAGCACCTCCGCGTTTTGCAGCGACAGGTTGTCCGGATCCGTTCCGGCGTACACGTTCCATCCCGTCCCCGTGCTTGGAGCCGTACCCGCTTCCACCAGGAACGTGCCGCTGGCAATCGTCACCCCCGCCGCTTCCGACGCCGCGCCTTCTTCTCCCACCACGTTCACCCACGATATGGCCGCGAAGTACGTCCCGTCCGGCAGGTTGCCGCCGGCCCCGGATTGCGCCGCCACCACGCTCGGAGGCGCCGCCATCGGCACCGGCGTGTTGACGATGCCGAGTCCCGCCTCCCTCAGCTTCTCGTATGCCTGCTTGGCCATTCCGTGAAACTGGTCCCGCTTTCCCCCGTAACGGTCGTTGAGCTGGCTGTTGTACGCATCGCTGTACACCATCTCCAGGGCGCGGTATGTGTGCCAGAGCTTCAATGCGGGTGTCACTACCACCGAACTCAGGTTCGGCCTGGGCGTCACCCAGAACCCCTGACCGTAATGTGTGTTCGCCGTCAGCAGCGTGGTGAGTTCCAGACCCAGGTCGATTTGTGCCAGATTCAGCTTCTGCGCTACATCGATTCCCTCCACGTGGGCCACGTGGAGGAGTTGTGAATCCACCGCCGCCAGATCCTCTGTCGTCGAAGGAACGCCGTCCGTGAACAGAGGCATGTCATGCGTCCTGGATCTGCGATCCCCGCAGCCGCTGCAGCTCCGCCGTCGTTACCAACGACAGTGGCACTCTCGATGCGGCCAGTTGCTCCTCCACCTGCCGCCTCGCCGCCGCCACCGTCCGCCGGAATTCCGCCGCATCTTCCACGGATGCCACGGCCGCGGTCCCTTCAACCACCATCATTGCCGCCACTTCCTTCGGCACTTCCGTGAATACGCCTGCCTTGCCGCCGTCCCCGGTGGCGCGGCTGACAATCACCACGTCCTTGTCAGGGAATCTCTCCGCCGTCTCCCTGATTTTCTGGTAGTACACCTTCAAATCCATTCCATCCTCCCGTCTTGTCCCGGTCAGCTTTTCGCGGGGCAGGTCGGCAACCTGCTGCCGCGCCCGGAGGGCACCCGCAATCGGCCAGGCGAGCCAAGCTCTCCCGCGCAACTGGCCAGCCGTCCCGCCCCCTCAAACCCCTGCGGCTCTGTCCCAAGCCCGGACAGAGCCGCTTTCGATGCTCTCGCTCTCTAGGTGTTCACCTGCACACCCGCCGCGTTCCGCAGAATGCCGCAGCCGTACAGCACGTCCACCGTGAACTGCTGCGCCAGCGTGTCCGGCTGGTAGCTCATCACCACCCGCATGCCGAAGTTTCCCATCTCGGCGTACTCGGCGATGGCGCCCGTACCCGGCAGCGGTTGCGGCAGCCGCCGCACTACCAGGCCGATGGCATCCTTCGTGAACGCCAGGTTGTGCGTATTCACCGTGCCCGAAGCAGTCGTCTTCTGCACGAACTGCGACCGGAACACGTAGAAGTCCTTCACTTTGCCGATCGAGCCGTTCACCAGCGCCTGCAGTCCGGCGTCGCCCGCCGTCTGATACTCGCTGAATCGCGGAATCTGGCGCCAGGTCGAGTACGACGCCGCGTCCACCACCATGAACTTCGGCTCCGATGGCGGAATCTTCGCCAGGAACAGAGCCGTCTCAGCCGCGTCGATCGTGGCCTCTGTGATCGCCGTGCCCGCCGTTCCCACCGGTGTGTTCGACGAGAATCCCGCGTACAGATTCAGAAGGTCCGCTTCGATTTTCTGCGCGATCGCCGCCACCGCCGGCTGCAGGTACATCTTCAGCAGGTCCGGTACCGCCAGAACTTTCGTGACGTCCGGAATCTGAAAGGTCGCTTCCGCGTGCGTGTTCAGCACAATCTGCGCGTTCAGCAGCGTCGGGTTCTGTAGCGTTACCGTTCCCCCGAGCGTGTTGCTGATGTTGTTCGCCACCATCTGCGGCGGAATCGGCACGTTGATCGTGTCGCCGGATTGCGCCAGCGCCGGCTCGTAATCCCGATTCACCAGGTTCCCCATCACCAGGTTCCCCACCAGCACCGGCAAAGCCTCCGCCGCCACCAGCTTCACGATCGCAGTCGCGACATTAGTTGTAGTAATAGCTCCCATTCGTTCTCCTTATTCCTGTCCTTGTTACGGCCTTCCGGCCGGCTGTTCTCTACAGTCCCCGAAGGGTCTGCGACGCCACGCGCACGATTTCCTCTCGTACCCGCTGCATCTCTTCCGTGCTCATGCCCGGACGGATTCGATCGATACTTACCGACTCGTTTCCGGCCTGCGGCGCCTTGAGGTTCCCCGTCATCCCGGTCCCTCCCGCAATCCGGGCTGGCAGAAACTCCGGATTCTCTTTCACAAACGCCGAGAGATACTCCCGTACCGGCATCTCTCCCGCTTCGCTTCGTGCTACCAGTCGCCCGTCTTCGCTACGAACGATCTCGTCCTGCACCGCCTTGAACGCCAGGTCGATCTTGGCCACCCCCAGGCGCTGCAACTCCGCCCGGACCGCCGAACTTCGCTCTGCCTCTTCCGCCTTGATCCGGCTCCGCTTGTTCTCTTCCGCCATCTCGTTGAGCCGCCGCTCCATCTGCTCCCGGCGCTTGCGCTCTTCCAGCAGTTCCACCTTGTACGCCGGCTCGCTCTTCGCCTGTTCGTTGTTGGCGTATTCCTGAATCGCCTGCCGCACAATCGCTTGAATGTCGATTCCTTCCATAAACCTCCCCAAAAATCAGTGGGGCGGGCCACTTGCCTGCCCGCCCCGTGCCGACCTCCTCGTCTGTCTGCTGCCTACCGCAGCGCCGGATCTATACCTCCGCCCGGTTTCCCGTAGTCCGCCTGTTCGATCTCCTCAACCACCCGGTTCTTCACCTCCGGCCGCGCATCGCTCAGGTACTTCAGCGCCAGCCGCTTGAATAACTGCTTCGTCAGCGTTTCGCTCCCGATCCCCAGTGCCAGCAGGTTCTTCGCGTCGTCCAGTTCCGTCCCGAATTCGTCGATATCGAAATC
>Ga0209039_10001019_pt1 | contig 27296 bp, 20 predicted proteins | sample BogFormECP12_OM1_FD_188238 | JGI IMG/M metagenome (GOLD analysis project Ga0209039, IMG submission 188238) | Bog forest soil microbial communities from Calvert Island, British Columbia, Canada - ECP12_OM1 (SPAdes) (version 2) | ecosystem: Environmental > Aquatic > Freshwater > Wetlands > Bog ... | reverse complement strand
CGGTGTAGAAGCGATTCTTCAGGCTGGACAAGCGGGTTTCCGCGCCGCCCAGGAAAATGTTTTCCAGCATCACGCGTTCGTGTGGGGCAAGGTCGGGGCCCCACTGCTCGCGTGGTTTTAAGAGGTGGAATAAATAATCTTTGTGGTGAAAGACCAGGAAAGTGTCGACTTTTTCTTCGATCTTGATGTAGCCGCGCACGGCGAGATCGACGATGGTGCAGGTGATGTCGCGGGGGTGGATGGTGTCGTCGATCAAGGTTCCAGCTTCGGCGGGAGACATGCCTTTGGGCGGTTCGTATTGCGGAGCCACGGAGACGCCGGGATCGGGGTCGCGTCCCACGGAATACCAGAGGCCAAACATCACGGCCAGAGTTAGTAAGGGCAGGAAGAGGATGGGATTGCTGCTCAGAAACCAGCCCAACTTCGTGAGCGCGGACGGAGCTTTAAGCACTCCCTGCGGAATATAGATGTCGATGGTGACGCCGCCGCGCATGGGAAGCGGTCGGGTGGTTTCGAAAACAACGTCGGCGCCTTTGACTTCGGCGGTCGCCGCGCTTTCCTTGGAACCGTAGGCGCCGGTGAAGGCCTGAGCGCGCAGTCCTCCGGCGGCAGGTTCAGGCAAGGTCACGAAGGCCGAGGCATGGTCGATGGGAACCGGCCAATCGTTGCCGGTCACGTTCCAGTAAAACTCGGCGTAATTATCGTTGTTACTATCGAAGAAGCGGACGCCGTTGCGCACGGAGTAATCGATGTTGACGACGCGCGTTGTGTCGACCGCGCCGGGAATATAGATTTTGTAATCGCGGTAGGCTCCGGACTTGCTCGAATCGTACTTTAGCTTGTTTCCGTTTTCGCCGGTGACGCTCATGACATCGAGAAAGAGCGTGTAGTTGGTTCCTTGCGGTCCGGGATACTCGACCGGAATGGTGCGGTGAATGCCGTGCCACTCGCCGACGAAAACGAGGGTGATCTTTTCGCTGACCAGGGCCGTTCCATCGGCGGCGATGGAGATGGTGTCGTTGAAATCGGCGACGCGCCAGTTGCGGGCCTGGGCAGAGGCGGTGGCAGCGAGGGCGAGAAGTAAGGATAGAACTAGCAGTCGGCGATTCGTATATGCTCCGCGGAATACTATTTAGAACTTCAACTTCATGGCGAATCCAGACTTGCTGATGCGACTGTCACTGCCGAGCTGCGCTCGGCTTGGACGGGCGAGGGCGCCCGTCCCCACACGAGCACGAGCCCTAGAACTTCACCGCTACCGGTTCGCGATCGGCGGCAGCCGTTTCGAAGAATTGCTTCTGCTGGAAGTTGAACATCCCGGCCAGAATGTTGGCCGGGAAAGATTGAATCTTGGTGTTCAGGTCGCGCACGACGGCGTTGTAGTAGCGGCGGGCATTTTGAATGGCGTCCTCGATCTCGCTGAGAGAATTCTGGAGTTGCGTGAATTCCTGCGAGGCCTGGAGCTGAGGATAATTTTCGGCCACCGCAAACAGGCTTTTGAGCGCGCCGGTCAGTTGATTCTCGGCGGCAGCCTTGTCGACTGGGCCGGTGGCCTGCATGGCCATGGAGCGAAATTTGGCGATGTCCTCGAACGTAGTTTTTTCGTGGGCGGCGTAGCCCTTCACGGTTTCGACCAGATTTGGAATCAGGTCGTGGCGGCGTTTGAGCTGAACATCAATGTCGGACCAGGCCGATTCGGAGCGCACGCGCAGCTGCACCAGGCTGTTGTACATCCCGATCAGGAAGATGCCCAACAGAACTATGACTGCGAGAAAGGTCAAAACCATGTGGACGCTCCTCGATGCGGATTCAAGGGGACATTAGCACAGCAGTGTGCGGCGAGCAATGCAGGGTTTGATTCGTGGGTAGTGCCCTAAATTCATCAACCCCAAAGGACACGAAGGAAAGTTTGCAAGTTTCAAGGACTCGGAGCAAACTTTGAAACTTTTCCTTATTGCCTTGGAGCGTAGTATCCGCGGCGGGCGCGGACTTGCAGATCTTTTTTCAGGGCAGTGATCTGGATGGAGCGGTAGCGCCCGTCGGCGTCGAAGTCGGTGGGCTTGTAGGAGACGGCATACTGGCTGCGCAGTTCCTCCTCAATGGCGGCGAACGAGTGGGTGATGTCTTTCATCTTGTAGGGGAAGAAGGCGCGGCCTCCGGTGGCGGAAGCCAGGTCTTCGAGAACTTTGTCGCCGCGCAGGATCAGGCCGCTGTCGTCGGTGGAGATGGCATAAATGAGAACTTCGGCGCGCTGCGCCATTTCAATGGCCTGGGCGCGCGTGTATTCGCTCTGATTGTCTTCGCCGTCGCTGAGGATGACGATGGCTTTGCGAATGGGATGCTCGGAGTGTTCACGCAGCAGCTTTTCCTTGCACGCTTTGTAAATTGCGTCGTAGAGCGCGGTGCCGCCGCCATTGCTGAGGCGCTGCACTCCGGCGGCGAGTAATGGTACCTGATCGGTGAAATCCTGGGTGAGGTGGCTCTCTTTGTTGAAGCCCACGACGAACGCGCGGTCATTTTCAGGACGATCGTGGCCGGGACGGATGATGTGCTGTAGAAATCCGGTGGCGGCTTCCTTTTCAAATGCAAAGCGACCCTGCACCGAGCCGCTCACGTCCATGAGCAGGCCCAACTCGATGGGCAAGTCGGTCTCGCGGCGGAAGTCAATGATGGACTGCACGGGCTTTTGGTCGTCGAAAATGGAGAAATCGGTCTGGTTCAAATTGCGGACGAATTTGCCGTGGCGATCGGTCGCGATGAACAGCACGTTGACTTCATCGACGCGTTTCTTGATGGTGAGGATAGGTTCGGCCGCCTCGTCGCTGGTGGCGGCGGCAGACGAAAGACCAGCGGCGCTACTGGAGTCCACCGCAGCGGTAGAAGCGGCGATGACATAGGGACTGGTCTGGGCGCAGGCGGAGAGGGACAGACCTAGAACGACGATTGCGAATACGATGAGTGCGACTCCGCTCGGTGCCAACCCGAATTGGTTGCGCTTCGTCATTATTACTTTATTATTCTTTGCGCCTGGTTCGTAAATCTTATTCGGACGCATTGCGAATATCGGAACTTCTAAATACTTCGATGCACGCCGGGGGCCGAAAACCGAAAAAACCCGATCCAAATGACTGTAGGCTGTGATCGGGTGCGAGTCCAAGTTACAAAAGGAGTACGCAGACGGTGCGTCCTCTTAACCATATGGCGGTCAACAGGTTGGAAATCCCGGTTGGGGAGTGCCCAGGGGTGGGGTGGAAAGCGCCGACTCCAGCCGGTCGCGCGAAATTCTCGGAGGGCCTTCAGGTGAGAAAATCCTAAGGATATTTTTTCATGATTGGGTGCGCTCCGTGCAAGAACTTCTGAGTGGCAGGCCAACGGCTAGAGCGGCCTTATAGTTGGTGTACCCGACTACGGCAAACTGCGGAGCTTCGCTCCGCTGGGCGGACGAGGGCGTCCGCCCCTACGCAGGCATATCCACTGGCGGAAATTGTCTGTGTACATCATCTGTAAAACCGCCCTACTCCAGCGTGGCGGATTGCGCTTTTGCGAGGAGTGACTCGCGACGCGTGGGAAGGTGGGGCAGGGCTGACATCAGGCGGCGGGTGTAGGCGTGGACGGGCGCGGTGAAGATCTGTTCGGTCGGGCCGCACTCGACAATCTGGCCTTCGTGCAGAATGGCGATGCGCTGGCAGATTCCGGCGACCGAAGGCAGATCGTGCGAGATGTAGAGGATCGACATGCCGGTCTCGCGATTCAGGCGCCCGAACAGTTCCAGGATTTCGGACTGCGTGATCACATCGAGCGCGCTGGTCGCTTCATCGGCGATTAAGAGCGCGGGGCGGTGCATGACGGCCATGGCGATGAGCACGCGTTGCGCCTGGCCGACGCTGAGCTGGGACGCGCGCTTGCGCAGGAAGTCCGGATCGTCCTGGTTGCCGGGCAGGCTGACACTTTTCAATGCGGACTGGATGGCGCGGTCGCAGTCTTCGCTGGTGGCGGCGCCGTCGCTGTGCGCGCGCCAGGCTTCCCTGAGTTGGGTGCGAATTTGGAGCGCGGGATTGAGCGAGGCGAGAGGACTCTGAAGCACGAGGCTCAGGGAACGTCCGCGGAGGTTGCGCAATTCCCGTTCGCGCATGGCGAGCAGATTGGCGCCCTGAAAAAGGATGTTGCCTTCGACGATGGCGCGCTGGGGGCCGAGTAATCCGAGGATGGCCAGCGCCAGCGTGCTCTTGCCCGAGCCACTCTGGCCGACCAGGCCGACGACTTCGCCGCGCGCGATTTCGAGCGAGATTCCGCGGAGCACCGGAGCTTTGCCGGGATAGCGAACGGTCACCTGCGCGGAGAGCAGGTTTGGCGAGGAATCCGGCGTCGGTGTCATATAACTTGTATGCCGTCCCTTGCGGGACTCAATTCTTACCTTCCGCTTCCCGGCGCTCACGCGCCGGGCTTTCCTCTTTCGCCGCTTCGCGGCTGGAGCCGCTATCGGCTCGCCCGCGTACTTGCGTTCAGGGTCATGCGCTCGGCATTCCAGAACGTCTGCGGGCTGAGGATTCCGGGATTCGCACCTTCGACCGCGCTGGAGACGGCGGACAGCGCATTCTGATTGACCAGGTAAATAAACGGCGCTTGGTCGGCGACGATTTCCTGCACGCGATCGAAACTCTCTTTGCGCTTCTTCGGATCCGCGGTGGACGCTTGCGCGCGCATCAGCCGGTCAATCTCGGCTTCCCACGCGGTTTCCGGCGATTTCTGCTGCGGATTCCAGGCGTGATTCTCGGCCGAGCTCAGCCAGATGTTCATCTGACCGTTGGGATCGAGGTCGACATTACGGAAGCCGAGCATCGCGGCTTCGTAATTAAATTTCTGCGAAATGCGCTCGATGAGCGAGGGAAAGTCGAGCGTCACAACGTTGACCTTGATGCCGAGCTTGCCGAGATCTTCCTGCACCATGACGGCCATGCGTTCTCTCGGCTTGCTGCCCGCATTGGTGACGATGGAAAACTCGACGGCGTTGCCCGCCTTATCGAATAACGTCCCGTTTTGCAGGTGGAAGCCGTCGGCTTGCAGGCGTTGCAGTGCGGCGTTGGGACGATACGGTTCAGCTTTTAGCTTGTTGTTGAACCAGAACTTGTTGGCGGGCGAAACCGGGCCGACGGCGGGCTGGGCGTGACCATTGAAGACCACGCGGCTCAGATCGTCGCGGTTGATGGCTTGAGAAATCGCGCGCCGGAAACTGGTGGAGCGGAACCAGGCGCGCTTGTACTCGGGGATGGGAGCGCTGGGCACCTGGTTGAACCACATGAAATCGGAATCGAGCGAAGCCCCGGCATCGTGCGCAAGCTGCGGCGAACTGGCGGCCAGGCGGTCGAAGTAATCGCTGTCGATGACGTTGATCAGGTCAAGCTCGCCACGCTTGAAGCGCAGCATTTCGACGTCGCGATTCGATTGAACGTCGAGCCGGATGGAATCGAGATACGGCAAGCGGCGCCCCTGGGAATCTTTTTTCCAGTAGTTGGGGTTGCGGCGCAGGAGCACGCTCGACCCCGCTTTGTATTCCGCGACCATAAACGGGCCGAGCACGGCCGCTTCCTTCTTTGGATTTGGAGAATGCGCGGACATGATCGCGACCTGATCGAAAAGGCGATCGAGTCCGGCAATGGGTGCGGGAAACGTGATGGAGATCTGGTCCGGCGCAATGATTTTGGTGGTGACGGCGCCGCTTCCGGAGCGGAATGCGTCTCCGGTTGAGGAGTGCAGCGCGGGATCCATGAGCCGTTGCATGGTGAAGGCAACGTCCTCGGAGGAAAACGGGCTGCCGTCGGAAAACGTAATGCCGCGGCGGAGCTTGAAAGTGATTTGCTTGCCGTCGTTCGAAACCTTCCACGATTCCGCCAGTTCGGGTTCGAGTTCTTGCGTGTGACGGTTGACGCGCACCAGCACTCCGCCCGTCAGATAACGGATCGAAAGGGAAGAATCGTCATCGACCAGGAGCGGATCGAAAGTCTTCGGCTCGGAACGCAGACAGAAGCGCAGTTCGCCGCCGCTTTGGGAGAAGGCCGAGCCAGATGTCAGAGTAAGAAAGAGAAGAGCGAAACAGAGAAGGAGTCGTAAGAATGCGCGGCGACCGGTCATATTCATGCGATCACTCATACGGTCACCTCCTCGTTCGACAAGAGCAGCTGGAACGACGTCATCACTACGATCAGCAGCAGTAAAGGCACCAGCCGCCACGGCTCTTCGCGGAACGAAATCAAGCCTTCCAGTTCGCGCAGAAGACTTCCCCAGGAAGGCAGCGGTTCGGCAACGCCCAAGCCGAGGATGCCCAGATTCGCCTCGGCGAGGATGAAAACCGGAATCGAAATCCAGAATTGCGCGTACAGAACCGGCTTCAGGTTGGGCAGAACATGAACCAGAAAGAGACGCGTGCCGTGCAACCCTGAAGCCCGCGCCTGCAGGAGAAAATCGGAGTTGCGCAAGGCATCGGCGCTGGTCGAAAGCACGCGCGCCGAAGCGGCCCAGCCGAGCAAGCCGAGGATGAGGAACGTAATCAGAACCGAGACGAGCGGAGAAACGTTCAGCGGCAGAAGCGCACGAACCGCGATCAGCAGGAAAAGCCAGGGCAGAGAAAGAAACAGGTCGGTAAAGCCCCTGGCGAGACGCAGCCAGATTCCGCCCAAGTATCCTGCGAGCCCGCCGACCAGCGCGGCAAGTACGGTGGAGAGCAGAGCGGCGGCGGGAGCGAGCAGGAGCGAGATGCGCGTGCCGTAGAGGACGCGCGCGAAGCGATCGCGGCCAACTTCATCGGTGCCGAGCAGATGCTGACGGGAAGGAGGCGCACTGGGAGCTTCGCGAAATTGCCGGGCGTATCCAGCGGGCGCCAGCCAATTTGCGGCCAGCGACGCCGCGCACAGGGCGAGCACCACGACACACGCCAGCTTGCGGGCTGCGTTCATGCCTCGCGAGGCCTCAACATGTAGTTCATTACATCGGCCCCCGAGTTTGCCAGCAAGGTTACAAGCGTAACCAGAACGGTCAGGTTCACCAGCAAGGGAAGATCCCGGGAAAGCGCCGCCTGCCAGGCGAGTTGACCGATGCCCGGCAGCCCGCATAAGGCTTCGACGGGAATGCTTGCGCCGAGAGCGATGCTGACGGTGATGCCGGCGAGTGCGATCATCTGCGGACCGGCGACGGGAAGCACATGCCGGGCCAGGATGCGAACTTCGCCGAGTCCCCGGGCGCGGGCAGCGGTAATGTGCGGCAAGGCGTAGGCCTTGGCGAGCAGGTTCCGCGAATAGCGGTAGATCTTGGGGAACACGATCAGAGCGATGGCGAGATATCCGGGAGCGTTGAGGATTACGGAAAGCAAGGCCAGCACCGCCGCCGGAATGCAGAGGAAAGCACCGCTGACGGTGGTGCCCAGAATTTCATAGGCCGGGCGACGCCAGAGGCAGGCGGTGAAGGCGAGAGTTGAGGCGAGCAGCCATGCCAGCAAAAGGCCAATGCCAGCCACGCGCGCGGTGACGGGCCAGCGCTCGCGCAAAAGATCGCGCACGGGTTGGCCGAGGGCATGAGAAGTGCCGAGATCGCCGCGGATGGCGCCGCGGAGGTAGCCGGCGTAAAAGCTGAGAATGTTGTGTTCACCGGCGCGCGACTGGCGCAAGGCGCGCACACTTTCGGCGTTCAGGCTGGGGTCGAGTTCGCGCTCGTCGGCGTCGAAACCGGGAGCCAGGCGCACCAGCGTGGCCGAAAGCAGTCCGCCCAGCAGGACGAGCGCGGCGATCGCCCCAAGGCGCCGTGCGATTTTCCCGAGCGGCATTTTCCGTAACGAAATTTTCCGGAGCATAGGAGCGTCCTAGTTCACCGTCGCGCTGCGCGCGCGGCTTGGACCGTTCGCGTCGCCATCAGTCGCGGGTCCGGAATGGTGAAGCTTCTTCATCGAGTACATGCGGCGGTCGGCTTCGGCGAGCAGGCGCTCGACGTCGAAACTATCCTGCGGACAGAACGCCGTGCCCACGCTCAGGGCAACCAGATTGCGGCCGGCAATTTTCCTGCCCGCTTCGACAGCCAGCTGATTCAGACGGCTGGCCTTTTCGCTGGCAGCTTCCGGGCTCATTCCAGGAGCGACGATCACGAATTCATCTCCGCCCATGCGGGCAACATAATCGTAGCCTCGGCAGCTTTCCTTCAGGTGGCCGGCAAAATCCTTCAGCAGGTTGTCGCCTTCGAGATGGCCATGGAGATCGTTAATCTGCTTGAAGTTGTCGAGATCGCAGACCATCAGCGCGAGCGAGGTGCCGGTGCGGCGGCAACGTGACAGTTCGCGCGACAGATGAAGGAACAACGAGCGGGCGTTGGGTAGTCCAGTCAAGTAGTCGGTGGTTGCCGAGTCCTCGGCCTGCTGATACTTGAGGGCATTTTCGACCGAGAGCGCGATCTTCGAGCTGACGGCGAGCAGGATGCGCAGATGATCCGCCGAGAAAGCATCGCGGTCGGCACGGTACATGGCCAGCACTCCGACCACGCCATTGAGTCCCTCGAGCGGCACGGCGAGAGCCGAGCGCAAGGTGGTGAATTTCGCGGGATCGTTCACATAGCCGGCTTCGGCCTCGGGATTGCCATTGACGATCGGCTTGCGTTTTTCGGCGACCCAGCCGCACAGCCCTTCTCCTAGGCCAATGTTCAGCGACGAGAGCAGCCGGAAGTTGTCGCCGCTCACCAGTTCGGGCACCAGCCTGCCGCCCTTCAAAAGAAACACGGCCATGGAATCGTAAGGAATCATCTTGCGCAGGCGCACGGAAAGCACGGAGAGTGTTTCGCCGAGGCTCAGCGAGTTGCCGAGGTCCTGGCTGAGCTCGAACATGGTCTGCGCTTCCTGGCGCGCCGAGGCAATGGAGGAGAGAAAATCCGCCTCGTTCGCCGGGCCGGGAAAAGGCGCAACTGGCTCGAATCCCGCCGCCGGCTCTGCGCCTGCCTCCATGCGAAGGCCGGTGGATATTGACAGCGTCGCGTCCTCGGTGGTCATCGAATCCGACTGCGCCATCATCTCCAGTTCCCGGTAACGGAGCTTCAGGACCTCGACAACCCTGGGTTCGAAGGCCGAGCCCGACATGGAGGCGACCTTTTCCATGGCGGCATCGAGCGACATGGCGTTTTGATACTGGCGATGCGAGGCCAGTGCGTCCAGGCAATCGACAGCCGCGAGCACGCGCGCGCCCATTGGGATCTGCTCCCGTTTCAGTCCGTCGGGATAGCCCGTTCCGTCCCAGCGCTCGTGGTGCGAGCGAACGATGGGTGCGACCGGATAGGGGAACGCGACGCGCTGCAGGATTTCGGCGCCCACCAGCGTGTGGATCTTCATTTTCTCGAATTCTTCCGGGGTCAGGCGTCCGGGCTTGTTGATGATGTGTTCGGGAATTGCCAGCTTGCCGATGTCGTGCAGCAGCGTGGCCGCGCGCAGCGCTTCGATTTCGTCTTCGGGAAGGCCCAATTCCTTCGCAACCTCAACCGCGAATACGCGCACGCGCTGCAGGTGTTTGTGTGAGGTGTGATCCTTGGCTTCAATGGCAAGCGCCAGGGCCTCGATGGTGCGCAAGTGCAGTGCGGCAACCTCTTCGGCGTGGCGTTTTTCGATCTCGACCTGTCTCTTTTCCGCCGCCAGCTTGGCAAGATAGAGATGATACGAGCGATAGACCCAGTAGACCAGGGGCAGAACCAGAAGCGAGGTCTGCCATCCCATCTGTTTGCTGAGGAAGCCCACGGCAAACACCACCGCCGCGCCGACCATGTAGAAGGGGAACGACCAGAAGTGGCATTCCGCCCAGACCTTGTGCGCCGGCTTGCCTTCGGTCAGCGAGATGACCACTGCAACTGGAACCGTGTTCGCCAGAAAGAAAATCAGGGCGGTGACGACCAGCAGCGGCAGCGTGCCCGCGCCGAGCACTCGCTGCAAACCGTGATAGGCGAAGTAGGACACGGCGATTGCGTTCGCCATCATGCCGAAGACGTTGAAGACGATCTTGATGGGAACCAGCTTCTGCCGCGATCCGAACAGGCATTGCGCCAAGGTCGCTGTGCAGCCCAGGACCAACGTCTCTGGAAGGTTCAGTTCGAGCACGCTGAGCAAAATGAACAGGAAGTTGACCGACATGGTGCCGTCGATCCCGGGCAGTTGAATCTTAAGACTGGAAGCAAGAACTGCGATCAACAGGTAGCAGACAAATCGTGTCGGGTCGGCACTCTGCCAGTGCCATAGGGCGTGCGCCAGCGCCCACATGCCGAGGGCGGCCGTTGCTCCGATAAACAGTCTTGCCCGAATGGACATAGGACGACCCGCAACTTCTGCTTACACCGCGTGCAACTGCACCTCCACGCCAGCGATTGCGTTACCTTTGTCACCGCGTTGAATCCGCGACAGTTATGCTTACCTATGCCGCGGCGTTCCCCGTGCACATCTCGGTAAGTCCAAAAAGTGGCCCAGCGTGGTCACTTTTTGGCCCGTCAAACCCGGTCCCGGGCGCAGCCATAAATCTGGTGCGCCCATTGTGACGGATAGTAGTTCGTTATCTGGAGAATCAGATACTTACCGAGGTAACTGCCGATGTGGAAGGTGGCAGGATGGAGAACGATATGAAAAGTCCGAACGAGGCGGGACTCGGAAGTAAGAGTGTGCGGTAGTTACTTCGGTGTGAGGGCCAGCGCTGAACCATCCCACGAAGTGATCGGGATTGTGGCAGCATCATGTAAAGGGCGCGTATTTGCAATTGCCTGAGGTCAATACATGAAGTTAGTGGATCCGGCGGTCGCAGCGCAAAGTGGCACTCCCCTTTAGCCAGCGACAAGAAATGACAATTTCATCGAAGACTCCGGCAACGGAGAGAGCGCCGAAATCCGCAACTGGGGGCCAAGCTTGCCATGGTTCTGCCCGGGCCGGTGAGGCCATTGTTCAAACGGTTCTGCCGCCCGGCATTCTGGACCAGTTGCAGGACGCGGTCTTCACCGCGGACCTTCATGGAATCATCACCAGTTGTAACCAGGGTGTAGATCGATACGGCTATGCGCCGAAGGATCTGCTCGGCCGAAACATCGCCGACTTCTATGGGGTTGAAGAGCAGACGTTTCTCGCCAGCCGAGCCATGGCTTCGGTTCTTGAGAAAGGACGATTCGAAGGCGAACTCCGCTGCCGCACGAAGTCCGGCCAGAATGTCGATGTTCATCTGTGTTTGACGCTGCTGCGCGATTCGACCGCAACTCCCGCAGGCATTCTGGGATTCTCGATCGAGATCGCCGAAAAGAAGCTTCCGGGAGGTGTGTCTTCGCCGATACAGGCCCCAGTCGCCGCCGCAGCGGTCCCCCTGGCGCGGCGTGAAATCGACGGCACACAATTTCTGATTGCCAGCCCGATGATGCATAAGTTCATGGGCATGGTGGACCGTGTCGCCGGGCACACCGAGACCGTACTTGTAACCGGCGAAACCGGCACGGGCAAGGAGTTAGTTGCGCGCACCATCCACGCATCCTCGTATCGGTGCAAGAATGCATTGGTAGATATCAACTGCGCCGCCCTGCCTGAACATCTGGTGGAGAGTGAACTGTTCGGCTACGAGAAGGGAGCCTTTAGCGGCGCCGATTCCTCGAAGCCGGGTTTGTTTGAGCTGGCCGACAAGAGCACGATTTTTCTCGACGAAATTGGCGAATTGCAGCCGCAAGTCCAGGTGAAATTGCTGCGCGTTCTGGACGGCGCGCCGTATTACCGTTTGGGTGGGCATCGAAAAATCACCGTCGACGTGCGCGTGGTTGCCGCCACCAATCAGGATCTTGATCTGGCGGTGAAAGAGGGGCGTTTCCGCAAAGATCTTTTCCACCGGCTGAGCCAGTTCCAGTTGCGCGTTCCGCCATTGCGCGAGCGTCCCGAAGATATCGCCGCGCTGGCGCGTCACTTCCTGTCGCTGAAAGCGGCAGATAAAGTTCTTACTGGAGACGCACTGGCTGCCCTGCAGACCCATCCTTGGCCGGGCAATATCCGCGAACTGAGGAACCTGATCGCGAAACTCGCGATGGCCACGGAGAACCGGCAGATCACGGGCGCCGAGGTTGTCGCCGAATTGTGCGGCGAATCCGCGGCCGCAGCCCACACCAGCGGCGCGGTACCGCTCGGCAACCTCGAAAACATGGAAGAGCAGATGATTATTCGGGCACTCGAGCAAACCGGCGGGCATCGGGCCCAGGCCGCCGAGCAGCTTGGGATTTCCCGCCGTACGCTCAGCCGCAAACTGCGCGAGTATGAGATTGGGGTGCCTTCGGGCGATGGCTCGGCAAAACTCGGTGTCATCAGTGAGGACCAGCAGAAGTTCTTTCGTTCCAAAGTCAATCTGTCCGTAACCCTGAAAAACGCGCACGGCAAGGAATTGCAGGTGCAGGCGGTCAACCTGAGCACCGGAGGCATGGGACTCGATGTGGTGAGCGATCCGACCGGTTTTGCCGGATTAGTCGACGTTAGTTTTCTGTTGCCCGAGAGCGAAACCGTGATCCAGGCGAAAGGCCGTTTGGTATGGGCCGACGCTGGAGGCAGGGCGGGCCTGCGATTTGTCGTGGTCGAGCCCGCTCTGTTCGAGCAACTGCAGCACTGGACGAATCGGAAAATGAAGGATGAAGGCTGGGAGATTCCGTCCTGAGTTCGCACCGCGGGAACCGATGCATGCTGGAAAGAACAGATTAGAGACTAAAGAGGCTCGAAGCTAAGAGCTAAGAGCCAAGAGCCGATCCAACGGACACCCCCTTCGGTAACCTGTCGTAATACGTCCTTTCGTGCCATTCTCTTTTTGCCGTTAGAAGCCCATCGACCGCGACCGCAGGGCCAACTCCCGCTGTGGTTGCGGATCTCAAGTGAGGTTCATTCATGTTGCAGTCTCCGGAACCGAAGTACTCTCCAAACGCGGCCCCCACCAACAGTTACACCCCGGTCAAGCCGGCCACCTCACCCATGGATCAGGCCAACATCGGACGCTCGCTCGTCATCAAGGGTGAGGTGACGGGTGCGGAATCGCTTTTCATTGACGGACACGTTGAAGGCTCCATTAGCTTCCCCGACAATCGCGTCACCATCGGCCGCAACGGACACGTCGCGGCGAACATCACCGCCAAAGAAGTCGTGATCATGGGCAAGGTGCACGGCAACGTCGAGTGTGCGGACCGGCTGGACATCCGCAGCGAAGGCCTGCTCACGGGCGACGTGATCACGCACCGCATCAGCGTCGAAGAAGGCGCGATCCTCAAGGGCGGTGTCGAAGTGCGCAACCCCGAAAAGAAAGATCAGAAAACGCAGGCGCAGGCGCAGGTGCAGAACAAGCCGGAACCCCCCAAGGCAATGGCCGCGACTGCGGGCAACGCATAATTTCGCGAAGTTGAATTCGAGGTTGGAATTCAAGAACGACGATGGAGGGACGGGCGTCTCGCCCGGCTCTCCATCGTTTTCTTTTTTCTGTGCTTACTTCTTCGTTCGATCGATTACTTCTTCGGCTTGAAGTCGAGGGATGCCGAGTTCATGCAGTAGCGCAACCCGGTCGGTCCTGGACCATCCGGAAACACGTGGCCCAAATGCGCATCGCAGCGGGCACAGCGTGCCTCGGTGCGGGTCATGCCATAACTTGTGTCGGTGTGCTCCGCGATATTCTTGCGGTCGGCGGCGGCATAGAAGCTCGGCCATCCGGTTCCTGAATCAAACTTTGTTTCCGAGCCAAACAACAGTGCGCCACAGCAGACGCAGTGGTACGTGCCGTCGTCGTGCTTGTTCCAGTACTGGCCGGTGAAAGCGGGCTCGGTGCCGCAGGCGCGGGCCACCTGATACTGCTCAGGAGTAAGCTGCCGCTTCCACTCGGCTTCGGTCTTGGTGATCTTGTCGCTGAGTTTTTCGGTCATGTGTTGTCTCCAGAAATAAGATGTAGAATGAGCGCGAAAGTTGCAACCTGTACCCCTGGTCGTGGGTACGGTCCGCGCTGGGGCTATAGCGAATCCAGAGTTGCTGTGATCACAGGCAGCTGCCGAGCTGCGCTCGGCTTGGACGGGCGAGGGCGCCCGTCCCCACACGAGCGGGGTACAGCAATCTTGGATATATGGCTAGTGCGCCAAGGGCTGATTTGCGCCGAGCAGTAGGCCGATGCCGGCGCGTTTGCGCAACTCCGACAGCAGCGCGTTTGCGGCGTTCAGGTAGGTGGTGTTGGGGTCGGACGTATCGGCCCAGACCGCTTCGTAGACAATCTTTGCAGCTTCCTTCGCATCCATGTGGAGAGCGGCTTCCATGCGGTCGGCCTGCTGGCGGGCCTCGCTGTAGCAGCTATGGCAAACCGCGGCCGGTTCGGTGGATCCACTGTGCTGGTGTGCGAGAAAGCAGCGGAACGTGGCTGCGGCGTTGATCTGAGTGTGGGAAGCAAAGGCCTGCGACTTGAGCTCTTTCAGGAAGCGCTCGCGGTCGTCATCGATTTGCGCGCCGGTTGCTGGTTGTGGCACGGCGGAAACCATCGAATGCACCACCGGTGCTGTGGGCGAGACACGATCCGGCGACTGGCAGATCGGACAGACGCGCATGTCAGCGGGATAATAGGCGTGGCAGCGCGAACAAGGCAGACCGTAGCCGATGGCTTTTTTCTCCGGCGCCGGGAGGAACTCGGGCGCGGACCCATGCGGCATAGGCCGCTGTGGGGTGGATAGTACAGCAGGGTTGGCGGACTTCTCCTGGGCTTGCTGGGTAGCTCCGGTTTCCATTGATCGCCCCGGCGGCGCCGCGAGCGCCGCGTTTTCTTCTCACATTTTAGGTTTGTCGATGGCCGGAGGCGATGCACGCCAGTGCATAACAAATAATGTCCGATGGTGCATCTCCTTGTGATTTACTTCGCAAGTTACTTCGAGCTTGTGATCAGCCGGACGACCTCCTGCATGCGGGCCCGGTAAAGGTTCTGGCTGGGATCCATGCGGGAAGCGATTTCGAGTTCTGCGAGAGCTTCTTCGTATTGGTTACGAGCCATCAGGCAGGCGGCGAGGGAATAGTGATTCTGGGCGCTCGGCTCGAGCCGGAGGGCCTCGCGAAATTCCTTTTCAGCCTCGGCCAGTTGTTGGGTATTCACGAGCGCGGTGCCGAGATAGTGGTGGGCCAGGCCGGATTCGGGATTGAGCGTAACTGCCTGGCGCAACACCTCCACGGCTTCCTGATCTTTTCCCGAAAGAAGGAGAGCCTGCCCCAGCACGCGGTGTTCGGCCGCTCCGGCGGGATTGACGGCGATGGCGGCTTGTAACTCGCGAATGGCAGATGGGTAATCTCGTTTGGACATGTAAGCGCGGGCCAGGCAGTTGTGACCGCCTTCCCACTCCGGACTCTGACGGTAGAGATCCTTGAATTCCGCGATGGCGCTATCGAAGTCTTCCTTGTCGCAAAGGGTATTTCCCAGGTTGTTGCGGACGCTGCCTTCTTCCGGGTTGAGGCGCTTGGCGGAGCGATATTCCGCGATCGCCTCATCCAGCTTGCCCTGATCGTGCAGGACGACGCCAAGATTGCTGTGCGCCTCCCAGAAGTCGGGGCGCAGGCTGAGGGCGTGGCGATAGGCGATGGCGGCGTGGCGCAGATCCCCCCGATCGCGGTAGGTAATTCCCATGTCGAAGTAAACGTCGGCGTTCGCGAGGGAGCCGGCGGGTTCGCGCTCGAGCGATTTGTCGAAGGCGTGCAAGGCGGCATCGTAGTGGCCACCGGCGTAGAGCGCGAGTCCGAGGTAGCGGTAGGCCTCGGCGTTGGCGGGATCCATGCTGAGGGCGGTGCGCGCTTCGGCGAGGGCGTCATCGGGATCTTCTGTCCGGTAAAACAGGTAAGAAAGCTGGTTGTGGGTTTCGGGGAAACCGGGCGTCAGGCGCGAAGATTCCGCAAATGCGTCGAGCGCATCGTCGAACCGGCCTTGCCGGCGCAGGACGGTTCCGAGGACAAAGTACAGCAGAGAATTGTCCGCGTCGTCGCGCAACAGGGCGCGGATCTTGTCTTCGGCGGCGTCGAAACTCTTGTCATGAACCAGAGCGGCAACCTGTGCTGCCGGACTGGAGCAGGCGCAGGCGGCGCTGGCGGCTGACTTCCGGTTCGACCTTCGATCCGAACTTCGATCCGAACTCTGACGTTCGAGGCTCTGAATCAAGCCCGAGTCGGCGCCAGCCTTTCGCAGGGCTTGGGTGCATTGCGTGGTGGCGCGGCATGAAAGGTTCCGGGCGGCGTCGGGCGATTCGTCCCGCGTTTGGGCCAGGCGCTGGATCGTCAGGCGTTCGATCCGCGCGCTCGAAATGCCGCCTGCCAGCCACAGGAAAATGGCGTCGGAAGCGGGCGTGGGCGGAGCCTGTTCAGCCTGTAAGGAACCAGCCGCCAGCAGAAGCAAAAGCCATCTCAGGACACAGCGTTTCACGAAGCCCTCCAGCGGGTTTGGCGGTTTTGACGCGCGCGAATCGCCCTTTGGCCAAAATAGTCCGGCCGCGGTATCGCCGATAGGTCACGGAAGTAATCTTGAAGGACATACCCCAGCGAGACGGCGCGGTGCGCATGGCCGGAATCGGCGAGACTCGCGGGGATCAGTTGGGGTACACTAATTGCGGTACACTAATAAGTAGTGGTTGTGTTGCCCGGTTTCTCCAGTCCGCACATCCGGTTCGGAGGCTTTATGTTTGAAGGTCTGTTTCAACCCATGCACCTGCTGGTAATTTTCTTTATTGCGCTGCTGGTGTTTGGCCCCAAGAAATTGCCGGAGTTGGGCAAGGGTCTGGGCGAGGGCATTCGCGCCCTGAAAGATGGTATGAAGGATCACGATGCCAAGCCCGAAGTCAAGCCCGAAATCAAGCCTGAGAATAAGGCCTGAATCCGCGGTAACATCCTCGTTGCCGGCGTGCCGAACTGTGTAGCTCGATATAATTCCAGCATCCAAAATAAATCGATTGTGGCGAGGGAGAGTTCTGTAATCCACTTCGCGCCATGATGAATCCTACGATGGAGAAACGGGCGTCTCGCGAGCCTGCCCTGAGCGAAGTCGAAGGGTCCAGCGGGGCGCGGACGCCCGGCTCTCCACCAGCTGTTCTTCGTGGTAGTTTGTTATCCTAACCGCGTGCCGCGCGCCTTCCTGATCGATACCGACACCGCTTCCGATGATGCGGTCGCGCTCATCATGGCGCTGCGCGCGCCCGGCGTTCGCGTGGTAGCGATTACGACGGTCGCCGGAAATGTCCCGGTTCCGCAGTCCACCCGGAATGCTCTCTATACGGTCGAACTCTGCGGGGCGAACGTCCCGGTCCACGCCGGCGCCGACAAACCGCTTCTGCGCACTTATCAGAATGCGACCTGGTTTCATGGCCGCGACGGGCTGGGAGATCACAACTATCCCGCTCCTCGTCAATCCGCGGCAAACTTGCACGCGGTCGATGCCATCGTCGAAGCGATCGAGGCGAATCCTGGAATCGTCATCGTCACGCTGGCGCCGCTTACCAATGTTGCGCTGGCACTGGCGAAAAAGCCGGAGATCGCCGCCAAAGTTGGACGCTGTGTGATCATGGGCGGGGCGCCGTGCTGTGAAGGCAACGTGACGCCGGCCGCTGAGTACAACATCTGGGTCGATCCCGAGGCCGCCCGCATCGTCATGCGCAGCGGATTGCCGGTCGAACTTGTGGGCTGGCATCTTTCCCGCGGAGACGCCGTGGTTCGTGAGGACGACATCGCGCGCATTCTCGGATTCAACAACCCACTGGCAAAGTTTGCCATCGAGTGCAACAGCCACGCGCGCAAAGCCTACAAAGTGCAAACCGGCGAAGACGGTATTTCGCTGCCCGATCCGGTGGCCATGTCGATCGCGCTTGATCCCAGTGTCGGGACGGATTGGAGCGAACACTACCTCGACGTCGAGACCCAGAGCGAGTTGACGCGAGGCATGACCGTGGTCGATCGGCTGAACGTCGCTGCCGATGACCGGAATCAGGCGGTCTGGGCGCCCGTCCTCGAGAAGAAATGCAAAGCCAAAGTCTGCTGGACCATGAACAACCAACGCTGGAAAGAAGCGCTGTTCTCAGCGCTGCGCTAGCGATGCGAAAAACTTTCGTGTAGAGACGGGGCTTGCCCCGTCTCCTCTGGACGCTGGAGACGCGGCAAGCCGCGTCTCTACAAATTCATTCACACAGGTTTTGGAAAGGGCATGGCTTCAGCCATGCCGTAAGCTGTCGAAGATTTCCCCGCGCTTCAGCGCCTGCGGTGTGCCCTTTGCGCCGCGCCGGCGTTCTCGGCAATCCAAGTGCCGTCTGATATATTTAGCGTTTCTTCGGAGGTATGTCTATGTCCCGGAATGTGCGCTGTGGTCTGATTCAGGCAAGCAATGCGCTCAATAGCCGCTCGCTGCCGCAAGTCAAGAAAGCCATGATCGACAAGCACCTGAAGCTGATCGCGCAGGCTGCGAAAAAGAAAGTGCGAATACTCTGCCTCCAGGAACTTTTTTACGGTCCTTATTTCTGCGCCGAGCAGGACATTCGCTGGTACGACCTCACCGAGCGCGTCCCCGATGGGCCAACGACTCAGCTAATGCGGAAGATCGCGGCCAAGCACGGCATGGTGATGGTGGTCCCGGTATATGAAGAGCAGATGCCGGGCTTGTACTTCAACACCGCCGCCGTCATTGACGCCGACGGCAAGTATCTGGGCAAGTACCGCAAACACCACATCCCCCACGTGCATCCCGGATTCTGGGAGAAATTTTATTTCACCCCGGGCGATCTGGGTTATCCCGTCTTTGAGACGAAATATGCTCGCATCGGAGTGTACATCTGCTATGACCGTCATTTTCCCGAAGGCGCGCGCGTGCTCGGACTGAACGGCGCGGAAATTGTTTTTAATCCCTCCGCCACGGTCGCGGGACTCTCGGAATACCTGTGGGAACTCGAACAACCCGCACACGCCGCCGCCAACGGCTACTTCGTGGGTGCGATCAACCGCGTGGGCAGGGAAAAGCCATGGAATATCGGTGAGTTTTACGGCAAGAGTTATTTCTGCAATCCGCGCGGCAAGATCTTCGCCCAGGCGAGCCGCGATAAAGACGAAGTGCTGGTCGCCGATCTCGATCTCGACATGATCCAGGAAGTGCGGAGGGTCTGGCAGTTTTATCGCGACCGCCGTCCTGAAACCTACGGCGCGCTGACGACGCAGACAGGACAGACGGCGGCTGCGGACTAGCGGGTTGTCCAGGGAATTTGCGACCTATTTGTAAATTGTCATCCTGAGCGAAGCGAAGGACCTGCTTTTTTGTGAGCGCACGAGACAGCAGGTCCTTCGCTTCGCTCAGGATGACAAATCGGGTTTACTGAGAGCTGATAACTGAAAGCTGACAGCTACATCACTCACATGCCCCCATCTTCACGAATCGAATCCAGTCCGCTGTACAACAAAGACCTCGCGCCCGCGACCGCCGAGCGGCGCACCTGGGGCACCTACAATTTCGCCGCGCTCTGGGTATCGATGTCGGTCAATATTCTGACTTACATGCTGGCCGCCAGCCTGATCCAGGGAGGCATGAACTGGAAACAGGCGGTCGGAACCGTGTTCCTCGGCAACACGATTGTCCTCATTCCGATGCTGTTGAACTCGCATCCGGGAGCGCGCTACGGCATTCCGTTTCCGGTGCTGGCGCGCGCTTCGTTCGGAGTGCTGGGCGCGAATTTTGCCGCGATTTTACGCGCCCTCGTTGCCTGTGGATGGTTTGGCATCCAGACCTGGATTGGCGGCGAAGCCATCAACACCCTGATCGCGACGCTCTTGCCCGGCTGGGCGCGAGTCGCCCACGGCGCTGCGATCTGCTTCCTGGCGTTCTGGCTGATCAATCTGGCCGTCATTCTCAAGGGCATCGAGTACATCCGACATCTGCAGGGAATCAGCGCGCCGATTCTGCTGGCAGTGGGCCTCTTGCTGCTGGCGTGGGCTTACAAGTCGGCGGGCGGATTTGGCCCCATGCTGTCGGCGCCGTCGCGCTTCGTGAGCTTCCCGGATTTTCTGAAATTCCTAATCCCCGCGCTGAATGGCACGGTCGGTTTCTGGGCCACCGTGTCGCTCAACATCCCGGACTTCACGCGCTTCGCGCGCAGCCAGCGCCAACAGGTGATCGGCCAAGCGCTCGCCCTGCCCACCACCATGACGCTCTATTCGCTGATTGGAATCCTGGTGACTTCGGCGACGGTGGTGATTTACGGAACCGCGATCTGGGATCCGGTGCAGTTGCTGAGCCGCTTTCATTCGCCCGTGGCCGTGGTGATTTCGCTGCTGGCGATTCTGCTGGCGACGCTGAACGTAAATATTGGCGCCAACGTAGTTTCACCGGCCAACGATTTTTCCAACCTGTGGCCGCGAAAAATCAGCTTCCGGACGGGCGGCGTGATCACCTGCTTCATGGGAATCGCGCTGATGCCGTGGAAACTGTTGTCCAGTTACAGCACATTCATCTTCGGCTGGCTCGGCGGTTATGCCGCATTCCTCGGCCCCGTGGCGGGCATCATGATCTGCGACTACTTCGTGATCCGCAGACGAGTGCTGGTGGTTGACGACCTTTACCTGCGCGGCGGTGCCTACGAGTATTCGCGTGGCTTCAACTGGCTGGCAGTGTTCGCGCTGGCGTTGGGAGCGGGCACGGCGCTGGTGGGATTAGTCGTCCCTGCGGTGCGTGTTCTCTATGACTATTCCTGGTTTGTCGGATTTGCGGTCGCGTTCGCAGCCTACTATGCGTTGATGAAGGTGGCGGCGTTTCCGGTGCTGGAGGAAGCGTCGTGAGTGAAAACGCCTGGTTTCAACAGTTGAGGTCAATTCTTTCCTTACTTTCAGAGGCACTCTTTTCCCTTTGCAGACCTCGGTAACTTGTCTCGCGGCTCCGCGCGGAACAAAATGCAAGACTGGGGTGTGGCCGATAATTGGCCCCGTGCAAATAGAGGTGGAGGCTCGTCAATCCGGTGACCGATCATGGTGAACTGACTACGCTGTCCATTGAGAGACACACTAGGGTGGCGTCGCCGCCGCCACCACCCGTGTCTGGGGCCAGCAAAGCGGGCACGTTCCTCGATCTTCTGGGGCGAGCGCTTATTATCCTTGCGCTACCACCGCTAGCGCTGGGTGGGTGGTCCGCTTTCCATCAGTACTGGAGAGAAAGAGCGTGGGAGAGAGCAGAAGCCCGAGTAACTCATTCTGAGGTCTATTCGGGGATCTATAGGCTGGGCCCCCACGGGCAGGGTACCCCAACCGCGTTCTACGGATACCGCTGTACTTTGTCTTTCCTTGCTGCCGGGCGCCCTCGCGAATCCAAACTCGACCTTGGGGGAATGTCGCCGTCCAGAGATGCTCTGGCCGAGTGGACTGCGGGCTTTCCGGAAGGCAGTCAGATTCCAATTGTTTACAAGCCTTCCGACCCGAGCCGGGTCCAATTCGACAACAACCGGGATTATCGCATCGCTTATGGCGGGGCCCTCGTGTTACTCAAGCTTGCATTTGGGCTGCTGCTCGGAGGAATTCCGCTGCGACTGATCTCCAAATCTTTGGCCGCAGGCTGATCCGTCGATAACTATTGAGAAATCCCTATTACACCAACGACGATCCGCGATCTACCTCTGAAACGCCGGCAACACTTCCTTCTTATACATTTCCAGGGTGTCTTCTTCGTCGCCGCACATCAGATAAATGTTGAACTGCGTCACTCCGGCGCGAGCCAGCGCACGGATTTTTTCGATGTGCGCTTCGGTGGGACCGAGCAGGCAGAAGCGGTCCGTTACTTCATCTGACACGAAGTTCGCGTTGCTGCTGTCAACTTCGCAATGATGAAGATAATCGTACTTGCCACGGTCGCGTATATAAGAGGTTAGAGCGGGCGGAAGTTCCTCGGGTTTGTAGCGCGAAACCAGATCGACGACGTGGTTCGATACCAGCGCTGGGAACCAGCGCACTCGTTCGCGGCCAACTTTCAGATCGTCGGAAACCCAGACCGGCGCGGCCGCCATGATCTCGATCTTCCTTGGATCTCTACCCGCAGCCTCGGCGCCCTTCTTGACGAAACTGACGCACCACGCGATCAAATCCGGATCGGCAAACTGCAAGATGATGCCGTCGGCGATCCGGCCAGCCATGTCGAGCACTTTCGGTCCATATCCCGCAATCCACACCGGAGGAACTCCTCCGGTCGCCCAGGTGAGCCGCGCTTTCCCGCCTTCGTAGTCGATCTCCTTTCCGCCAGTGAGATCGCGGAAAGCCTTCACCGCCTCTTCCAACTGCGCCACCGTGACCGGCTTTTTGCCGAGCACGCGCCGCGAACTGTCGCCGCGCCCGATGCCCAGTTGCATGCGCCCGCCCGAAATCAAATTGAGCGTGGCAAACAGGCTCGACGTGACCGTGATGTCGCGAGTCGCGGGATTCGTGACGCAGGTGCCGAACCGCATCTTCTTGGTGGCCGCCGCCATCAGCGTGAGCATGGGATAAGGTTCGAGCCAGAGGACGTGCGAATCGAACATCCAGCCATATTCAAAGCCAGCCGCTTCCGCCTGGCGCGTGAGCGCGACGATCCGCTCCACCGTCATGTCGGGCTTGATGGTGATGCCGAAGTGCATGGGGTTTCCTCTGTCTTAGACTGTGGAGCGACGGACGTCCTCGCCCGTCCAGCAGAATGGCGGCCGGGCGAGGACGCCCGGCTCTCCACCGGCGTGCTTGTAAATCAACACCCGTAGTTTCGGGAGTTTAGCATAAAATCTGTACTTCGCCATCGGAGGAGAAGGCGCACCCATGGGCTTTGACACCATCATCGTTAACGGCCGCGTAGCTACCGCAACCGATACCTACACCAGCGACGTCGCGATCAGCGATGGAAAGATCTCCGCCGTCGGGCAAAGCCTGCCGCGAGAGAATGCGGGAAAAATTATCGATGCGGCGGGTAAGTATGTGTTCCCCGGCGGAATCGATGTGCATACCCACCTCGACATGCCGTTCGGCGGGACCACGAGCGCGGACGATTTTGAGACTGGCACGCGGGCCGCGGCTTTCGGCGGCACGACGACGCTGATCGATTTCGCCATCCAGTACAAAGGCCAAACGCTGCGAACGGCTTTCGATACCTGGATGCAGAAAGCGTCGGGCAAAGCGGTTTGCGATTATGCGTTTCACTGCATCATCACCGATCTGGCGGGCGCGCAGCTCGACGAGATGAACGCCCTGGTGCGCGAAGGTGTCACCAGCTTCAAGTTGTTTATGGCGTATCCCGGCGTGTTCATGCTCGACGATGCCAGTATTTTCAAAGCTCTGCGCGCGACCGCGAAGAATGGCGGACTCGTCTGCATGCATGCCGAAAACGGCGGCGCGATTGACGTGATCGTGCAGCAGGCGCTGGCGGAAGGGAAAAAAGCTCCGAAGTATCACGCCTTGACCCGCCCCACGACGGCAGAAGCGGAAGCCGTCTCGCGAACGATTGCCCTCGCCGAAATGGCCGGGGCGCCGGTTTACATCGTCCATTTGAGTTGCAACGAGGCTCTCGAAAAAGTACGCGAAGCGCGTGATCGCGGGCTTCCCGTTTACGCCGAGACGTGCCCGCAGTATCTGTATCTCTCGCTCGATAACTTCGACGCGCCCGGCTTCGAAGGCGCCAAGTATGTCTTCACTCCGCCTCTGCGTGAGAAGTGGCATCAGGAAAAATTGTGGAACGGATTAAAGACCGATCATTTGCAGGTAGTCTCGACCGATCACTGTCCCTTCTGTTTCAAGGAGCAAAAAGAGCTGGGTCGCGACGATTTCACCAAGATCCCGAACGGCGGTCCCGGAATCGAGCACCGCATGAGCCTTATTTATTCCGGCGGCGTCGCCCAGGGACGATTCAGCGTGAACCGTTTTGTGGAGTTAGTTTCCACAACGCCCGCCAAACTCTTCGGCCTGTATCCGCGCAAGGGCACGATCGCCGTGGGCAGTGATGCGGACCTGGTGATCTTCGATCCGAACCGCAAGCACACCATCAGCGCGAAGACTCACCACATGCGCGTCGATTATTCGATGTTCGAGGGAATTCAAGTTACCGGCATGCCCGACGCCGTGCTGTCGCGCGGCCGCGTGGTCGTGGAAGCGGATAAATTTCTGGGACGCGCCGGCGCGGGAGACTTTCTCAAGCGGGCGCTGTACTCCCAGCCCTAGCATGGTGCTTGTCGACGGCTTCAATTTAGAATTCGGACTTCACAGAAGCGCGACGCGCCAAAGGGAAATAGAGATGCCTGATCTATGGCGAATATTGCTCATCCTGCTGTTCATCTTTCCCTTCTCGGCAGCACAAGAAACACACGGCCACCTCGCACCTGAAAAACTGGGAAAAGTATCGTTTCCGATTTCTTGCACGCCAGCCGTTCAGGAGCAGTTCGACCGAGGCGTGGCGCTGCTTCACTCCTTCGCTTACACCGCGGCCGAAAATGCATTTCAGGGCGTGTCTGAACTGGATCCGAGGTGTGCGATGGCACATTGGGGGACGGCCATGTCGTATTTTCACCAGCTTTGGGAGCCGCCCATTCTGCCCACGACAATTTCGATTGCGCAAAAGGAAATCCAGCTGGCGCAGCAGATGGGGGCGGGCTCGGAACGCGAGCGCCAGTTCATCCATGCGCTGGGCTTGATCTATCAGGACGCTGCCACCGTTCCGTACCGCACGCGGGCGTTGAACTACGAGCGCGCGATGAGCGATATCGCTTCAGAGAACAGGAAGGATGTCGAAGCCCAGGTGTTTTACGCGCTCGCACTCCTGGCAAACGCATCTCCTGCCGACAAGACGCATGCGAAACAGAAACAAGCGGCTGATCTGCTTGCGCCGCTGGATCGCGCTTACCCGCAGCACCCAGGAATCCCTCACTACCTCATTCATGCTTGCGACAATGCGGAACTCGCACCAAAAGGCCTTTCTGCGGCAAAAGCCTACTCCCAGATTGCGCCTTCAGCGCCGCACGCACTGCATATGCCGTCCCATATATTCACGCGACTCGGCCTATGGGAAGACTCCATCGCTTCCAACCTTGCGGCAAGGGAAGCGGCACACCAGCAGGGCGACACGGGAGAAGAACTGCACGCCATGGATTATCTGGTGTATGCCTATCTGCAGAGTGGACGCGACAAAGAGGCGGCTCAGGTCATTCAGCAGCTTAAAAACATGCCGAAGCTGAACGCAGGTGATTTCAAGGTAGCGTACGCCTCTACCGCGATGCCGGTTCGCTACGCGGTTGAGCGGGGTCAATGGGCCGACGCTGCTGGCATCGTTCCTCCGTCAGGGGCCCCGCCTCATGTCGTCGCAATTGCGGTTTGGGCCCGGGGCCTGGGACTCGCTCGGAGTGGACGGGCCGCCGAGGCGCGCGCGGAAATTGGTAGATTGCGGCAAATCGAAGAGCAGCTTCGCGCGTCAGGCAGCGATTATTGGGCCACTCAAGTGGGGATCCTGACGAACGAAGTCAGAGCGTGGTCAGCTCAGGCCGACAGGAAACCGGATGAAGCCGCAGCTGTGATGCGCGCGTCAGCCGATGAGGAGGACGCAATCGAGAAGCTTCCGGTGACGCCGGGGCCGATTGTTCCGGCCCGCGAACAGCTCGGCTACTTGCTCTTGGAGCAGAATCAACCGGGTTTAGCGCTAAAAGAATTTAAGACAGCACTCGCCAATGCCCCCGGGCGGCGCGGGGCACTGCAGGGCGCCGCGCATGCTGCCCAACTGTCCGGCCAGAAGTAGGCGTCATCATGGTGTCGGCAGGCGACAATCTCAAGAATCGCACTACTCGAAGTAAAATCCGCGCTAGTGCTTGTCCCCCTGCTCGACGAAGAATTTCCCGGTTTCCCCCGCCGAAAAATAGCGTGAGGTCACCGTCTTCTTGCGGGTAAAGAACTCGACCGCATCCCAGCCGTGGACGTGCAAGTCGCCAAAGAACGAATCCTTCCAGCCGGAAAACGGGAAATAAGCCGGCGATGCGGCCACGCCGATATTGACGCCCACCATGCCGACTTCGATGCGGCGGCTGTATTCCCGCACCGCCGCGCCGTTTTCCGTGAAGATCGAAGTGCCATTGCCGCGCGGATCGCTATTTACCAGCGCAATGGCCTGCTCGAGCGTATCCACGTGCATCACCGACAGCACCGGCCCAAAAATTTCTTCGCGGCACACTCGCATCTCGGGCTTCACGTGGTTCAGAATGGTCGGGCCCACAAAGTTTCCTCCAACTGGAGCGCCCGCTGGACGCCTTCCATCTACCAGCAACTCCGCGCCTTCTTTCAATCCGCTTTCGATCGCTTCATGAATGCGCTCGCAGGCGGCGTGAGAAATCACAGGCCCCAGGCTCACCTTCGGATCCATGCCATCTCCGGCAATCAGCTTCTCGGCCCCCTCTTTCAATTTGCCGAGGATCGCCGTTTGCGCCGACCCGACCGTTACCAGCACCGATCCCGCCATGCAGCGCTGCCCCGACGCTCCGAAGGCGCTGCCAATCACGTTGGACACCGTTTTATCCATGACCGCATCCGGCATCACGATCATGTAATTTTTCGCGCCACCCAGAGCCTGCACGCGTTTTCCATTTTCCGCCGCGCGCCGGTAAATGTACTTTGCCGTGTTGACCGAGCCCACGAATGAAACGGCGCGAATCCCCGGGCTGTCGAGAATGGCGTTGACCGCATCGTGCGCGCCGTGCACAAGATTGACTACCCCGCGCGGCAGACCGATCTCTTCGAAAATGTGGAACATCAGTTCCGACGTGAGCGGAACCTGCTCCGACGGCTTCAAAACGAACGTGTTCCCGTAAACGATGGCGAAGGGCAGGAACCACATCGGCACCATGGCCGGGAAGTTGAAGGGCGTGATGGCGGCGCAGACCCCGACCGGCTGGCGGATCATTTCCGTGTTAATTCCCCGCGACACGCCTTCCAGAATCCGTCCCTGCATGGTCATGGGAGCGGCGCAAGCCACTTCGAGCACTTCAATGGACCGTGTGATTTCCGCGCGCGCATCCGACAGCACCTTGCCCCCTTCGCGCGTGACCGAGGCCGCAAGCTCGTCAATGCGCTGCCGGAATTTTTCGCGCAAAGCGTAAATAAATTCCGTGCGCTCGCCCACCGAGCGGGCGCGCCAGTCCGGCAGCGCGGCGCTGGCGGCGGCGACCGCCGCTTCGACCTCGGCAACGCCCGACAACGGAACGCGCGCCAAAACTTCGCCGCTAGCCGGGTTGGTCACGTCGAGAAGGCCGGACGCCTGCGCCGGTACCCAGCGACCGCCCACGTAGTTCGCGAG
>Ga0209039_10001018_pt1 | contig 27304 bp, 25 predicted proteins | sample BogFormECP12_OM1_FD_188238 | JGI IMG/M metagenome (GOLD analysis project Ga0209039, IMG submission 188238) | Bog forest soil microbial communities from Calvert Island, British Columbia, Canada - ECP12_OM1 (SPAdes) (version 2) | ecosystem: Environmental > Aquatic > Freshwater > Wetlands > Bog ... | reverse complement strand
CGGATCAGCGGGAACGAGGCAAAAGCGGGGGCGACGTCCAAAGCAAGGCACGCCGAGGCGGTGGCGGCGACCCGGAATGCGGAAGCGGACGAACTGCAGGCGCGGTTGGCATACCGGCTGGCTCTCGCGGAAATCGAGAGTTTGGCGGGGACCGGAGCGGCCAGGCGCTAGACCGAGCCCGAAAAGCTTCGGCCAGAGCGCGCCGGTTGGCTCTTGGAACTCGCGGGGCGGCGCAACCTCCGCTCTGCCGATCGCCGACGGCGGCGGCATCTGTTCCAATCATCGCCTGCATGACCGTCCGCAGCGCATTCCGTTCGGGGAGGTAGGACCGGCTCGAACTTCCAGTAGCTATCTAGAGAAGCAAATTCAGCCATTGGCGCCAATTTCATCGCATCGCCCGCCGTCACCGTATCCGCTGTGCTGTCGCTTAGTACAGCACAACGTCCTTCATGTTCGGCGATGCGCCCTTCCTCGCCCTGGCTCGACGCGGCGGACCATAGCCGGGCCGCCCGCGCCCCCTCACATCTCCAGCTTCCCGTGGTACATCAGCTCCTTGGTGCGGAACTCAACTTCCCGCTCCGGAAACGAGATGCCGGGAAGGTACAGCCGGAACAGCACCGACTTGTCCTCGGGCTTCACCTCGCGCGGAAACACCAGGCGCAGCACCGGGTCGGACGCGTTGGGCGGGAAATGGCCCACCAGTTGAAAAGTCTTCCGCCCGGCAATCATGACCGATTCATCCACCATCCGCTTCCGCTCCGCCTCGGTGCCGAAGCGCAGCGGCTGGGCCCAGGGAATGGCCAGGACCAGCACTTTTTCGCGGTTGAGCCGCAGGAAGTCGGCGTAGTCCGGATCGGGTTCGGCTAGCGGGTTCCTGGCGCGCAGGCGCAATTCGCCTTCGGCCTCCTCGATGGGGGCGGCGGTAGCCAGGTACACCAGGATCTGCGGATCCTGTCCGGCAGTTTGCGCCCACGGACTGGCGTTGCGCAGGGCGTCGATTTCCCGGTCGGTCCAGCGCTCCGGCGGTTTCGTCTCCCAGAACGGCTGCGACAGAAAGAAGAGCAGCGCCATCACCGCGTGCGGCATACTGCAACTATGCTATCAATCCGGCGCGGTTCGGAAGAAGATCTGGCTGCCGTCGCCGCGATTCAGTCCGCCAGCCCGGAAGCGGCTCGTTGGGATCCCGCCGGCTACCTCGCCTACGGCTTCCGGGTGGCCGTCAACGGCGATCGGGTGGCCGGTTTCCTGGTGTCGCGGCCGTTGGGCCTGGACGAAGGGGAATTGTTAAATCTGGCAGTCGAGCCGGAATCCCGCCGGAAGGGCGTCGGGAAGGCTCTGGTACTGGCCTTCCTGGGAGAGTTTCCGGGCGGCGCTTATCTGGAGGTGAGGGAGTCTAATACGGCTGCCTTAGAACTCTATAAGTCCCTGGGATTTAAGGAGGTTACCCGACGTCCGGAGTACTACGATTCTCCTCCCGAGGCGGCTATTGTCATGAAGTTTCATTCATGTTAAGGTTGCGGTAGACGGTGATGCCGTCCTTCATCACATCACGAAGAGATTACCCGCCGAGCCTTGTTCCCGAAGCAACCGACTCGGCGCGGCAACCTTACTGGGAGGAACTGCCCCATATGGAACGGAACGCGCAAGAGGAATTGAAAGCGCATCTGATGGCGACAAACGAGGAGTTTCAGCGTCTCTCCAGCCAACACTCGGAATACGCACACAAGCTGGATGCTCTGGAAGCCCTCCCACATCTGACTCTGGAAGAGCAGATCGAGGAGACGCGGCTGAAGAAGCTGAAATTGCGGTTGAAGGATCAGATGGGAGCGATCATGAGCCAGTCCCGGTCTCAGCAGGTCGCTTAACGTCAGGTGCGCTGCTTGGCGGTGTTCGCATTGGCCCGGTCGGCTTCGGCTGACCGGGCTTTCGATTTTTGGAGGACTCGCCCGTGACTCCTGGAGACGATCCCGTTCGCATCCCCGTCACCGACGTGTTCGATCTGCACTCCGTTCCGCCGCGCGACGCGGCAGCCGTAGTCGAGGAGTACCTGGCCGACGCCAACCGTCTGGGGTTGAAGGCGCTGCGCATCATCCACGGGCGCGGAATCGGCGTGCAGCGGGAGATGGTGAGGAGCGTGTTGCGGCGGACGGAGTTTGTTGCCGGTTTTCGCGACGCTCCCGCCGGGGCCGGTGGTTGGGGCGCCACCATTGTCACCCTGCGCTAGCACAGTTAACTTCCCGCCCCAGCCACGCCCGCCTCCGGAGCGTATACAATCGAACATGAAAGAGGCGTCCGAGAAGCCGGCGGCTTGATAATGGGACGCTTCCCGGTCCATCATGAGATGTTTTACTGCGCGGGGGTGACACATGTACGAGTTGAGCGGTAGGGCGCGTTTCGAACGGTTCCGGAGTCTCCTGGCTGGCGGGTTCGCCATCGTGCTGCTGGCGCTGGCCGCCGCCCCGGCGGCATCGGCTCAAGGCTTAATTACGAACCTGAGCCCCAGCTCCGTGCCTGCCGGCAGTCCGGGATTCGACCTGTTGGTTACGGCGGTGGGCTTCGGATCCAACCCCACAGTGGTCTGGAACGGCACCTCGTTGGCGACCACCGCGAACGGAAACGTCTTGACAGCCAAGGTGACGCCCGACCTGTTGGCGGCGCCCGGCCCCGTGCCCATCGTGGTCACCAGCATCGTATTCAATCTGGTGCACACCCCGGCGGTGACGTTTACCGTTACCGGCCCCGTCATCACTTCGCTCTCTCCGCCCGGCGTCCTGGCGGGCAGCACGACGTTTACGCTCACCATCAACGGCGCCGGCTTCATTCTGTACAATGGGGAGCCCCCTTCTGTAACCTTCAACGGCAACCTCGTATCCGCCACTTACATCAACAGCACTCAACTGCAGGCCACCATTATCTCCGCGTGGGTCGCCACCGCCGGAGTAGTCCCCGTGTATGTGACCGACGTGGACCCCAGCTTTGCGACCTCGCCGGCCTTTCCCTTCACCATCGGTCTGCCCCTGCAGTTGGTCTCCCAATCCATGCCGGCGGGCCAGGAGGGAGCGCTCTACGATTTCACGTTTCAAACCGCCAACGGTGTTCCCCCTCTGTTCTTCACGGCATCCGGGCTGCCGGGCACCCTCTCGCTCAACCCTGCTACGGGCGAAGTCAAGGGCTACCCAACTTCCGGGACTTATCATGTGTCGCTCGTGGTGACGGATGCGGCGCTGGAGACGGTAACGCGACAGTTCACCCTCAGCGTGGCTCCTGTGGTAGTTCCTCCCCTGGCGTTCACCACAGGGTCGCTGCCCGCGGGCCAGGTGGGGGTGCCCTACAAGACCGATGTCAACGCCACCGGCGGGGCGCCGCCCTACACCTTTGGCCTGGCGGGCGGGCTCACCGCCCCCGGTGGAACGCTGCCCGCGGGGCTGACCATCCTCAGCGATGGCGCCATCACCGGCACGCCCACCGCGGCGGGAACCTCCAAGTTTAATCTGCAGGTGACGGATTCCGCGGGCACGGTCGTCACCCAGGCTTTCAGCCTGACCATCGCGCCGCCGCCGTTGACCATCGCCAACGGCGCCTTGAGCAACGCTCCGGCCGGAGCCCCGCTCGCCATCGTCTTCACCGCCACCGGCGGCTTCCCCGGCTACGCCTTCAGCGCCGGGCCGGGCATTCCCACGGGCATGACATTCAGCAGCAGCGGCACGCTGAGCGGCACGCCCACCACTCCCGGAACCTACAGGTTCACCGTGACCGTCCAGGATAACAGCGGCGCCACCGCCAGCAAGGCTTTCAGCATCGTCATTCTGCCGCCGCTGGTGGCCATCCTGACCGCCGCGCTGCCCAACGGACAGGTGGGGGTGGCCTATGGGGTGCAGTTCTATGCGGCCAACGGCCAGCCGCCCTACACCTGGACGGCCACGGGAACGCCGCCCGGCATCACCATGTCGAGCACCGGGTCGCTGAGCGGCACGCCCACCGCGGACGGCGCGTTTAGCGTCGCCGTCACGGTCACAGATTCGACCCCCGCCACCAACGGCGCGGCCCCCGGCCAGGCCAAACAGACCTACACGCTGACCGTTGCGCCGGCGCCACTTGTCATCACCACCACCAGCCTGCCGACGGGCGTGGCCGGGACGGCGTACTCCGCGACGCTGGCCGCCACCGGCGGAGACGTGCCGTACACCTGGACCGTGGCGGGGCTGCCCTCGGGCATCACCGCCTCGGCGGGCGGAGCCCTGAGCGGCACTCCCGCATCGGCCGGCAGCAGTACTGTGTCGGCCACGGTCACCGATTCCAAGGGCGTCACCGCATCCCAGCGCTTCAACCTCACGGTGACCCCCGCGCCCATTTCCATCACCACCACGTCGCTCCCCGGCGGCGCCGTGCAAACTCCCTACTCGGTGACGCTGACGGCGGCCGGCGGCGCCGGATCGAACAAGTGGTCGGCCACCGGCCTGCCCGCCGGACTGACCATATCCGCCGGCGGGACCATCTCCGGCACGCCCACGGTGGCGGGCACGTCCGCGGTGGCCGTGACGGTAACCGACGCGGCCGGCACCGTGGCCGTGGCGACCTTCACGCTGACCATCGCGCCGGCGCCGCTGGCGATCGTCCTCACGCCAATACCCTTGGGCGTGGCCGGGGCGCCGTACTCCGTCACGCTGGCCGCCACTGGCGGTGTGCTGCCTTACAAGTGGTCGGCCACCGGCCTGGCCTCCGGCTTCACGATTTCCCCGGGCGGAACCATTTCCGGCACGCTCCCGGCGCCCGGTTCGTTTACTGCCGCCGTCACCGTCACCGACGCCGCCGGCACCCAGGCGAAACAGTCCTTCACGTTTAGCTTCGCGGCGGCGCCTTTGGCGATCGCCACCCCGGCCTTGCCCGCGGGCATGGTGGGGACAGCGTACTCCGCAACCCTGGCCGCCACTGGAGGGGCCGGATCGAACGCGTGGTCAGCCACCGGCCTGCCCGCCGGGCTGGCCATGTCCGCTGGCGGAGTCATTTCCGGCACGCCCACCGCACCGGGCGCGCCCTCCGTGCAGGTAAAGGTGACCGACTCGGCCGGCGCCGTGGCCGTCCAGACCTACACGCTGACCATCGCTCCTGCGCCCCTGGCGGTCACCACGCCATCCTTACCCGCGGGTGTAGCCGGGACGGCGTACACCGCGGCGCTGACGGCGGCCGGCGGCGCCGGATCGAACAAGTGGTCGGCCACCGGCCTGCCCGCGGGACTCACGATCTCCGCCGGCGGGACCATTTCCGGCACTCCCACCGCGCCCGGCGTCTCGGTGGTGGTGGTGACGGTTACCGACTCGGCCGGTACCGTGGCCGTCGCAACCTTCAAGCTGACGGTTCAACTGCCGGCCACGCCGCCCCTCAACATCAGCGGCCTGCCGCCGGCGGCCAACCCGGGCACGCAGCCGGGCATCCAGGTGGGGCTGGCATCGGCCTACCCCTTGCCGGTCACCGTGACGCTGACGCTGGTCTTCACGCCGGATTCCGGCGCCGACGATCCCGCCGTGCAGTTCTCCACCGGCGGCCGCGTGGTGGTGATTCAAATCCCCGCGGGAGCGACCACGCTGATGGGGAACGTGGCGCTTCAGACCGGGACCGTGGAGGGCACCATAGTCATCACGGCGCAACTCTCGGCCGCGGGTCAGGACATCACGCCTTCGCCCGCTCCCCAACAGACGGTGCGCATCGCGGCGGCAGCGCCTGCCATCAGCAGCGTGACGGCCGCGCGCAACTCCACCGGCTTCACCGTCACCGTGATCGGCTTCGCGACGCCTCGCCAGGTCACCCAGGCGAACTTCCAGTTTGCCGCCGCCGCCAGCGCCAATCTGCAAACCGCTTCGCTCGCGATTCCGGTGACCAGCCTGTTCTCCGCGTGGTACGCGAGCGCGGCGGCGGCGCCTTTCGGCAGCCAGTTCTCCTTTGTGCAGCCGTTTAACGTGACCGGCAGCCTGCAGGGCATCACCTCGGTGACGGTCACCTTGACCAACGCCCAGGGGACCTCGGCAGCGGTGACGGCGAATTTACAGTAGGGCGCGCGCGGGTTGGCCCCTGAGATGCAAGCTCCCGCCCGATGCGGGTTGCAGCCGCCATGCTGGTGCTGGCCTGCGCCGCCCGGGCGCAATTCCGGAGTACCGCTCCGTTGGTGGTGGCGCCCACTACCGTCACCGATTCCAAAGGGCGGTACGTAGACGGGCTGACGCCCCAGGATCTGGTTCTCTACGACAACAATGTGCCGCGGCCGATACACCTGGACTGGATGATGTATCCCATCTCCCTGGTGGTTGCGGTCCAGACCAGCGCCAACTCCGGCGCAGTCATCGACAAGCTGGGCGGCAGCGGCATTCTGTTTACCGGGTTGCTGGCGGCGGATGCCGGCGAAACCGCGGTGATCTCGTTCAGCGACCAGGTGAAGGTCCACCAGGGGTTCACCGGCGATCCGGATGCCGTGATCCACGCCTTGCGCATGCTGCGCATGGAAGGCGCGAGCGCCCACGCGCTGGACGCGTTGCGCCAGGCGCTGGCGATGCTGGAGAAGCGGCCGCCGTCGCGGCGGCGCATCATCCTCATGATCGCCGAGAAGCGCGACCGCGCCAGCCAGGCCAAGCTGCCGGAGGTGATGGGGCAGGTCCAGCAACTCAACGCCACGGTTTACTGGCTGACTTACTCGCCGTTCCTGGAACCGTTCACCGTCAAGCCGAAGACCGTCGAGGATCAGAAGCCCGAGGCGGAGCGGATCAAGATCAAACCGTGCGACTGGTGCGCCGGCCCCGACGACACGCCGGTGCCGCCCGATCTGGGACCCGGCGGCCTGAAGTATGGACTCGCCGAGTTGATTCACCTGTTCCAGCCGGATCTTTCCAGCCTGTTCACGGCCTCGACCGGCGGGCGCACCCTGAGTTTCCTGAAGAAGAACGCGCTGGAGCAGGCCATTCAACTGGTGGGCGAAGAGGTGCATCGCCAGTACATTCTCACCTTCGAGCCGAAGGGCGGCGAGCCGGGGAAGTTCCATGCCATCCGGGTGGAAGTGAGGAATCGGCCAGAGCTTCAAGTGAAAACGCGCGCGGGATATTGGGCGGTGGAGTGAGCGCGGGTTGGGTGGCTACCTTTCGGGGCGTCGACAGACCCAAAAAGGGACGGCCCACCCGGGATTTTTGGGCAAATCGCCCAAATTCCCACCGAAAACAAAGGACTTAACTCGGTTTTTTGGGCAAATTGCGCAAAATCCCCTTCCGGCGGCGCCGCTGCCGGCACGCGGAACTGTCCGCCTCGCCCCGATTCAGGATGCTAGTATGAGGCATCTTCCAAGGAAGGCATCGGGGCGCGCGTCCGCTGGTTCCTCGACGCTTCCTACATGCTGATGGTTGGCCTGGCGCTGGTCTGGCTGGGCGGCTTCGGGATGCTGGCGGAGCGCTTCCCGCATTCGGCATGGGTCGGCGCGCTGTTCTGGGCGGGCGTGGGGTTCCTGATCTGGTATCTCTTCGTCCCGTGGCTATTCTCCAACCACCGAGGTGCGGAAGCCGGGCGCGGCTCCGGCGGGGAGGATGGACTGACTTTTCTGGCGGCCGTGTGCGCCGGCCTTGTGGTCCATTTCTGGAAGCCCCCGTTGACCGTGAGCCTGCTGGGGGTTCTGGGTGCGATCCTGTTTCTGGGCGTCGGCCGGATCCGCGGCCGCCGCTACTACGTGGCTGCCGCCGGCTGGCTCCTCGCCGCCCTCGCCGCGCCGCGGCTCCCCGCCTGGTCCGGAACGCAACTGCCCTACGCGCCCCTTGGCCTCATCGGCGGATTCGGCACCGCCCTCCAGGGCGGATGGGAATTGGCTGGCTCCCTGCGCCTGCGGGCTACCGCTGCGGCGCAGTTGGCCTCCACACCCGGCCCCGCCGGGACGTCATAGAATGGGAAGGACAACTATGTTCGACCTCCGACGCCGCCGTGGCTTTTCCCTGATCGAGCTGCTGATCGTCATCGCGATCATCCTGATCATCATGACGTTCGTGGGTTCGAAAATGGTGAACGCGTTGCGTTATACCAAGGAGACGGCTGCCCAAACCTCCATCCGCACCATCCACCAGGCGCAGGTGCAGTACAGCTCGCAGTACAACCGCTTCGCCAATTCGCTCACCGAACTGGGCCCGCCGGCCAACGGCACAAGCTCCGCCGCCGCCGCCGATCTGATCGGCTCCGACCTGGCCGCCGGCGAGAAGAACGGCTACAAGTTCAGCATGACTGCAAACGCGGGCGGATACCAGATCACGGCCGTCCCCGTCACCTTCGGCACCACCGGGAGCCGGACTTTCTATTCCGATCAGACCATGGTGGTTCGGGAGAACGACGGTCCCGAACCCGCCACCGCCAACAGCAAAGAAGTCGGCGCAAAATGACCGCCCGGCGGCGGGCCTGGGTCGCAGTCATCCGCGCAGTTGCCGTGGTCTTCGCGCTTTTCGTGGCGTTCGCGACCATCGTCGACCCCGTGGTTGGCCCGCGCAACTCTGACACCTTGCGTTATACCAAGGAGGTGGCCGCCCAAACCTCCATCCGCGCAGTCCCCCAGGCGCAGGCGCAGTACCGCTCGCAGTGCGGCCGGTTTGCCGCGTCGCTGGCGGAGCTCGGCTCACCGGCCAGCGGCGCCGGTCTTATCGGCTCCGACGTGGCCGCCGGCGAGAAGAACGGCTACAAGTTCAGCATGACCGGAAACGCGGGCGGGTACCAGATCACGGCCGTCCCCGTCACTTTTGGCGCCACCGGGAGCCGGACTTTCTATTCCGATCAGACCACGGTGATTCGCGAGGGTGACGGCCCCGAGCCCGCCATCGTCAACAGCAAGGACGTCGACGCAAAATGACCAACGAACGAGCAGTCTGGATCGCCGTCGTCTGCACAGTTGCGGTGCTTTGCGTGCTCTTGGTGGGGTTCGGGATCATCACCGTGCTGGCTGCACATCTGCATGACGCCGCGCGGTCTGCCAACGAGACGGCTGCCCAAGCCTCCATCCGCACCATCCACCAGGCACAGGTGCAGTACAACTCGCTGTACAACCGCTTCGCCAGTTCGGTCACCGAACTGGGCCCGCCGGTCAACGGCACGTCCTCCGCTGCCGCCGCCGATCTGATCGGCTCCGACCTGGCCATCGGCGAGAAGAACGGCTACAAGTTCGCCATGACCGGAAACGAGAGCGGATATCAGATCACGGCCGTCCCCGTCGCCTTCGGCGCCACCGGGAGCCGGACCTTCTATTCCGATCAGACCATGGTGATTCGCCAGAATGACGGCCCCGAGCCCGCCACCGTCAACAGCCAAGAGGTTGGCTTGCGGTAGCCGCGCACGGCGCCGTAAAGCCCAGTTCCGCCATCGCACCGGGTAGCCGCTCCAGGTGGTCCTTCGAAACCCAGACGCGGATGCCCGCCCTTGCCGCCGCCGCCACCAGGCCTTCGTCCGACGATCCCGAGACGATCAGGAACGGAGCGCCGGCCTCCGCTTCGCGGCAGATGGCGAAGGCGTCCAGCGCCGAGAAGCCGGGCAGCCGCCAGTCGCAGAGGATGGCGTGCCACGGCGGCCGTGCCAGCGCGGCCCGCAACTCCGCCGCCGACTCGACGCGCGCCCACCCCAGTTCGTATCCGCCGCGCCGCAGGGCGTCGGCGATCAGGAGGGCGTCGTTCTCCGAGTCTTCCACCATCAGTACGTTCAGCCGCCGCGGCGCGGGATCAAGCGGTGCGTTCATTGACCAATGTCCAGTACAGGCCCAGGCGCCGCACCGCTTCCAGAAACCGGTCGAATTCCACGGGCTTCCGGACATAGCTGTTGGCGCCGTTGCCATAGCAGTTGTGGATATCCTCGTGCTCCGACGATGTGGTCAGCACCACTACCGGGATGCGCTTGGTCCGCTCGTCGGTCTTGATTCTGCGCAAGACCTCCATGCCGCCGACCTTCGGCAGCTTCAGATCGAGCAGGATGACGCACGGCTGCCGGCTGGTGTCGCGCCCCGCGCAGCTCCCTTGCGCAAAGAGGTAGTCCAGCGCCCCGGCGCCGTCGCGAACCACCGTCACCTGGTTGGCTACGCCGCCGTTGCGCAGCGCGTCCAGCGTCAGCAGCTCGTCGTCCCGGTTGTCCTCCACCAGTAGAATGGTGCGACGGTGCATCAATCCCCTCCCAGCGTGAAATAGAAAGTGGCTCCCTGCCCCGCCCGGCTCTCGGCCCAGATCCGTCCGCCATGGCGGCGGACGATTCGTTGGACGGTGGCCAGGCCGATCCCGTTCCCTTCGAATTCCTCGTCCGCGTGAAACCGCTGAAATGGGGCGAAGAGCTTGTGGGCGTCCGCGATATCGAATCCGGCTCCGTTATCGCGAACGAAGTACACCGGCCCATCGCCGTCCGGGGTCTCGCCGCCGGCGGCGGACCGGGCGGTCCCAAACACGATGGCGGCCGCCTCCGTCCTGCCGGTGAACTTCCAGGCATTGCCAAACAGGTTGTTCAAGGCCACGCGCAGCAGCCGCTCGTCGGCCCTGGCCGTCAACCCCGGCTGCACGCGCGTCTCCACGGAGCGTTGCGGATCGCGAGTCCGCAGCTCCTCCAGCGTGGAGGAGGCGATCTCGCTCAGACTCACCGTCCGGGGGCTCAGTTCGAGGCGGCTGATGCGCGCCAGCTCCAGGAGATCGGCGATCAGTTGTCCCATGCGCTGGCTGGCCGCGCTCATGCGGTGCAAGTAGTCGGCGCCGGTTTCGTCGAGCGGTTTGCCCTGGTAGTCGCGGAGCAGGATTCGCGCGAACCCCTCCACGCTCCGCAGCGGCGCCCGCAGATCGTGCGACACGGAGTAGGAGAACGCCTCCAGTTCGCGGTTGGCGTCCAGCAGTTGCGCGGTGCGCTCCTCCACGCGGCGTTCCAGGGTGGCATTCAACGTGCGGATCTCCTCTTCGGCCTGGTGGCGCGCGGTCACATCGCGGATGACCGCGGCGAGTTGCCCGGGCCCCGACCGCCATGCCGACACCTCGAGGTACTTTCCCAGCCCGGCGCGATAGCCGGCGATCCGCTCCGCCACGCCGGTCTTTGTCACGCGGTGATATGCCTCGATCCAGACCGGCTCGATTGCCGGAATGACCTCGCGCACGCGGCGGCCCACAACCGCTTCCACCCCCAGGCCCATCAGTCTTCCCAAAGCCGGATTTACCGCCAGGTAACGGAAATCGCAGGGCTCGCCCGCGGCGTCGTAGATCATCTCGCAGGAGGCGAAGCCTTCCTCCATGGACTCGAACAGGTGGCGGAGGAGCTCTTCGCGGCGCACGCTGTCCAGAAGCGCCCGCCGCAAGCGGCCCACCAGCAGGCTGATGAGAATGCCGACGACCGCGAACCACGCCATTCCCGCGACCGCTTGCGGATCGGAAATGGCAAACGAACGGCGCGGCTCGATCACGAAGTACCAGGTCGCGAGGACGCTCAGCGCGGTGGCGAACAGCGCCGGCCCGCGTCCGCCGAAGCGCGCCGCCACGATGATGGCCAGAACGAACACCAGGTACGGCGAGTGGCGGCTCAACGGCTCGTCGAACGCCAGCCGGATCCCCAGCGCCGCCAACACGGCTGCCGCAGCCACGAGGTACCGCACCGCGGCGGATGGTTCGAAATGAATTCCGCGAGGCATGGCTGCGTCTGTCCGGATTCTGTCGATGGTGGACTTAGGGGAAACCGAATCTCTATGCCCGGTTCTTCAGGTTGTTCCAAAGTAACATGGGAGCGGCCATGGCGCGCGCTGTCCGCCCGGTCGTTTTTTGAGGGGGCAGCGCACCCCGCATTTGCGCTGGACAGCCTGTTCGATGGCGCTTTCCCGGCGCCGTCCCCATGCCCTACAATGGCCTTTAAGGTCCGATTCACCAATGAATTGCCCAACTTGTGGCGCTCCCCTCCGTCTGCCGGAAGGCCGCGATTCCCTGCCCTGCGACTACTGCGGCGCCGTGTACCTTCCGGAAGCCAATGAGGACGGCGTCCGCCTCCTTGGCGAAGCCCCCGACATGGCTTGTCCGGTTTGCAAGATCCCCCTGCAGCATGCTTCCATGCAGCACGAGCGTTTTCTCTACTGCACGCGTTGCAGGGGCAACCTGATCCCCATGCCGGTGTTCGTCGGCCTGGTCCAGGAACTCCGCGCCCGCAGTGGTGGAGCGGTGGCCCCACCGCATCCGCCCGACCCGCGGGAGCTGCGGCGCAGGCTTCGCTGTCCCAAGTGCGGCAACGCCATGGAGACGCATTTCTACGCGGGAGGCGGCAACGTGGTCATCGACGACTGCGAACGCTGCGAATTGAACTGGCTGGACGCCGGCGAACTGCAGTCTATCGCCCACGCCCCCGACCATTCGGTGGATGAATACGGCGGTTGGCGGGTGGGAGAAGACCCGCGCTAGGGCCGGTTGCCAGGCTACAGCGCCGCGGCCGACTGGATGCCTTCCGATTTCAGGACCACCGCCATCTTCTTCAGCGCGGTTTTGTGGATTTGCGAGACGCGGCTTTCGTTCACGCCCAGCATTTCGCCGATCTCGCGCATGGTCAAGTCGTTGGTGTAGTAGAGGAAGACCACCTTCTGATACCGTTCCGGCAGCGTGCCGATGGCGCGCTCCAGGGTGGATTTGAGCTGGTCCTGCTCGCACATGCGATCGGGACGGAAGGCGGGCGCGGCCACGAACTCCTGGGTGCGGTCGCGGTCCGGGTCCGAGCCGGTGCTTCCCGATACCACGCTCACCGTGCGCAGTTCCATCAACATGCGGCGCCACCGCTCGATTGGGAGCCCCATCTCGCCCGCCACTTCGCTCTCCGTGGGAACGCGCCCCAGTTTCGCCGACAGATCGCGCGTCACGGTGTCCACCTGCTTCTGGCGCTTGCGCAGGTCGCGCGACGCCCAGTCCATCTCGCGCAGGCTGTCCAGGATGGCCCCCTTCACGCGATGCTTGGCGTAGCTGGGAAAGGCGACATTCTTGGCCGAGTCGTACTTCGCCACCGCGTCGAACAGGCCCAGGACACCGGCGTGGATGAGATCGTCGAGGTCCACATGGACCGGGAGATTCTCGTGCACCCGGATGGCAATCGCCTTCACCAACGGAAGATGATCGAGCACAATCTGGTCCCGGCGTTCCCGCGAGATCTTCGCCCGACGTATAGACACACTTCGCACCCGCATCGCTTTTCCTCTTTTCTGGGTTTCTTTAAGGAGCCGGACTAGCTGTCCGACGCGATCTAAGATTGCAACCTTAGTTCCAGTCGGGTTTTGGACGTAAATGCCTTGTTTTCAGCCTGAAGCGGCCGTCGGAAGTGTACCAGTTTGGAACGTGTTCCAACCTGAAACAGAGGGGTGTTTCAAAACCTTAACGGGGGGCTTTGTAGGCGATCAGAGTCTTCAGCGCCAGCCCGCCCATGAGGATCCAGACGGCCAAACGCAGCTTGCCGTCCAGAAGCTTGCCATCCAGGGTGAAGGCCGCCAGAATGGCAATTGCCGCGTACGTGCCCATCGCCGCCAGAAACCGTCTATTCATGGGAGACCGATGCTCCACCATAACACTCCCGGCGGCGCCGTGTGGGGCAGGATGGGGTGGGGCGGCCGCGCTACCGGTACACAAAATTCAGTTGCAGGACGATGCGGTTGCCCTTGAACTCCCGCGGCAGGGGCGGGAGCGGATTGGAAGCGCTGACCCCGGCCACGGCCGCCCGGTCCAGGGCGTTGCTGCCCGACTGTTCCGCATACACGACTTTGTCGATGTTCCCGTTCTTGGCGATGACGAACTGCAGGGAGACCTTGCCCCGGCTTCCCATCCGCGCGCTTTCCGGAATGACTGCCAGCCAGTTGCGCTTGATGGTGGCAATGAGCTGCAGCAGGTACGGTTTGAAGTCCACACCCTCGGCGTCGCTTCTGAGCTGCACGGCGGCCGCCGGATTCCCCGGCGTGGACGACTGCGTCATGCCGTTGTAGGCCGATCCCCAGGCGCCGGGGTCGCCAATGATGGTCCCGACCGGCGTTCCCATCACGGCGGACCTGGCGATGTCTCCGATGGAAGCCGTGGGCAGCGGTATCCGCCGCTGCTCGATGGGCACCGGAGCCGAGCGCGGCGGCGGCGGGTTCTCGAACGTCAGACTGGGTTTCTCGGCGGTCTGGATCTGCGGCTGCGGCGGAGGGGCGGTCTGCTGCACCTCGCGCAGCAGGTCCTGCGGCGGCGTCTCGCGGGCGGTTTCCACCTTGGGCGGCTCGGGCAAAGGCGGGGGCGGCGCAGGCTGCGGCTTGGGCGTCTCCTCGCCTTTCACGGGCGCAGGCGACGGCGGCATCTGAAGCGTCCGGCGCGGCGCCACCGGCGCCTGAACCTCGAATTCCTTGCGCACCTTGCCGGGGTTGGGATCTCTCTGTGTCAGTTCCGGCAGCGGCATCACCAGGGGGGTGACCCGCTGCGCCACCTCGGGCAGATCGGGCGGCTTGAAGAAGGTCTCGGGAAGCAGCCACATGGCGACCACGATGGCTACGTTGATCCCGATGGCCCCGGCGGCGGCCTTGCGATGCCGCGACCGGGCATCCGGGTCACTCCAATCGGTCAGGAGCTGCAGTTCGGCTTCCGCCGGAGGTTGGCCTACGGTTTCCATCCGTCTTTCAACGACTTAGCGACGACGCACGAATGCTCTTCGATTTTATCAAGAATCGTCAGCGCCACTCCCAAACTTAGACGCGCCGCGCGGCCGGAACATTTCGGCGATTTTCGGGTCTCCACCGAGTCCAGAAAGGCGTCCAGTTGCAGTTTCAGCGGTTCGGCCTGCTTGACAGGCACCTTCTCGAACCCGATCCGCTGGCCCTCGCCGACGGTAAAGATGGTGAGGTCCTGACGGGTATAGTCGAGCGCCAGATACTGCGTGGGCTGGAACAGCCGCAGTTTGCGCACCCGTTCGGTGGAGACCCGGCTGGCCGTCAGGTTGGCCACGCAGCCGTTGGCAAACTGCATGCGCACGTTGGCGATATCCACCTTGGGCGACAGAATGCTAACGCCCGCCGCACGCACTTCGGCGGGCTCGGCCCCGGTGAGCGCCAGCACTACGTCGACATCGTGGATCATCAGGTCCAGCACCACGTCCACATCCAGGCTGCGCGGGCTGAACAGGTTCAAGCGGTGGATCTCGAAGAACAGCGGCAGGGTGGCGCGGCGTTCCAGCTCCACCACCGCCGGGTTGAACCGCTCCAGGTGGCCCACCTGCAGGATGCGGCCGTGCCGTTCCGCGGTTTCCACCAGCCGGGCGGCCGCCTCCAGGCCGGGTGCGATGGGCTTCTCGACGAGGCAATCGATGCCGGCCTCCAGCAGCGCGCAGCCGATCTCCTGGTGCATGCTGGTGGGCGCCGCCACGATGGCCGCGTCCACCCTGCCGCGCAGTTGGCGATAGTCCGTCAGGGCTTCCGCCCCGCACTGCGCCGCCGCGGCCGCGGCGCGGCCGACGTCGGTGTCCACCACGGCGCACAGGCGCGCCCGCCCGCATTCGTGAGCGACGCGGCAATGGTTGGCTCCGAACTGTCCCGCGCCGACCACCGCCAGCCGCGTTTGTGTCATAGCGTTACCTTTCCGCTCCCTGAGAAGCGGTGAAACAATCGCCCGGCAAGCGGGCGGGGTCGCTGGCAGGCAAGAAAACGATTGGCCACCGATGAACACAGATTAACGCCGATAAGCAAAGAAAGGGTTTATCTGTGTTCATCGGTGTTCATCGGTGTTCATCCGTGGCCCAAAGGGTTGTTTTTGGACTTCTTGATCGGCGGCTTTCGCCCGGGGGTTGTTTTCACAGCTTCTCACGGCCGCGGCTCCGAAGGGCGTCACTCTTCCACTCCCAAAATCGCAATTCCGGCTTCATCGGCCGCGCCGATCATGGCTTCGCGGTCGAGCATCAGCGTCCGGCCGGCTTCCACGGCGAGCGCCGTGGTTCCCGTCTGGCGCATCACCGGGACGGTATCGAGGCCCACCACCGGCACGTCGAACAACAGGTGCTCGCGGCGGCGCGCCATCTTCACCAGGGTCAGCTTGCGTCCGTTCGCCAGAATGGCGGCGCGGCGCAGCATGGCGTCGGTGCCCTCCATGGCCTCGACCGCCACGCAGGCGCATTCGCAGATGGCCACGCTCTGCCCCACGTCGAAACCGGCCAGCGCATTGGCCACGCGCCGCCCGTAGGCGATGTCCGCCTGCTCTTCCTTGTCCGGCTTGCGGCGCGTCATGGCGCCGCCCGCGGCCAGCATGGGTTTCAGCAGCCAGGTGGAATCGCGAAGCTGGATGCCTTCGTCCGCCAGGACCTTCACCACGCCGCCGATCAACCCGTCGGTGTTCTTCGAGGGCAGCGACGCCAGCAGCTTCACCAGCCGCCAATCCGGCCGGATCGACGAGAAGATTCTGGCGTGCTTGACCTGCCCGCACATCACCACCTCGGTGATGCCTTCCTCCTTGAGGATGCCGATCAGCTTGCCGAGTTGCCCGAGCGAAATCCAATGGCAGCGCGGCGCGAGCGAGGCCACCTCTTCGGAGGCTTCTTCCTGGATGGCGATGACGGTCACATCGTGCCCCAGCTTCCGGGCCGCCTCCAGCGCCAGGAGGGGAAAGCGTCCATTGCCGGCGATCAGACCGTAGCGCATCTACTTCTCGAAGCCCCGCGTGGAAGCGCCGATGAACTCGATCAGCTCGTCCACTTCGGCGCACGGCGGCACTTCCGCGCGAATGCGTTCGATGGCCTGCGTGGTGTTGAGCCTGGACCGCGCCAGCAGCCGCAGCGCCGTCTGCAAGGCTTCGATCACGGGCTTCGAAAAGCCGCGCCGCTCCAGGCCGATGCTGTTGGCGCCGAAGACGCCGACTTCCGGCTTGTTGCTGGTGAGGGAGTAGGGCAGCACATCCTGCTTGATCACGCTGTAGGGCCCCACGAAAGCGTGCCGGCCGATGCGGCAGAACTGGTGGACGCCGGAGAACGGGCTGAGGTCGGCCCAGTCGCCGATGGTCACGTGGCCGGCCACGCCGACCGAGTTTCCGAGAATCACGTGGCTGCCGATGCGCGCGTCGTGCGCCACGTGGCAGTAGACCATCAGCAGGTTGTCGTCGCCGATGGAGGTGAGGAGGCCGCCGCCCGCCGTGCCGCGGTGGATGGTGACGAACTCGCGGATGCGGTTGCGATGTCCGATGCGCGTTTCGGCGCGCTCGCCCTTGTACTTCAGGTCCTGCGACGCCACGCCCACGCTGCTGAAGGGGAAGAAGACGTTGTCCTCGCCGATGCAGGTGGGGCCTTCCAGGTAGTTGTGGGCCATGAGGCGGGTGCGAGAGCCGATTTCCACTTCCGCGCCGACGATGGAATAGGGTCCGATTTCGGCGCTCTCCGCGATCCGCGCCAGGGGGTCGACAATGGCGGTCGGATGAATGGGCATTGCTTAGGACGCCGAGGGCCCGGGCTCCGGCTTCTCTTGCTTGTCCTCGAGTTTGCACATCACTTCGGCTTCGGCCACCACCACGCCGTCCACGGTGGCGATGCCGGCCATCTTGGCGACGCTGGCCTTGCGCTTGAGCACCTTCATTTCCATGCGCAGCGTGTCGCCGGGGACCACCGGACGGCGGAAGCGGGCGTTTTCGATCGCCACCAGCAGCACCAGTTTCTTCTCGCGGTCCGGAATGCTCTTCAACACCAGAACGCCGGCGGTTTGCGCCATGGCCTCCACGATGAGCACTCCGGGCATCACCGGAAAATCCGGGAAGTGGCCGGTGAACTGCGGCTCGGTGTTGGTGACGTTCTTGATCCCCACGATGCGGTCCGGTTCCAGCTCGACGATGCGGTCCACCAGCAGAAACGGGTAGCGATGGGGGAGAATCTTCCGGATGTCGTTGATGTCCAGAATTGGCATGGAACCCGTCATTGTAACACCGGCGGGGGCGTGGCGCCGCGCTACCGTATGGCCAGCCAGGCCAGGAACAGGCCGTCCGGCGGGACGTCTTCCCAATAGGAAATGAAGCGGCTGGTGACGGTGTGGCAGTGGCGCCGGAGGAGCCGCTCCAGTTCGCCCCGGGTGAACCAGCGTTCCCAAGCGGGGGTTTCCAGGCGGCCCCACTGGCGGGCGTTTTTGTCGATCACGGCGATGCGTCCCCCGGCCTTCACCACGCGGCAAATTTCGGCGACGGCCTTTTCTATTTCCACGGCGTGCTCCAGGGACTCGGTGGCGTAGGCGGCGTCGAAGAAGCCGTCCTCGAACGGCAGTTCCGTCATGCTGCCGGCGCGCGTGTGGATGCCGGAAGGAACGAAGCGCAGCATTTCCTCGGAGATGTCCAGGCCCCAGATTTCGGCGGCGGGCTCGCGTTCCAGAAAGAGGCGGGCGAAGCGGCCTTTGCCGCAGCCCACGTCGAGCACGCGCTTGCCGGACAGCGGACCCAGGTGATCGGCGATCAGCTTCACGTGGTAGATGCGCGGATCGATGGTGGAGGGAAAGTGCTCTTCATCGCGCGAGGCCTGGTCGAACGAGGCTTGAATGCGCGCGCGCAGCTCGGGGGTGAGCCGCGCGCGCGGCGCACGCCGGAAGAGGCGTTTCCAGTCGAATCCCGGCATGCGCGGTCTAGGCCCGCGTGAGGAAGATCGGCAGACCCATCTTGCGGTCGTACACCGGGCGGTACCGGTCGGTGTTGTACATGCTCTCCACCTCCACGCAGCGCGGTCCGAGCTTGGGATCGGGAATCCCAGCCAGGTGATAGCAGCCGTTGCTGATGGCGGTCATGACGCCGTGCTTGCCGGCTTCGATGGCGTCCATGGCCATGCCGGCGAAGGTGGAAGCCACCATGCGGTCCACGAAATCGGCGCTGCCGGAGCGCAGGTCGTAAGTCAGGTCGCTGACGATGGTCTCCTCGCCGGTGGCGGCCTTGATCTCGTTGCTAAGGTCCTCGGCCACGCTCATCTTCTTACGGTGTCCGAAGGCATCCGGCTCGCCGTACTCCTTGACGGTGTAGCCCTCCCATTCGGCGCCCTCGGAGAGAATCGCCAGGGAGTAGTTGCTGGGGTTGTTGCGTTTGTCGGTGACCAGCAGGTCAATGAGCTTCTTGAGGTCCACCTTGAATTCGGGGATGCAGCAGCGCACGCTGGTAACGTAGGCGGTGTAGAGCGCGGTGTAGCCGGCGTCGCGGCCGAAAACGCGGAACAGGCCGATGCGTTCGTGCGACCCGACGGTGGTGCGCTGCCGCTCGATGGCGTCCATGGCGCGGGTGATGGCGGTGGAGAAGCCGATGCAGTACTCGGTGTTCCGCACGTCGTTGTCCATGGTCTTGGGCACGGCGATCACGCGCATGCCCTGACGGTCGAGTTCGGCGGCGTAGCTCAGCGTGTCGTCGCCGCCGATGGCGACCAGGTAATCCAGGCCGAGGGTTTCGATGTTCTTGAGGACCGCGGAGGTGACGTCGAACACGGTGGAAGTCACGCCCTTCTTGGTGGATTCCTTTTTGGGAAACTCCTGCCCTTCCAGAACCGGCGGAACTTTTTTCATCTTGGACGGATTGGTACGCGAGCTATGCAGGTAAGTTCCGCCCGTGCGATCGATGGTCCGGGTGTTCTCCCGGTTGAGGGGAAGAATGTAGCGGGACCGGCTGGCGGGGTCCTGCAGGTTGACGTGCGTCAATCCTTCCCAGCCCCTGCGGATGCCGATGACCTCGCACCCGATCTCGCTTCCCCGGTACACCACCGTCTTGATCACGGAATTCAGTCCCGGAACGTCGCCGCCGCCCGTGAGTATGCCAATGCGCTTCGCAGCCATGAAGACTCCTAAGTGAGGGATCTCTGTTTCAGATTGGAAAACCTCATTATAGCGGGCCACGGAGGCCGCCGTGCTGTGGGGGCCGACCGAGGGCGCCGCGCCGCCCACGCGCCCCTGCGCGGTCACCCGCACATGTCCTAAAATGAACTAGTCGCACTTCGCCTCCAGGAGAACCATTGACACCGGAACGCAGGCAGGGAACCGTCCAGGTAGTGGTCGCCACCACAGTGATGCTGTCGTTCATTTCGTTCTGGCGGGCCGCCGCCATCGTTCTGAGCGATCTGGCCTCGTCGGCCTACTACGTCGGCGGCATCGCCGAGACGGCCATCGGCAAGGCGGCGCCCTGGTTCATCCTCTCCATCATGCTGTTTTCCTACGCGGTGCGCGCCATCTACATCGAAAGCTGTTCGATGTTCGTGCGCGGCGGCGTGTATAAAGTGGTGCACGAGGCCATGGGCGGCACGCTGGCCAAGTTCTCGGTTTCGGCGCTGATGTTCGACTACGTGCTCACCGGCCCCATCAGCGCCGTCAGCGCGGGTCTGTACCTGGGCGGGCTGATCAACGAAACCGGCGAACATCTCCACATCCTCGGGATGCACGTCTATCCGCCTTACTTCGCCGCGGGCTTTGCCATCGTGGTTACTTTGTACTTCTGGCGGAAGAACATCATCGGCATCGAGGAATCCAGCGAGAAGGCCCTGCGCATCATGCAAATCACCACGGTCATGGTGGTGATGTTGATCGTCTGGTGCCTGGTCACGATCTTCAAGAACGGCTACCACCCGGTGCCGCTGCCGGTTCCAGCCAACCTCAAGTTCAGTCCCGAGGCGCTCGGATGGCTGCGCGGAACGGTGGGCCCGTCCATCACCATCATCGCCATCATGATCGGGCTGGGCCACTCGCTGCTGGCCATGAGCGGCGAGGAGAGCCTGGCGCAGGTGAACCGCGAAATCGCCCATCCCAAGCTCAAGAACCTGGAACGCGCGGGCTTCGTGATCTTCATCTACAGCATGATGTTCACGTCGCTGGTTTCGTTTTTCGCGGTGATGATCATCCCCGACGCCGCGCGCAAGAACTACCTCGACAACCTGATCGGCGGCCTCTCGATGTATCTCGTCGGCCCGGTTTCCGTGCGCCTGCTGTTCCACGCCTTCGTGGTTCTGGTGGGCACGCTGATCCTGGCGGGCGCGGTGAACACCGCCATCATCGGGTCCAACGGCGTGCTCAATCGCGTGGCCGAGGACGGCGTGCTTCCCGACTGGTTCCGCCATCCCCACAAGAAATACGGCACCAGCTCGCGGCTCATCAACACCATTGTCGGCTTGCAACTTTTCACCATTCTCATCAGCCGCGGCGATGTCTACATGCTGGGCGAGGCTTACGCGTTCGGCGTGGTGTGGAGCTTCGCCATGAAGGCGCTGTCCGTGTTGGTGCTGCGCTACAAGCAGCCCGGCGGGCGCGAATGGAAGGTGCCGCTCAACTTCCACATCGCCGGCAAGGAGGTGCCCGTCGGCCTGGGCCTGATCACCATCGCGCTGTTCGGCCTGGCCATCATCAACGTGCTCACCAAGAAGGTCGCCACCATATCGGGCGTCAGCTTCACCATTGTGTTCTTCATCGTCTTCGAGCTTTCCGACATTTACAACCGGAAGCGCCGCGCCGGGCACGGCCAGGAACTCGAGAAGTTCGTCCTCAACACCCGCTCGGACATCTCCGTGGACGCGTGCGGCGTGCGCCCCGGCAACATCCTGGTGGCCGTGCGCAACCCCAACCGGCTGCAGCACCTGCAGCGTGTCCTGGTGAAGACCGACACGCGCAAGATGGACATCGTGGTGCTTTCGGTGCGCCGCGTCACGCAGGCCGGCTCCGGCGAGCATCCGCTGGAAGCCTCGCAGCTTTTCTCCGACGACGAAACCGATGTCTTCACGCACGTGGTGACGCTGGCCGAGAAAGCCGGCAAGCACGTGGAGCTGATGGTGGTTCCGGGCCTCGACCCTTACGAGGCGGTGGTCCAGACCGCCGCACGCATCAAGAGCTCGCGCATTGTGATGGGCCTGTCGCCCAAGCTCACGCCCTCCGAGCAGGGCGCCGAGGTAGGCCGCTACTGGGAAAAATTGCCCGAGCCGCGCCCCTCGCTCTCGCTCGAACTGGTGCTGGAGAACCAGCGCGACACCGTCTTCTTCAACCTCGGCCCGCACCCGCCGCGCCTGTGGCCGGAGGACATCGACCTCACCCACCGCCTGTGGCTGAAGCTGATGGATTGCGGTCTGGGGCCGAAGCTGCACCACCGCGACGTTCTGGGCCTGGCTCTCCGCCGCCTCGAAACCGACTTGGACCATGGCGGCTCCCAGGCCATCGTGGACGAGCTCAAGCACGATGTGGAATTCCGCGCGTCGCTGCCCGAAGCCGGTTCACCCGAGGATTAAGCGGCGGCCTTAGCGGGCTTGGCGCACGGCACACACACGGATTTTCTTGCGAACTTTCGTAAGGTTTCGTCCGTATCCCCGTCTATCTACGTGGACCGGTTTTTCCGGGCGGTGCTGGAACTGTCCGGAATCCGCTTTCGAACATGAATATCCCGAAAACGGACACATCCTTACGAACATGCCTCGCCACCAGTCATCGCTTGGCGGCATCTCGATTTGGCCAGTATCTTGCTTGTGGGCACGGGGTAGTGGAGCACATGGCTAGCATGACGTTCTTGAAACGCGTCCTCATACTACTGTGTATCGCCGGAAGCGCCGTCACCGCTCTCACGGCTTCGGAACATCACGGATCGGTCACGTATCACGGGCTGCCGGTCCCCGGCGCTGTGGTGACGGCGATCCAGGGTGACCGCAGATTCACCACGTCCACGGGCGACGACGGTACGTATTCCTTCCACGATCTGCCCGACGGCTCCTGGGCCATCGAGGTCGAAATGACCGGCTTCGACAGAGTCTCGCGCGACATCGGCGTGGGCCCCGGCGCTCCGCCGCCCACGTGGGAACTCAAACTTGCGCCTCCACCGGCCGCCGCCGCTGCGCCCGCCGCCGCGGCTGCCAGGCCTGGCGCGGCCGCGACTCCGGGCGCCGCCGGCGGCCGCGGTGGACCGCAGATGACCCCGGAACAGGCACAGGCCGCGGCCCGCGCCCGCATCGCGGCCCAAATGGAGGCTCAGGACAAGGCCCAGTCGCGCGCCGCCGCGGTGGCCGCCACAACGGCCGCTCCCTCGGGCGGTGGCGATGCCATGGTCCTGGCCGGTTCAGTGGGAGGCGGAGGAGGAGGGGGCGCCATGTCTTTCGGCAACACCGTGGGCGGTGGCTCGCAGTACAACGGCAACGCCGCGTTTTCCCTGGACAATTCCGTTTGGGACGCCGCCTCCTATTCGCTCAGCGGTATCCAGACTCCCAAACCGGCTTTTGCGAAAGGCAAAATCAACCTGTCTTTCGGCGGACCGCTGAAGATACCGCACCTGATCGACGGCAAACATGGCACCTTCGTCCTCAACTACTCGATGGGCCGCACCCGCAACGCCACGACGTCCAGTTACACCGTACCCACGGCGCTCGAGCGCACCGGCGATTTTTCCCAATCGGTGGTGCAGGGGCCGGTGACGGTCTACGATCCCACGACCGGAGCGCCGTTCCCGGGGGGTAAGATCCCGGCCCTGCGCCTGAGCGCCGCGGCGTTGACCCTGGCAAATTACTATCCGCTGCCCAACGCGTCCGGCTCGCGGCTGAATTTCCAGAACTCGCTGGTCAGCATTAGCAATCAGGACAACCTGAACGCGCGGCTCAACCAGACGCTGGGCAAGAAGAACCGCTTGAGCGGCGGCGTGGGCTGGCAACGCACCACCGGCACGAATCCCAACTACCTGGGATTCATCGACGGCACCAGCAACTACGGCGTCAACGCCAACGTGGCCTGGGCGCACACGTACAGCAAGCGGCTGGTCCAGAACGTGAGTTTCAATTTCAGCCGCTCGCGCACCGAACTGTCGCCCTACTTCGCTTCGCTCGGCCGTAACATCGGCCAGCAACTGGGCATTCAAGGCACGTCGAGCCTGCCGCAGAACTTCGGCCCGCCCAACTTGAGTTTCACCAGCGGCTTCTCGGGCATCTCCGACGGCACGGCGTCTCTCTCCCGCAACCAGACCGCGAACCTGAGTTACAGCATCAACCTGGTGCGCACCAAACACCAGTGGACCTTCGGCAGCGACTTCCGGCGGCAGCAGATCAACCCGTTCTCCGACCCCAACGGGCGCGGCTCGTTCGTCTTCACCGGCGCGGCCACCACCGGGGCCGGCAACGCCGGCGGCTACGATTTCGCGGACTTCCTGCTCGACCTGCCCAGCACCGCCGCCATCCGCTACGGCAACGCCGACAAGTACTTCCGCACCTGGAAACTCGACGGCTACGTGTCCGACAACTGGACCGTCAGCAAGGCGATCTCCGCCAATCTGGGCCTCCGCTACGACTACACGGCGCCCTACACCGAGATCTACAACCGCATGGCCAACCTGGATATCGGCCCCGGATTCGGAAGCGTCGCGGTGGTCCGCGGCGGGGAAGCGGGACCGTTCTCGGGATCGCTTCCCGAGTCGCTCATCCGCGGCGAACGCACGGCCATCTCGCCAAACGTCGGGCTGGCGTGGCGTCCCTTCTACAAGAATTCCAAGATGCCCACCACGGTGCGCTTCATGTTCATGCAGATGCATCCGATGGACGCATACTCGTCCATCGCCAACAACCTCTCCGGGCAGGCCCCGTTCGCCAAGGTGTTGAGCCTCGCGAGTTCTCCGGCCAACCCGCTCGCCATGCAAACGGCGTTCCTCAACCAGCCGGCGGTGTCCAATACTTACGCGGTCGATCCTAACTACAAGCTGCTCACCCTGAATGAGGGGATAGTCTACGTCATGCAGCCGCTGTCCAAGACGTTTTACACGGCGGACGGGTTCGTTTACGTCGCGGCTTCTCACCTCGACCAAACCTATTTGCCCAACTCGCTCCCGCCCGGCTTGACGGCGCCTGTCAACGGTTTTCCGGTGGGCTACATCTACGAGCAGTCCAACGCGCAGTTGCACGCCAGGGTGGGGTTCTTCCAGGTGGGGCGCAACATGACCAGCGGCTTCTCGTTCAGTGGCGGCGCGCAGACTGCCCGCACCATCGATAACGGTTCCATAGCCGGCATGGGCGGCGGCGCGGGTATGGCCCAGAACTGGCAGGATCTCAACGCCGAGAAGGCCACCTCCGCCCTGCTTCGCAAAGCTCAGCTCAACGGCAACTGGCAGTACAGCACCGGCCAGGGCAAAGCCGGCGGCACTCTCCTCAAAGGGTGGAAGGGCGCGGCGCTCAAGGACTGGACCTTCACCAACGGTCTGACCTGGATGACCGGCACTCCGTTGACGGCCACCGTGGGCGGCAACCTGGCCGCGGTGACGGGAACCGGGATCACCGGCACGGTTCGCGCCGATGCGATGGGCGGATACGTCGCCGCACCGCCCGGATCGCATCAGCCCTTCAACCTCGCCGCGTTCTCCGCGCCGGCCTCCGGCCACTGGGGCAACGCCGGGCGCAACACCATCCCCGGCCCCGCCATCTGGGGCCTCAACGCTTCCCTCGGCCGCGTGTTCCGCCTGGGCGAGAAGCGCAGTGCGGATCTCCGTTTCGACTCCAACAACGTCATCAATCACGTCGTCGTCAACGGCTGGAGCACGGTGGTGAACGCCTATAACTACGGCCTGCCCACCGGGACCCAGCCCATGCGCAGCATGACCGCGAATCTCCGCTTCAGGTTCTAATCATGAGAGAAACTCTGGCCGCTCTGCTTACCGCCACGCTGCTGCTGGCGCAAAATCCCGCCGCTCCCGCTCCCGCGCCCAAGGAGCCCGTCAAGTTCACCGTTACCGCGCAGTTGGTGATGCTCAACCTTTCCGCCAAGGACAAGGAAGGCAACCCCATCACCGGCCTGAAGCCCGGCGACATCATCCTCACCGAGGACGGCAAGCGGCAGAAGATCGCCGTCTGCGAGTATCAGAAGCTTGACAATACGCCGCTCGACGCCGTGGCCGTGGCCGCCGCCCCAACCGCCGCCCCGGCCGCCGCCCCGGCCGCCGCTCCGCCCGCCGCACCCGCTCCCACGCCTCCCGCCGCCACGCCCGCCGCGCCCGCCACCATCGCCACCGGCAAGCCCGGCGAAATCAAGTATAAGGACCGCCGCCTCCTGGTTCTCTACTTCGACATGACTTCCATGCCCCTGGAGGACCAGATTCGCGCCCAGGAGAACGGCTTGAGGTTCGTCCGCACCGAAATGACCGCGGCCGACACGGTCTCCGTCATGAGCTTCACCAGCCGGCTCAATCTGCTCCAGGACTTCACCACCGACCGGGACCTTCTCGTCAAAGCCATTGAGAGCCTGATCGCCGGAGAGGGCAGCGATATGGCGGCCACCGCCGACGACGCTTCCATTACTGGCGCCGCCTACACCGCCGACTCCACCGAATTCGACGTCTTCAACGCCGACCGCAAACTGGTGGCCCTGCAATCGGCCATCAAAGCCCTCGGTGCGCTGTCCGAAAAGAAGGGCCTGATGTATTTCTCGAGCGGCTTCAGTAAGTCCGGCGTCGACAACGAAGCCCAGATGCGCGCCACCACCAACGCCGCCATCCGCTACAACGTGGCGCTGTTCCCGGTGGACGCGCGCGGCCTCTCCGCCTCCACTGCGGGCGATGCCACCAAGGGCTCCGGCAGCGCAGCGAGCGCTTTCGCCGGCGCCGCGATCTCCGCCATGTCCAAATACCGCGCTTCCCAGGAGACGCTTCACACCATGGCCGCCGACACCGGCGGAAAGGAACTGCTCGACAGCAACGATCTGGCCTCCGGCATCGTCCAGGCGCAGAAAGAAATCGACGATTACTACATCCTCGGTTACTACAGCACGAACCCGGCGCTCGACGGTCAGTTCCGCCGCATCAAGCTGGAGATCGCCGGTAACAAGACGGCCCGCCTGAACTACCGGTCCGGCTACTTCGCCGGCAAGGAGTTCAAGCAGTTCACCGCATCCGACCGCGAGCGCCAGTTACAGGAAGCCCTGCTGCTGGGCGACCCCATGACAGACCTCTCGCTCAAGCTGGAACTCAATTACTTCCGCCTGGCGCAGGACCGCTACTTCATTCCGCTCGAAGCCAAGATCCCCGCTTCCGAAATCGACTTAGCCAGGCACGGCGACGTGGAAAGCGTGCGCCTCGATTTCATCGGCCAGGTCACCGACGCCAAGAACAAGGTGGTGCGCCAGGTTCGCGATAACCTCGAAGTGAAGCTGAAAGGCGTCAATGCCGCGGACTTCTCCAAGAAGAACCTGGCCTACGATGCCGGCTTCGAACTGCCGCCCGGCACCTACACCGTCAAATTCCTGGCGCGCGAGAACCTCACCGGAAAGATGGGGACCTTCGAAACCAAGCTGGCGATTCCCGACCTGGCCGCCGAGAAATCCTGGCTGCCCATCAGTTCGGTGGTGCTGAGCAACCAGATGGAGGCCCAGAGCGCCGCCCTCGCCACCGGC
>Ga0209039_10001017_pt1 | contig 27306 bp, 16 predicted proteins | sample BogFormECP12_OM1_FD_188238 | JGI IMG/M metagenome (GOLD analysis project Ga0209039, IMG submission 188238) | Bog forest soil microbial communities from Calvert Island, British Columbia, Canada - ECP12_OM1 (SPAdes) (version 2) | ecosystem: Environmental > Aquatic > Freshwater > Wetlands > Bog ... | reverse complement strand
CGATGGCAGACCGAAAACGGTGCTGTTTCGAGCCTTACCAGTCAACGCTAGCACCCCAAAATGAGACAATGGAGACAAATGAGACAAATGAGACACTTTATTATGCCGTATAGAATCAACGACTTAGGATGGCAAAAACAGTCCCCAACATCGAAAAATCGAAAAAGTGTGGCATTTTGCCACACTGACGGTGGCTTTGGAGTGCGGCAGCTTGCTGCCGCTTTATCCTCCGCAGGTTGCTGCGGGCGTTTCGACGGAAGGAATGCAGGGCGAGGCGCCGCGGAGCAACAGCGCAAGCCCTCAGGTGCGGAAAGTGGCAGCAAGCTGCCGCACTCCAAAAATGAAAAAAGTGTGGCATTTTGCCACACTGGCGGACCTGAGTCCGCGGCCACCCCTTCGCTTCTCTCAGGGCAGGCTTCCCCGCTTTTCGTTGGCGATTGCCGGTTGAAGGCAAAGATGGCGCCCCTGCGAGCCTTCCCATCGTCAATCGGCAAACGCTTTCCGAACATGTGACACCCATGCAGTACTCTTTCCAGTAGTCAATCCTCATCAATCGGCAATGAAGGGCGGCGCCCGCACTCCCAGGCTTGATGGCGACTTTGGTGAGATTCTTTTCGGTTGCCGGCAACGGCGCGCTGTCTGCGGCTCCTGGTTTAGTCTCGCGCCGACCTCGGAGAAGGGAGCCGAAAATCGAGTAGTGGGAGGACTATTTCATCGCACGGGCTTTGGGTGTATATTAGGCGCAGCAATAAAGCCCTCTAGCGCGTAATGGCCTGCCGATTCCTCGGGCCCGGGGAGCCGTGCCGCGTATCTAATAGGAGTAGAGTTGTGGAGAACTATCATGCCTAAACAAACCGCTCGCCTTTTGATTCTTCCCTCGTTGGTGATGGTGTTTATTCCTTTCTCGCTGCGTTCGCAGATTCCGATCGGCGGCGGCATTCCTAGCCATGGGACTTGGGGAGACACTCGTACCGTTGGCAAGGTCACTTGGAACGTCTTTGGCAAGATCACGGATTTTAAGGGAGAACCCCTTCGCGCCGCAGCCGTCCACGTGGATATCGGTATGGGCGCCAAGTTCTCAAAGGACCTTACCACGAATGCCCAGGGCGAATTCAGGACCGAGTACACACTGGACATGTCCACCAACAGCAGGCTTTCTGTGAACCTCCTGGTGAGCCGCGAGGGATTCGCTCCGGCCCACGAATTTGTGGATTATGGGGCGGGCGAGAAGACTTGGGAAATCGATGTCGCGATGAGGCCTGATACCGTGGGAGACGACCAGCTCACCGTGCCGGCCTTGGTGTCGACCCTGGCTCCCACTCTGCGCACCAGTCTGGAATCCGACGCGGCGATCGGCGCTGCCAAGAAAGACTTGGCGCGAGGAGCGAGTGAGTTCTTGGATCAGCACGATGCAGAGAAGGCCGTCCCCAACCTCACCAAGGTGGTGAAGCGCTATCCCGCCTGCGGCAATTGTCGCACCCTGCTGGGACTGGCCTTGCTCGATGCCGGAAGCTGGAATGGCGCTTCGCGTGAATTCGGCGAGGCCGCCAAGCTTGCGGCGGGGAGCAGCAATCCGGACAAGATTGACTCGTTCCTGGTTCTGGCGGAAATCGAGAACTGGAAAGGCGAGTACAACAAAGCCGCGGGATTCCTGATGCAGGCCACGCAGCTCGATCCGAAGAATGCCTTTGTCCTGCAAGAGCTGGGACGGACGCTGGTTCTGCAACAGAACTGGGAGGCTGCCGACGACTATCTCCATCGCGCGCAGGTGGCTGGCGCCTCGAAAGATGCCACTCTGCTGCGCGCCCGGGCACTGCTGGAGGAAGGAGATACCGAGGCCGCCGACGGGATGATGAAGGATTACGTGGGCGATGCGGGGCTCAAGACTTTTCCCATGCCCGTCCGCGTGCTGGCCAGTGAAATCGACGAGCGGATGAAACTCCGCACTTACGGCAAGGCCGCGTCGGTGGTGAGCGAACCTCTGCCCTCCCTGATCAAGACCGTGCCGGAACTGCGCGACCTGCGGCCGGCGTCGAGCCAGGCTGGCGAGACCGGCCAGGCGGACCTCGCCGCGATTTTGCAGAAAACGGGTGAGAACGTCCGATCCTTCTTCACCGGCTTCCAGAATACGGTATCCACGGAGCAGATCCATCAGGAGCGGCTGGCCAAGGATGGCAAAATCAAAGACTCCGTCGACCAGAGGTTTCACTATCTTCTTCTTGCCCGGTCGGAAAGCTGGGGCTTGGGGCTGCAAGAGTTTCGGACCGACGTAAGAGGACAGCAAACCACGCCCACCGGCCTCGATTCCGGTCTCATGCTCACTTCGGGATTCGCCTCCGCGTCCTTGCATTTCCACCCCTCCTACCAATCCGGCGCCACTTTCCGGTACCTGGGGACCCAGTCCGTGAAAGGCCGGGACTGCTACGTGGTCGCCTTCGCCCAGAAGCCCGAGAAGGCCCAGATGGTGGAACGGTTCAACAGCAACGGCGAGGCGGTGCTGGTGCTACACCAGGGGGTGGCCTGGATTGATAAGGAGACCTACAAGATCACGCGGCTGCGGACTGACTTGCTGAAACCGCAGTCCCAGATTCGCTTGCTGCGAGAGACCACCGAGATCACCTACGATCCGGTCGACTTCAAACAGGCGGGCCAGGTGGCCTGGCTGCCCAGCCAGGTGGACGTGACAGTGCAGTGGTGGGGCAGGACTTTCCGCAACGTTCACACCTACTCGGACTTCAAACTGTTCAATACCGAGGTCAAGGACACGATCCACCAGGTTCCCACGCCGGAGCCGCAGTGAGAATTGACGATTGCCGATTGCCGATTGCCGATTGGAAGAGGTAAGCATTGCCGATTGCCAGTTGCCGATTGACGATTGCTCGGAACCCAGACGCGGACATTCGTAGCTCGAAACTGGATCCCGCTGGCGAGGTTCGGATTTCGAGTTTCGTTCGCTGGCCAATCGGCAATCGGCAATCGGCAATCAGCAATTCTCCCGTCCTGGCGGCCCTAGTCGTGATGGCGACCGTGGCGTCGCCAGCCTGGTCCATTCACCCCTGCGCCGAGTGCCACCCGAAAGAAGTGGCGGGATTCGCCGCCACGCAGATGGGACGCTCTCTCGGACGTCCCACGCAGCAGCCCCCGGGAAGCTTCGTTCACCAGGCGTCGAACTCGCGGTTCTCCATCGAGTCCACGGATTCGCGGATGGTCCAACGGGTGGAACGCGGCGGAGTCAAGGGCGAGTACGAGATAGCCTACCAGGTGGGGTCGGGAACCCATGCCTTTGCTTACCTCATCCAGATAGGAGGTCATCTTTTCCAGTCGCCCCTCGGGTATTTCGCCGGGCGCGGCTGGGACATGTCGCCCGGCTACGAAACTCAAAAGGCTCCCGACTTCTACCGGCCGGTAACGCAGGACTGTTTGTTCTGCCATTCCGGGCGCACTAGGCCGGTACCGGGAACCTATAATACTTTCGAGAGCCCTCCCTTTGAAGCCGAGGCTATCACCTGCCAGCGCTGCCATGGGCCGCTGGAAGCACATTTGCACAACCCGGTTCCCGGCTCGATCGTCAATCCCGCCAACCTGCCGACCCGCGCCCGCAACAGCGTGTGCGAGCAGTGCCACCTCGTTGGCGATGAGCGAGTTCCTAATCCCGGCAAACAACTGGCGGACTTCCAGCCCGGCGAGAACCTGGAAGACGTCTACTCCGTGTATGTTTCGGCGGCATCGCGGGACTTGGCGGGGTCCACTTCCCTAAGGGTTGTCAGCCAGGTGCAGCAGCTTGCGTTGAGCCGGTGTGCGCGTGAGAGCGGCGGCAAGATGTGGTGCGGAAGCTGCCACGACCCGCACGAGCAGCCCGCCGACCCCAAGACCTATTTTCGCGCTCGTTGTCTGGCGTGCCACGGCGCCGCCCTGGTGAAAACGCATCCCGTTCGCTCCGCTCAGGACAGGCCCGTTCGCTCCGCTCAGGACAGGCCCGTTCGCTCCGCTCAGGGCAGGCCCAAACCCAATGACGACTGTATTGGCTGCCATATGCCGCGCCGCCCGGTGACGGACGGGGCTCACACAGTTTTTACCGATCACCATATCTCTCGCCGGCCTGGGAGTGCGGCCGACGGGGAATTGCCGATTGCCGATCGACGATTGCCGATTGAAAGAGAAGACGCGAGCCGATCCGGCCTTCCAATCGTCAATCGTTCCCGCCGGGCGGGATCAATCGTCAATTCTTCGACGCCCGCACTACATCCGGAGGAGTCGTTGGTGGCCTGGCACGACCCTCCGCCGGCGCTCGCCGAGCGCAATCTTGGCCTTGCGGAAACGAGGGTCGGCGACCGGCTGGAGTCACCTGCCCTGGTCAATCAGGGGTTTCAATTGCTGCTGGACTGTTGGCCCAACTTTCCCCATGACGCCGCCGTACTCACCGAAATCGGCCGCGCCTTGTTAGCGGCAGGGCACGGGGCAGAGGCGGTGCCGGTGTTCGAGCAGGCTATTCAGATCGAGCCGGACGTCGCGGTGCACTATCTTCATGTGGGGCTGGCCTGGGAAGCGGCACACGACAGCAAGAAGGCTATCGAGAACCTCGAGAAAGCATTGCAACTCGATCCGCTGCTGGAGCAGCCCTACCGCGAGCTGGCCGGGATTTATTCCGAAGCCGGCGACGCGGCCATAACTCGGCAGACCTACGAAAGATACCTCAAAGCCTTTCCCCAAAACCTCGCTGCCCAAAAACAGGTGACAGGGTACAGGTGACAGGGTACAGGGGGTAGGATGTAGGGCCTCTTCCCTGTTCCCTATTCCCTTTCCCCCATGCGTCATGCCGGAATCTTAACAGCGATCTCTTGGACGCTGGTGGTCGGCTCCGGTACGGATTCGCCATGGTCCCGCATCACTTGGAGGTGGCCTTCGATAGCCTCGCGAATATTCTGCTCCGCCTCCTCCAGAGAGTCGCCAACGGTGACGCAACCCGGTAGATCGGGCACATAAGCGCCATAGCCCGTTGCGGATTTTTCGAACACAACGGCGTATTTTCGCGCTTCCTTCATTTCAAACCTGCCTGTTTCAAGACACTGTGGAGGGTCCCGGGCGGCAAATCCTTCGACGGGTGTCCCGGCACCGTGACGGTTCCTGATTTCGTCGGATGGTTATAGTGGCGGTGGCTTCCGGTAGTGCGCACGAGCCTCCAACCATCATGCTCAAGCAACTTGATGACATCTCGAACCTTCAAATGCGTGTGTCCTTCATCGGTCAAGACCTTCCACCGCAGGTCGCCAGACGCCGCGTGTGGCGCAACTTGTACGAAGGGCGGCCATGAAGTTAGTATACGCCGGAAACCGACCTCGCGGAAGGCCTTCGTGTTCGCCATTGGCGTCTTGATTTGGCTGGGAGACAACCAGCGTCTGCCTTGACCAACTCCCTACCTCCTGGGATCCTCCAGCAGCGAGAAGCTAAGGTCAATAGATTGCCGGTTGACGATTGAAAACAGCTTTCAGTCATCAAGCCGTAAGCTCTCAGCAAGAAGGCCCATCTCTTCCTGAGAGCTGATGGCTGATAGCTGATGCCTATTCCAAAAGAAAAACCCTGGCCACCCGCTTGCGCGAATGGCCAGGGTTGAAGGGTTGAGAGCAACCGTGGGGTCGCCGTCAAGGTGAAGCTAGAACACGAACTTGAGGCCGAACTGAATTACTCTCGGACCCCAGTCGCTGTTGACTTCACCAGTGCCGCTGTTGTACCGGCTCACTGCGCCGCCCGCCGCGGTCTGAGTAAAGAAACCGCAGGTTCGACCAAACGCCAGCGTTCCATCGACATTGTTGTTGTTGGCACAGCCGGTATTGACCCCTTGCCAACTCACATGGTTAAAGGCGTTGAACATCTCTCCCCGCGCCTCGAGCGTGGAATGTTCACCCTTAAACCACGGAAGCTCGAAGTCCTTGATGAAGGCCAAGTCGGTGCTGTTCCGGCCCGGCCCGGTCAGTTGGTTACGGCCCTCGTAGCCGAACATGCCTGCCTCCCCGTTAGCCAGCAACTGCGGGGCAGTGAGCAGGTTCTCGACGGAGGAGTCGTACCACGTCGGAGTCGGTCCATAGCTGGGATCGTTAAAGGTGCCCTTCTTGATTTTCATCGCCCCGACAGGGTTGCACTTGGCTGTGCCGCCGATTCCGGTATTGATTCCAGAGGGAGGAGCGCACTCGAAATCAATGGGCGTGCCCGTGAAGAAGGTGCTGATGCCGCTGACGGACCAGCCGCCCAGAATACTCTTCGCCAAGTGGTTGCTGCTGTTCTTTAAGAACGGCAGGTCGTAGACATAGTTGAGGACCAGCACCTGGGCACGGTTATTATCAGAGGTGGCCTTCCAGCGGCTCAGATTGGTGTCATCGATCTGGAAGTTCTGCTCATAGGTGCTGGTGGAGTTATCGATGGCGTGCGACCACGTGTAGGCGGTCTGGAAAGTGAGGCCGTGGCTGAACGCGTGGCGATAGTTGAACTGCAACGCGTTGTAGGTGGAATGGCCCGTGTTTTCCTTGGTGGTGATGCCGCTGTAGGTACGGTACGGAACGAAGTAGATGTTCGCATAGTACTGGTTAATCAGGAGCGCTTGCACGTTGCAATTGCCCGAGGCATCGCACGAAGGACTCAGCCCCAGACCGCTCTTGTCCGTCTTGGAAATGTTCACGAGTCCGGTAACGGCCGGCTCGTGCACCGTGGTCAGGCCGTCCGGAACCTGGTTGGTGGCGACAGCGCGGGCCAAATCGATACCCAGATTACCGACATAGGACACGGTAATGAGATCGTTGGTGGTGATTTGGCGCTGAATGCCCAAGCTGTACTGCTGCTCATAGGGCCAGTTTTGGCTGTAGGGCCAGTTGGTGTAGCCGGCGGTGGGGAAGTTTCCCGGCGCGATGCTCGAGTAGCCATTAACGTTGTAAGCCGTCAGGCCCAGCTCGGCCGGGGGATTGCCCTCGCCGCCTTCGGCCTCGGCTTCGTTCCCGTTGCCGGACTCGAAGTAGATGCCATAACCGCCGCGGATAACCGTTTTACCGGTGCCCCACGGATCCCAGGCGAACCCGAAGCGAGGAGCAAAATTCAACAAGGTGTTATTCTTATTGCATCCCGGGGCGATCCCGCCATGGCCGCACTCCACCAAGCCGTTGCCGTAATTGTTCCAGAAGCTCCCGGTGCCCTGGACTATGTTGCCGTTGTTATCGATCAGGGCTGCATTCGCCAGACTGTATTGGGCGGGAATGAACCCGGAATCGATGGTAGGCCGTGAGACGTCGTGAATGCGGGTATAGTCGTACCACCGCAGTCCGAGGTTCAAGGTCAGGTTCTTGTTCACCTTCCAGTCGTCTTGGATAAAGGGCTCCAAGTCGGTCATCTGCCAGTGGCCCTTGGGATAGCCGCCCACGGGAACGCCCGCGACGGCTTGCGTGCCCTCGGTGTAATACTGGAAGCGGCCTGCGTACATGTCGATCAGGCCATTGCCGGTGGTCAGGGAGCCGCCACCAAAATAATCAATACCCTGGGTATTGGTACCGAACTGCTCGCTTTTGCGGTAGTTCTCCAGGTATACTCCCATCTTGGTGGTGTGGTTGCCGTGGATCCAACTCACGTTGTCCTTCCAAGTGATGATGGGATTGGAGTTGAACCACGGGCGGTTACCGGCATCCTCATACCAGCAGAAGGGATCGCCGATGCAGGTTCCGGCCGTCGGCAGCAGCGGGTTGCTGTCGTTCTGGGCGAACATATGGTTCTGCACGAAGCTGCTGGGACGATTGATGGAGCCGGCGACGGAATCGGCCGCCTGGTTCTGGAGGGCGATGTGGTCGACGGTATACGCCGCGATGAATTCGTTCATCAGGCTGGGCGAGAAGCTATGGGTGATGTGCAGTACGGCGCTCTTGCCAGGCCCCTTGAAGGGGGTCTTGATGGTGTCGTAGCTGGCCCAGTTCCACAGAGCCGGCACCGACACCGTGTTCCAGGCGTCCTGAGTGTAACGCATGAAGACCTGGGTTTTGTCGCTGATGTTCTGGTCAACGCGGATCTGCTCCTGGCGCCAGTTGGTGGCGGAGCTGGAGGCCGTGAACCAGCCCACCGGGGACTGGACGTTGGGCAAAGGCATGTAAGCGTTGATGAGATCCGTGCCGTTGGTCAAGGCTTGAGTGAGGGTGGCTGCGGGGACGGAGCCACCTGCTGGTGACTCCAGATAGGCGTCCACCTGCGCGATGTTATCAAAGGTTTGCCCCCCCAGACTGGGCAGAGTGCATCCGCTGGCCGCAACGCTGTTGTAGTTGGGCGACTTGGAATCGCACTGGGAGAAATCGCCTTGACGCATGAGCGGGGTGGCGACGTTGCCGCCCAACGTTTGCCCTTGGCGAATACTCCGCCAGTCCTCCGACCAGTAGAAGAAGGTCTTGGACTTATCGGTGTTGTAGTGGCCAGGGATCCAAACCGGTCCACCGAGGGTATAACCGTATTCATTCTGGTTCAAAAAGCCGATCTTTTGGTTCGAGCGGTTGGTGAAGAAGTCGGCTGCAGCATAGTCGCTGTTGCGGTTGTACTCCGAGAGGTTGCCGTGGAAATCCTTGGTGCCCGACTTGGTGGCGAGTTCGATGGTGGCACCCGCGTGCTTGCCCAGGTCGGCGCCGTAGTTCGAGGTGGAGATGCGAAACTCGGCAATCGTGTCAAGGTTGGGATAAGTGTTGAACGTCCCAGCCGAACCTTCGTCGGTGTTGTTGCCACCGTCGATTTCCCAGTTGTTGTACTGAGTACGGCTGCCGTTAAAAGAAATGTTATTGTTGCCAGCGACCCCTACGTGCTGCGTGTCGAGACCGTTGGACGGAGCCGCGCCGGGAACCAGGAGAGCTAAGCTTACCCAGTTGCGGCCGTTCAGTTCCAGCTTGGAAATCTGGCTACTAGTAACCACGTCAGAGAGGGCAGCCGTCTCGGTCTGGACCTGGACGACGTTGCCGGTGACGCTGACTTCCTGGGTTACCTGGCCCACGGTGAGTTGCAAGTCCACGCGTTGAACCTGGCCGACTTGCAGTGTAATTCCAGAGCGCACGAGTTTTTCAAAGCCCGCCGCTTCCGCGGTCACCACGTAGTTGCCGATCGGCGCCGCCGAAATCGAGTAAGCACCGGCCGAGTTGCTGACCAACTCGCGGGTATATCCTTTGTCGGGGTTTGAAACTGTGACCTTGGCGTTCGGAATTACCGCACCGCTGGAGTCAGTGACCGTGCCTACCATTGAGGCCGTGTCCTGACAGAAGGCGGTGGCACATAACAAGAGAATCGATCCAAGGAGCAGTACTGCTCTCTTCATTTGTGAACCTCCCATCCTAAATTGTCTTGAAAAATGACTACCTCTGCCACCAGAGCTTTCGGTTGGGGAGCGATCCCCCTCCGATGGTCAAGGGTGCGGCCCGGACAGCCGCACTCTCCCTCCGTGCAAGCTAAAGGCCACAAGCCTAGTGGGTTTTTGGCCATAACTGTAAGAAAAATATATTATGGAACTTTCTGCCATCTTCCGCTTCTCAGATCATTACTAAATCTCATATCCATTATTCCGAATTATGACTACTAGCATCCCCATATTTTGACTACCGGCCGACAGGGGAAGCAGCATTCTAAGCTCCCTTAACTAAGCGATGTTTATATTGGCGATATGGCTAGATAGTAAAGAGATCGTTGGGCGAGCTATCAGCCGTCAGCCATCAGCTCTCAGCAAGCAAGCCCGGTCGTCTGCTGAGCTGACGGCTACCCCGCCGACGGCTGAGCGCTGCCCATCACAGCAGTCCGGCGAGATCCTTGGCGAAGTAGGTGAGGATGATATCCGCGCCGGCGCGCCGAATGGCAGTGAGGGTCTCCAGGATCATGCGCTCGCGGTCCACCCAGCCCAACCGGGCGGCGGCGGTGATGAGCGAGAACTCGCCGCTCACCTGATAGGCGGCGATGGGTACGTCGAACTGGCGGCGCGCCAAGGCGATGATGTCAAGGTAAGGCAGGGCGGGTTTCACCATGATGATGTCCGCGCCCTCCTCAATGTCGAGCGCGATCTCGCGCATCGCCTCGCGCTGGTTGGCAGGATCCATCTGGTAGGACTTGCGGTCGCCGAACTTGGGCGCGGAGTCCGCCGCCTCGCGAAACGGCCCGTAGAACGCCGAGGCATACTTGGCGGAGTAGGCCAGGATGGGAGTCTGGGTGAATCCGTGGGCGTCGAGTTCCTGCCGGATGCGCCCCACGCGGCCGTCCATCATGTCCGAGGGCGCCACCATGTCGGCTCCGGCCTGCGTTTGGGTGAGGGCGGTGCGCGCCAGAAGGTCGAGGGTAGAGTCGTTGTCGATCTCGTGGTTCTTGACGAGGCCGCAATGCCCGTGGCTGGTGTACTCGTCCAGGCACACGTCGCAAATCACCATGAGGTCCGGCAGCGCCTTCTTCACCGCGTGGACGGCGCGCTGCACGATGCCGTCGGCGGCATAGGCGCCCGAGCCGACCTCGTCCTTGGTCTCGGGGATGCCGAACAGGATCACCGCCGGGATTCCCAGGTCGTAGACGGCGCGGCACTCTTCCACCAGGAGGTCGATGGACCAGCGGTAGTTGCCCGGCATGGAGCTGATCTCGTCCCTTACGCCTGCGCCCGGGCAGACGAAAAGCGGATAGATCAGCGAGCGCAACGTCAGCTCGGTCTCACGAACAAAGGCGCGCAACGGTTCGGTACGACGCAATCGGCGGGGGCGATGAATGGGGAAAGGCATGGGTTTTCCTTGGGCCTTTGTCCGTTGTCCGAAGGCTTCGGGTTCCAGCTTAACGCCGCCACGCACGGCATTCGAGGCCTTGGGGAACAGAACTCACGGACTGGGCCAATCAAGAAAGCAATTGCTGTGCCCATAGCATCGCCAATAGTGGGCGAAGCCCCACTCGCAGAGCGATAGCGTGATCCTTCTGCCCAATCGCCGTAAAAGGTGTAACCAAGTCACCGGTAATGCCGTGCCGTGTGCCAAACGACTATCGCAATGATTTCCAAGATTAGCGTACCTTCCACCAAACAAACTGGATGAAGCGTACGACCCAAGAGACAACCAGTAGGCGTCTCATATAGACCACGGGCGCGCCATATTCACCGTAAAAGGGGGCAGGGCCGTAGGATTCCACCGCATCGAGGGTGTAATGCGTGATGTCTTCAGCGTCACCCAATTTACTTGTCCACGATCCATCAAGAAGCTGGCGTGCCATGTGCTTTGGAGCTTTCCCGATCGCGTACACGGCGACCTTCTCGTAACCGAATTGACGACAGGAATCGCCACATTCCCGATATCCTAAGAGTCGAAACGCCCTTATAAAAGACGGAATCGTCTCTTCGCGTTTCACCCAGCCCGGCCAGTATCCGTAATCGTTAGGCCACCACTTGTGGTGGATATCATGCGCAGCCCAGGCGATACAGTTGTAGTCCGTACTTTGCGGGCTGGTTATTTCATAACCGGCTGCAAACAGCTTACGGAATGTCCTCTCTAGGAGAAGGGATCGCACCTGTCAAATAAGTCTCTTCTTCTTTCCCCATGCGATCCAAGCATCGGACATTCTCTTAACGTTGCCTGCATCTCCGGGGTCAAACGGACGGACCTTTGTTATTTCGCTCAAGGCCGGAAACCAAAACCGGTGAGTTTGCTGCAAATCCCTGAGAAGAAGCGGAACAACATCCCACCCCATTTCGATTATCTTCTTGTAACTAGGATGCGCTCTTAGATCGGTAATTGACGAAACGTGCCAAGTGTTCTGCGACCAATTGTCGGCGAGCTCATGAAATCTAGTCTCGATGGGTCTCGGTTGAACCGCGATAGATTGCTGAACAGGAATGTTTTCAAATTGTGCCCTTACGATCCAATTTTGGATTGCTTTGTCGCGCTTGTGCCGCGAAGTGCCAGACGTCGTCTTCGCGGGACTTAGTGACGATGCGAACTCGTACTTGCACCTAAGGACCTTAGGAAGCTTACGGACGTAATCTTCGACGACACGAGGCCGCGGGGGACAGCCGAGCCACAGGTGCAATGAGGATGTCGCAGCATCTTGCATCATGATAAAACTTTCCTTCGCGTCTATGGAGCCACTATCCTGACCCCTGCTTCTGCCAAAAGTGACTCTAAAGAGCTTGCTTTCTCCTCTGCTCGATCTAACAGATCCCGCAAAGTTGTCATATCGTCACGATCCATCGCGATATAAACTTCCCGCAATTCTGACGTATCGTCGTGGTAGCTGATTCTCAAGGTATGCATAATCATCGCCGCACTCGGCGGTCGGGAAGGGTCGACAGCATAGACTGGTCGAGCATCAGTCAGAATCCGCGCGGTGCAAAATCTTCGCTCGTATTCAAGTTTCAAAGACGCCGCTTTCACGGCGATGTTTACCGACTCGATTGTCAGCAGCCTTGTTAGACGGTCCCTGAACGACGGTAGTTCGTCGGCAGGAAAGGGCTGCACTTCTTGCACAGCCTGCGCAATCTCTGACGCGAACTCCGGAGCTTCCATCCCGAAGAATTCGCGTACACGGTAAAGCTCCAGCACCACTTCTCGGATCGCTTCAGTTTCCTTGGAGGACAACCCTTGCTCGGACGAACCACCATCGGGGGAAAGCTCAAAGGCCGAAACCAAAGCCCGCACGGAATCCTCCGACATCGTGCGGATTCTGTTCAATATAGGTCGTTGCGCCTCTGGAACCGTTAGATCAGCCAAAACGCTCTCCTCATGGACCCTCTCTTAGGTTAGACGGTTGGAGCCTACCGGTCAAGGGTGAACGCGGGCGGGCCGGACGGGATGAGACCAGGGACTGACCAACACATCCCTAAGGCAACCGACCAGCACCGAGGGCGCACAACATAAGAGTGATGCCAGCAACTCGCTCACGATCCCCTTCCACAGGTCGTTGCGCGGCCGCAACGCACTTTCATCCCACCACCACATCACCTATTACCGGACGCCGCCATCATATTACAGTTTGATCCGAACTTCTACGGGTGTCCGCTATCGGTGGGGCTCAGCGGCTCGGTGTAAAGCGAACGCGGCCTCAAGTTCCCGAACGTTCCGACGTTGGCCAGCGACAACGCGATGCGAAACGAGTTCTCCTGCCGCAAGTTGGGCAGAGCGAACCGCAGGTACTCGCCGTTGAGCGCGAAGCAACCGAAATTATAGCTCCCTTGGGCTACCACCTGGTGCGCGATCCGCTGCGCGATGTTGTAGTCGACGCCGAAGGCGCCGCTCAAGCCCTTGCGGCTGTTATCGCCGTAGGTGAACATACCGCCCAGCAGGTGGAACGACTGCAACTGCGAAGCGGAGGTGGACGGGGACCTCGGCGCAAGCAGCGCTTCCGTCCGGTTGATGTAAAAGTCCGTGAACGCCAGTCCCGTCCGGCCGCGCTTCACGTGCGACGTGATGCCGGCGTCGAGCACGCCTCCGCCGCTGGGCCCCAGATCGGCGCGGATTTCGGTATCGTAATTGGAGAAGGGCGCGACCTTCAACACCGACACGACAGGCGAGAGACGCCGCCCTTGCGCAAACCCAAAGCCGGTGAGCGAGAGGGTGGGGTCAAAGACGATCCGGTTGCCAGGCTCGAGCGCGCCGCCGAAGGTGGGATCGAAGTAATACTTCTGGGAAAGACGCAAGGAGAGGAAATCCTGCGCCTGGGGCGGGTTCTCTCCTTCGGGCACGTCTTTCCGGGCCATCAAGGTGTTGGTGAGGGAATACTCGATTTCGTCGGTCTCGGCAAGAATGTCGACCTCATCGAAACGGATCACGTCGTTGATGGTCTCCGGGTCGGTGGCACGGACCAAGCGGTATTGGATGTCGGGCTCGATCACGTGCTTGAAGCGGCGTCCCCACAAGGACCAGTTGAAAACTCTTTCAAAGGAGGGCGGCCGGAGGTCGAGACCCATCTCCCCCAGGACGCGGTTAATGGATTCGTTGTGGCTTTCAAGGCTAGTGCCATAGTACGTGTCGCGGACGCTGAAGGTGGGGCTGAGGTGAAAGCCCCAGAAGCTTGGCGAGCGCAGCAGCACTTCCGGATGGAAATCAAAGCGGTCAGAGATGAGGGGAGTCTTGAAATCGGGCTGGGTGCGGCCCACACCGGTAGCCGAAAGATCGAACGAGAAGTAGAAGGGCGAACCCCCCGCTTGCCGGTCCATGCCCGAGAAGGACGTGCTGGGCAATTCACGAATGCTGATCGAGTTGCCCGGCGCCCGGGTGGCGGTAAGGAAGTCCTGGTAGCGCGAGGCGTAGAAGCTCAGGCTGTAGGCATCGAAGTTCTTGGTGAGGAAACCAGTCTGATGGACCTCGGAGGCGACCGCCTCGGTGAAGTTGTCGGTAAAGGTGACTCGAAAAGCCAGAGAGCTGAGGTAGTCGACGTCCACGACGCCGCGAAAGCCGTGGCCCAAGTCCTGGGCCTTCCCCGTGGCGCGCACATCATTGCCCGGCGCCCGGAACAAGCTTCCACTCTGAATGATGCCGTGGTCGTCGATGCCGTACCAGTCGATGGTGAGGTCGCTGGTAGGGCTGGGGCGGGCGCGGAATCGTCCGATGCCGCCGATGCCGCGCTTGCTGAAGTCCTCGACGCCCAGCATGACATCGACGCTGGGATTAATGGCCCAGAACACGCCGTCGCCGAGGGTGTAGCCTTTCAGCGTCGAGTTGCCCACGAAAGGTAGCAGGAACCCGGTCTGGCGAGGGTTGTGGGCGATCGAATCGGCTAACAGAGGCGAATAGAACACCGGCACGCTCACCAAGCGAAAGACGTCGTCGTGGCTGACGATCTTGACGCCGGGGTCGATGAGCGCATGGCCCGTGGAGATCGACCAGCCCCGGGCCTGGTTATCGCAGGTGCTGACGCGGGCGTTCCGGATCTCGTATGTATCGTTCTCGAAGCGCTCGACGCGCGAGGCTTGAAGATAGAACGGATTCTCCGTGGTCAGGGCGCGGCCGCGCGGATGCACCTTGGCCTGGACGTAGCCGCGCGCGTTCAGGAACCAGCCTTGCTGCTCGCGCACATTGTAGTGCGCCTCGTCACTCTCCAGGTGGGCGTCGGCGTTGGTCAACACCACGTGCCCCCGCGCCACGATGTCGCTGGTGGTTGAGTTGTAAGTGATTTCGTCGGCCAGGAGTTTCATGTCCTGGTACGTCACCTGGGCGTGGCCGATCAGATGGTAGACATCCTTCAGCTTTTGCTGTTGGTCGGCGTTGATGGTCGCTGTCGTCTGCGGGTTCTGAAGCTCGGGCGGAATCGCAGCCCTCGCGGGCTCCTGCTGAGCGTCCGCCGGGCAGCCGCGCTCGGTTGTCGCAGTGGAGTCGGGCGACCGGGAAGTCTTACCATCCGCCGCCGCCGCAGGCCTCGTCGCAGACAAAAGGACCCAGGGCAAAAGTGCGGCCACAACCAGCAACGGAAATCGGGAGTTGGGAGTCGGGAGTCGCGCAAGGCGGAGCTTCCGACTCCCTACTCCCGACTCCCTACTCCCTGTTTGCGTTCGACTCGGCCGCATGGTTTTGTTAGAATCAGTTGGGGTTGTGCAGTGAAATGTCCCAACTGCGGTTCCATTAGTTTTCCCGGCGTACAGCAATGCAAGAAGTGTGGACATCGCTTTGCGCCCGCGGCGCCCGATGAAACCGCGTCGGGGCGGGCTCAGCCTTCCGGAGCCAGTGCGGCGGAGGAAATCCCGCTCGCGGCGGCCCCCCCGGCCGAGCTCCCGGAGTTCCCGGAAATCGACGAGCTTCGGCCGGCGCGGATAAACCCGGCTGCGGAGTTGCTCGATTCGGTTCCCATTGAACCCCAGAATTCGCGCCCCGAGTCCAAGCCGAATCGTAATCCGACGCCCGCCCCGAAACCTCAGCAAACCTGGCGGTCGGAACTCACGGCGCGAGTGAATGACTTCCGCGGCCGACGTGCCCGCGCGCGACGCAAGCCTGATCCGAACAGCATTCTCAAGCTTGACTTCGACGACGTCCCGATCAGCCGGCCTAAGCCTGTTTCCGCCGAGTTCCTGGAAGTACCTAAGGTGACCGGCATCTTGGAGCCGACTCCCCAGGAGGTGGACGTCTCCGGGAAGTCAGTGCCCGTTCTCGACTCCGACTCCCAGAAGGTTCCTGAGGATTGGTGGCGCCAAGTCGGCGAACGGGTGGATGACGAAGGGCGGCCTGCGACGCCGCCCCGCGAGACTCCCGAACCTGAGCTTCGATCGGACCCCTCAGCGGCCGTCGAGGCCGGGCCTCTCGAGATTCCGCTCGGAGTACCTCAATCCGTTTCAGATGCGGTTGCCGGGCAATTGGTGTCCCAGACGCTTACGCTCGCGCCGCGCTCGGGTCGCTTCGTGGCAGGCTTTCTGGATGCCCTCATCCTGCTGCTGGGATATGGAATGTTCGCGGCGGCCTTCTGGCGGGCCGGCGGCCGAGTGTCACTCCAGCCTGGATTACTCGCGGTGATGGGTTTAATTCTCGTCCTGCTGCTGGCCGCTTATTTCGCGGTCAACGTCGTCTGGGCCTCCACCACTCCCGGCCTCCTCGCCAGGGGGTTTGAAATCCGGCGCATGGACGGTGGCCGTCCAACGGTCGCCGATGCCTTGCTACGCGCCTTCGGGATTCTCGTTTCGCTGGCCGCTCTCGGCCTCGGGTTCGTGTGGTGTCTATTCGACAGCGATACGCTCACGTGGCACGACCGGATGTCGCGGACCGTGATTGCGGTGAAACAGGTCGAAGAGTCGAGTTAGCTTTCAGCCATCAGCTCTCAGCCATCAGGCCTCAGCCATCAGCCATCAGGCCTCAGCCATAAGACGTTTGCTTGCTGAAAGCTGACGGCTGAAGCCGAAAGCTGGTTTCAGTCGTAGCCGTGCTGCCATTCGGGTGGCTCATTCAAGAGCCTATATAAGTAGCCAACCCTTCCGTCCCGACGGCTTCGGCCACGGCCCCTGCACCGCTAGCCCGGCTTCCTGATCTTTGATTTTTCGACTTTGGGCCGGGTGTTCTTCGGCACCCGATCGGCGCTGAGGCGGGACTTCAGCAGGTCCAATTTGCGATTCGTACGCTTGCCGAGTTTCTGATTGAGGAAGCGCATAGCGTTCGATCTTCAAAGGGTGTGCGACACAAAAAGTAAGAGGAATCCACAGATTTCACAGATTATACAGATTAGTAGACGGGGATCGGCGGTACTCAACCAGATCGTCTCTTGAGTGTTCGCTCTTCCTTCCGTGTAATCTGCGTAATCTGTGGATTCCTCCCACTCTAATGTCATTACACCCACCTTCGACCTTCAACTCTCTTCTCACTGGGGCTTGTCAAACAGTTTAGCGTCTACGGTGGGGTTGATCTCAACTTGTTCCACCTCCACCGAGCCGCCATCCTGGCCATCGCGGGTGATTTTCCCCTTGGTGGCGAAAGAAATGCCTCCGAATTCCTTCCATCCGCTGAAGTCGAGGATCTGTTCCGCGGGGCCTGCCATGTCGACGATGTTTGCGGAGCTACGTAGAATCCTGCCAGTCTGCGGATCGACATACCATCGGACCAGAGCGCCGTCAGCGTTCACATCCAAAACTTGCGCATCCACGTCGCCCACCTTGGCGGTGCCCGAGGCAGTGAACGTGTACTTGGGATCGTCCGCGTGCTGCGCGACGAAAATCTCGTCGCGTCTTATCTCCTTCATCGCTTCTTCCTTCTGTGACTCGGGCAAGTCTTGCGTGCCCTGGGGCGCCGCCATGAACGCCGCCGAGGGGGTGGTGACGATGGTGATTTCGCCCATGGGGGTGGCGAGTTTCTGCCAGGACCGATCCGGGAACGCCACGAGGCGTTCCATCCCAATATTAAATTCGCCTTGGGGCGTCTTGGCGTCCACTGCGGCCTTCAGCCGAACGGCGTGCACGGAGCCCAGTCTCTCAGGGCCACCCATGGCTTGAATCACCTTGGCGAGCAATGCTCTGCCCTCCGGATTCGAGGCCGAGGTTGGCTTGGTGGAAGCTCCGCCGGGGGGAGGAATGGCGACGTCAATGCTGGTGACCGGGCCAAAGGTAGAAAGCGGCTTATCGAAGTCCGATGCCTTGCCCACCACCAGGACCGCCAACTGGTCTTTGTGGATGTACTTCTGCGCCACGCGCTCGACGTCCGCCAGCGTGACCTTCTCAATGCCGGCCCGATAGCGCTCCAGGAAGTCAGCGGGGTATCCGTAGAATTCGTAGTTCGCACGCTCCCTGAGCACCTTCTCCTTGGAGTCGAACTGAAAGACGAACGAATTCAAGATCGAGTCCTTCGCCTTCTTCAGCTCTTCGGCGGTGGGAGGAGCGGACTTCAAGCGGTCAATCTCCTCGTCCAGTGCTTCGATGGCCGCGGCTGTGGTTCCGCTCTTGGTTCCCATCCTGATCATGAACAGGCCCGGGTGGTCGAAGGCCGTGCCGACGCCCCCGCCGACGTTGTAGGCCAGTCCTTTCTTGCTGCGAACCTCTTGCACCAGGCGCGAGGTGAAGCTGCCACCGAAGATTTGGTTGAGCACCTCAATAGCGTAGTAATCAGGGTTGTCCCTCCGCGTCCCAGCCTCCACCATGCGGATATTGCTCTGGTTGACGTCGTCCTTTTGAACAAAGTACACGCCTGGCTTGGGCCCGTTGTATGCAACCTCGATCGGCGTCGGCGCCGGACCCTTGGGCCACGACTCGAAGGCGGCGCGAAGCTTCTCTTCGGCGGCCTTGGAATCAAAGTCCCCCACCACACTCAGGATGATGTTGTTGGGGTGGACGTAAGTCTGGTGCCAGTTTACCAGATCCTCGCGCGTCACCGCAGCCACCGTGGCGTACTCGGGCTCGCGCGCGTAAGGCGAATCCCCTCCGTAGCCCAGCTTCTGGGCCTCGCGGCTGGCGATCCCGATCGGTTCGTCGTTGCGGCGTGCAATGCTGGTGTTGAGTTGATTCTTGGCCAGGGGGATTTTGTCTTCGCGGAATTCGGGCGCCTGGAGCAACTCCACAAACACCTTGAAGACGTCGTCAAAGTTGTCCTTGAGGCAATCCCAACTGAGGGTGGTGGAGTCAATGCCGCCGCCGGTCTCCACCTTCGCCGCGTGTGCCTCAAGGTAGTCGTCGAGTTGGTCGCCGGTCTCGCTCTTAGTACCGCCCGTCCGCCAGACCTCGCCGTAGATCTCCACCAGGCCAACTTTGGCGCCCGGTTCCTCGCGCGATCCGCCGCGGATGCGTGCCGTGCCCCGGATGAACGGCAGTTCGTGATCCTCTTGAAGGAAGATCACCATGCCGTTGGGCAGTTCCACGCGGCTCGGCTGTTGCGGATTAAACGGATGCAGGGGCGGAAACTGAATTTGCTTCCAGTCGCTCACTTGTGCATTCGCCCGCGGCAGGCAGGCAAGACCGAGGGCCATCACTACTAAGAGATAGATGAAGTTCTTTCGCGCGATCATTGTTGTGCCTCCTGTCCACCCGCGGCGGGACCGGCCGCGGTTGTCTCGATCATGCCCACCACCCGATTCGAGTCCACAAACGTTTTGTTGATTGCTTGCTGGATATCATCCTTGGTCAGCTTGTCGATGCGCTCCACCTCGCGGAAGGCGTCGCGCCAGTCACCGACAAGGGCCTGCGAGCTGGCGATTTGTTGCGCCAGGTCCGAATTGTCGCCCAAACCACGGATCAGATCCGCCTTGACGCGCGTCTTCACCATCTTTAGCTCGTCGTCGGTGATCCCTTCCTTCTTAAGCTTCTCGATCTCGACGCGGATGCCATCCCGCACCTCCTCGGGAGTGTGACCTGGAGTCGGGAAGGCAAAGAAAACGAACATGTCCGGGTACTTGGCGCCGGGAAAATCGTTGAAGCCGCCCGCAAAGGCGGCAATCTTCTTGTCGCGCACCAGCGACCGGTAGAGCCTCGAGGTGCGCCCGTTCAACATCAAGTCCTGCAAGGCGTCGAACGCCGGTTCGCTCTTGGTATCGCGCGCGCTCGGCTTGTGATAAGCCTCGAGGTACACGGGTTGAGTACCCTCGTGCAGGATGACTTGGCGCTCCGAATTCTGCGGCGGCTCCACGGTGGCCAGCGGCTCCGGCTTGGGGCGCTTGGGCATTCGCCCGAAATACTTCTCCGCCAAGGGCAACACCTCGGCCGCCGTCACGTCACCCACCACTGCCACCGTCATGTTCGCCGGCACATAGTACTTGTCGAAGAAGTGCTGGGCGTCGGTGGCGGAGAAAGTCTGGAGGTCAGACGGCCAACCTACCACGGGTTTGCCGTAAGGGTGGGCCTGAAACGCCACGCCCAGAGTCTGCTCGATGAGCCGCCCGGTAGGGTTGCTGTCGGTGCGCATGCGGCGCTCTTCAAAAACCACGTCTCGCTCTTTGTAGAACTCGCGCATGGCGTGGTGCATGAACCTTTCCGATTCGAGGTAGGCCCATAGCTCGACCCGATTGGAGGGGAACGAGTAGAAATAGGCGGTTTCCTCCGAGTTGGTAAAGGCATTCATGCCCACCCCGCCGTTCTCTTCCACAATGGTATCGAAGGCGTGCGGCACCACATACTTCTGCGCCGCATCCATGGCGTCCTGCCAGGACTTCTTTAACTGCGCCACCTTCTTCTCGTCCCGCCCGAACTCGCGGCGCCGCTCGTGGTCGTAGGCGGCATAGGCGGTCTCGACTTTGGCCAGCGCTTCCTTCTCCGCCGGCCAGTTCTTGGTACCGATCTTGTCGGTCCCTTTGAACGCCATGTGCTCGCCCATGTGCGCGAGGCCGGTGATACCCGGGTACTCGCGGTCCGCACCCACATCGACGTAAGTGAAAAAGGAAAAGACGGGCGCTTCGTGCCGCTCGCACACGATCACGGTGAGGCCGTTCTCCAGCACCTTAACCGTCACCCGCTTTTCGAGCGATGCCAGGTCCTGCGCGCGCCCTACCGCCGGTGCCAGCATCAGCACGCCCGCGAGGACGACTCCAACTCTACGTTTCCTCATAACTTCGTTACCTCCTCCTGCATTTCAAAAGGCTCTCAGCATTCAGCCGTCAGCCATCAGTTTCCTGACTTTTGCCAACTGCCCTTTGCCCTCTGCCTTTCTTGCTCTACTGGCCTTCTGCCTTCTGCCTACCGCCTTCTGCCTACCGCAAGCCCTCCTTATCCCTACAGTCCCGGACCCGGGGGGTAGGCTGGCAAATCCGCGGGCCGCGGCGGCAGCTTCCTGGGGTGCTCGCGGATTTCCTGCCTCACCACCTCAATGGCCTTCTCAAGCTGCGGATCGCGGCCGGCCATCACCAAGTCCGGCCGATTATCGACCTCGATGTCCGGGGCGACGCCACGGTTCTCGATGAGCCACTGGCTATTGAGCCCGTAAAGCGAGAACTCCGGGCGCGTGATGTAGCCGCCATCCATCAGGCCGATCTCGCCGCGAATGCCACGCACTCCGCCCCAGGTGCGTTCGCCGATGAGGGGTCCGAGTTTGTATTGCTTGAAGAAGTAGCTGAAGTAGTCGCCGTCCGACGCGGCATAGTGATTGGTGACACACACCATCGACCCGTAGAAAACGACGGCGGGCTCCGTGCCGCTTTCGAAGTTGCGCGCCGATCCCATGCCCGCGAGAACCCGGCGCAGCCGCTCGAAGATGAGCTGGTCCACAAAGCCGCCGCCGTTGTAACGGACGTCGATGATGAGGCCTTCTTTGCGAATCTGGGGAAAGAACTGCTTGACGAATTCGTCCAACCCCGGCCCGCCCATGTTCGGCAGGTAGACGTAGCCCACGCGCCCGCCGGTGGCCTCGTCCACTTTGCGGCGATTGGTCTCAATCATGTCGAGTTCGTGCAGGCCGTAGTCGTCGGAAAGCGGCTTCACCACCACGTGGCGAGCGCCGTCTTCCGTAGGCTTGCCGTTCACGGTGAGGGTCACATTTTGGTTGGCCGTGTTCAGGAAGACCTCATCCGGACTCTGCGGGACCCGCAGCGGACGGCCGTCCACGGCCAGCAGATAATCACCTTGTTTCACGTCCACCCCAGGCTCCGTGAGCGGCGACCGGAGGTTGGGATTCCAGTTCTCGCCCGGGTAAATCCTCTTGAAGCGATAGAGACTGTGCTCGGTGTCGGCTTCGAAGTCGGCCCCGAGCAGGCCGATGTTGACCGGATGCAGGTCCGGAGAGTCGCCGCCTCCGACGTAGGTGTGGGAGTTCGACAGCTCGCCGATCATCTCGCCGAGAACATAAGTAAGGTCGTAGCGATCGGCCACGTAAGGCAAAAGCTGCGCGTACTTCTCGCGCTGCGCCGGCCAATCCACGCCGTTCATGGCGGGCTCGAAGAAGTAGTCGCGCTCCTGGCGCCAGACTTCGTTGAACATCTGCTTCCACTCCGCACGCGGATCGACTTCCATTTCCAGATGGGTAAGATTCAGCGCCCCATCGCCCACCTTGTGCGCAGGCGCAGCGCCTTCGGGAGCTTTGGCGTCCACGATGCCGTAGGTGTTCCCTCCGCCGCCGGGCGCGGGTCCCGAGTACAACAGCTTGCTGCCATCGAACGACAGGGCGTAGTTGGTGGACCCCTCAACCAGCACGTGGTCCTTTCGTTCCTTGAGGTCGAAAACGTGGATGGCGGGGCTCTCACCGGGAAGCGGTCCCGAGAGTCCAAAAACAGGCGCCGAGACGTAGAACACCCGGTCCGCCGCCGCCAACACGCTGCCGTAATTCCCGTACGGAATCGGCAGGGCCACGATGCGATTGCCGATACCGGCCAGATCGACGCGGAAAGGTTCCTTCTTTTTCTCCTTCTCTTCGGTGGCAGCAGTCTCCGGCTTGGCCCCTTTCGACTCCTCGGCGGCCGGCTTCGCCGGAGGCGCTGGAGGAGCAGCCGGCGGATTGACCGGGGGAGTCCCCGGAGGAGTTCCTGGAACTGGGGTGGGGGTCTCCGGCGGTTTCACCGTCACTTCATCGCTCTGGGGAGCGAAGGGCGAGGGGGCATCGGCGCGGAGCGTGGTGGCGTAAACACGAGTGGCTTTGGGGTTGGCAAACTCAAAATCAAGAACGCCCAACACCTCGTTGTAGTCCCGCTCCGAAAGGAAGTAAAAGTAGCGTCCGTCGGGGTCGAACGCCGGGCTGTGGCTATTATAGAAGTCGGTGGTGACCGGCGTGATCTTGGAGTCGTCGAGCGAATAGAAATAGAGAACCTCGTTCAAGTTCGCGGCTCTCTTGCCGTAGGCTACCCAGCGGCTGTCCGGCGACCAGAGGTATTCGTTCAGGTCGGCGTAGTGATCCTGATCGATCAGCACCGGTTTCTTCTCTTTGACGTCCACATAGTAAAGGCGGCAGTCCTTGTTGGCGTAGAGCAACTTCTTGCTGTCCGGCGACCAGGTCGGCGGCAGACGGAACATGCTGCCGTCGGAAGTGATGCGTGTTTCCGGACTCATGCCGTCCTGGGGCGCGATGTAGATCTCGTCCTCGCCGGTGCGATCGGAAAGATAGGCCACCCAACGGCCGTCGGGCGACCAGGCGGCGTCCCGCTCGCGGATGCCGGGGGTGTGGGTGAGGTTGCGAATGCTGCCTTCCTTGGCCGGCACGGTGAAAACGTCGCCGCGGGCGGTGAGCAGGGCGCGCTTGCCGTCGGGCGAGATATCGAAGGCGGTGATCAGCTTGGAGACGTTGTCCCAGTGCTTGCGCGCCAACTCGCGGTCCCCGGGAAGATAGATGGTGAGCTTCTTGGCCTTCTCCGTCTGGAGGTCAAATACGTAGAGGAAGCCGCCGTTTTCGAAAACAATCGCGTCCGAACCCAGACTCGGCCACTCCACGTCGAAGTCCTTGAAGTGCGTGAGCTGGCGAATCTCGTGGGATTTCAGGCTATAGCTGTAAAGGTTCAGGCGGTGCTCGGAACCGCGGTCGGAATCGAAGTAGATGGTGTCCTCGTGCCACATCGGAAAAGTGTCGGTCCACTCGGTATGGGGCATCTGCTCGATGGTGTTGGCCTTGAAATTGTAGATCCAGATGTCTTGCGCCATGCCGCCCGTGTAGCGTTTCCAGGTGCGGAAATTGCGGAAAATGCGGTTGTAGGCCATGCGCGTGCCGTCCGGCGAGAACGACATCAGGCCGCCCTTATCGATGGGCAGCCGTTCCGACAGGCCGCCGTCCACGCTGACCACAAACGGGCGTCCGAACCAGTCATTGAACGTGTCGCGGCGCGAAAGATACACAATCCGCTTGCTGTCCGGGAACCAGGTCAGCACTTCGTTGTGGATTCCCATGCGCTCGCTGATGGGGCCGCCACCCGGATGAAACGTGAGTTGCTTGGGATCGCCGCCCTCCGCCGGCATGACGTAGACGTTGTAGTTGCCGTCGTACTGCCCGGTGAAGGCGATGGAGCGCCCGTCCGGCGAGAACTTGGGAAAGAGCTCGAGGCCGGGATGCGTGGTGATGCGGCGCGCCACGCCGCCCTCCCGCGAAACCAGCCACAGGTCGCCGGCGTAGCTGAAAGCGATCTGATCCTTCGAAATATCCGGGAAGCGCATCAGCCGGCCTTCCGGCATTTGCTGAGCGATGGCGGCGCAGGTGAAGCCGAGGATGGAGACGGAGATGAGTCGCCGCAGGATCTTCATGTAGTTCCCCTGTAGAGGCGCCCTTCAGGGCGGCACGTTTCAAGTGATGGCGAAGCCGGCGCCTCCCTCGCCGACCAACCAAGCGTCCTATTCTACTCCTTCCTTCGTTTGCCGGCCGGAAAAAGAGCGGGGTTCGGGATTCGGGGTTCGGGATTCGCAGAGAAAAATCCGGGTTCGAGGATCTGCCCTGCAAAACGCGAAATCCTGACCGCGAACCGCTTTCTCTGCGAACCCCGAATCCCGAATCCCGCTTGCATCGTCACCGGAATTGTGAAATACATCGACAATGCGAGGAGCGACGTATGAGTGACATTCTCAGTCGAAGGGGTTTTTCGTCACGACTGGCGGGGCTGGGGCTTGGGCTTATCTTCCGTCCCGGTGAGGCCGGTGAGGGAAGAGCCATGCCTTCGAAGGCACTGCCCTTCCAACTCGGAATTATCACCGACGAGATCTCCGGGAAGCTCGAAGACGCTCTCGACTTCATCGCAAGCTACTCGCTTCCCGGTTGCGAGCTGCGCGAGATGTGGGGCAAGAACATCATGAACTCGTCCCAGGCTGACCTCGACCGCGCCAAGGCTCTGATCGAGCGTCATCACCTCAAGGTGAGCGACATCGCCTCGCCCGTCATGAAGTACAACCTGCCGGAGATGCCGGCGCGCCCCGAGCAGCGCGACACGTTCCGCGCCAACTTCACTGACCAGGATACGGACGACCTGCTGCGTCGATCCTTCAAGCTGGCGGGATTTTTCGGCACCAATAAAGTGCGCGTCTTTGCCTACTCGCGCGTTGACGATCCGGAGAAGGCGTACCCTTACGTGCGCGACCGCCTGGCCAAGGCAGCCGCCCTGGCCAGCCAGAACGGGATGGTGCTGGTGCTGGAGAACGAGCATACCTGCAACGTCGGCACCGGCAAGGAGCTCGGCCGCATCTTGCGCGATGTCAATTCTCCTAACCTGCGCGGCAACTGGGACGCCGGCAACGCCGTCATGCTGGGCGAGGTGCCCTACCCGGACGGCTACCGGGAGGTGCGCGGCCTCTTCGCGCACGTGCACGTGAAGGACGCGAAGAAGGACCCCAAGACCGGCAAGCTGGTGTGGGCTCCGGTGGGCGGGGGCTTCATCGACTGGCGCGGGCAGATCAAAGCACTGATTGACGACGGCTACCACGGAACCATGTCGCTCGAGACGCATTACCGTCGCCCCGACGGCAACAAGCTGGAGAGCACGCGCGAGTCGCTGGAGGGATTGCTCAAGATCATCAATTCGAGTGGGTAGTGACGAGTGGCGAGTGGCGAGTGGCGAGAGAAGAATTGCAGATTAACGATTGACGAGTGCCGATTGAAAGAGAAGAGCCGGCAAGCCACGTGGCCCCCAAACGGGCCATCCACAAGCATGAATAAGCGTCTCTTCCAATTGCTAATTCGCAATTCCTCGGGCGGGCGCCGCTCGGATTAAGATCGCAAAATGCGACCTTAAAGATCACAAAAGGTGATCTTAAAAGTGCGAGCTTTGACAAACGGCAAGGGCGAGCCTACAATTAAGGCCATGGAAGTACGAATTGTTCCCACTCCCGAACAGGAAGCCTTCATCCGCGAAGGCATCGCCAGCGGCCGCTTCGCGACGGCCGAAGACGCGGCGCGCGAAGCACTCCGCCAATGGGAAGAGCACCAGCGACGTCGCACGGAACTTCTGGTTGAACTCGACGCGGCAGAGGCTTCTTTGGAACGCGGCGAAGGCCGGCGTCTTACACCAGAATCAGTCGCCGCGTTTATCGAGGATGTGAAGCGGCGAGGCCGATCTCGCCTAAATGCAACATAGATATGGCGCTCTGACCGCCGATTTTAGATGGCCGACCTCCTCATCTCTCCCCAAGCGGAAGTGGACCTCGACCAGATCTGGCTCCACATCGCCAGGGAGAGCCAGAGCATCGAGCGCGCCGAACACTTCCTCGACCGGTTCGCCACCTTTTTCTCCAGACTCGCGAGAAATCCTTATCTGGGGCGGCAGCGCGAGGACCTTCGACCGGGCTATCGCAGCTTTCCGCTCGGTGACTACATTATCTTGTACCGCTTGACGGAAGCCGAGGAGGTCAAGGTGCTGCGCGTCGTTCACGGCAGCCGTGACCTCGATGGGTTGTTTCTTTAGCAGGTTTTCGGGATTCCGCCGCAAGACTCCCCTCACGATGTCGTTGTTGAAGTTCTCGTCGGCAGCCAAGGCGAGCATGGCTTGAGGCTCCCTGACTAGGCACGACGGGCCAGCAAACGGGCGCGGACCCCGCTCGGATCAAAGCGGCTCGCGTTCTCTCGGCGGACTTGGCCTGCGTCATCCCGGCGCTCGGCCAAATAGGCTCGGACCTCAGAGCGATGGCGCAAGTAATAGCCGATCACGGCATAGGCGTCAGCAAGATCAAGCGACGGGTACTGCTCAAGGATTTCTTCGGCCGTCGCCCCATCCTCAAAAGCTGCGACCACCGTATCAAGCGTTACCCGGGTTCCGCCCACTCGGACCACACCGTCCTCCGTCGTCCGAAGAGGCGCTGGCTCGTTCGCGATCGTGAGGCTCATTGACATCGGTCTCCTGCGAAACATTATAGCCTGAGAAGATCAGTTGCCAGTCGTCAGTGGCAGCAACAGACCCCAGATGAGTGGCAACAGACAACGGACAACAACGGACAACTGACCACTGACAATCGACGCCTCTTTCAATCGGCAATCGGCAATCGGCAATTCCGACCCGAGTACGAGCGGCGCAGAATTA
>Ga0209039_10001016_pt1 | contig 27321 bp, 30 predicted proteins | sample BogFormECP12_OM1_FD_188238 | JGI IMG/M metagenome (GOLD analysis project Ga0209039, IMG submission 188238) | Bog forest soil microbial communities from Calvert Island, British Columbia, Canada - ECP12_OM1 (SPAdes) (version 2) | ecosystem: Environmental > Aquatic > Freshwater > Wetlands > Bog ... | reverse complement strand
CCGCGCCGAGGCAGTCATCCAGGGGCTCGTCCTCCTCCAGGAGAAGATCCGCAGGCTCCCGAGCCTCAGCGGCAGGTGAAATCGCCGACGAGCCAGACGCAGCCCCCGCCTCAGGCCACCCCCGCCAAACCCCCGGCCCCGCCGCCGAAGCCGGAGCCGGTCAGGGCGAAGGAGATGGCCGCGCAGATCACCCGGAGGTTCCCCGACGTCAAGGTCGACCACATGAGGGAACGGCGGCTCAAGGTCACGACCACGCCGCCCGGAGTCAAGGACCTCGCCCTCTTCGTCAGAGACGAGCTCGGCTTCGACCACATCAGCGCGGTCAGCGGGGTCGACTGGATCGCCGTCAACCAGCTCGAGATCGTCTACTTCGTCGGCTCCGTCTCCAAGCCCGGCTACGAGGACTTCGTCGTCGCCATCGCGGAACGGGTGGCCCGGGACGACCCGGTCGTCCCCACCCTGATCGGGGTCTGGCCGGGGGCGGAGTACCACGAGAGGGAGACACACGAGATGTTCGGCATCAACTTCAAGGGGCACCCGAGCAACGCCCACCTGATTCTCCCAGAGGACTGGAACGATATGCCGCCGCTCCGCAAGGACTATGTGTCTCCGGGGCGATGACATGACGGCGACCGAGGCCGAGTTCACCCCCGACAGCGAGAGGATCATGGCTGTCTCCCTGGGCCCCCAGCACCCCGGCGCCGGCCACTTCCGCATCCGGCTCTGGCTCGACGGGGACTACCTCGTCCGCTCGGAGCCCGACCCTGGCTACGTCCACCGGGGGGAGGAGAAGATGGGGGAGTACCGGAACTACATCCAGAACGTCCCGCACCTGGAGCGCCCCGTCATCCTCGACAGCTCCAACATCCTCCTGCCCTACGCCCTCGCAGTCGACGAGCTGATGGGGAACGTCGTGCCGCCGAGGGCACAGTACCTCAGGGTCATCATGTCGGAAATCAACCGCATCATCTCCCACATGTACTTCCTTGCGATCTTCGGCTACTTCGCGGGCCACACCACGATGATCACCTGGGGGATGGGGGACAGGGACTTCTGGATCGACCTCGCCGAGAGGATCGGGGGCGCCAGGGTCACCTTCGCCTACACGATCCCTGGAGGGGTGAGGAACGACATGCCCGCCGGCCTCGTCGAGAAGGGGCTGAACACCTGCGACTGGTTCGACAAGCGCATGGACGAGTACGAGAAGATCTTCTACAGGAACCCGCTCGTCCAGCAGAGGACCAAGGGGGTCGGGGTCCTCGCGAAGGAGGACGCCATAAGGCTCGGCGCCACCGGGACCGTCCTGAGGGCCTCGGGGGTCAAGCACGACCTGAGGAGGGACGAGCCCTACTGCTGCTACGACGACCTAGACTTCGACGTCTCTTCCCTCGGCTCCGGGGACTGCTGGGACAGGGCCTTCGTCGCCCACCTCGAGATGCGAGAGTCGGTGAAGATTATCCGCCAGGCGCTAAAGCAGATCCCCCCCGGCCCGGTCAGGCTCAAGCTCGGCCCCCAGCCACGCGTCCCGCCTGGCGAAGTGTATGCCCGCACGGAGGCCGCGAGGGGCGAGATGAGCTACCACATCGTGAGCGACGGCTCCCCCCGCCCCTACAGGCTCAAGATAGGGACCCCGAGCTTCAAGAACCTAGCCGTCCTCCCGCACCTCCTGCGCAACGTCCACGTGGCCGACATCCCCCTCATCTATTGGGGATTGAATTATTGGCCAGTAGAGAGCGATAGATGAGCAAGTTTCTGGTCAATAATCAACAAATATTCTATGAAGCTGCCACAAACTGCTCATCTTTCTTACCTGTCTCCCTGCCCGGTCTCTGCGCAAGCATTTCTCTCGCACGCCCGACGAACTCCGAGCGGCCCTCCTTGATTGAGTCTGTCAATTCACGCCACTGGAGCTGGAATTCGTCCGCCTGGGTCACGTTAGACAGGAGGGAGAGAATGAGTTTCGATTTTCTCACTTTCTCTTCATGCCGCAAAGCGAGACTCTCCAGAGCGCTCCTAACGTCAACTAGTCTCCAGATGGCAAGCTTTCGGATTTCGCTCGCATTTGTATGAGGAATCCTGTTCGCAGCCTGGAAACTGTGTTGGATTACCGAATGAATCCCCTTCGCAGAGAAGGACTCTTGCATCAACCGCAGCAAGGGGAGGTCAGTGTTGGTCACTTGAAGTTCGGGGCTATCTCGTTCGTACTTCTTGTGCACGTAGACTGTCCCTTCCGCATCGAAAAAGCCAGCAAGGAATGAGTCAAGTTGCGTCGGCGGAAGATGTCTCAAGTCCTCAACTGATGGTTTGGCCAGGAGAAACTCAAAGCTGACATCAAGGTCACACTCCAGCGTCCATTCATGTCCAGCGAGTTGATCGGTCCTTGGGTACTTCTGCACGTGTCCGTACCTAGAGAAGCTCGAGATGAACAGGTCGGCCATCGCAGGGTGCGTCGTGCTGAGCCTTACCCGGATCGCTCTGCCGTGTCTGACGACGTCTAGGTCTCCGTATCTCAGCCCCATCAGGTAGCACTTCTCGAGGTTGTCTCCGGCGAAGGGCTTCCTCTCGTACTTGGTCACCGTTTTGATCTGCGCATCGACCTTGTCTCTGAGTTGGACTCCTCGGTCCCTGAGATGGTTCCAGACGGTGACCGCGTCAATCTCTCCTGCTGCAATCTGCTTGAGGGACTCCCCACTTTCGTACCTCCTCACCCATTCATCGGCCAACTGCGGAGTGACTTTGCGGATATGTTCTGCCGTGTCGCGACGTCTGATTCCGTTTCTCTTCAAGTGATAGAGTACGGTCGACTCGGCAGTCTTCGGGCTGGCGTACTTCAAACCGTACGCCTGGGCAATCTTCATGGCCGAAAGATGCTGTTCGAGATAGAACCTCTGCAGGTCCTCCTTCCTCGGCGGCCAAGAGAGGGTTTCCGACAATCATCCTCAGAGGGGGAACGGCGATTTAACGGCCAACGCTGTTCGGCTCAGAATTATTAACGAGAGCCGCCTCTCCTCAGGGGATGGCCTCGATTCTCGGAGCGGGAATCCCCGACATCGTAGTCCTGTTCATTGCGCTCATCATCGTATGGGTCATCGCGTCGATCCCGGTCTACATCGCCGGCAAGCTGGTGACACGTGGTAGGGCTACCTTTGGCGCAGCGATGGGTGCGACTTTGGGCGGCATAATCGTCTATTTCATCGTCGCATTCGGGGTCTCGTTCTTCCTGGGCGCCCTCATCGGGCCCTCAGCTTACATCTGGGGGCTCATCCTCGGGTTCATCGCCTTCATCGCGGTCTACCGGGCGGCCTTCGACACCGGGTGGCTGGGGGCGATAGCGATAGCCATAGTGGCGGTGATAGTCGCGGTGGTGCTGAGCCTGCTCCTGGGCGCCCTCTTCGGGATTAGCCTCCCTCCGACGCTTTCTTCCAGCGTCAACATCTAGCAGGAAAGCAGGCCCACCCCTTAAATCACCCCTGCGGAAACTGGTGCCGTGTCCTCTAACGAGGAAATACTGGCTGAACTAAGGAAAATAAGAGAGCTCCTCACGCCGAAGCCCGCACCTCCTCCGCCGCCTCCACCCAAGGGGATTTCTCAGGAATTCTCGGACTTCTTCAAGCAGTACAAGGTCCTTGGCCTAGCAGTTGCCTTCATCTTAGGTCTCTACTTGGGTAACCTGGTCAAGGCGCTCGTGACAGACCTGATTCTGCCAATAGTGGCGCTGGCGTTGCCGCCAGGGACCAACATCAACACTATCATGGTTGGGCCCTTTGGCATCGGCGATTTCGCCAACAACGTCCTGACATTCATCATCGTCGCGTTCGTCATCTTCCTGATAGTCAAACTCGCGAAGCGCTACAAGATCGACTGACCGTGAGGAGACCCCCCATTTCTTCGACGCCTCCCGTCATCCACATTTGTTAAGCAAGTTTCACAACCACATCAAGTGTTCTTGTCAGCGTGAGTCATGTTCGGACCCGGCGTCGTATCATCAGAATATCACGATGAGCAAGTTCGAGAAGGATTGGAAGGCCCAGGAGAAGGAGAGCTTCGGGAAGAACGTACGCGAGACCGTACGCGGCCCCAAGCCGATGCGTCCTCAGATTCAGAAGGCGACCCAGCAGCTGACTGGCGAGATTAACCGTCTGGACCAGGCGATGAACCGGCTGAAGCAGCGCGAGACCTCCATCTTCAAGAAGACCGTGGCAGCCGTCCAGGCTCACGACCAGGAGTCGGGCAAGGCGTACTCCAACGAGCTCAACGAAGTCCGCAAGATGGAAAAGATAGTCACGCAGTCCAAGATCGCCCTAGAGCAGATCACGACGAGGCTGCAGACTGTCACAGACATCGGAGACTTCGCGGCTACGATCGCCCCGGCAATCGGGGTGATCAGGAACGTCCGGGCGACTCTGAGCGAAGCGATGCCTGACGCACAGGGCGCACTGGGAGAGATCGGAGCGCAGCTCACCTCGATCATGGCTGACGTCGGCCAGATAACTGGCACGTCGTTCTACCAGGCCGAGAACAGTGAGGAAGCGGACAAGATACTCGCAGAGGCGTCTGCCATAGCCGAGAAGAGGATGAGCGAATCGCTCCCCGAGGTCCCTACCTCGACCGGGCAGTCCATCTTCACAAGCGGATAGACACCAACGGGCGTTCGGCGCAAAGCCGAACGGCCCCCCTCTTTCTGTGCCGCCGATTTCTTGAATCTACTGCGTTGCTCCCCTATGCAGGTGAGGAAGTGTTCCAGAGCAGTTCCAGGAACTGCTTGAAGTGGCTGGCCACGGCCGGGCTGTCGATCCATCCGCAGGCCGAGTAATCCGGGAGCGAGATCAGGGCGGTCTTGTCATCCACCAGCAGGTCGACCGCCACAAGCGTCCCGGTCCTGATCTCCGTCCCCGGAGGAAGTATCCCGGGGGCTCCCTCGTCCCCCACGGCCCTGACCGACACTCCCTTCGCGATTGCGCCCTCCAGCGACTCCAGCAACCTTGCATCCTCAAGCCCCATCGTCGGCGCCACCAGGACGAGGCTCTCCCTCGCCCCGCCCACCAGCTCGTAGATCTTCGCCAGGACCTTCTCCCGCCCCCGGATCGTGTAGACGAGCTCTCCCTCTTCCGTCGGCTGCGGGTTGTACATGCGCTCGAGTTCGTCGAAGGCGGTTCCGATTCTTGAGGCGACCATGGTCCTCACGGAACGGGGCTTCCTGGCCCTGTAGGTCGCGGGCTTCTTGGTGACGAGTTCCGCCCAATCCTCCCGCGCAAGGGTCCTGAGCGCCCCGTAGGCGCTGGGATACGGGATTGAGGCGTCGGAAGCAACTGCGCGCGGGTTGGCAGGCCCGAGCCTCACGAGCGAAACGTAGCACTTTGCCTCGTAGCTGGTGAGCCCCAGCCTCTTCATCTGCTCGACGAGCGCGCGGACGTCCAAGCGCCATTGGCTGAGAAAGGCTCTTATATAGCATTTTAGTAGCGAACCCTACTAATGCCCACCATCGACTACGACGTCGTGATCGCAGGAGGCGGCATGTCCGGCCTGATTACTGCGGCCTCCATCGGCCACCACTCGAGGGGGAAGGCTAGGGTCCTGGTCGTCGACAGGAACGCCGAGAACGAACCCGGGCGGAAGACGCACAACGGCTGGACCTGCGGCGACGCCACGAGCAAGAGGAGCCTCGACTACCTAGCCGAGCACGTCGGGATCAGGTACGGCCCCCCAGAGCTCGAGCACCCGGTCAAGGGGGTCTACGTTTACTCTCCAGACAGGAAGACGAAGGTCCTCTTCGAGGGGGAGGGCTTCATCCTCAACAGGAAGCTGGCTCCTAGGCGGCAGGTCGAGGATGCAAGGAAGGTCGGGGTAGAGTTCATGTTCAACGCGACGGCCGAGGCTCTCCTCTCGGATGGGGGCCGCATAACGGGAGTAGCGGGGAGAAGGTCTGACCGCTCGCCCTTCAGCGTCGCCTCCAAGATGGTGATAGACGCCACCGGAGCCTCGTCGGTGCTCAGGCGGTCCCTCCCCATCCAGTCAAAGATCGAGAAGGAAATCAACCCCGACGACGTGGTAGTCACGGGGAGGTACATCCTCGAGTTCGACCCCGCCAGGGACTCGCGGGAGTACTTCGACCCGGAGTACTGCATAATCCATCTCGACCAGTTCATGGCGCCGGCGGGGTATGGCTGGGTCTTCCCGAAGGGGAAGGCCAAGACCAACATCGGGCTCGGCGTGTCGAAGTCCGGACTCGAGAGGCGGAACAGGAGGTTCAAGCTCAACGACACCCTCCAGACCCTCATCGACAAGTACGTCGCTGACAACCCGGTCATCAGCAATCCGAGGCAGCCCGAGACGGACGGCGACTCCGGGAACACGAAGGGGAACTGGCAGGTCCCGGTCAGGCGCCATAACGACTGCATGGTCGCGAACGGGTTCGCCGTCGTGGGGGACGCCGCCTGGATGCCCAGGCCCATCGACGCCGGGGGGATCAGCCCTTCGATCTACGGCGGGAGCATCCTCGGGAAGGTGGTCGCCGAGGCCATCGAAGCCGGCGACACCGGCGAAGGCTCCCTGTGGAAGTACAACCTAGAGTACATGAAGACCCACGGCTACCCGATGGCCAGCTTCGAGGTCCTCAGGCGCTATCTGCAGACGGTCACCAACGACCAGATCAACTACGGCATGAAGCACTTCCTCTCCGAAGAGGACGTGAACGCGATCACCGAGCGGAAGCACCCGTCGTTCGACAGGGCCAGGTTCATGAGCCCGGCGCTCTGGTTCCGGGTCCTGGGCCAGCTCCCTCTGGCGAGGGGGCTCAGGTATACGGTGAAGAAGAGCGCGGCCCTCGTCGACATCAACCTCGGGTACCCCGAGTCCCCGGGCGGATTCGCCGATTGGCAGAAGGGGCTTTCGAAGGAGCTCCAAGAGACCGTCGAGAAGTTCAAGCCTCTCGACGCAGTGAACTAGAAATAGCCGCTGGAGTGGCCAAACGCCATGGCCAAGGTCTCTTTGGACAACCAGATCATCGACTTCCTGAAGGAGACGAACCCCTCGGGGGCCTACCTGGTCGGGTTCAACGACTACGCGGGGAAGCTGTTCATCGCCTCCGACGAGAACATCAGGGCTGCCCTCAAGAAGGTCAGAGCGCTGAAGGCCAAGGCCCAGACGGAGCTTCACAGGAAGCTCCTGGAGTCGCTCGAGGTTGCAATAATGTTCGATGAGCCCCAGCCCGTCATGGACGACATCGTGGGGACGATCTTCGTGCACTTGGTTAAGGAGGGGGTGAACGACGCTCACATGTTGTCGCTCCTTGATTACGCCATGAAGGACGTGGATGCCTGCAAGAGGCGATACGCGAAGAAGACCATTCCAGTCGCGGTAAAGGCGCTCACTCTGTACAGGCTCGGAGGGGTCCTCGAGATTCTTGACACCGTGAAAGGAGAGACCAAGAGCCCCAAGGTGAAGGCCGCCTGTGATGCACTGAAGGCGAATGTGGCCGACTACGTCAAGCTCTTCGAGCTCGAAGGGTTCGGAAGGGGGGAATTCCCAAATGTCGAAAAGATCTTCCAAAAGCAAGGGTTCGAGCTGGGGCGGCAGAAGTTCTACCCGAAGGCGCTGAGCAAGGCGCTGGACTACAGCGAATCGCCCGCCGAGCTCGAGAAGATGGCCATCGCCTGGATCGAGGAGGAGCTTCCCAGGGCGACCAAGATCACGGAGAAGTTGGCGAAGCAGTTGGGGTGCAAACCCACCTCCGAAGAGGTCGAGGCGAAGATCAACGCTAGGACCAGTTTGGACCCAAAGCAGCTCGTGAAGATAGCGCAGGAGATCCGGAAGGTGGTCCAGGCGTTTGTGAACGAGGACGTGTGCAACATCAACCCGAAGTACAACACGAAGCTTATCGAAACCCCGCCCTACCTGACCGGGACGATCCCGTCGGGGGCGGCCCAGTTCTTCGACACCTTCACGAACAAGCCGTTCCAGTACTTCTTCCAGACGACCGACCCCAAGCGCGACCCTGACAAGTCGGTGGCCGCGATGATTAACCTCCTCGTCCACGAGGAGTACGGGCACTGCGTCCACCACTCGAACAGCGCCGTGGGCTTCGTCGGGAAACTCCCGATGCTCCAGATGGTCCCCCTGGGCGCGCTCGGGGGGCCCATAACAGAGGGGCTCTCCTTCAACAGAGAGCTGGAGTTCTTCGAAGCCTCCAAGGCCCTTGAGACCAAGAGGAACCTAACGAAGGCGGAGAAGGATTACATCCGTGTCCTCGACAAGTACGGCGGACTCAAGCAGATCAACCTCGAGATAGAGTTCATGACCAGGCGCTGGAGGCTCATCAGGTTCCTCAGGGTTCTGGGAGACGTATGGGTGAACACTGGCAAGAAGGACCTCCTGCAGTTCCTCGATTGGGCCCACGAGCATACGGGCGTACCAAGGATCAGCATGTACTTCCAACTCTTCCCCGCCCACGAGGGGTCGTTCCCCGGATACGCGACCTCCTACGCGGTGGAGGGCCAGGAAATCCGGAGCATGGAGCGGAAGATAAAGGACCCCAAGAAGAGAATCAAGTTCTCGACATACCTTACCAGCATCGGCTTCCCGCCGAGAAGCATGTACAACAGGATGCTCAGAGAATACGCAGCCAAGCTGAAGTAGGCTTCAGGCCCTGAGCTAGGGTTTGGGCTCCATCGCCCTGAAGAAGAAGTCCGTCACGAAGTGGCTGTAGGAGTCCTTGTCCGACGTCTTGGAGAAGTGTATGTGCTGGAAGATCACCCTGTTCAGCATCCCGAGCAGGCAGTCTGCCGCCGCCGCGGGGTCTGCTCTCCTGAACTCTCCCGTCCTGATGCCCCTCTCTATGATTCCCGCGGCCATCTCGCGTATCCTTTCCAGGTCCCTGCTCGCCATCTCTGCGCTCAGCCTGTCAAGGCTCGCCGAGTCGCGCAGGTACAGCCCCGGGTAGAACGAGTGCTCTGGGAACGATGAAAGGTACTTTGCCACGAAGGAGCCTATCGCTTTCCTCGGGTTCTTGGTCTCAGATGTGCGCAACAGTTCCTCTATGAAATCCCCCATCGAGATTCCCTTCTTCGCGACTGCGTCAAACAGCCCCTTCTTGCTCCCGAAGTAGTAGTAGATCACAGGCGCGGTGGTCCCGGTCGCACGGCAAATATCGCGAATCGAGACGTTGGCGTATCCCTTCTCAGAGAAGAGGTCGGAAGCTGCTTTCAGAATCTTCGCTGAGGTGACCTTCTGCCGCCCGTCCCGCAATCTCGGCCCGCGAGGGCGTCAGCGGTATTAAGGGTTGGGAAAATCGTTGGAAGCCGACTCGCGCGGAATTGGCGAGCCTGCTTAGTCGAATTCTCCGCCGCCTTCGCCGCCCATTCCGCCCCCTCCTGGAGGCGAGGGCGGTGCCCTCGACTTCCCCGCGGCGATGACGTCGTCGATGCGGAGTATCATCGAGGCTGCTTCGGTGGCCGACCTGATGATCTGCAGCTTCACTGCGAGCGGTTCGAGGACCTGCCTCTGGTACATGTCCTTCACCTTCCCGTCCGCCGCCTCGATGCCGAACCACTTGCCGTTCTCGGCGTGCTTCGCCCTGAACTCCACCTGTGCGTCGATGGGGTCGAGGCCCGCGTTCTCGGCGAGGGCTATGGGTATGGACTCGAGGGCCTCCGCGAACTTCTGCGCGGCCAGCTGCTCTCTTCCCGAGAGCTTCTCGGCCCACTTCAGCACCTGGTAGGCGGCCTCGGCCTCAGCCGCGCCACCTCCGGCTACTATGGCCGGCCTCTCGATCACATCCTTCGTCACCATCAGCGCGTCGTGGAGAGAGCGCTCCCCTTCGTCGACTATCCTCTGGGTGCCGCCCCTGATCAGGACGGTGACAGCCTTCGGGTTCTTGCACCCTTCCACGAAGACCCACCTGTCCTCCTCGATCTTCCGCTCCTCGACCAGGGCTGCGTAGCCTAGGTCGTCGGCGGAAAGGTCTTCGAAGTTGTTGACGACCCTGGCGCCCGTTGCCCTTGCTAGCTTCGTCATGTCGCTTTCCTTGGCCCTCCTGACTGCGAGGATCCCGGCCTTCGCCAGGTAGTGCTGAGAAATGTCGTCCATCCCCTTCTGGCAGATGACGACTGTCGCCCCGACCTCTGATATCTTGTCGACCATCCCCTTGAGGATCTTGGTCTCCTCGTCGAGGAACTTCTTCATCATCGATGGGTCGTTTATGTTGAGCTTCGCGTCGAACTCAGTCTTCTCTATCTCGAACGGGGCGCTGATCAGAGCTATCTTCGCCTTCTCGATGCGCTTTGGCATCCCCGAGTGCACGACTTCCTTGTCCAGGACGATTCCCTGGATGAGCTTCGTGTCCTTCAGGGAGCCTCCGGGCTTCTTCTCGACCTTGACGTTGTCGATGTCCACTCTGTAGCCCTTCTCCCCCTTCTCGGCCACGGCGAGGGTTGCGTCGACCACGAGTTCGGCCAGCTCTGCCGCCTCCCTGGAAACCAGCTTCGTCTGCATGCTGGTCTTGGCGACCTTCACGAGCCACTCCCTGTCATCTGGAGAGACCTTCTCCGCCGCGGCCTCCAGCGCTTCGGCCGCCCTGCGGGCCGCCTTCGAGTAGCCGTCCACTATCACGGTCGGGTGCACGTTCTTGTCGAGAAGCTCCTCAGCCTTCTCCAGCAGCGCGCCTGCCAGCACGACCGCGGAGGTGGTCCCGTCCCCGACCTCGTTGTCGGTCGTCTTGGAGACTTCGACCAGCATCTTCGCCGCCGGGTGCTGGACGTCGATCTCCTTCAGCATGGTCGCGCCGTCGTTGGTAATCGTCACGTCTCCCAGTGAGTCGACGAGCATCTTGTCCATGCCCCTCGGGCCCAGCGATGATCTCACGATTTCAGCGATGAGCTTCGCCGCGGCGATGTTGTTCCTCTGGGCTTCCTTGCCCCTGTTCTGACTTGACCCTTCCCTCAGAATCAAGACGGGCTGCCCTGATGACGTCATAGCCGGAATAGCCTGTGCGGACATGAGTTGTCGCTGCCGGGTTGTATACCGATGGGCTATAAGTCTTCCACCGTCACGGTGAAAGCGACCGAGCTACTGGACGATCCCGTCGATTCCTTTGGCCAGTTCGAAGTCCCGGGCCGTCAGGCCCCCCTCCGAGTGGGTCTGAATCGAAAACCTGACCTGGGTGTATCTTACTTGGATGTCCGGATGGTGATCCAGCTCCTCGGCGACCCTAGCGACCCGGTTCAGGAACCTGATGCCGTCCATGAAGGTCTCGAACTCGAAGGACTTCGCGATGAACTTGCCTTCTCTCTTCCACCCTCTAAGCGCAGCGAGTCGCTTGACGACTTCTGCGTCGTTCAGGAGCTTGGGCACCATCGAAGATGAGCCTCGCTTGCTAATTAGTTTAGCTAAGCGGCAACCGCTCTTGACAACGGGCGTTAACCCGCCCTCCGGCCCCACGCGGCAGGAGTGCAGCCCAAGCGCGGGGAGAGGTTGGTTTCCTCTGCAACAAACTCGGCATCGAGGATCGCCCTCGACAGGGCAGGGGCTGCGGTATCGCTCGAGACGAGGGACGTGTCCCGAAGCGTCTACCGGGCAGCGAAACCAAGGTCCGCGATCGGGGGCATCAGGAAGCTCGGCGTCGCCCTCATTGCGATGCCCGACCCTGTCACAGGCGTTCCCGGCGTAGCCCTTCTCGCTTCGTCCATTGTGATGAAGAGGAGGGAGCCGGCCGGCCTATCTGAACTGGCGAAGGAAGCGAGGATGATTCGGCGGGAATTAGAATCTCTTAGAATTTAAGTAACCCGAGGGGCGCCGAGGCACCGCTTGGACGTCAAGCCGTCGAAGGGGCTCAAGGTCAGGGTCAACGCCCATAGAGAAGCTGTCTTCGGGGAGGAATCGGTCGCGGTGAGCAAGGTCTCAATGCCCGACGACGGCAGCAGGATGGGCGTCCTGACGGGGACGACGCTGGCCGGCTTCTGCGAAGTCCAGATGCCTGCGCTCGACGGGAATAAGCATTGGTATCCGTTGGAGGAGCTGACGGGGGAGCACGGGGAGGCAATCGTGGAGGACGAGGTCCCGATTGAAGAAGAGGCAGACGGCGAAGAAGACGGCTCGGAAGAATAGGCTGACCCTTCATGACGGGGACCGAAGGTGGCGAGATTGCTTTCGTGGTAGACGTGACCTCGTTCACCAAGACCGGGTTCGTGGGCACCACAAGCTTTGTGGGGGAGCAGGTTGGGATTGACTTCGACGACAAGGGCACGGGGGTGTTCCTGAGCGCAGAGATGGCCCGGAAGGTCGGAGTCAGGAAGGGCGACCCCCTGTTCGTCATCGTGGAGGACAAGGTCCACACCTTGGCTCGGACCAAGGTCGCAGCGGTGGGCAAGAAGGTCCGCATCTCGGACGAGAAGGCGTACTACGCAGTGGGCAGGGAAGGAGGAGCGGTCGTAAGAATCAGGAGACCCTAGCCGAATACTGAGTCGCCGTCCGACTCAGGCAGCTCGTACCAGCGGGCCTTCTCCCCAATCCTCGCCCTCATCTTCCACGAGAAACTCTTGGGGCGCGACTCCATCATCTCCAGCAGCCTGCCGATTCTGGGGACTATCCGCTCCCGTTCCTTGCTTTCGAGGAGCTTGGCCCTCGCCGACGTCGCCTCCATACTCTTCCTGAAGGTCGTGTACATCCCCCAGTCCTTGGAGCAGAGTTCTGCAATCTCATCCCCCCTGATCCCCCCTGGCCCGTCCGTGACTGGGAAGTCCCTGAAGACGGCAAGGATGTCGAGGTACTCCTTGTCAGTCTTCTCGACTACCTGGAGTTTGGTCATGACCAGCTGGGTCACAGGGAGGGTGTAGGTCCCCGCGAGGATGCTTTCCTTGAAGTTGAACTTGTGGCACATGACGAACTCATCGAGGAAAATGTCGACCCTTCGTCTGTTGCCGAGGTCGTAGTAGATCAGGCGCTGCCCCATGTTGAGCTTGTTGAACACGTCGCGGGGCTTGTAACCAAGCGTTTCCAGAGTTTTCATTATCTCCTTGGTGTCCTCGCGTCTGCCCATCAGGTCGATGTCCTTGTTCTCTCTGAAGTACCGCGGGTCATTTGCGCTGGGGCAAAGGCTCTTGAACGCGAGACCGCCGAGCAGCCTGAGCCGCACCCCCCTGGATTCCGCCATGTCGATGATCTGCACAGCGGCCTCCAGCCCGTTAGCCGGAAGCACCACTACGCTCTCCATCCGACCGTCAAGGTCTCACGTTCAAATTTAAACTGTGTTGGCGTATTGCCGATATTTGACAGGTTCGTGGTAAGGAACCCGGTGCCTACTTGTCGGGATGCTCGCCCGGGCGCTCCGGTCCTGAGGCCCTCAGGAGCGTCCATCGGGGCCTGAGCCACGTCTCTTCGCGGCCTGAGGCACTCCGCACGACGAACATCCTCCCGTCGTCGCCGAGAGCTTCCGTCGCGGGAGCCGATGCCCGCAGCCTCGAATACTCGCGGTCGGACAGCAGGGAGCTCTTGGGCTTCCGGCCGATTATCGCGTGCCAATCGGCGTTCGCCCCGTCCAGAGAGAAGGAGATCGAGGCAGTGCCCGCCTCGAGGTAGACCTTGGCGTACCTGAGCCTCCTAGGCAGCGCGTGCTCAAGCCTGAACCTCACGAAACGGTCCGGTGGGGCCCCAACTATTAACACGTTCTGGCTTTCGGTGTCCCATCGTATGACTGGGGCTATTAACTGGCAGCGCCTAACAGCGCGGGGCAGATGTCGGCCAGGATAGCCGAGGAACTCTCCAAACAGACTCGCGAACTTGTCTCCCGGTTCGAACAGCGGGCTAACGGCTTCAGGGGGAGGGATGACCTGTCGCGGCTGATTGTCCCCGTCGACGTGGCGCGGGCGGAAGAGTCGGCGAAGGACATCTTCGGCGAAGGGGAGCACACGGCCACCGGCATTGACGGCTCGATGGACTTTGACGAGCGGCTTCAGATGATGCTATTCTACTCCAACGCCACCGCCTACAGCTGCCCGTTCACCGTGGGCAGGCACCTTCGGTTCGACCTTGCGGCGGCGCACCGGGAAGAAAAGCTCGCCGCGTCCGCGGCGGTCCCCCTCTGGGCTGAGGACGTGGCGACAGTCTTCAGTCGAGAGCCGGAGCTGGACATAGAGCTCGAACATTCCATGGACCGGATACCGAACTCCTTCATGACTCTGGGCGAGCTCTACTTGGCGCTCAAGGCGGTGGAGAAGTCGGAGGTAGTCTTCCTCGACCGGCCGCTTTCAGGCACCTTCTCGACTCTCTCGAGGGACGCGAGGAACCTGCTGAAGCGGGGTGAAAGCAGGTTGGCGGACTGGAACGGGGGCCGCCGCGTCTCCATGCTCGACCTCGAGTTGGCCGTGAGCATAGGGTCCCCCGCGACGGCGGTGCCGACAAGGCGGCGCTTCCTTCCCCTGGCAATGATCAAGCTCCTGACGCATGGACCCATGGGCCCAGGGGAGCTCGCGAGGTCCCTGGGCGTTGGGGAGGCTGACGTCAGGAGGTCAGCCAAGGCCATCGGCAGACTCGACTCAAGGTATGGGAACGCCCTACTCGCCGACTCATCTGACTCCAGGCTCAAGCTGAACGAGGGTGTGGCGGGCTACTGGGAGCGCGTTTCCGCGTTGTCGCTTGACTATTCGAAAGAGGTCTTCGAAGGGGAGAAGCACCCGCTCGCCGTCGGAGGGGACCAGTACCTCACAATCCTCGACGTCAACACGGTGGCGCTCTTCCTGCTCTGGGTGCTCTGCGAGAAGGCGCAGAAGGCAGGGAGCCTGCTCATCGGGATCGCCAAGGACACCACAGCGACGGACATCACCAGGGCCGTCCTCCCATTCGCCTCCTCGGCCGGCTTCGTTAAGCTGGCTTCGCCTCCCCCTAGGCTCAAGAACGACAAGGCCTTCCTGGCCATTCTCAGCTCGGAGAACCCTTCGATAAGGACGCCCTGGCGGACCGTGGGCTACGATTCATCCTACTCTACCATGGTGGAGATAGACGGGAAGCTCGTCGGGGCCCGCAAGGTCGTCTCGCGGGAGAGGCTCTTCGCGCGCTCCTTTTTCCAGCTCAGGACACTGAAGAGCGACCCCGCAGTCCGTTCTCAGGTCTTCCTCTTCGACCGGATGTACGACGAAGCGCACGACTCCAAGGACGTGCGCAGGTTCGAGGTATTGGAGCGCGTCGGAGAGACCACCATCGACGCCTACTTCGAAGGCGACGGCGGGAGCGACCTTTCAAACCTGGTTCTGCACATCCTCTCTTTGAACGACAACCCTGAAGTCTTCGAAGCCTACGGCCACAACCAACTCCTCTACCTGGCGGACAAGGCGGTCAAGGCCGACGTGAGGATGCTGCGGAGCTCCCTTCGGGGGGTCGCAGACCTGAGAGTCGGCGGGGTCTCGCGGCGTCGGAAGATCTTCGGCCTCATCACTACTTATAGGCAGCAGAGGGCCGAGGCAGAGCACGCGAGGATGGGGCGCTAGGTCAGACTCATGAGTTCATCGCATTGGGCGTTCGACACGATGGGAGGCGAGTTCGATGCCCGCCTGAAGAGGAACACGATAACCTCCCGCACTTCAAAGAGCGACGGAAGGGAGTTGACCGTATCCAATCCTCTTGCGATCGTCGAGGCGAGGTTCAGCTACAAGGTTCTCGACAGGCTGTACTTCCCGAGCTTCATCGCCATAGAAAGGAGCGTCGACGGGTCCCCAGTGTACGTGGTCTACGAGGTCGTCGGGGTGAGCCCGACCCACTACCAGCTCTCTGGTCTGGATTCGTCGATGCCCACCCTCCTTAGGAAGGAGTACCTTGACACCATCAAGGAGAGCTGGGGCAAGTCGCAGGAGACCTGGATCGACCTGATGGCGATTCCGACATCCTACGTCGCAAAAATTGAGGGCCAGAGCCTCGAGTTCTCCAGGGCCCCCCACGCCCCCCTGCCTGGGGCACAGGCCTTCCTCCTGTCGAGGGACGCCGTCGAGCGCCTGGTGTGCGTGACGGGAGGAGAGCGGATAGGCACGATGGCCGGGTTCAACCTGCCATTCACGGTAAACATGGACAACCTCATTCGGTATCACTGCGGGTTCTTCGCGTTCACGGGCTCGGGAAAGTCCAACCTCACGAGCGCTCTCGTCAGGCTGGCCCTAGCGCGCGACCCGTCCCTGACCCTAGTTGTCTTCGACATCGCCGGGGAGTACGCGGTGAACCTCCTTGACAGGCTGGGGGAGAACGCCAAGGTCATGTCCACCGAGTCCTTCGACAGCGAAGACGAGTTCGTCAATTCCCAGGCGATCCCTGAAAGCCTGGAGGAGTCGGTGGGGAGAGAAGCTATCGAGGCGGCGCTCAGGAAGGTCTACTCGCGGGGGGTCGAGAGGGTCTCCCTGCAGGAGGCCGGCGGACTCGACCTCAATTGGATACAGCAGCTCCTGCAATCGACCGTCGACAATGCCCGGGCCGGGGCCACTCCTGCCAAGCTGGGTCTTACGAAACTATCGGCCGAGTTCTACGAGAAACGGGGGCTACGGCAGAGCACCAGGCTCACGGAGCTCGACGAAGACGCGAGGAAGGAGCTCGCGCTCCTGCTCAAGGACATCAACGCGAAGGTGAACGAGAGGTCGGGGCTCAGGTCCGACCTGGACCTGATCATCGAGATGCTCGAGTCGGGAGACTTCGGCTCCTCGGTTTCGCCTCAGCTGACCCCGGAAAAGCTCGCCGAGCACCTCGCGAAGGGGACCGCCGCGAGGCTGAACGTCATATACATGCCCGACCCACTCCATGCCAGGGCCACGGCAGAGCGGTTGATCAAGAGGCTCCTCTTCCTGAAGAAGAAGCTGGGGAACAGGCAGAGGGTCCTGGTCGTCTTGGACGAGGCCCAGGAGTACATCCCCGACGAGCACACCGACAAGGAGTACACTACCCAGTCCAACCGCGCCGTCGAGCAGCTGCTGAGGCAGGGGAGGAAATACAGGCTGCACTGCTGGATGGCGACCCAGCGGGTCGCCCGGCTCAACGTGAACGCCCTTCAGCAGCTGCACAGCTACTTCGTGAGCACCCTCCCCAGGATGTACGACAGGATGGTGATCGCCGACGCCTTCGCCCTCCCCTACGAGGTCCTTGAGCGCTCGGCTGACCTCGGCACCGGTGAGTGGCTCTTCGTGTCGTTCAAGGCGACGAAGCAGAGGAACGTCCCGGTCTTCCTGAAGACGGAGAACAACGAGGGATTCGTCGCGGCCTCTCTGAAGAGAGGCTAGGCCCAAAGGCGACGCTGCCCGGTCAGAGTATCACCGCAAGTGTCACGGCCGCTACGATCAACGCCCCCCCGGCGAAGTCCCGCATTGATGGTGACTCCTTGCCGAGCGCCTTGGAGAGGATCTGGGTGAGGAGCGGGGACAGGCTCGTGAGTATCACCGTCACTGCGACCCCGATTACGGAGATCGAGTAGACGTACAGGAGGGAGCCGAGGGCGAGGTCGCTGACCGCGATAAGGGCCAGGAATCCGTACTCTCTCTTCGTGAAGCCCTTGGGCCAGGCCCTCATCCTGCCAGTCGCGATGACAGCCGCAGCCAGAGCGAGCGCCGCCGCAAAATCCCGGCCGAAGGCTACAACTACGACGTTCCCTCCGGCATTGGTTGCGACGCGGATCAGGTCCTGGCCGGCAGTCCAGACCAGCCCCGCAGAAATCCCGAGCGCTATCCCCTTCGCCCTGGGCTTGGACCCTCCCCCCCGGGAAATGAGGAAGACCCCCGCGACCACCATCAAAGCGGCAAGCACGTTGGCGGCGGGGACCGTCTCCCCGACGGTGGTCGCCGTAAGCTGAACGAACAGCACGTAGGTGTAGACCACGGGGGTGGCGATCGACGCGCCCATCTCCCCGATCGACAGCAGGAAGAGGCTGTCCCCCACGGCCAGGGTGATCAGCCCGCTCAGCAGGGCGTAGCCGGTTCCGGTCCCGAACCCCAGGAGGAGGGCAGGAACGGCGAGGGCGGCGGCCCCGAGCGACGTCCTCATGAGATTGAGCTGAAGAAAGTCGAACTTCCTCATGAACGCCCTGTAGTAGATCGGGCTGAAGGCCCAGATGAGCGAAGCCACCAGTGCGTATGCAGGGTTGGGCAACCGCTAGGAGTTCGGCTCCCTTCCGCTAGTCGGCGCGACGCCCCTTGCCAGTGGGCGAGGACGAAGAGACCTCAGCACGCAGCCCGTCCGGCACAGGCCTGCAGCCGCAGTTCTCTTCGTGCCCCCGATGCCATTCGACGCGTTGCTGCCTGGTCGGGTTCTCCGGCATGGGATGGGCCCTGTGCCACGTGTTGTTCGTCTCGAGCTCTCCTCCAACTACGCGGAGTCCCCCAGCATCTGGTGCTGGGTCCTCATGCAGGCGCTCATTACGAAGTCGACACCGTTCGTGGCGAGAATCCTCTTTGCCTCATCGTTCTCGAGGCCGAGCTGCGACCAGAAGACGAAGGGTCTCCCAGTCTCTTTCTTCATCTGTGCAACCTGGGCCGCTACGCTCGGCAGCTCCTCGGACGGCCTGAACACCTCAACGACGTCGACAGTCTTGGCAAGGCCGCTCGGAACGTCGGCTAGGCTCGGGTACGCCTTCTCTCCGTGGATGACGTCGGTTGTGGGGTTCACTGGGATTATCACGTAACCATGCTCCTTCAGGTAAAGCGGGACCGTGAACGCATCCTTGCCGGGGGTCTTCGAAGCGCCCACAACCGCGACCACCTTGTACTTGCGCATTACGTCGGCGGGCCGAACGGTCCACTTGGGCATGCGCTCTGACGTCCCCTCGGCGTTAATATGATTTGCCCGGCGACCCTCTCGTTTGACTCAGGCCGCGTCTGGGCAGCAACGTTTCTATAAACCCCCGCGGGCCGGGGGTGGAAAGTCGTCTTGACTGTGCAGGCGCAGAGTGTGTTCAGCAACGTTTCTCCGGGGACCGCCGACGTGCTCTCGTACCTGATGCTGGCGGTCGTAGCCGTCTTCCTGCTTTCGGGGCCCGCCATCTACTACATCTTCAGCAGGAAGGGCAAGAAGGCGAAGCCGGTCGAGCCCGCCGTTCATTCGTAGGCCGCCTCAGCATCGCCCACCCCTGAAGTCTCGGTGATGAATCCGACCGCGGATTTCCCGCCTCGACATGCGGCCGTCCTGTTCTATGGATGAGAACAAACGCCTTAATCCATCGAGAACGTGCCCCTTCATGACGTGGCCGAGGCCAAGGAAAGGGACAGGGTCGACTACGAGCTCAGGGGCAAGACGCTCCAGGTCTACATGTACCTCCTCAGGCACGGGAAGGCGGTGGGCGTACGGGAGATTCAGAAGGAATTGGGGTTTTCCAGCCCCAGCGTAGCATTTCATCACCTTGACAAGCTGATCAACCTGAGAATCATCGAGAGGGACGAATACGAGCGCTACGTCCTCGTGAAGAAGGTGGACACGGGAATCCTCCATTCATTCGTGAACGTGGCGGGCCTGACCCTCCCGCGGCTGGGGTTCTACGCTGCCTTCTTCAGCACGATTGCCGTGGCCTACCTCATCACAAACAGAGGCCTGTTGGACCTCTACGCGCTGATCGGAACCCTGGGAGGCACCTGCGTCTTCTGGTATGAAGCATGGCGGGTATGGAGGAGGAAGCCGTTCTGATGGCTAGAACTATCTACGGGCTGATTCCCATGGGATGGACATGCGAGCGCGGTTCGGGTTAGGACTGGGCGCCGGGGTGTTGCTGGGGCTCCTGATCGTCGGCTCCACGTCTTTCTACCCCACGGGCCAGACTGCCCAGCAGTACTCCCAGATGGCCCCGTATGAACTCGCCGTCAGGGCTTCCAGCACGCTCCCATCGGTCTCCTCGGCCTCGACCGCTACGACTATCGCCGCCGGCGCCGCCGCGCCCCCCAGGGCCATCGCCAACGTAAGCGTGGCGGGTGTAACGAGCCCCCAGGGAACGTTCGACACCCTCGCCGGATCGGCCGCTTACGGCAACGGCTCACAGGAACACGCGGTTCTGGCCTCCCAGGTCGGCAGCATGGCGAGACAGCCGCTGGTCATTTCCCTCGCCGCCTTTCTGCCGGTCGTGGCCGCGGTTCTCTTCGGCGTCGTGCTCTACCGCGTGTCAAAGACGCGTCAGGACGAGGCCCCTCCAGCCCCGTAGGGCTCCCTTCTGAAAGGAACTTCCGGACCATCCTGCGAGTGAACATCTCCAGCCTCAGGTTCAGCGCCCGCCTCGGGTTGACCCATTCGTAGCTCTGAATCTCCACGCCGTCAACCGTTGGCCGGTCGCTCCTCGCCCTGCAGACGAAGTCGAAGAAGATGAAGTGCCTGGGTCGAAAGAAGTCCTTGCTGAAGATTGCCTGCTGCACCATCAGGAGCCTTAGGTCTTCGATTCCAAGCCCCACCTCCTCCCGGATCTCTCTCTTGAGAGCTGCCTCCAGAGTCTCTCCAACCTCCACGTGGCCCCCGGCCACTGTGAACCTGTCTCCCCACTTGGGGGATTTTACGAGGAGCATCTCCCCTCGGTCGTTGAGTATGAGGGCGCCCACGGTTGGCTCTGGGTATCGCTGTTTGTAGGTCGGAACCAAGGGGTTTCACCTCTGTTGAATGGCATAGAAGAGGGTTCGTTTGGCAGGTCGGATCAGGGATCCGGGAAGTGCGGCGAACTGCTGCGGCCGGGTCCGGGCGACTTCACTTGGAGACGAGGAACTCTCTGCTGTTGGGCTCCTTCCCTGCCCAGCGCTGCGCCCACTTGGCCAGGTCGCCGAGTATGGCGTAGACCTCGTGCCCCTTGACGGTCAGGGAGTACTCGATTCTGGGATGCACGTCAGCGTACACCTTCCTCTGTATGACCCCGACCTTCTCGAGTTGGGTCAGCCTTTCTGCCAGTGACGTGGCGCTTATCCCGTTGATTCGCCTCTTCAGCTCGTTGAACCGGGCGGGCTCCTTCAGCCCCAGGGCATGAATCGTGGGAAGAGTCCAGGTCCTAGTGATCTCGTTCCAGGCCGCATGCACCACGGCGCAGGAATTGATGGTCCGCTGGTCAAGCTGGACTGACTTGCTCATGCTATTGTTACCTGATTGGTAGCAGTTTACTACCACATTAATAAAGATGACTGACTAGCCGCTCTGCATGAATTCGGCAGTGAAGGACGAGCCATTTGACGGGAGGCTCGCAACATTCTCCGACGAGGAGGCTGAATATCTCGCTGAGAACGTCCTGGGGAGGTTGGCCACGGTCTCACAGGGAGGGCAACCGCACGTGGTCCCCGTCGCTTTCAGGTTCGACGGGACCGAAATATCCTTCGGAGGCTGGAACCTGCGGAGGTCACTCAAGTTCAGGAACCTCGCCGCCAACAGCAAGGTAGCGTTCGTGGTGGACGATGTCGTTTCGACGCGCCCTTGGAAGGTAAGGGGGGTGGAGGTCAGAGGGGTGGCTCGCCCCTTTGAGGTCCAGGGCGGCGCCCCGATGGTCAGAATTCGGCCGGAGGTCGTCAGGAGCTGGGGCCTGGAGGAGTGAGAGATATGGCGCTATCAGGGTTCGAGAACTACGTCACCCAGGCGGTCGAAAAGGTCAGCGAGAGCCTCGTGAGCGTCAGCAGCATGCGCCTTGAGCGCCGGTTCTTCGGGATTGTGCCTCTCGAAGGCCAGGGCTCGGGGGTAATCATCGACTCGAAGGGCCTGATCTTGACGAACAACCATGTCATCGACGGCGCGACCCGGGTGCAGGTCAGCCTCAAGGACGGAAGGACCTTCGTTGGGGAGGTCGCCGGGTCAGACGAGGCGACCGACATAGCGGTGATTAGGGTTGACGCAAACAATCTGCCCGCAGCAGAGCTCGGGGATTCGGAGGCGCTCAAGGTCGGCCAGTTCGTACTGGCAGTCGGGAACGCCCTCGGGCTTCCCGGCGGTCCGACGGTCTCCTTGGGAGTGCTCAGCGCCATGGGGAGGCCGCTCCCGGGGGCTGACCTCATCTTCGAGGGTCTCCTGCAAACGGACGCGGCGGTGAACCCAGGCAACAGCGGAGGGCCTCTGGCGGATCTCCAGGGGAAGGTCGTAGGCATCAACACAGCGATGATCCCGTACGCCCAGGGGGTCGGCTTCGCCATTCCCATCAACACCGTCAAGCGGATTACGAACGAGATCATGGAGAAGGGCCGAGTGGCGAGGCACTGGATAGGCGTCTCAGGGATGGACCTGACGCCTCCGCTGGCAAGGAGGTACGGATTGCGGGCGGAGTCTGGTTTCCTGGTCGCCGAGGTGGTCCCGGACAGCCCGGCCGATGCTGCGGGCATGCGGGCGGGAGACGTGGTCGTGAGGGCCGGGGGGCGCGAAGTTCAGCATACGAAGGACCTGCTCCTCGCCCTTTCTCAGGTCCAGTCGAGGGGATCCATGCCCTTGGACGTCAACAGGATGGGCTCCGTGGCCACGGTTGTGGTGAGCCCTGTGGAGGCCCCACTGGCGCCCCGCTTCAGAGACAGATGACCTAGGGGCACCTCCAAAGAGAGCCCTGCCGCGCCCAGCTAGGACCCAGGCAGGGGGTCAACCTCCGACTCCCCCTGCCCTGGCGGCGGGAACCCGAGGCCTGCGTCGATCCGACACGTATTAAGCCGACCTCAGGTGGAACGGAAGTCGCGGCCCTTGTTCACCATCGGCGAATGCGGCCTGATGCTGGAGCCCCAGCTTGGGATGAGCATGGGGCAGCTCCTTGCGACCGCAAAGCAGGCAGAGGACCTAGGCTTCGGATACCTCTTCAGGTCAGACCATCTACTCCCCACGGACAACAGGCGCGGGATTGACTCGCCCGAGTGCTGGACGAGCCTGGGCGCCGTATCCGCTTCGACCAGGCGTCTGAGGTTCGGGCCGCTAGTGACACCTGTGGGGTTCAGGAACCCCGCCCTCCTTGCCAAGATGGCCTGCACGCTCCATTCCTCCTCGGGCGGGAGGCTGCAGCTCGGGCTCGGCGCGGGATGGTACGAAGCAGAGTACTCAGCCCACGGCTACCGTTTCCCCCCCTTCGGGGTGCGCAAGGCCCAGTTCGAGGAGGCGCTCTCCGTGATCCTCCCGATGCTAAGGGAAGGGAGGGTGGACTTCGATGGCATGCACTTCTCGGCGCACACCGACTGCCTCCCCCGCCCCGCGGGCCCCGTCCACGTAATCATCGGGGCCAAGGCCAAGGGCATCGTGAGGATGGCAGCCAGGCTGGCAGACGAATGGAACACGCTCGTCACGCCTGTCGAATCGGCCTTGGAGAACGCGTCGCTGCTCGGAAGCCTCTCGGCAGGAAGGAAGGTCGGGCTTTCCGAAATGGGACCGTTCCTGGTCGGCAAGAACCAGTCGGAGCTTGACTCTCATGCGAAGCTCCAGCTCTCGAAGCTCGGCCAGACAGGGACCCCCGACGAGCTGTTCAAGCGGCTGAAGGCGAGGGGGGCCCCATGCGGCACGCCCGAAGACCTTGTCTCCGTCATCGAGAAAGAGCTCGAGGCAGGGGTTCAGAAGTTCTACTTCCAGGCCCTCGTGCCAGAGAACACAGCCATGACGGAGCTGTTGGCGGACACCCTGAAGGACAACTTCGGGTGAAGGGGCCGCCTCCATGTGCCCTCTCAATAGGAAACCTTCATAACCACTTCGCGAAAGGGAGAACGGAAAGCCGAAACAATCTATGCCGAAGTTCAAGACGACCGCCGAGGCTCTGAAGCTAGTCCATAACAGGGACCAGATCCGCAACCTGGGGATCATAGCCCATGTCGATCATGGGAAGACCACTACCTCCGACTCCCTTCTCGCGGCTTGCGGAATGCTGAGCCCTAGTGTGGCAGGCCAAGCGCTAGCCCTAGACTACATGGAGCTCGAGCAGCAACGCCAGATGACGATAAAGGCCGCAAACGTTACCCTGTACTACGAATACGAAAACAAACCGTACGTCATCAATCTCATTGATACGCCTGGGCACATCGACTTTACCGGAAAGGTAACCAGGTCACTGAGGGCCGTTGACGGCGCAATCGTCGTCGTCGATGCCGTCGAAGGCGTGATGACGCAGACCGAGACTGTGTCACACCAAGCACTGGACGAGCGCGTCCGCCCCGTCCTGTACATCAACAAGATCGACCGCCTCATCAAGGAACTCCGCTTACCTCCGGACAAGATGCAGGATTGGCTCTTCAACATAGTCAAGGACTTCAACCGCCTGATTGACACCTGGGCCGAACCCGAGTACAAGGAGAAGTGGAAGGTTTCGATTCAGAACTCCCAGGTCGCCTTCGGCTCCTCCAAGGACAAGTGGGGGTTCAACTTCGATATGCTGAAGGCCGCCGGGGTTTCCTTCAAGGACATCATCAATGCCTACAACTCCTCCACTCCTGAAGAGTTGGGCAAGAAACTTCCCCTCCACGAATCGTTGCTGAGCATGGTCGTGAAACACCACCCTCCTCCGCACGTAGCCCAGGCATATCGCATCCCCAAGATTTGGCCCGGGGACCTGAACAGCGACGTAGGCAAGGCGCTTCTCGCATGCGACGAGCACGGCCCCACCGTCATGATGGTCACGACCGTGGTCGTGGACCCGGCGGCCGGGCTGGTCGGCGTCGGCAGGCTCTTCTCGGGTAGCATCTCGAACGGCGATTCTGTTTACCTCCTCAACTCCAAGCGCGAGGGCAAGGTGCAGTCGGTCCAAATCTTCATGGGCTTCCAGAGGGAGATAGTCGACACCCTCCCCGCAGGTAACATCCCCGCCCTGCTCGGCCTGGACATCAGGTCGGGCGAGACGATATCCAACTTGAAAGGCGTAGCGCCGTTCGAATCGATCCACTACGTTAGCGAACCCGTGGTCACAGTTGCCGTGGAGGCGAAGCACCCCCGGGACCTTCCCAAGCTCGTCGAGGTGATGCGCAGGCTCAACATCGAGGACCCGAACCTCATCATCACGATCAATCAGGAGTCGGGAGAGACCCTGATGGCGGGCATGGGGGTCCTACACCTTGAGATAGCAACCACCATGATCCAGCAGGCGGGCCTCGAGATTATCACCTCGCCGCCGATAATCAACTACAGGGAGACCATCCGCCAGAGGGCGGGCCCTGTGATGGCGCGCTCGCCCAACAGGCACAACAAGATTTTCATCGAGGTGGAACCTCTGGAACCCCACGTCGTAGAGCTAGTCCGTAACGGCACCATCAGCGAGAACATCGAGAAGAAGCTGGTCGTGAAGCTCCTGCGCGACGAGGGCTGGGACCCAGACCAGGCGAGAAACTGGCAGGCCATCGACGAGAGGGGGAATATCATGACAGAGCTTACCAAGGGAGTCCAGTTCCTCCAGGAGTCAATGGATTCGATCAGGTCCGGCTTCGAAGACATAATGAAGAACGGGCCGCTCGCCTACGAGTTCACGAGAGGTGTCAAGGTCGTGCTCACGAACTACGTGCCCCACGAGGACGCCGCCCACAGGACCTACGCGCAGCTTATGCCCGCATCAAGGCGGGCCATACTCGGGGCGCTGCTTTCTGCCAGCCCGACCCTTCTGGAGCCAATACTCGGCATTGAAGTCAAGGGTCCGTCGGACCTCATCGGCGCAGTGACTGGAGTCATCAGTTCCAAGAGAGGGAAGCTCGTCAAGATAGACCAGAGGGAAGTGATGACCATAGTCGAAGGCGAGATCCCTGCCTCTGAGACCTTCGACCTGAGCGAGAAGATGCGGGGAGCCACGGCAGGCAAGGCTGTCTGGAACACCCACTTCAAGACCTGGCAGGCGGTGCCCCAGAACATGCTGTGGGGGCTCGTCACCGAGATTAGAAAGCGCAAGGGACTTCCTCCCGATCCTCCGAAGGCTGAAGAGTTCATCGACAAGGAATAGAACACGTGCAACCTTAAGGCCTCGTCCGCCGCGAGCGGGGGGCGGGGAAAGATTCCTTGGAAATAGACTCCTACGACATCGACCTGGACGTTGACTTTCCGAACGCCACCGTAGACGGCACCGTGACGATGCAGCTTAGGCGGGGAGAAGTCCCCTTCGTCCTAGATGCTGTCGATCTTGAAATCCGGAGCGTGCGGGTTGACGGCCACGAGGCTCTCTTCAGCCACGACAAGAAGGCTGGGGCCCTCAGGGTGGAGGGAGTCCCGCGTGGGGAGTCCTCCGTCAGGGTGGATTACCACAAGAAGGTCTCCGACGATGTCATCTACGGACTCTACAAGTCCAAGTACGGCAAGGACTACTTCCTCGCCACCGACCTCGAGCCTGCCCAGGCTAGGACGGTCTTCCCGTGCAAGGATCATCCAGCCTTCAAGGCTGTCTTCAAGCTCGCGGTCACGACGCAAAAGGGTCTTACGGTAATCTCGAACACTCCCGCGGCGACGAGGAGAACTACGGGGAACAGGGTCAGGTTCGGCTTCGAGCCTACCCCTCCGATGTCCACCTACCTTTTCTTCCTCGGCGTAGGCAAATTCGAGCAAATCAGCAAGAAGCAGGCAGGGTTGGAAGTCCTCGTGGCTTGCCGCCCCGGGGAGTCAAAGAACGGCAGGTTCATCCTCGACATCGGCGCCGGGGCCCTGGAGTTCTATCAGAGTTACTTCGGAGTCCCATACCCGCTGAAGAAGCTCCACATGGTGGCGCTGCCGGAGTACCAGACCGGCGCCATGGAGAACTGGGGGGCCATCACCTCGCGAGAGTCATGCCTCGTCAACGAACGGTCGAGCGTCTCTGACAGGCAGGGCGCCGGCCTCGTGATGGCACACGAGATTGCCCATCAGTGGTTCGGGGACCTCGTGACAATGAAGTGGTGGGATGACATATGGCTGAACGAAAGCTTTGCAACCTTCATGGAATGCAAGGCCATCGAGAAGCTCCACCCCGACTGGGACCCCTGGACCTTCTTCCTTAGGACGGCCACCTTCAGGTCCCAGGCCACCGATGCCCTCTCCACGACTCATCCGATACAGGTCGAGGTCAAGTCCCCCCAGGATGCGGGGGAGGTCTTCGACGCGATCAGCTACGGCAAAGGCGCGTCGGTGCTCCGGATGCTGGAGTCGTACGTGGGCAAGGAAGCCTTCCGGAGGGGCGTGTCCTCCTACCTGAAGAGGTTCAGCTACGCAAACGCGGCAGGCCAGGACCTTTGGCAGTCAGTCCAAAAGGCGTCAGGGCTCCCCGTCTCCCGCGTGATGGGCCAGTGGATCACCAAGCCGGGTTCACCTCTGGTCAGGGTCGGCTACGGAAAGGGGAAGCTGACCTTCTCGCAGCGTCGTTTCCAGCTGGACGGCAAAGGGCCTCGCGACACCTGGCCGATCCCTCTCACCTTGGAGCTGAACGGGGTACGAAAGACCATGCTTTTCGACAAGCCGGAGATGCAGCTT
>Ga0209039_10001015_pt1 | contig 27324 bp, 32 predicted proteins | sample BogFormECP12_OM1_FD_188238 | JGI IMG/M metagenome (GOLD analysis project Ga0209039, IMG submission 188238) | Bog forest soil microbial communities from Calvert Island, British Columbia, Canada - ECP12_OM1 (SPAdes) (version 2) | ecosystem: Environmental > Aquatic > Freshwater > Wetlands > Bog ... | reverse complement strand
CACAAACCATGAGGGACGAAGAACCAGAAAAACAAAACGCAAAAAGGGGACACTTCTAACCGGGTAAGCATGGGGACATTTCTAAATGGGCTTGACATGACCAACTAAAAATCATTGACACGCGCCGCGGGTTCTTTGTATGATGTCAAGCGACAATTGAATATCTGATTCAGTAACCCTGAATCTCATCTAGAGTGGCCGAGGGACGGGCCCGATGACGCCACGACAACCGCCCCGACTTTGTCGGGGGACAGGTGCCAATTCCTACCCGGTGCGGGGGAGATGAGAGGGGGCCGTTTAACCTGCAAGAAAGCCTCTTCTTACTTCGGAAGAGGTTTTTTAGTTTATGCCTCTTCCCGAACTTCTTGTTATTACCCCCAATAATAGCCCGGCCGCTCAGATGAAAGCTGGAGGACATGTGAGTTACGCAATTCATCTGCAATGCCGGGACTGTGAGCATATCTATCCACTCGAACCCCTGGCCGCTTGTGAAGAATGTTGGGCCCCGCTGGAAGTGGTTTACGACTATGGGAATCTCTGGGCCGACCTGCGGCGTGAGGACCTTGCCTCGCGCCCTCCCAACATGTGGCGCTACCGGGAATTGCTGCCGCTCGCGCGCGAGCCTTACGTGGGTCATCAGACCGGATTCACGCCGCTGGTGGCAGCGCCCCGCCTGGGGGCGGCGCTGGGGGTTCGCGAACTTTACGTGAAGAATGACTCTGTCAACCATCCCACTCTCTCCTTCAAGGACCGCGTGGTGGCGGTGGCGCTCTCCAAGGCGCACGAGTTCGGATTTGACACGGTCGGTTGCTCGTCCACGGGAAACCTTGCCAACGCCGTGGCCGCGCAGGCGGCGGCCGGCGGCTTTAAGGCCTTCATCTTTGTGCCCGCCGAGCTCGAACTCGAGAAAATCATTGCCACGCAGGTGTATGGCGCCACGCTGGTGCGCGTGCAGGGCAACTACGATCAGGTCAACCGCCTCTGTTCGGAGGTAGCGCAGGAGCACACCTGGGGCATCGTCAACGTGAACCTGCGCTCTTACTACTCGGAGGGATCGAAGACCGTCGGATACGAAATCGCCGAGCAGCTCGGCTGGCGACTGCCGCAGAATATTGTCATCCCCATGGCCGGCGGGTCGCTGATTACCAAAGTTCACAAGGCCTTTGAGGAACTGAAAAAGCTCGCATGGGTTGAACCGGTTACCACCCGCTTCTTCGGCGCCCAGGCGACGGGTTGCTCCCCCATCACCAGCGCCGTCAAGCGCGGAACCACGGAAATTGATCCGCAGAAACCCCACACCATCGCCAAATCGCTGGCCATCGGCAATCCGGCGGATGGCATCTATGCGGCCAAGACAATTCTCTCCAGCGGCGGCATGGGCGAGGATGTGAGCGATGATGAAATTGTGGAAGGCATCCGCCTGCTCGGGGAAACGGAAGGCATCTTTACCGAAACCGCCGGAGGCGTGACGGTCTCGGTGGCGCGCAAGCTGATTCGCCAGCGCCGCCTGAATCCTGAGGAGTCCATTGTTCTGGCCATCACCGGCAATGGACTGAAAACGATCGGTGCGCTCCAGGGGCGGATTGCGGAGAGCGTCTTGATCCGGCCCAAGCTGGATGAATTTGAGGAACAGTTTTTGAACGCCGCGGCCGTTGTTTAGCTGTCGGTCTTCAGCTATCAGCTTTCAGCTATCAGCTTTCAGCCAAGACTTATGGGCTAATGTGGGTTGCAGGCTCGTGAATACTCAGAATGACCAGACTCAGCAGGATCGTTTAGCAAAACGCTAAGCTGACGGCTGAGCGCTGATAGCTGAAAGCTAATCACTTCTTTGAGGAGGCAACTTTGGAAAGAAAACTCGGATTTGATACGCTCGCATTGCACGGCGGCCAGAAGCCGGACGCCGCCACCGGCGCCCGCGCCGTCCCCATCTATCAGACCACGTCTTTTGTCTTCAAGGACACCACGCACGCTGCCAATCTTTTTGCCCTGAAGGAATTCGGCAATATCTATTCGCGCATTATGAATCCCACCTGGGACGTGCTGGAGCAGCGCGTCGCCGCCCTCGAGGGCGGAGTGGCGGGCCTGGTCGCCGCCTCCGGCCAGGCAGCGGAGACACTGGCGATTCTGAATATCGCCAGCGCCGGCGATCAAATCGTCTCATCCGCGAGCCTCTACGGCGGCACCTATAACCTTTTCCATTACACACTGCCCAAGCTCGGGATTGAGACGGCCTTCGTCGATCCGAGCGACCCCGAGAACTTCAAGCGCGCCATTACCTCCAAGACGCGCCTGGTCTACGCGGAGACACTGGGGAACCCCAAGAATGACATGCTCGACATCGAGGCCGTGGCCAAGGTCGCGCACGACGCGGGGGTACCCCTGATGATTGACAATACCGTGGCCACACCTTATCTGTGCCGCCCGATTGAGTGGGGCGCGGACATCGTCGTTCACTCCATGACAAAATTTCTCGGAGGCCACGGAAACTCCATCGGGGGTATTATCGTGGACTCGGGAAAGTTCAACTGGGCGAATGGGAAATTTCCCGAGCTCGTCGAGCCCGACCCCAGTTATCACCACCTCAAGTTTGTGGAGACATTCGGGCCGCTCGCCTACATTCTAAAGGTACGTGTCCAGCTCCTCCGCGACATCGGTCCGGCTCTGAGCCCTTTCAACGCTTTCCTGATTCTGCAAGGAGTTGAAACCCTTTCCTTGCGGGTTCAGCGGCATTGCGACAACGCCCTGAAGGTCGCCCAATTCCTGGAATCGCACCCGGCGGTAAATTGGGTGAACTATCCCGGCCTCGCGAGCCATTCCACCTACGCGCTGGCCAAGAAGTACATGCAGCATGGGTTTGGGGCCATTCTCGGTTTTGGCATCAAAGGCGGATTGCAGGCGGGAATCAAATTCATCAACGCCGTTGGCCTGCTCTCGCACTTGGCCAATCTCGGGGACGCAAAATCATTGGTCATCCACCCGGCCAGCACGACTCACCAGCAACTGAGTCCCCAGGAACAGGAGGCCACCGGAGTGACCGAGGATTTCATCCGCCTGTCGGTGGGGCTGGAAAGCATCGAGGATATCCTTGCTGACATCGATCAGGCGCTCGCGGCTTCACAGCGAGGGAGCAGCTAACAGCCAACAGCCGACAGCTTGCAGTAACTGTCGGCTGTGAGCTGTAAGCTGTCAGCTACTATGGAAGACCAAAGTTCTGTCGGGATCGTTAAAACCCAGTCCTTCACCTTCGCCGCCCCGCCCCAGGAGATGCTCCTCGAGTGCGGACGAAGTTTCGGGCCCATCACTCTGGCTTACGAGACCTACGGGGAATTGAGTCCGGCCAAAGACAACGCCATTCTCATTCTTCACGCTCTTTCCGGTGACGCCCACGCCGCCGGCTTCAATCATCCCCATGAACGCAATCCCGGCTGGTGGGATATTATGATCGGCCCGGGCAAAGCCTTTGACACGAGTAAATATTTTGTAATTTGCTCCAACGTCATCGGGGGCTGCAAAGGCTCAACGGGCCCCAGCTCAATTGACCCCCAGACGGGGCGGCCTTACGCGCTCAACTTTCCCCTGGTAACCATTCATGATATGGTCAATGCTCAGCGAGTTTTGATTGACCATTTGGGAATAGACCAGTTGCTCTGCGCCGTGGGCGGATCGATGGGCGGGATGCAAGTTCTCCAGTGGGTGGTCAGCTACCCGGAGCGGATCCGGCTGGCTATCCCCATCGCCACCACCAGCAAGCTTTCCTCCCAAGGGATCGCTTTTAACGAGGTGGGCCGCCAAGCCATCCAGTCGGATCCCCACTGGAGGGAAGGCGACTATTACGGCAAATCCATTCCCCGGCGCGGCTTGGCCATCGCCCGGATGATTGGGCACATCACTTATCTCTCCGAGAAGTCCATGCACCAGAAATTCGGCCGCAAGCTTCAGGACAAAACCGAATACGGCTATGACTTTCGGACAGATTTCCAGGTGGAAAGCTATTTGCGCTACAAGGGTGACCACTTCGTTGAACGCTTCGACGCGAATTCTTATCTCTATATTTCGAAAGCCATGGATTACTTCGATCTCGCCCAGCCGTACGGGAACCTCGAACAGGCCTTTGCCAATGTGAAGGCGAAGTTCCTGGTGATTTCGTTTTCATCGGACTGGCTTTTTCCCTCCTACCAGTCGAAGGAAATTGTCAGCGCCTGCCGGCGTGTCGGCGCGGAGGCCATTTACACCGAGATTCAGACGGATTACGGGCATGACGCTTTTCTTTTGGAGTCGGAACAACTGACCTCTCTCATTACCAATTTCCTGACTCACGGGAAGGAGGCTTCCTAGCAAATGGGCAGTTTGGGCGAAGAAGTTCGACTCGATGATGCGGGCACAGTGGTGCACCTGCTACCGGAGCACCGGGTGATTATGGACCTCATCGCGGATGGTTCGCGCGTCCTGGATCTTGGTTGCGGCGAGGGCGATTTGCTCCTGGCCTTGAAGACCAAGAAGAACGTCCGGCCCGAGGGCATTGAACTATCCGAGGCTTGCATCCAGTCGTGTGTCGCCAAGGGGTTGTTTAACGTTCACCACGGAGATCTGGACGAAGGGTTGGCGGATTATCCCGACAAGTCCATCGATGACGTTATCCTTACCAATACCATCCAGGTTCTGCATCGCCCTCTGCTTCTGATCCGGGAAATGGCCCGCGTGGGCAAGCGCTGCATCGTGAGCTTTCCCAATTTTGCGCACTGGCCGGTGCGCTGGCAGCTTTTTTCCCGAGGGCGCATGCCGAAGACCGGCAAGCTGCCGCACGAATGGTACGAAACCCTGAACATTCACCTGACCACGATCCGCGACTTCCGTGAGTTTTGCCGCAAAGCCGGATTGAATATTCTCCAGGAAGTCCCCCTCCGCACTTCCGCTCCCGGGCGGCGCAGCGTCGTGCGGTTTCTTCCCAACCTGCGCGCCGACTCGGCCATTTTTGTTTTGGAAGCAGGCCCCGCGATGATCGCTGATGCGGCCCCCGCTCACTGACCCCCCTCGCACTTTTGTCCTATTCGAAAGTTGCCGATGATCCCCCGCGTCGCTTATCATAGTCGGTTCCTCAAGGGGCGGAATTTGCCGATGAGTGACCATGTCTCAGTTCGCGTGCCGGCCACCTGCGCCAATCTCGGATGTCTCTTTGATTGCGCCGGAATCGCTTTGAGCCTTTACCTCGATATCCGTGCCACGCCGCGGGCGGATGACGAGGTCGTGGTGCGCTACCACGGCGTCAATGCCGAGCGTGTCTCGATGGGAGCGGATAATCTTATCGCGCGGACCACGCGCGAGACGCTTCGCGGTTGGGGGAAGACCCGCGGATTTGAACTGGAAATTGAAAATCAGATTCCGGTCGGCGCCGGAGTGGGCTCCAGCGCCGCCGCGATTGTGGGCGCCCTGGCCGCAAGTTACCGGCTTGCCGACCGCACTCTGTGCGACGAAGAAATTGTGTCCCTTGCCACCGAGCACGAAGGCCATCCTGACAACGTGGCCGCGGCATGGCACGGGGGTTTCACCGTGGCCGTCGAAACCCCCGGCGGCGTGCTGAGTTATACGTGCCCGGTTCCTGAGCCGCTGGGGCTGGTCCTGGTGGCGCCGGACTACGCCTTGCCCACCGAGGAAGCGCGCAAGGTTTTGCCTGAGAAATATTCACGGGCTGACGCTGTCCATAATTTGCAGCGCGCTGCTGTGCTGACGGCGCAGATCTTTTCCGGCAAGGCGGAATTGCATCGCTGCTTCTTTGACGATCGCTGGCATCAGTCCTTCCGGGCCCACATGGTGCCGGGCCTGCCGGAAGTGCTTGCCTTGGACCACCCCGACTTGTTGGGCATCTGCTTGAGCGGCGCGGGCCCCTCGCTGTTGGCTCTTACTCGCGGCGACACAGCCGCCATCGGCGAGTTGATCCAAAAGACCTTGGGCGAGAAACAGGTGACGGCTCACGTCTACCTGGTGGCGGCCGACAATCGCGGGGCCAAGGGTTGGATCCTTCCCGACTGAAATTTCGCTCCCTCCAACGTCGCAGTGGCCTTCGCGCTCGATTCCGGCTAGAATAACCCCGCCATGGATGAACGAGACTTTTTTGACGAGAGCCAAACTCGAAAGCCCGCTAACCTCTCCTGCATGTACTGCCGGACGTCGGACAATTACGAAATTCGATGGCTGGTACGGACCAAGAAGAAGGCGCTACGCGGCAATGCGGATGAACGCGACCGCGCGAAATTTGCCAAGGCGCAATCTTACATGACTCGCCTCGATGACGTCATGCAGTGTAAGAATCCGCGATGCCGGAAGAGGTTTGATATTACCGGAGTGCAATCGGTGGTCTTCACTCCTTGAGTTTTCGCTTTCTGCGCACTGAGCGGGCGTGTGGTTGCCCAAATCGCCGGTCGGCCCTTCGATGTGAGGGGGAGTTTCCCTATGGGCGGGCGCCGTATCGCGGCACTAGGAAATCCCGCACCCTGCTTGCGCCGCGAATTCCCTTGCCTTTCCCACCTTGATTTTCTTCGCCCTGCCGGTGAGAATAGCGCCACCCTTCGGGCGAACCCCGAGGTCCGGCGAGTCCGTCCCGCTGACCTCGGATTGAGCATGCGCCGCGGGCCATTCCCAAGGAGTGATACTGTCATGGCACCCCACAAAGCGAATCACACTCGGAAAGCAAGGCGGGAAGGAAACTTTGATCCGGGCAGGAGAAGGTTTGCCCAATGGGCTCTGGCGGGGACACTGGGAGCCGCAGCCCTGAACTCGCGACCGCTCCCTGCCGCACCGATGCTCCACGATATTCCTCCCGGCATCAAAATCGCGGTCCAATTGGGTGCTGACCCCAGCGACGAAGACCTCCAGTTCGTGAATCAACTGGGCGTGGATTACGTCACCATCTGGCTGCACGCCGATCTTGCCACCTACGAGAATTTCACGCGCTTGCGGCGGAAGGTTGAGGGGGCTGGGCTGAAAGTCTGGAATATTGGAAATCTCAATGTGCATAACATGGAGGAGGTTACGCTTAACCTTCCCGGGCGTGAACAGAAAATTGAGGAGTATAAGACCTATCTTCGCACGCTGGGCAAGGCGGGAATCTACTACACCACCTTCGCTTTTATGGGGAACGGCATTTGGAGTTCGGCCCGCGAAACCACGCGCGGTGGAGCCTCCGCGCGGGCCTTTGACCTTGCCAAGGACCCCGCCGGTTATTGGGATCAAAAGGTCTTTCACGGGCCTCTCACCCATGGACGCGTTTATTCCGAGCAGGAAATCTGGGACAACTACACCTACTTCATCAAAGCGGTCGTCCCGGTGGCGGAAGAGGCGGGGGTGAGAATCGGCATTCATCCGGATGATCCGCCCATGCCGGTTCTGGGCGGGATTCCCCGGTGTATTTTTGGGAACTTCGATGGCTACCAACGCGCTTTGGAAATTGCCAACAGCCCCAACATCGGAATGTGCCTGTGTTGCGGCACCTGGCTGGAAGGCGGTAGGTACACGCGCAAAAGTTTGCTGGAGACGATCCAGTACTTTGGCTCGCGCGGCAAGATTTTCAAGATCCATTTCCGTAACGTCAATGCGCCCTTGCCGCATTTTGTGGAAACCTTCATCGATGACGGTTATATGGATATGTATCAAGTGATGCGCGCGCTTCGTGAGGTGAATTTCAACGGGGTCATGATTCCGGATCACATCCCCGGGATGATCGGCGACAGAGCCGGAACCGCTTACTCGGTTGCCTATATGAAGGCTTATCAGCAGAGGGCTAACGAAGAAGCCGCAGGTTAGGAATCAATTGCGCGGTCCATATTCACGCCGAGGCATCATCGGGCCCACGTCATAAGGCGACGGCGCTGCTACCTCTTCGCGATCGAAAGACACTGGCTGGCTGAGTTGCAGCTCCAGGTTGGTGCCGTATGGCAGCACCACATCCTTGCCGCGCGTGGCCAGGATCCAAACCAGTCCGGTGGCAGCACCCGCCGCACTGCCAATGCCCAGTCCCTCGAGTGGGGCACCCTTCGCGGCTCCCACGATGGTCCCGATTTCAGCGCCGGGCAGGGTGGTCCGCGCCACTGTTTCCGCGTCTTTTCCTTTGGACCCTCCCCCTTCAACCTGTCCCTCCCTCGGTTTGAACTTTTCGTTGCCCTCACTTCCGAAGCCGGAAAGCGTTGCGCGCAATTGCCGGGTGGTGCCGTTGGGAAGAACCAGCTCATCAAACCGCAGGCCAAGCTGGGCGCGGCCTTTGACGTGTCCTGGGCGAATCACCTCCGTCACCGTGCCCCGAATGGAGCTCCCCTTGGGAATGATGATGTGGTTCCCCACGGTAATGGGATAGATGGATTCGCAATAAATGAACTGGCCGACGTGGGCCGACTTGGTGTTAATGGTGTTCATGAGGAGCATCGGGATGGTCGTATCCGCGGGCACCACGATCTTCGAGTTGGCCACCGCTACCGGCGAGTCTGCGGGCACGGCCGGGGCGCTGGGCGCCGGGGCCGCCGTTTCTGTAGGGGCCGCGGATTGCGCTTGAGCCGCCGCTCCCACCGGCCCTGCCGGAGTTTGGGCAAAGCCCGGAATTGCGAGTGCCAACATCAAGAGTGAAGGAGTGATTCCTTTCATGATGCACCTTCCTTTTGCCGCTTGTTCGTTACATGCCGGTTGGATGTTTTCCCTCAGTGCAAGGTTGCTAAAGAGTAGTGGGTCATTGGATCATCGGGTCATTGAATAGCTGTCCGTGGTCAGTGGTCCGTTGTCCGTTGCATGCGATCCGGCAAGATGGGGAAAGTATGGCCATGGTACACCGACAACTGACTACGGACCACGGACAGCTTTTCAATGGCCCGATGACTCAATCACTCAATCCCAAGGCGGACTCGATCGCCGCGGCGATGCGCGCGGTGTGGTCCTCCACGGCTTCCGCTTTCGCGCCTTCCACCATGACGCGCGCCAGGGGTTCGGTGCCGGAGTAGCGCACGACCACGCGGCCGCGCTCCCCCAACTCCGTAGAGCATTCCGTGATGGCTCGCACGACGCTGGGTATCGATTCCAGAGGTGGCTTTTCCCGCACGCGTACGTTGCGAATCAATTGCGGAAAGGGATGGAAGTCGCGCAGCAACTCGTTGAAAGGCTGCTCGGTCTCCGCCAGCAGGCGCAGGACCTCGAGCAGCGTGATCATGCCGTCGCCCGCGAGCGATAGGTCGGAAAAGATGATGTGCCCGGAGGGCTCGCCCCCCAACGAAATCCCCGAGCGCAGCATTTCTTCCAGGACGTACTTGTCGCCCACCGCGGTACGCTTAAGCCCGATGCCCTGGTGTGCCAGAGCCAGTTCCAAGGCAAGGTTGGTCATCAGGGTGCCGACGACGGCGCGGCCCTTCAGGTTGCCCTGGCGCGCGAGGAAGGGAGCGAGGGCGTAGAGCACGTGGTCGCCGTCGGCCAGGCGCCCCTCGCGTGTCGAGAAGATGGCGCGATCGGCATCCCCGTCGAACGCCACTCCCAAGTCAGCCCCCATGGCGCGCGTGGCCTCCACCATCATTTGCGGATGGAGCGATCCGCAATGCAAGTTGATGTTCCGTCCGTTGGGTTCCGCGTTCAGGGTGTGCGGCTTGATCCCCAACCGCGCCAGGAGCAATGGCGCCACGCGGCACGCCGCGCCATGGGCGCAGTCCACAACCAAGCGATAACGGGAGAAATCGAACCCCGCCGGAATCAAGCTCACCAGGTGTTCAACGTATCCCTCCACCCAGCCGGGAGCAGTTTGCGCGGCATTTTCCTCGGGGTCCGGCAATTCCGGCAGAACCTTGAGCAGGCTCTCGATCTCCAGTTCCTTCGCCTCCGCGAGCTTGGCTCCGGCGGGCGAGAAAATCTTGATGCCATTGTCCTCGTAAGGATTGTGCGAGGCGGAAACCATCACGCCGGCGGAGAATTCATGCTGGCGGGTCAAAAAAGCTACCCCCGGCGTGGTGATGATCCCGGAGTCAACAACCTGTGCACCGGTCGAGGCGAGGCCGCTCGAGAGGGCTCGGGAAATCCACTCGTTCGATTCACGCGTGTCCTTTCCCAACACCACCCGCACGGGGTGGGAAGAATTTTTGAGGACCGTTCCCAAAGCGCTTCCGATTTTCAGAACCGTGGCATGATCCAGGGGATATTGCCCCGCTACACCACGGATGCCGTCCGTACCGAAGAGTTCAGGTTTAGTGGCCATGTTCAAAATCATTGTAGCGCAATACCGGGGCTTACGCCGCGGGTGGCTCCCCGGCCAACTCCAGGTTGATCTCGCCCACCCCCCCCTCGACCTCGACCTGAAGGGTAACCGGCGACTTGCCGTACTGGTCGTTCACGTATGCATCGCCCTGCTTATGGAAGTCGCTAGCGTTGATCGACCCCAGCCCTCCTTGCGCGACCACATGGACGCCCACGTCCCTGGGCAGCCGGATCGTCGCCCGTCCCACGCCGCCGTGGATTTGAGCGGAGAGATCCTTCTTCCAATTCCCCGTCAGGTCCACCGTTGTCTCACCCGCGCCCATATTCAACTCCAGCCTGCTCAGCGCCAGCCCGGAGAGGGTCAGCGTGGCGCGGCCGGCGCCCATGTTCACGGTCATTTCCATCGGCGCTTTACTGCTCAAGTGTACGTCCCATTCGTTACGGGTGTTGCCCCCGGAGGCGCCTGACCCCGACTGCTCCACCTCCAGGTTCCCCACGCCGCCGCTTACGTCGTATCTCACTTCCGGCTTCCATTCTGGCACGTTGTACGTGAAATCCGCGTCCAACAGGTCGGTTGCGCCCCCCTCGACTTTCAGCTCACCGGCTTTCATGCTCATGCTCACCCGCACCGACTGGGCGGCGCCGAGCGCCACCGCCTTCGACTCCTTGCGTGTCTCGCCGGTGGTCACGCGATCGCCACCCAGGTTGCAGCCGCAAACCGCCGCGAGCCCGGCCAGCAACCATCCCCGACAAAGATTCGTCAAATGTCCGTTCATCGCCTTACTCCTTGGCTTCCTCTACTTCCGGCGTCCGGGTACCGTCCACCCTAACCGGAACTCTTTCGACTCCTTTGACCCTTTGACTGCCTTTCTACGCAGCCCCCAGCACCTCATCCACGGCCTCTTCGAAAACCTGCAACGACTCGCGCAGCGCGTCTTCCGCGATGGTGAGGGGCGGAGCGATTTTCAGGCACTCACCGCTGGCGGCGACGGGCGCGAACATGAGCACGCCTTTTTGGAAGCAGGCAACATTGATCCGCAGGGCCGTGTCGGGGTCAGGAGTCTTCGAGCCCGGTTTCACTACTTGGATTCCCGCCACCAGACCTCTGCCCTGGAGGCATCCCAGCGCCTGGGGATACTTACGGCGAATGCGCTCGAGCTGGGGGATCAGGATCTCGCCCATCCACGCGGCGCGCTCCGCCAGGTTTTCTTTTTGGATAATCTCCAAACTGGCAATCGCGGCGGCGACCGGCAAGGGCGAACCCGAGTGCGTGGACGTCATCGAGCCGGGGGGATAAAGATCCATGATATCCTCACGCCCAATGACGGCGGAAATGGGCAGCGACGAGGAGATGCCCTTGCCGCAGGCGATCAGGTCCGGGCGGACGCCGTAGTGTTCAAACCCAAACATCTTGCCGGTGCGGCCAAAGCCCGCCTGCACTTCGTCGTAACACATCACGATGTCGTGCTCGCGGCACAGCGCCTGGAGTTTCTGCGCATACTCGAAGGGAAGGAAATCCGGACCGCCGCCTTGATAGGTTTCCGTCATCACCCCGGCGATGTCCTGAGGCTGCACGCCCTTTTCCGCCAGGGTCTCGAGGAATAGATCAAACGAGATGTTTTCATTCTTGTAACCATCCGGGAATGGCACTTGCACAAAGGTGCGGTCGCGATCGACCATCCACTCCTTCGACTTCTCCCAGCCACCCGCAAGCTGCGCGCCCATGGTGCGTCCGTGAAAGGCATAGTGAAAGGTCACGAAATATTTCTTATGGGCGCCGTATTTGGCCAGGGCGTAGGTTTTCGACAGCTTGATGCAGTTCTCCGTGGCCTCGCTGCCCGTGCTCATCAGGAAGACGCGGTATGTCCGGGGGTCCGGCGAGAGGGCGCGGAGCATTTCCGCCAGCCGGGCGCGGCTTTCATGCACGAACACATACGACGCCAGCAGCCCGCGGTCAATCACCTCGCGCAGCGCCGCGCGGATTTCCTTGCGCCCGTGCCCGGCGTTGGTAATCAGCACGCCGCTGGACCAGTCGATCCAGCGGTTGCCCCAGCGGTCGCTGACAATGAAGTCTTCCGCCTTGTCCCACACAATGGGCGGCTGACCCATCATCGAGCGGGGCTCCGACTCCTGCAACGCGGCGAAGATCGGCAAAGACTCCGGCACCGGCAGCTTGGTCCTGATGCTGCGGTATTTCGTTTCCACTTGGGGGACATCACGAGGGGTCAAATCGTAGATGGCCATAGCCTGAATACCTCCGAGAATTGACGATTGTCGATTGCCGATTGTCGATTGGGAACTGTCGATTGTTTCAATCATCAATCGGCAATCGGCCATCGTCAATCGTCAATTCCAATAATCCCCAATCGTCAATCGACAATCGTCAATCGGCGATCTTAATGTGCGGGTGGCTGCCGTAAACGATGCGCGCCGGCGCGGCGTCCGCCAGGATCGAGGCACGTGCCGCCTCCACCACCAATTCATTGATGTAGCTGTTAGCGGGAGTGGCAATCAGGCCTTGGGCGTCCACGGCGTGGATCATTTCCCGGCGCAGGGCGAGGGCGTCATCAGGCGCTAACCCGGCCGTCGCGTTTTCCAGGCGATGGATGGCGTGGGTAATTCCCGCCACCGATTCGTACCCGTAACCAATCGGTTTATAGCCCCGCCCCTCCCAGGGTACCAGGCGGTAGAAATCCGGGCTGACATAGTTGTATTTCGACCCTCCCGGCCCGATGCCTTGCAAGTACGAATAGGCCACGCCGCGATTATGGTCGTCGTGGAAGATGAGTCCCGTCTGGTCATTCCCCTCGCAGTACAACACCATTCCCTGGTCGTTGCTCCCGGCGGCGGCATCGGGATAGCCCAAGCCATTCACCACCGAAAGCAGGGCGCCGTTTTCCCAGCTCACGCGGCCGTGCGACCACAGGAACGCCTCGTTGCCATTGGGAAACTTCCCCTTCACCCCTTTGAGCGAAACTTCCACCGGCTTCAATCCCGTGATGAAGTAAACCAGGTCCACGTAATGGCACCCAATGTACGTGAAGGGATCCGTGCGGTCACACGTGAACCAATTCTGGAAATTCGAGTGGCGGTAGTAGTAAGGCTCGATGAGCTTGGCCTCGCCCATCACGAACGCGCCGAACTGCCCCAGCGCATAACTGCGCCGCGCCACCAGCGACCGGCGATCGAAGCGCTTGTGGTACTCCACGCCCACAAAGCGCCCCTTTTCCAGCGCCAGCTTTTCGATTTCCACCGCTTGCTCATATTTGAGGACCAGCGGCTTTACGCACAGCACGTTTTGGTCATGCTCCAAGGCGTATTTCACCACCGCGTAGTGGAGATTGTCGGGCATGGCGACCACCACCATGTTGCCCGGAGCCATCGCCGCGATGACGTCCTTATAGAGATCGGGAAACTGCGCGTCAGGCGGCGCGGAGAGCGCTGGATGCGGCGTGAATCCTTGCCTGGGAAATGCTTCGTGAAACTCCGGGTTCTCCGCCAGAGCTTTCAGCGGCGCGGTGTTCAAGGCGCAGATATCAATTCTGCGAACCACGCCGACCCTTTCCAGGTGATACAAAGAGGGCAGAAGTAGATCGAAGGTGATCATTCCTCCGCCGACGATGGTTACGTCAAGACTCACATTTTCTGCGGCCACGGGCACACTCCCTCCCAGTTGGGATCCAAGGCGCTGGCGACAATGGAGCAAAGATATTATGAATTCGCGCGAGCCGTGTCAAACGAGCTACGGAAAAACCTTTCGTGCCGTTTGTTTCATCTTCTCGCCTGACACCGCCGATAAACGATGCGGGGGAGTGTCGGGGGCACAGCGAGGGGGCGTATGATAGGGTGGCACAGCTATTCCTGGCTGTGCAATGCGCAGGCTGCAAGCCTGTGCCACCACGCCGTTCGTCAAATATAGGCTCATCGTCTTGAAAAATTGGCCGATAGGCGATGTGGGATAGTGTGTCACGCGGAGGAGGTGGCACGGCCGACCTGCTCCGATCCATCGGGGTCCTGGCCATGACCGTCACCGTGGCGTCCATGGATGGTAGTAGGCTACTACGGCTACATGCCACTTTTTCTTGAGCTCGCGTCCAACGACTTTCTCCTTTATTTTCATCAACATAATGGAGAGAATGGTGTAAATCATTTATTTTCATCAACATCATGGAGAGCCGGAAAACAGACATTTTTTCTACATTTGTTTTCATTAACTTAGGAAACTTTGGCCTCAATTTTTATTCCCCTTTTTTTTCCATGACCCTGGCCGCAGAGGATTAGATAAGTGATCTTTTTTCAATAAGATAGGATTTTGCAAGATTTCCGCTATTCATCGCTAACCCTTTTTGTTTCTGTTACATCATGGAGAGCCGCTTCCTTTTTTTCGTCCCGGATCCCGTATTTCAATCTAACTCTCCTTATTTGAAGGGCATAGAGCGTTTGGACATTCTGACGCTAAACAACGAACCCCTTTGTTTTCTGAGACATCATGGAGAGCCGCGCCACCTTTTTCGCCTGGGATCCCGTATTTCAACCTAACTCTCCTTATTTGAATGGTATAGAGCGTTTGGACATTCTGACGCTAAACAACGAACCCCTTTTTGTTTCTAATACATACTGGAGAGGCGCGGCATCAGGTATGGGTGCTGGGAGCTAGGGACTCCCCAAAAACCAGCCCTTGGGGCCCGAACGAGTCCCGCGTTCCGAGACCCGCCGCCAGCCCCAGTCCCCAGCCCGCACCCCTTATTAGCCCTGACACCCGGCACCTAGCCCTCTGCGCGGTGTCACGCCGCTCTCGCCCTCCGCAAGGTAGGCTAACACGTTGGCGGCCATTCTCGCTACGGTAATTTGCAGATTCCTGCCGGGGCGGGGTACGGCTTGCCGTGCCCGCTTGGTACCGTCGCGCGATAAAAATGAATGTGCCAAGGCGCTTCGCGCACTTTCATGTACAGGGGCGAGCCGAAGGCTCATGGGAATCTGCGGTAGTGGTGCAGGTTGGGGTCGTAGCGGCGAGTTTACCTCGCCACATGGCGGCGTAAAGCCGCCTCTACGTAAAACTGCACCACTACCGAATCTGCGGTAAACGTAGCAATTCCCCCCGCGTGGAGTAGAATCTGGATTTCTCCGAGTCCACGCACGGCGCGCGAGGTGCCATGGGATTCCGCAAAACGCTGACTTTTCTCATTCTGGCGACGGGGTTGATCGTTCCCCCGTCTGCCGGGGCGCAGCAGAAGACCGTAGGGCCCAGCGGCGCTGGGCCGAGGCCGAACGCCGTTCGACCCTACGTTGCGCGTGCCGCCGCGGTGCTGCCGCCGCCGGGTGTGCAGTAGAAACCTGTAGCGCTGGGCTTCAGCCCGGCAAAGCCCTTTACCCAGGAGCAGGTCAGCAACATGGTGCGGGACGGATTCGGAGACGAGGCAGGCGCGAAGCTGATCGAGCAGCACGGGATTGATTTCACGCCGGCGGAGGACTTTCTCCAAACCCTCAAAGCCGCAGGCGCGTCAGGGCATCACGCGGCGGTCGAGAGGTGACACCAGAATCAGAATCCTCCTTGAATAGATGTACAGACGGTGTATATTGTTAATTTATGGGAAACATGCTACGAACTCAAATCTTCCTTACCGCAGAGCAACGGCGTCATCTGCGAACGTGGTCGAGGCTGGAGAAGAAAACGGCCAGCGCCTTGATCCGGACCGCGATCGAGGAGCGATACGTCCACCGCCCCACCCCCGCGGATTTTCGCGCCGCGTTGGACGAGGCGTTTGGGTCGTGGAAGGGACGGAAAAAGTCCAGCCTGGCGATGGTTCGCGCCTTACGTCGCGGAAAACGTCTCAAGAGCCTCGCGGGCTGACAATCTCGTGGCCATTCATCTCCTGGACACTGACATTCTCATCGACTTCCTGCGCGGCCGTGGGGAGGCTCGGGCCTACCTGGACCGATACGAAGCGGCCGCCGAGCCCCCCGTCATTTCCGTCGTGTCGGTGACCGAATTATGGGCTGGCATGAGGCCGGGTGAGGAGCGAGCTACCGGCGCGCTCTTGTCGGCTCTCAGAAAAATTCCCCTCTCAGAAGAAATTGCCCTCGCCGCTGGAAACATGCTGAGAACCTATAGGCGAAGTCACGGGACTGAAATGGGCGATGCCCTGATTGCCTCGACCGCCGTCGAACTCGGCGCCACACTCATCACTCGCAACGTCAAGCACTACCCCATGCCCGCGGTTACCGTGCTGCGACCCTATTGACAGCATGATCCTGACCGCCAGCCATCCTGCGGCGAAACGCTCGCGCCCACGCTCGCGGAATGCGTAGCGCGGACCTGTTTTGTAGGTCCGCGGCTCTTCTGACCGACCGTGCCGAAGTGCCGCGGACCTACAAAACAGGACGCGCTACGCCTGCTTTTCCTTAAGATGACAAACCCACGGTCAATTCGAGCCGCTTGAGCTTGATGCGGTCGGCGTGAACCTGGGCAAGATCGTAGTGCGCCTGCTGCGTGAGCCAGACTTCGGCGCTGCCTCCGAAAACCTTCGACAGCCTCACGGCCATTTCGGGAGAAATCCCGCGCTTCTCGTTCACCAGTTCCGAAAGGGTCGTGCGCGTGACTCCGAGCGCGGCGGCGGCCGTGATCGCCAAGCCCAAAGGCTCAATACACTGGCGCAGCAAAAGGCCTCCGGGGTGGGGTGGATTCTTCATCGGCATGGTTCAGTCTCCTTTCACTGGCGGGCTGCGCATCAGAGTTATGCGCGGAGCGCATCGCTCTGCGGGACCCCTGAATGCCCTGAACAACGACGCGAAGAGCTCTTGCGCTGCGACCTCCATGGGCGCAGGCAGCCAAGCCTGTGCTTTCTGGCGACCTTTTGCCGCGCCGTCTTCCCCGACAAGCCGCAATTGCCCGTTCCGCAATTCGATGGGATCTCCGCGAAATTCCACGTAGCCCCCCGGTCAACCGCCAAGGGGGGCCAGCCCTCGAGTTTGATCTTACCGCGGAACGTCGGCCCCCTGCGAGTCTGGCCCCCAACGTGCATAGGTTGGCCGCGAGGCGAGTGAGATAGCTCACGTTGTTATCGCTTGTAGTAGCCTAACAAAAACCGAGGTTGTCGGCTATCTCGTTCCCGCGTTCCACATGATGAAAAACTTCTTCATCTTCCGTCTTCAGCGCATTCCCCTTGGGCGGCGCACCGCTCTCCCCAGAGTCGCCGCCGCAAGTCAAGTTTGGGGGCTGGCACACCCACTCCTCGGATAATTTTTATGGACCCTACTCTGTCGCCGAGCACAACTTTCGTCAAAAGCATAACGATATATACAATACCCATCTATTACCGCTGGCGTGTTGTCCAGAGGTCTCTTTGCAACCGCTTATCCCCGCGACGGCCGGACCCGCGCATCCACGGACATTACCGCCGGTACGCTACCGGCAAATCTCGCTCATCCGCAGTTCTGGGCATGCCGCGCGGCACGACTTTCCTCAAATTTATATTCGAGTCATCACCCTTCCAGACGCAGCAGCGATGGGTGGAGCGGCCACTCAACCCCTCATTACCCTTAATTATTTCTGCATCATACCCTGCCGCTATCCCTCCTTTCATCCCCTCTCAGCGCTCCACTCATCGCTATTGCGCCTGGATTCTTCCTGTCCTTCCCCCGTCAACTCCCTCACGGTGTTTCACCTTGAAGGGCGTGGAGGCTATGGATCTCATCGAAGTATTGACAGGAGCCCAATCCATTGCATCTTTGACACTTCTAACTTTGAACTGCTTCCACGCCCTTTGCCAAAAGCAAGGCAAAGCTCAAGACCTACGCCACCTCGGCCTCTACATTTGGTCGTCAGGTTTTCACCCATACTCATCCGCCGACCGCCGACTCGGCGATTTTTTTTCTTGCCCATCTCGCGCCGGGCGCCGACCAGCACGTGATTTATGAAACTTCTGATTGTGGAAGATAATTTGTCCCTCGCGGAGATCACCGCCGAACTCCTCCGCTCCCTGGACCAAGGCGCGCAATTCCTTGAGGCTATTACGCTTGCCTCAGACTTGGAGACGGCGATTCTTTGCCTCCCCGAGTACGACGTGGTGCTCTGCGACGGGACGTTCCCGCCGACCCACAACTCGCGCTTCGTGGTGGAGGGTTGGGAGGTGGTTCGCCAGGAAGCGAATCGCCGGGGCATCCACTTTGTCCTATACAGCAGCTCCGTGCGTGCTCTGGACTGCGCCCGCGAGCGCAACAGCCCCGTGCTCGCCAAGCCCGCCGTCATTGAGGAAATTTACGCAGCGCTAACCCATCAGCGGGTACCTGTCCTCAACAAAAACCATGGGGAACCGGCGCTGATGACGGAATTCTGAAAACTCGCCGGAGACGATCATGTCGCAGACCTTTGAAGACTACTCCCGGAGATTGCAGACGGCGGCTAACGCCCATGCCCTGGAGACGAAAGCGCACTCCCGCTTGGACCATCTTCAGGCTGTCAACTTTGGCCGATCCCTGGGGCGCATGGAAAGCGGCCGCGACGCCTTTTGGCTCCGCCTCCGCTGGCTATTGCTAGGAGCGGCGGTCGGCGTAAACCTCGCCGCCGTTTACCTTCAGATCTTCCCGAGCGCATCGGGCAATTTGCCACATAGCGGTGGACGATGATCCCGGGGTCAATGCGCCGATCGCTCGATGAATTGGCGCGGAAAGGAAAACCAGCATGCTCTGCCCACTCTGTGGAGCCCGCACCGAAGTCAGTGAGAAGCGCGGTCCCTATCGCGACCGTCGCTGCACGAACGCCGATTGCGGTCATGATTTTACGACTCGCGAAAACATCCTGCCGGTGCGCAAAGCGCGCCTCTGCGCCAGGACCCGCGCCCTTCACGGCGGGGTATTGCCTCTTTCCGCCATCACCGGCATCGAGGTGGGTTCAATCGCCATCCCACGCCTCGACGCCCCTTCCGATCCTGTGGACGGCGAAAAGAGGCGCGATGTCCGCCAGCGGAGGTTGCAGGATGACCGGGAGTTTGCAGTTGGAAGCGACGCGGGGCGGGAGGGCCCGGCTCTCCGGGCTTCTTGACGATATGACTAACGACACGGTCACGACTCACGAGTGTCTGGATCTTTTGTCTAGCGAAATTGTCTGGACTCACGCCCGACAACCCTGCCGGTGCGTCGCCGGCGGCGGCCGCGCGCAGCGAGTTTTCCTTAAATTTCCTGCCGGTAGGAAATTCAACGGCGGACCCTCACTTTTCTTCCTACCGGTAGTAAATTGGATAAGAATTCTATTGACAATATACTAGTGCTTATTATAGGATGCTAATGTCATGAGCGAGGTGTTCACAAATCGCAGCGAGCAGGACCGAGGGAAGGCCGCCTCAGGCAAAAGCACGCCCCAGGAACCGGCCCGGATTCGCATCGACGTTCCGATGGGAACGTCGTATCAGGAGATTCAGGAATCCATTTTTCGCCAGGTGTACCAACTGGCGGGCACGCAACTCCGAGCCGCCATTGCGCTCGGCATCACTCCCGATACGGTTTCACGCGTTTTGCGACGTCATGACCGTAAAAGGCTTGCCTCCCCCAAGGTTCCAGAGGCTTGGCCCGTGGTGGCAGTTAATCGGGTCCTCGAGTCATCGGGCCGTCAGGCCCTCGACGGCGAAAACCCAACACCGGATGGTACGACATCGGCTGAACAAGAAACTCAAACATCTGGGGCCCTAACCTCCTCCGCGAACGGCCCGCAAAGAAGTGGCCCGGCGTCAACTCCGAGTGATCAGCAGGAACTAGAAACTGATGACTGACAACTGAGAATCGATGTCTTTGCAGTAACTCCAGCTTAGCTCGCGCCTGATCAGCGCGAGTGAGGGCGGCGGCGGGTGCACACGCTGCCGCTGCCCTAAATGCAAACTGATGTAAATCCCATCACGAAACAAGCGCCAAGCGAAATCCCCAGCGCCCAGCTATCGATCGGACCTCCGGGCTGGGGACTAGAAACGCGGGATACGAAACTCGGGACCCGGGATTCGGGCGGCAAAACCCGAACCCCTGTTCTCAACTCCCGATCCTGCGAATCCCGGATTCCGAACCCCGAAACCCGAAACCCCAATTCCGAAACCGGGTTCTCCATCGCCCGGCGCCGAGTCTCTGACACCGGGCATCATTTGACCCCGCAGCAGTTGCAATTCCTTTTGCGGGTCACGCCCCCGGCGCTCGCGAGCCAGCACCAGTATGAGGTTCCCGCTTGCGTCACCATCGCGCAAGCCATTTTGGAAAGCGCCACGGCCGTGGGATGGGGAAGCAGCACGCTGTTCCGGCTGGCGAATAAACCATTTGGGATCAAGTGTGCACACTTCGGGGCTGAGGAAAACCCAAGCACTCAACAATCAGCGCGCAGCACCTTGAAACCGGGGACTCGGGAATCAGGGCCAGGGAAGGAAGATTCAAAATTCAAAATTCAAAATTCCGGATTCCGGATTCCGAACTCAGAGACCTCACAGCCGAATCCCGGATTCCGGATTCTGAACCGCGAAACCGCAGTTCCAAATTTCGGATGTGCTCACCCGATCACCCGATCTTCCGAGCACCCGATTCCGGAGGCCTACGGCCACTTTGACGCGCCGGCCTGGGAAATCGAGAACGGGCAGAAGAAGGCGATCATCGACCAGTTCCAGCGCTTCCCCAATTTAGACAAAGCCTTCGGGGCGCACGCGCGGCTCCTATGCAGTCCGCGCTACCGGCCCGCTTTTGCCGTGCGGGACGATTGGAAACAGTTTGCGGAGAGGCTGGGACCCAAAGCCTCCCCACTGGACATGGAGCATTGTGGATATTCCACGAATCCCAGCTACTCCGCAGAGATTATCACCCTGGTTGGCCGCTACCGGCTGAACGATCCCCGCGCCCTCCAGTGGTTTGCGACGGGGAAGGACCCAGGCCATCGGGCCATCGAGCCATCGGATCATCGGGCCATCGGGGAAAACATCGCCGGATCAACCGATGAACCGCTGAAGTCATTTGTCGCCTGTAACTCATAGTCCGGTTATGGGTTATCGATCATTGGTGGCTGCTGACTGAGAGCTTCTCAAGGAGGCACTCAGCGAGCACGGACGTTAAGCCGCGAGATCGAGCTAATCGCTGAAAGCTGAGAACTGAAAGCACAATGAAAACACGACGAAGCGTCCATGGGCTAACACTCCGGTCAGTCTTACGGTGTGTGATATCTGAACTATTATTATTACTGATTGATTCCGCGTTGGGTCTTTGGGTGTTTTTGCGGGCGGCGGGCTGGTGAAACATGTTGCTGGTTGCCAAGCTGTTTGCCCTTCTTATGATTCTGAACGTTTTGGCGACGGTGGTTCTGTGGATCGTCCGTGACGCCGAGCGGCAGAAATGATCGGGTGACCGGGTGATCAGGTGATCGGATGAACAACAGAACAACCGATCACTAGATCATCGGATCACCAGATCACCCGATTCTCGAATAACTGATAACTAAAGGAGCTTTTGTGAAATTACGAAATCTGACTCTGGTTGGTTTGTTAGCAATCGCCTTGGTGACCCTTGCCTGCACCGTGCCCGCGTGGGTCAATACCGTGGAATCTGACGCGGAGGTCGTCGCCCCCATCGCCGCCAGCCTGGTGGATGTTATCGACCCGGCCCTGGCGCCTCAGGTTACGCTGATCGAAAGTGGATTCACCGCCCTGGTGAAAACGCTCGACACTTACAAGGCCGCGCCAACGGCGACGAATCTCCAAGCTGTTCAGGCGGCGTTCGAGGCGGTGAACAGCAACGTCGCGCAGCTTGAATCTGCCGCGCAAATCAAAAACCCAACGACCGACGCCAAGGTGACGGCGATTGTCCAATTACTGACCCAAGCCGTCACGGAAATCGCCGCGGTCGTGCCCGCCAACGCGGGTCTGGCGCCGCATGTCGCGGGGCTCGGAAACATCGATTCCGCATCCCGGATTCCGAATTCCGAATCCCCAAGCGCGAAAGGATGGAAGGCGCAGGACTTTAAAAAGCAGTACAACGCGACCATCCAAGGCGATGCGCGATTCAAGCCACTGAAATGATCGGATCATCGGTTCATCGGCTCATCGGTTCATCGGGTCATGGAGCGATGGTCCGGATCTTAATTGCTTAATTCATAATTCATTATTCCGGATTTCCGATGAGCCGATGGACCGATGGACCGATGGACCGATTTCCTAACCGATAGGAGAAGTCATGGACACGCAATCATTGCAAGTGCAAGCGTTAATCACTTTCATCATGCCCCTGGCCATTCAGCTCGCCAAGCGCAGCCAGAGCGCCGGGTTCGCCTGGATCGACCAGAACAAGCCCAAGGTCTGCATGTTGACCAGCGCGGTTGCCGCGCTGACGACCTCGATGGGGATTGAGTTTGTCCACGCCCCGCACAGTCTGACGGTGCAATGGCCGGACCCCACCACGATGGCGCGCGGGCTCGTGACCCTGGTGGTATCCGTGGTCCTCCAGTTCGCCGCCCAGCACGCCCTGTACGACGGATTCTGGCGGCATGTGGTCCCGAGTAAAGCTGACAGCCGACAGCTAACAGCCAATAGCTGACAGCTAACAGCTCACACCTAACAGTAACTGCAAGCTGATCGCTGTGAGTCGCACTTCCTCCTAACTGTGGGCTGTCGGCTGTGAGCTGTGAGCGCTCTTCCTGTGGGCTGTCGGCTGTGAGCTGTAAGCGCTCTTCCTGTGGGCTGTCGGCTGTGAGCTGTGAGCTAAAAAAATGATTTCCGCCAACCAAATTCAGGCGTTGTTGCTCGGCTCAGGTGGTTTTATCGGCACCTGCATGGCGGGGATAGGCGCTTACCGGCTCTTCGCCGCCGCCACGCGCGGCGTGCTGCGGGTTCCGACCAGCCTGGAAAAGGGCGCCGAATGTCTGGAGCGGGTCGTGCGCGCCGTGGAAAGCCAGAACGCGGTAACGGACCAGGTGGTGGAGTTGAAGGGCCTGCTGATGACCACGCGCGAGGAGATCCTGAAGATGGGGAACGAGCGCGAGCTCATCGGCCGGGAGCTCCGCCTGATGTCGCGAAAGATCGAGGGCTTTAGCTGTTATGCGCAGGAGGAATAGAAGGTGTCAGGGCTCAGCTTACAGCTCACAGCTTACAGCTCACAGTAGGTGCGAGCTGAAAGCTCGCTGGAATCTGGGTTTTCTGTCGGCTGTTAGCTGTCGGCTGTCAGCCTAATCGAAAGATGAGAAGAAGGCAAACACATGACCAAGGTGAAAACCAAATCGGAGCAAGAGTTCGACCGTACGGAGATTCTGCGCTACTTGAACGAGTGTGGACTTCAACCGGTGACCCCGAAAAGCATCCTGATCTATTTGGACGATTGCCTCCGCCCGGTCAGTCTGACCGGAGTGGAATTTCACCTGCGCTACATGCGCGACCGCGGCTGGGTGGAGCTGGGCATCGAGAAGAAGGTGGGCTTGCCGGAAGTCATTCGCTGGACCCGCATCACCGCCAACGGCGTGGATGAGTACGACCGCCGGTGCGTGGCCCTGGGAGAAGCCAGATGATCGACTCATCGGTTCATCGGCTCATCGGTTCATCGGCTCATCGGTTCATCGGAAGTGCATAAGCGCAATCAGCCGATGGCCAGATTTCTCGATGGCCCGATTGCTCACGAGCAAGGCAAAAGGCAAAACGCAAATGGCAAAAGGCAAAAGTCCAAGTTTGTCAATGATCCGATGACCCGATGAACCAATGAACCGATGGCCCGATGAGCCGATGAACCGATGAACCGATTCGTTGAGGAGGTCCAATTCCGTGCGACGACAACCCGTTACCAAATTGCAAAAGCTCGACGCCTGGCACCCCGGCTTGATCGAGAAAGTACACGCGATGTTCGCGGAGTTCTGGCCCACCGCCGAGGTCCGGCAGATGGTCCAGGCCCAATACGGCGAGCGCCTGAGCCTGTCCTACCTCGAGAAGTACAAGAGCCGGCACTGGCGCGCGCAACGCGAACTGGTTCAGCAGATGAGCGAAATGATCGGCTCATCGGCTCATCGGGTCATCGACCCATCGGAAGAGCAAAAGCTCAATCAATCGATCTTCCGATGGGCAGATGAGCCGATGGCTCGATTCGAAAGGGAGGTCTAGTTTCATGGCAGGACATCGATTTTCGAAACTGGAACAGATTGAAGACCGCCACCCGGGATTGTGCCGGCAGGTGGAGGCCATGCTCAAGGCGTTGATCCCCGTGCCCGCGATCGCGCAAGCGCTCCAGGCGCAGTACGGCGAGCACCTCGGCTGCTCCACCCTTTATGGGTACAGATGGGAATGCTGGAACGTGTGGGGAGCGAAGTAATCGGGTGATCGGGAGATCGGGTCATCGGGTCATCGGCCCATCGAAAGATCGGGTGATTGAGACCTCCGTCTGCCGATGAACTGATGGGCAGATGAACCGATGAGCCGATGGACAGACGACCGATGATCGGATGACCCGATCCGGGGAAACGTTTCGTGATGAAAAAGCTGACCAAGATTGAACAACTCGACCAGCGCTTTCCGGGTCTCGCGGACAACGTGGGGAAGTGGTTTGCTCAGGGCTTTTCTGCCGAAAAGATCGTGGCGCTCCTGTTTGATGAGTACCACATTTCTTTGTCCAAAACGCCGGTCAGCAGTTTTCGTTCCCGGCGTTGGGTACCCGAGCAAGATCTGCTGCGGGACAGGAAGATCGCCGCCTTGGTCGCCCTGGAAGTCTCACGCGAACAGGAAATAAGAGCCTCCATGGCCTCGCGGCTACCGGGAGAAGTGAAATGAACGGCTCACGAGATTTCTCAGGAGTGGCGCCGAATGCGTAAGGTACTGACCGAAATCGAAAAACTCGACGGAAGGTTCCCCGGCCTCGCCGTCCGGGTGAAACGTTGGTTTGACGATGGCCACACCTCGGCGGAGATCGCCGCGCTGCTTCGCGAGGAGTGCGATCCTTCCATTACCGACACGATGGTCGAGAACTTTCGCTACAAGCGCTGGGTGCCCGAAAAGGAAAGGCACACCTTGAAGGTGGAAACTGCCCATGCGGCCGTGGAAGCCATTGGTGGCGAAGGTGGGTTCGATACCCTGGTTTTGGCCAAGCTCTGGGAGTTGATGGATAAGATGAGCATCCCCCAGCTCCTTTCGGCGCGGTCGCTCTCCGTGAAAATCAAGGCGCAAAACCTGAAGGAGCAGGAATTTCTGTTCAAAACCGGGCAACTGAAACCCCACCAGTCTCCCCAAGAGGAGGAGGCCGAGCGCCAGGCGCAGTCGAAAAATGCGCTGCGCAGGATCAAGGAAATTTTCGGCCTCGCGGGCGACGAGCCGCCCAAGCCGCCGGTCCGGCAGGTTCCTGCCGTCGCCGGCACACCAAGCGCGTAACAAATTGGGAATTGTGAATTCTGAATTGTCAATTGTGAAGCAGAAATTATGAATTTAATCAGGCCAAATCGCGACGCGCGGAAACGGACCGGCAGGACTTTAGAGGTTGCGAAGCAAACCGTAAGCGCTGTCGATCTGAGCGAGGCGAAGAATCTTGCCCTGATTCGGTCGTTTTACGCAAAGACCCGGAGCGAGATCCTTCGCTTCGCTCAGGATGACAGCAAATGGGCTGGGCGGGGAGCGCGGACCGGTTTTGTAGGTCCGCGGCCCTTGGGCAGAAAGAAAAGCTGCCCCGATGAATCGGGACACTCCTCCTCGATGGCCAGATGGCCCGATCGCGGCGTAGCCGGAACCTGAGATGTGCCACGGCCGTCCCGGCCGTGCTCGGGCACGGGCGGGACGCCCGTGGCACGAAGAACCGATTGATCGCGAGCAAGGCAAAAGGCAAAGCGCCAATGGCAAAACGCAAAAAGTCAAATTCCTTGATCACCCAATCGCCCGATCAGCCAGTCGCCCGGTTGGAGTCGCCCGATCACGCGATCACGCAGTCGGAATCACTCGATTGCCGATTTCTGGTTTCCGGGGGATTCCATCGGAGTCCGCAGAGGGTGCTCCCGATCACTGGCCGGCCGTCACCGGATCGTCCCCTCGCCGGATTGGAATCGCCCGATCAGCCGAGCACCGTTTCGGCGACACCGGATCTCCCGATTACCGAGTCGGCATCACCGAAGGAATCGACTGGCGGATTGGAGAAGAAGCCGGTTGACTGGAGAGACTTGATCCCGGTTCTTGGCTACCAGTGGCGCTGGATCAAGGACGACAGGCAATTGAAGATCGCAGTTTGGAGCCGGCAGAGCGGCAAGAGTTTTGCCGCGGCGCTGCGGGCCGTGATCAAGTGCGTGGAAAAGCGCACCCAGTACATCATCCTTTCCAAAGGCGAGCGCCAGTCGCGGATGTTTATGGAAAAGGTTAAGGACTTCTGCCAGGTCTTTAAGCACGCCAAATTCCTGCAGGAATTTTCCACGATGGAGACGGAAGACAAAACCATGGAAGTGCATTTCCCGCACAACGGTTCGCGCATCATCGGCCTGCCGGCCAATCCGGACACGGCGCGCGGTTACTCGGGCCACATCGTGCTCGATGAGTTTGCCTTCCACGGCGACGCCCACAAGATCTATGCCGCCTGTTTTCCTATTATCACACGGGGATATTCGATCGAAGTTATTTCCACACCGAACGGAACGGCGGGCAAGTTTTATGAGATTGCGAAGCAAGCAGGACTTGTCGGGCGGGACACGGGACACGGGACACGGGACACGGGATTGGAAACCCGAGACTCGGGTTTCGGGGCTGGGGAAAACTCCAGAACCCAGAACCAAGCACCCCGCACCCCGCTCTGGAGCGGCCACCGAGTAGATATCTACGACGCGGTAAATCAAGGTCTACCCGCGAATATCGATCTCCTCCGCTCGGGCTGTGACGACGAAGAAACGTGGCTCCAGGAATACGGCTGCCAGTTCCTCTCCGACGCACAGAATTACATTCCCGTCGAACTGATTTCCACCTGCGTGCACGAGGAAGCAACCACCGAATGGCCGGGATTCGAGACTCCGGAGGCAGGGTTCGGGTCCCGTGTCCCGTGCCCCGTGTCCCGTGTCCCGAGCCCCGATCTTTACCTGGGCGTTGACATCGGCCGCAAGCGCGACCTGACGATTGCCTGGCTGTTCGAGAAGGTGGGTGGGGTGCTTTGGTCGCGGCGGTT
>Ga0209039_10001014_pt1 | contig 27357 bp, 15 predicted proteins | sample BogFormECP12_OM1_FD_188238 | JGI IMG/M metagenome (GOLD analysis project Ga0209039, IMG submission 188238) | Bog forest soil microbial communities from Calvert Island, British Columbia, Canada - ECP12_OM1 (SPAdes) (version 2) | ecosystem: Environmental > Aquatic > Freshwater > Wetlands > Bog ... | reverse complement strand
CGGTTCGACCAACCGTGCGGGTGTTTGTAGAAATCAATGGCCTCGCGCAGCGGCGGGTTTTCCGCGGGCAATTCAAACATCGGCAATTGTAGGGGCGAGCGGCGCTCGCCCGAAGGCCGAACGCCGTTCGGCCCTACACCGTTCCCATTCCTTTTGCGCACCGCTTCAATAATGGTGCGAGGGTCAATCCGCTCATGGACATGCAGCGAAACGGTAGGGACATCGAAAGACGTGCGCTCGGCCTTCCCGGCCCAGACAAGCTGCGGGTCAAGGTGCGGGTCATAGTCATACTTCTTCGCAGGCATGTCAGGGTCGGTCTCTGGCTTCACAAGTCCCACCGGCGGGTTGTTGGTCCGCTTCTTGTCCTTATGGTCATACTGTTCAATCGGCTTTTTTGCGTGATGAGATGAGATTTCTTTAACTTTAACTTTACGAGGCATATCGGCCTTCGATAAAAGGGAGTGTATTGACTACAATTCAAACGCCTATTCTGCGTCCGCTTTGCCGTGGGCGCAAGGGGTTTTGCAGAAAACGTCACCACACAATTGAATCTCCGAACGGTCCCCGGCCCGTTCTACCAGTTCCGTCTGACCTTTGACAAAACCCAGGCCCAAGGGTCGTTCAAGGTGATGGCGGACGATGTCGCTCAGAAACTCGAGTCCGACATCATTCTGCCCAAATCCTCTGTGAAGCCAGAATACAGCGGCAGCCTGGTGCGTTCCGTCCGGTCGCTTTTGGGAGACCGGCAGGCACACGTATACCGCGGCCCCATCGTTCTCGGCTTCCGGGACGTCTCGCGAGATCTCCAATTCAAGTCGAGCTACACGCTGGCGGAACACGCGCCCGAGGACTCAATTGAACTTGAAATCAAAGCTCACGCCCTCCAGCAGATGGAAAGACTGGAGGCGGCAGCGAAAGAAGGTGACTTCGCGGAACTGTTTCATTTGCTGGGTACGGCCGAGGCGCAACGCTCGATCGATTCCAATGGTGAGGCGCCCACGGAGTACGCCCGTGTGGAAAACACCATCGTCGAGGCGGTGCTCAAGGCTGACTCGACCGGGTACATGGTGAGACACCCGTTCGTCAACCGCCAACTGCAACGGATGCTGGCGAAATGGGCGTTCAAGCTGTGCACCTCGGGAGGGTTCCTATTGCCCGGGTTTGCGCTGGCGGACGATGGCTACCTGATGCTTCACGAAGGGGAAATCTTTTGGGGTTCGGACTGGATTCCGCTGGACGGGGCAATCGCCTCGCTCGCGCCTGCGGCCTTGAGGGTTTGAATAAAATCCTCTGTCGGGGCGAAATCAATCCCGCGCTGCTCGATCAGCTTGACGCCCGACTCGTCTCCGAATCCGTCGCGCACCATGCTTACGACCTGCTCCCGGGTAAAGGGCTTTGCCGCGCCCGAGATCGCTATCGTAGCGCCGACCTTGAGAGCCTGCCCTGAGCTTGCCGAAGGGTCGGCATGCCGTAGCGGCGGCTTTACGCCGCCATGGCGAGGTAAACTCGCCGCTACGTAAGCACGTGCCGGGCTCAAGCCCGGCGATACAGGTTTTTGCTGCGCTTCCGGCGGCACCGGCACGGCGGCACACGCAACGTAGGGCCGAACGGCGTTCGGCCTCGGCCCAGCGCCGCTGGGCCCTACGCTCTTCCGCTGCGCCCGCAGGGGCAGCGTCAGTATCAGTGCGATGAGTAGCATGAGGATGGTTACGACCGGTCGACGCCACATCGGCACCTCCCGAAAGCGGGAATCACGACGATGAGGGAATTCTACCACGGGAAGATCACGCATCCTGAATCCTGGGCTGGCGCGCCGGAGCCCGGCATGAAAGACATTCCAGTACTTAGAGCCAACTTCTTCGGGTGCCGTGAAGAAAGGATTCACCACAGAGGCACAGAGACCATGGAGAAAAGGCCTTCTGATTGTGCCGGTTGGGGCTATGGTTGCTTAGTGCGTTGACCCACAGTTTTATGCGCGTCTTTTCTCTGTGAACTCTGTGCCTCTGTGGTGAAATCCTTCTGTGGTGAAACCCTTCTTGGCCGCGCACGCCCCGCTAAAACCCCAGGGGGATCGGACAACGGGTCCCCCTTTTTGTTTCGCCCCGAGCGATTGAATCCACCTACCTTCATCGCCTGGTCGCGCTCGCACACGGTTCCGTGAACAGAACTCAAGTGCCGGGCACTTTGTACCGATAAAAGAACTGAATGTGTATGAGGCCGCGGATTTGGGTTTTCAGTGCGGGTTGGTTGCTCTGGGCCTTGACGGCGCAGGCGCAGCATTGGAAATTCCAGATGTACGGGGCCGACCTGGGCTTGACCAACCCCACAGTCCTCGCCCTGCACCAGGATCATGAGGGTTTCCTTTGGGTCAGCACGGAGGGCGGTCTTTTCCGTTACGATGGCGACCGTTTTGGGCATTTCAGTGCGGACCCCGTGGCGACCCGGGCCTACACCCACTCTTTGTACAGCTCTGCCGATGGCCAGTTTTGGGTCGGATCGAGTTTGGGCGTGTACCGGTGGACAGGGGAGCACTTCGCTGGCGTAAAAGGCTTTGAGGGTATCGAACTGGAAAGCGGCGAGGCGATCGGGAGTGACGCTACGAAATTATATGTGGCCACGCCGGCGGGCCTCCAGTCGCTGCCCCTCCAGGGTGGAGGGCAACCTCGTCTCGTCTCGCCAAAATGGTCCTACAGCGTATACGTGGCCTCCGATCGGACCGTCTGGTTTAGCTGTGGTTCGGTAGTCTGCTCACTTCGCGACGGAGGGGAACGCGAATGGGGCAGCAAGGATGGGGTGACCCCGGGGCGCTGGTCAAGCATCGCGGAGGACACGGCCGGGCGCCTGTGGATTCGCTCCAACGATAGGGTTTTGGTGCGCGAAGCGGCCGGCGCGATCTTTCACGCCCCCCCCAGCCTTCCACCGTTAACCTCCACTCATGGCACGCACTTGGTGCCCACCCGCCTCGGACAGATATTAATTCCGCACGACGCTGGGTTGATGGTGTGCCAAGGCGACGATTGCCGGAACTACGGTGTGGAAAGCGGCCTGCGGCACACGGGAGTGATCGCGGTTCTGGAAGACCGCGAGGATTCAATCTGGATCGGTTACAGCGGGCACGGCCTGGCTCGCTGGCTTGGTCGTGACCAATGGCAGGGTTTCGCCGAAGACGAGGGGTTGGCGGACCCGGGAATATGGCGCATCGTGCGCGACGCCAAGGGTGGCCTTTGGGTCGGCACCAGCCGCGGCCTTTTCCAGGGGGTCTGGAAGGACGGTCGTTGGCGGTTTTGGCACTCGGACGCGGTGGGCGAGCTCACCGTGTATGGACTGGCCGCGGAAGCGGACGGCTCGCTTTGGGTCGGAACATTTCAAAGCCAGATTCACGGCCTGCTGCGGTATTATCCCCAAACGCATCAGAAGGTCATCTACCCGCCTTCCCAACCCTTTCCGCAATTCGCTACCTACGAAATTAACCGTGACGCCTCGGGTGCGATCTGGGTCGCGACACCGCGCGGCATCATGCGTCTTGCCCCCGGCGGCACTAAACTCGAACCCGTGCCTCTTCCCATTGATGGCGCATCCGTTTACGATGTCAAGAATACCAGCGACGGCTTGTATGTCGCCTGTAAGAAGGGTCTTTATATCCAGCAGGGGGCGATGCGCCGGCTGCTGACCAAAGCCAATGGGTTGAAGGAAAACTGGGTTCAGTCCATCGCTATTGGCCCGGATGGGGCGCTGTGGATCAGCTATTTCTCTTCTGCCGGCATCACGCGGATCGACCTTGCGGGGGCGAAGGTTCAGTTGCAGCACTTTACGGTGGACGATGGCCTTCCCAGCAATGTCATCTATTCGCAGTTTTTTGACGCACGGCACCGGCACTGGTTGGCTACCGACAACGGTGTGGCCGTGTACGAGGGCAATCGCTGGACACACTATGGCACGTCCGATGGCTTGATTTGGGATGACTGCAACGCGCACGCCTATCTCGCGGAGACCGATGGGACCGTCTGGGTTGGAACCAGCGCCGGCTTGTCGCGGTTTCAGCCCGCAGTCCAGCCGAGATTCATCCTGCCGGCGACGCTGATCACTTCCGTGCTCCGCAACGATAGGGCCACGCAGGATACGGATTTTGATTCCTCGATCCATTCCTTGGGACTCCGCTTCACGATGCTTTCCTATCGCCGGAACAACCCAACCTTCCGCTACCGAATTGGGGCCGACACTGACCCGTGGGTGCAGACGCAAGCTCGCGAGGTCCGTTTTGCTGAGCTTCCCGCCGGTTCCTACCGGTTTGAGGTGCAGGGCGAAGTGGAGCCGGGCGTGTGGAGCCGTCCCGCGCTCCTGGAGTTTCGGATTCGGGCGCCCTGGTTCCTTTCCTGGCCCTGTCGGGTGAGCTTGGTGTTCTTGCTGGCCGGCATGATCTGGCTGGGGTGGCGGCGGCAGGAGGCGCGCCAACGGAAGGTTCGCGCCGAACTCGAGGTCGCGGTAGAGGAGCGGACCCGCGATCTGACCGCCGCCCGGGCGCGCGCGGAGCAGGCCAGCCGCGTCAAAAGCGAGTTCGTGGCCAACATCAGCCACGAGATGAGAACGCCGCTGAACGCCGTGATGGGGTTTACCCACCTCGCTCTCCAAGTGACCGAAAAACCGGAGGTTGGCGAGTACCTCAGAAACGTTCATCTCTCCGCCAAGGGCCTGCTCGGTCTGATTAACGACATCCTCGACTTTTCCAAGATGGAGTCCGGGCGGGTGCAAATCCTTCCGGTGGCATTTGCTCTACGACCCTTTATCGCGGAAATCGCCTCGATCCTGGGGCGGGAAGCGGCGCGCAAGAGGCTCGAGATGAAGATTATCGTTGAAGATTCCGCCCCTGAATGGGTATCTGCTGATCAGGGCCGCCTTCGGCAGGTATTGGTCAACCTGCTGGGCAATGCCCTTAAATTCACCTCGCAAGGGACCGTGACCTTGCAAGTGGCCCACTCGGTGAACCAACTGAAGTGTGCGGTGTCAGACACCGGCATTGGCGTTCCCCCCGATAAGCAGGCCACCATCTTCGAGGCTTTCCAGCAGGCGGACAATTCCACCTCCCGGCGATACGGAGGTACGGGGCTGGGATTGACGATTTCCAAGAGGCTGGTGGAATCCATGGGCGGACAGATCACCCTGGCGAGCGAACCGGGCAAAGGAAGTACGTTTCGGTTCTCGATCGATGCCCCTGCGGCGTCCGCCCCACCGGTGATTGCACAGCCCTCGGAGGAGATGCCCGCCCGCCCCATGCGAATCCTCGTGGTCGAAGACAACCGGGTGAACCAGCACCTCATCCTGGCCCTGCTCCGCAAACGGGGCCATACCACCGAGGTCGCGGGAAACGGCGTGGAGGCTTTGGCCGCTATCGAACGGGGTTCCTTCGATCTGGTCCTCATGGATATCCAAATGCCGGAAATGGACGGACTGGAAGCCGTGCGTCGCATCCGCAAGGCGGAGGCAATAACCGGTATGCACCTTCCGGTGGTGGCCATGACGGCACGGGCGATGGCGGGAGATCGCGAAGCAATTCTCGCCGCGGGGATGGACGATTACCTCGAAAAGCCCGTTCAATTGGAGCGGCTTGATGCAGTCTTGCGCCGAGCATCGAGTGCGCGGCCTCCCCATCCAAGTGCGGGTGCGATTTTGGGGGAACCGCCAACTTTGGGGGAAGCACGGCCGTAACGGGCCGCGGACAGGCGCGCACGATGCTTGCTGTTCTGGCGAACCTGCCATTTTTGGACTTCCAGGCCACCAGTGTTTGACTTACAATCAGTGTGTCATCTCCAGGGCAACCTGAAAAAAACTTAGGCCACATCGAGTGGGTCTCATAGCGAGGGGCGATAGTTCGGAGTTCTCATGACCGAAGATACGCTGACGCGATTCATACACAACGCGATGGCTGAGGGCTGGACGGAACTTGACCTCTCGCGTCACCAACTGAGTGCGTTACCCACGGAAGTCTATAAGCTCGAGGGTTTGACCCGGCTCATCCTGAGTGAGAACGCGCTTACCGAAATCCCTTCCGGGATCCGTCAGCTTCGTAATCTGACAGTTCTAAATCTCAACGGCAATTTGCTTACCTCAATGCCTTCGGAGATCGCTGAACTTCACAACCTCAAGGCGCTAACCCTCAGCGGCAACAATCTCAGCACCTTACCCCCGGAAACCGGTGAACTCAGAGAATTGGCAGAGATCTCACTTGATCACAACCAACTCACATCCTTGCCCAAAGGCTTCGGAAACCTCCAACAACTCACCACCCTGGACCTGAACAGCAATCGGCTGGGAACCATCCCCACGGAGCTATGCAGCCTTCGCAATCTCACCAACCTCGATCTTGGCGGGAACCAGTTGCGCGCGCTACCTCCGGAAATCGGCGAACTCCAGAATCTCACCGGGTTGTCGGTCGGCAATAATTTACTGTCTGCCATCCCCGCCGAGATTGGCAAACTCGGGCGCCTGACCCAACTCGTGGTCAGCCGCAACCAATTGACCTCGCTCCCTTGGGAGATCGGGGATTTAGCCAATCTCGAGTCGCTGATCGCCAACGGGAATAGACTCACGGCCCTACCTCATAGCATTGTCCAGCTCCGGAATCTGCGGTCGCTGATTCTCAATGGGAATAAGCTGGTCACCCTTCCGCCGGAGATTTCCCAGCTCAAGAACCTGAGGACTCTCCACCTTGACAGCAATCAGCTTGCCGCTCTGCCGCCGGAACTCGGGGGTCTCGAGTCGCTCGCGGAACTGCAATTAGGTGGGAATCAGTTGACGGAATTGCCCGCCGAAATTGGCCAACTGAGGAATTTGCGGGCTCTCTCTCTTGACAGCAACCAACTGGGTGAGTTTCCCGCCGGAGTAACTCGGCTCAGCAACCTCAATGAGCTCTTGCTGGGTGGAAATCAGCTCCGGCTGCTGCCTTCCGCAGTATCGAGGCTTAAGAAGCTGACGATTTTTTATATAGATAATAATCAATTGGATTCCATACCTCCCGAGATAGGTCAGCTCCAAATGCTGACGGAACTGCTGCTGGGAGGAAACCTGCTGCGTGGACTGCCCGGGGAAATTGGCCAGCTTCAGAATCTCCGGGTCCTGGCCCTTGAAAAGAACCAACTCACGGAAGTGCCGCAGGAAATGGGGTCCCTCAAGAATCTGCGGGCGCTCTCCCTCGAAGGCAACCAACTGACGGGGTTACCCCCCGCCCTGGGCCTGCTCCACCGGGATGTGACTCTGAATTTCGATAACAATCCCTGGCGCGAGCCTTTCTCGACCCTCGTCTCCAGCGGAACGGAAACCATCTTAGCTTATATCCGCAGCCTTTCTGACGCCGTTCCCCATTATGAAGCGAAGCTGTTGTTGGTCGGGGAAGGCAACGTCGGCAAGACCTCCTTGTTGGCGGCGCTTGGACATGAACCCTTCCTCGAGAGGCGCGAGACGACGCACGGCATCCAGATGCGAAGCCTCATGGTCAAGCACCCGGACTTCGGCACACCGATCACCCTCAACGCCTGGGATTTCGGAGGGCAAGAAATCTACCGGGTCACCCATCAGTTCTTCTTCAGCCGCCGATCCTTGTACCTGCTCGTCTGGAACCCGCGAGAAGGACGGGAGGAAAATGCGATCGAGGACTGGCTCAAGCGCATCAAGCTGCGAGTGAACGACGCGCGAGTGATCATCGTGGCGACGCACTGTGCGGAGCGCCACCCCGAGCTGGATTACGCTCATTTGCGCAGCCGCTTCGGTGAAGTCCTGGTGGGATATCTGGCCGTGGACAGCAAGACCGGGGAGGGAATTGAGGAACTGGAGCAGACCATCGCCCAACAAGCGGCCAAGCTCTCGCACATGGGTGAGCTCTTGAACCGCCACTGGATTGAGGCCCGCGATGAGGTCTTGAGGTGGCAGCAGCCGCAGATCACCCGAAATCAATTCGCGGAGATCTGCCGAAAGCATAAGTTGTCCGAGCAGGAGATTGATACCCTTCTCACGCTCTTGAATGACTTGGGCAACATTATCTATTACGGCGATGAGGAGGGCCTTCGGGACATCGTCGTGCTGCAACCGGAATGGCTGACCAAGGCAATCGGGTACGTGTTTGAGGATCGACCCACTCTCGCCTCCAAGGGCGTACTGGACCACTCCCGATTGAAGAAGATCTGGTACGACAATAAAATCGAGAACCGGACCAAATACAATCCGGAATACCATCCGTACTTCCTCCGCCTGATGGAGAAGTTCGACATTTCCTTTCGCGTTGCCGACCAGTCCAAAAGCTTGGTCGCACAGCTCGCACCGTACGAGCGTCCCACTTTGCCCTGGGAGGTTGATTCACCACTCCCCCGCGGGCACCGCGAACTCTCCCTCTATTGCAGTATGGAGGAGGAACCGCCCGGCCTGATCGCTTGGCTGACGGTTCGGAATCACCGTTTTTCTACGGGGCGCCACTGGCGGCGAGGCGCGTTCCTTGCCCACCAGGAACACGAGGCGCTGGTTGAACTGGACAGCGTGCGGAGACTTTTCCTGTCGGTGCGCGGCAGTTCCCCCGGGCATTTCTTCAGCCTCCTCAGGGATAGCTTGGAGTATTTGGTTCGACTCCGGTGGCCGGGTCTCACCTATGAACTGGAGAGCCCGTGCGCTACCCGCGACCCGGCAGGAGTTCGGTGCGCGGGGCGGTTCAAATTCGCGAGCTTGTTGAAGGCTCGAGAGCGAGGCTTCACAACTTTTCCGTGCGCCACCTGCCTTGAACCTCAGGATGTAGGCGTGCTGCTGACAGGTTTCTCGGATCGGACCGGGCCTGTGCAACAAAAATTAGACGAAATCATCGGCGAGCTCAGGCAGAGCAGACGGGACCAAAGCCAAATCTCCCAATCGATTCGCAGGGTCTTGGCGGCCATCAGCACCGAGACTCGAGAATGCCCGCGGCTTTTCACCCTCTTCCCGGTTGGGGGCGGCGCGTGGGATCCCCGCCAATTGGGTAAGGCTCAGTACAAATTGCAACTCTGGTGTGAACAACCGCAGCAGGAACACCCGCTCGAAGCGGGAGAGTATGCTTTTTCAAAGCCCAGGGAATGGCTGGTCCGAATCACTCCCTTCGCCCGCCTTGTGGCCAAGACCCTCAAGATTGCTGTTCCGCTGGCCGGGCCTCTGCTTGGCATGGTGGCCGACGAGGTCTTGGTGAAATCAATCAAACCGCAGTTGGAATTCATGGAGACCCTGACTTCCGAGCTGCTGGCTGGTGACCTGGAGGCGACGGCGTCGGGATCGGAATCCACCACGGGCCTGACTTCCGCGGAGGGTGCCGGCCTGAGGGAGCTCCACACTCTGCTGGTGGAGGTTGACCCCTCACGGGCTTGGGGAAAGCTGAAGCGGGTGTTGACAACTGCGGGAGATTATTTATGGGTCTGCCCGGAACATTACCACGTGCATGATCCCGGGCTCCCCATCCTGGCGGCCCGCAGCAGTTAGCCCCGATTCTCAAAGCTGGCCAATACCGAATCCTCGTCTTCATACAACTCGAGGACCGTATTCAAATGCAAAACTTTCAAGTCGCTGGCTATGAGCTTACTGACGCCAAAGAGCTTGTATTTGACACCTATTCTCGTGGTTGACACATAAAAGCGCATGATGTATCCAAATCCACTGCTATCCACGAAGGTTAGGCGCGCCATGTTGAGTGCGAGTTTCTTGGCTCCCGCGCCCAACACCTCTTCGACGATGCTGGCGAATGTGGCCACAGGCGGCCCAATCGTGAGGCGACCTTCCATGTCAAGGATCGTAACATCGCCTACTTGCCGGACAGCAACATTCATCTTTCCTCCTATTGTAGCGGGGGGGTGCCCAGTGCCTTGCACATTAGAAAAGCTACTCCAGGGAGGATGCCAAAAGCAAGTCAAACGGTACAGGCGATCGTTGAAAACGAGGGTGGCCATTGCATTCAGGGGCGGTCAGCCGTATGCTGACGGCCGGCCAAGAATCGAGTAAGGAGATTTTGGCTGTCACCGTTGAAGCTTGGATTCCATGAAGACCCTCATACTGGAACAGCCGGGCCAGTTCACGCTCACCGAAACCGCGCAGCCGGGCGCGCCGGGGCCGGGTGAAGTGCTGGCGAGAGTATTGACGGTCGGCATCTGTGGCACCGATCTCCACGCCTTCGAGGGCACGCAGCCGTTTTTCACATATCCGCGCATTCTCGGGCATGAGCTGGCCGTGGAGGTGGTCGAGACCGGCGACGCCGTCGGGGACTTCCAGCCCGGCGACCGCTGTGCGGTGAACCCCTACATGACCTGCGGCGAGTGCGCAGCTTGCGTGCGCGGGCGGACGAACTGCTGCGCGAAGATGCGCGTCATCGGGGTCCACAGCGATGGAGGCATGCGCGACCGCATTCTTCTGCCCGCGAAACAGATGTACAAGTGCGCGAAGCTGCCGCCGGAGCAGATTCCGCTGGTGGAGACGCTTGCCGTTGGCTTCCACGCCGTGGGGCGCGCGGCGGCGCAGCCGGGCGAGCGCGCGATCGTCGTGGGCGCCGGTCCCATCGGGCTGTCGGTGCTCGAGTTTTTGCGGCTGGCCGGCGCCAATATCGCCGTGGTGGAGAAGATGCCGGAGCGACTCGGCTTCGCGGCCCGGCGCTTTGGCTTGAAACGCTATTATCCGTCGCACGAGGAAGCGCGGCAGGAAGAGCCGTCGATGCTGGTGTTCGACTGCACCGGCGACCGGGGCTCCATGGAGCAATCCATTCACCTGCTCGAGCAGGGCGGCAAGCTGATCTTCGTGGGGCTGATCAACGACCACGTTTCCTTGTTCGACCCGGACATCCACCGCCGCGAGGCCACCATCCTGTCGAGCCGCAATAGCGTTCCGGCCGAGCACCAGCGTGTGCTCCGGTCGATGGAAAGCGGGCAGATCGATGTGGGGGTGTGGCCCACCGAGTGCGTTCCCCGCGCCATCATGCCCCAGCGATTTCCCGCGTGGCTTCGTCGGGAAGCCGGCGTGGTCAAGGCTGTGGTCAACTGGTCGTGACCGCCTCCGCCTGCTTAGCGCCTACGGGCAGTTCACCCGCGGGCGTTATCCAACCAGTCAAAGACGGCCTCTTCCAGTGCGGGGGTAAAGGAATTGAACGCCAGGGGAGTTTGCAACCGGAGCGCGTCTTCATTTCCCAGGCGAGTGTAGACCTTTCTAGCTTGTTCTACCTCGAACTGCACGTCGGCGACTGGCGCATAGCGATCCAGGATAGGTGCAACGATCAACGTACGCCGGGGTGCAATGGCCGCCAGCACCTCATCAAAGTCAAAAGGCAAGCGGCTTTCCTGGCCCACAAAGAATCCGAGACGCGGGAGCAGCCCGTGCAGGTGAGAATAATGCTGCACCCCTTCGGTTCCTTTCTCCGCCCTGCTCAGGCGCAAGGGATCGACGCCGCAGATCGCCGCGATGCCTTTGACGCGCTCATCCAAAGCGGCGGTTATCAGTCCCACCTTGGCGCCCAGCGCGTATCTCACCAGGTAAATCCGCGAACCATCCACCTCGTCGAGCGCGGCAACCGCATCCAGCGCGGCACGTGTGTCGGTTACCATTTTTCCCAGCAAGGACCATTGCGGGTAGCGCTGGTAGAAATAGAGGGCATCGCGCACGCGAGTGCCAAAGCCAATTTGGTCAAACGCGAGAACCGCAAATCCCCGCTTGGTCAAGGAGGCAAAAAACGGCTGAGTGTCGCGCGAATAGCCGGTAGGGTACGAGTAAGGATGCATCCACACCACCACCGGCCAGTGGCTCCCGCGCGGTGATCCGCCCGCGCCGATGGGGAAGTAGAAGTCGGCCTTTAGATCGTCGCCATAGCCCAAGCCCACGGCGCCCATCGAATGGTCCTTGAAGGGCCGGCCCAGCAATAGGGAAATCCATCCACCATCCGTCATGACCTCGCCGCCTTTGAGTTCGTGGCGGGCAGGGAAGCGAACTCCGGCGGGCTCGTCTCCCATCGCCCAATTGATCTTTTGAAGGATGGATTGCCTGGTCGTCTCGCTCCATGGCGCGGCGAGTTCCCGCTCACCCGCTGCCGGAAACTTCACTGGGTCAATCGACTCGCCGGTGAGCTTCTTCCATCGCTCAAAAGTGTAACCATTCACCCACACTTCGCGCCGTGGGTAAGTCTGGCGGCCGAAGGTGGTGTCGAGGAAGTCACAAAAGATTCCGATGTCTTCCGCGGTGGTGGAATGTTCACCGTCGCGCAGATTCAACCAGACCTTATCTTCGTGGCCAAGAAATCGATAAACTTTCTCGACCGCGGGAAAGGCGTGTTCAAAGCCGAAAGGATTTCCTTCGTGCTCCGCGTAAGCCGCATACATAAAAAGCCCGCGCGGGGCGACCAACCCCATCAGCGCATGTTGGTCCACCGGAAGTTTGTGCTCCCGGCCCACGAAGAAACGCAGGCGCGGGTGAAACCAATGGGGAAAGACACCGGTGATCTGCTCGATGCTCTCGTTCACGAACATGTCGGTGGTGTAGCGCCAGGGGTCGCACTCGCCGGTATTGCCGCTGGACGCGATGACAGCGGCAATCCGGTCATCGAACGCCGCCGCCAGCAGAGCTTGTTTGCCATTCCGCGAGTGGCCGGTGATGGCGATCTTCTGTTTATCGACCTCGGGCAGCGTTTGCAAATAGTCGACGGCCCGCATGCCGGCCCATGCCCAGCGAGCCAGGCAGGAAAAGTCATACTCCGGATAGACGTCGATGAATTTATCCGAGTCATCGGCCGGGCCGAAAATTGGATCGCCGGCAAAATAGATGCAGCCCATATATCCGCGCCGTACGGCGGTCGCCACCCACGGCCAGGTTCGCGGGTGGTTGGTGAGGAAGACCGGAAACGGTCCCTTTCCGGGGGGGATGATTAACTGCACCCGCAAGGTTCCGCGGCGGTCAGGACCGAACTCCAGGCGGACATCCCGGATGGTCAGCCTCCCGTCGGCTTCGGTTCTCGTGATCACTCCGCGAAGGTTGTCAGGTTGGGGCGGCATTTTTCCAAAAACCCACTGCTCAAATTGCGCGCGAATCTCCTGGCGCCTTTGCTTCCATCGTTCGAGAGTCTGGACGCCTTCGAGCGGATCAGCGAGGAAAGGTGCGGACGGCATGGCATCGAAATCCGGCGGGAGCTCGCCCGTGCGCTTGAGCCAGTCTTCCCACGACTTGTCGTAGGCGTTCATCCTTCCGGTGATTTCCACTGGGCGGCGGGGAAGAATCTTGAGGAGCACCTCGAGGGTCTCGCGCCGCTTGTCCATTGCATCCACGGCAGCCGGCGTGGGCTGGGGATCGGCGTGGACATCGGAAGCGAGTGCCGAGGCGCCGGCCGCCAGCGCGGCCGTCTGGGCGATGAAATCTCGACGCGTGATTTTTCCCATATCTTGAGTGTCCTTTCCCACCCTGGGGCCTGTCGATGCTCAAGCGTCTTGCCGGACACAGCTACAAAACTCTGTATTTGTTATAAACCTCCCGAAGAGTCTTACCTGCGCAGAGTTCCTGGCGCGAGAGATTTTCTTTCCCGATTTTCTCCTGCGCCTTGAGCAGGACCGTCTTTTCGACCTCCGGAGGCACGACGACCACGCCGTCAAAGTCGGCCACGATCAACTCCCCCGGCCTCACCAGCACGTCGCCACAGCGGACGGGGACGTCGTAGGCCATCACCTCGCCGCGGCCCTTCGAGTCCAGGGGCCGGATGCCGGCATAGTAGACAGGGAATCCCAGGGCAATGATTTTCACGCAGTCGCGAATCTGGCTGTCACACACGCATCCCACCGCGCCATTCCTTTTCGCCACCGTCGACATGAGTTCTCCCCAGGGAGCGTTCGTCCCGCCGTGGTCCGTGGAATGGACGACGACGTCGCCGGCCCGCAGAGAATCCATGACCTCAATTTCGAGCCCGTAGGGATCTTCATCGCGAACATGGTCGGTTTCCATCCAACGCACCGTGCGGGCGCGGCCGATGAATCCACAATTCCTGATGTCGGGCAGCAGGGGGCGCAAGCGCTGGTGCATGGCTTGCTGGCGATAGCCCAACTCGTCCAGGATATCGCACACGGCAGCCACGTACACGCCCTCGCGGACAAAATCCAAGATCGCTGCATCACTATGAATCATTTGAAGCCTCAATACTCAGTAAGATAAACCTCACTTTAGCACTACGTCACCCATCCGCACCCTGCGAATGATCACCGCGTAGTCACCCCTTCCAAGGTCGCGTTGGGTGTAGCCTTGCGAACTGAGGTCGGTGTGCAAAGCAAGTTTCGAGCCTTGAACGGTGATGCTGGCCGGGCGGAACGCTACTCGAAGGTACTCGGTGCCCGCTGCGTCAGCCGGAGTGTATTGTACCTTGGCGGCCGCATAGGAAACATTTTTGAGCACGCCGGTCGAATACAGGATGTGGTTCTCTCCGGGAGGAGCCCATTCCGGAACCCCCGCGAAGGCAGGGTAGAACATCCGGGGGCACTCGCCGTAACAGTCCGACCACCAGTTGGAGATATGTTTGCTCACCGGGCTTTCAAACGCTTGGCCCACGGGGTTATTGCAGTAAGTCACCCAGTTCAAGGCGCGGTAAGCTTTTTCCTTATAAGCTTCGTCACCAGAAACTGCATACCACCGGGCGCACTCCGCGCCATATCGCGCCGTTTGATAATCCATCTTGGGGAGGAACGAATCCTGCTCCCCCACGATATTGGCTCCCCATTGAGTCGCCGGCTCCCCGGGGGCGCACCGAAAAACAAAATTGTCTTCCGTCCACTTGATCAACTTGGGCACATCCGCCCGCCATTCAGGATCCAATTCGGGATCATCAAATAGAGCCAGAGTAAAGTTACTGGCAGGCGTATTGCTTTTGTAGGTGTTGCTGTACTCTGAGTTGTCCGTATGTCCGTCAGCCCAGTAGCCTGTCTTCAGGGGAAATTGCAGGAGGAAATCCCGGGCCTTCGCGCGCGCCTTTTCATAGGCTTTCACATCACCGCGGTTCGCTTTAATCAGTTGGTCGAGCAGCAGGTAACAGCCCACCCAGTGCGCTCCGTATTCTGACGTCACCTTCCCGGTATCCATCACCACGCGGTCAGGCCAGACCGATTGGGTCGCACTCCCGGTGCGTACCCTGCGGGCCAGCGTGTTGGCCACATTCAGGGCGGCAGTCAGATATTTCGTGTCACCGCTGTAAAGGTACATGCGGTAATACACCAGTCCCATATCACCCGCGTAACCCACCAGGGTCTCATTCAGGACAAATCTCTTGGAGTTGGTAAACCCGCGGAATTCCATGTCTCCAGCGTTCGTCGTGGTGTAAGGAAAATTCGCCCAGGCGAATGTTGAAGGGCTCGTACCATGAGCAATCGTGTAATCCATGAGTTGCTTTACGATGGTCATGACTGTCGTGTCGCCTGTGTAGGCATAATACAAACGAGCCGATTCGAACCAATTCGGGATTTTTTCCGCTACATCGTTCATCCATGTGTCCGGGTCCAGAATTCCGTCTTTATCCCAGAACGCACAATAGAAGTAATACTGTGGATAGGATGAGCGCGGGGGCGGGCCGGGACAATTGGGAACCTTGGTCTTGATGAAGTTCCAGCGCAAACGGAGAAAGTGGTCGTAAGCCTGTTCAGCCGGCATCGACCAGGGAATAATCTTGTTCTGATCGTCGAGAACCACTTTGTGACCGTTGAGAACGTCTTCGGCAAAGACGGGGGACCGGCTGACCCTGAACATCGCCGCCAAGGTGATGCTGAACGTAAGTAATCCCCAGATGAGACGCGGCCTGGACCAGCCTCGGTTATCCATCGGTGACCTCGATGCCTGCCTTTCATTGCGCCTTGGCAGCACTTCCCACCAGAGTAAAGACGGCTTCGGAGGGCAGATCGATTTCCGCCCCGCCATTGCGCACGGGAATTGACATTACTCTTTGGCAATCGAGGTCGCGCGTGGTTTCGTACAAGTCCCAGCTTGCGGGTCCGGAGGCCGGGTGAGGTAATTCGATCGTGAAGTGGCTGGGGCCTGCTTCTTTTACCCCCACGATCACAAGGGAATCCGACGATGGTCCCTGAAACGCCGACACCGTTAGCCCCGGAGTCTCACTGGAGGCCGCAATCCGCGTCCATCCCGGCCGCACGAAGTGGTAAAGCTGCCGGGTGGCGTAATAGCTCTTCTTAACCGAATAAACCTGACTGGCGCTGGTAAACAATCCGTAATAACAGAGCCGCTTCATGCACTCCTCGTAATCGTCAAAGGCGGCGAAATAAAATAATGCGCTGGCGCCTTGATTGAGAGCCGTCAGGGCGCGCCGGTTGGCCGCCAGGGAGAACATCTTCCACTGGTTCTCGAAGGTCTTGTTCTGGTCGCTCAGGTCCCCGTATTCGGTAAGCCAGACGGGAGTTTGGGGATACTTGCTGGCTTTTACGCGTTCAACTTGCCGGCCCACCGAATCATCGCTGTAACTGTGAAAGGTGAAGACCCCCACCTGTTTCATCAACCCATCGTCTTTCAGAATGGGGTCGGTGTAGTCGTTGGTGATGACGGCGTTGTCCGGGGCGGCCAGGCGGACGTCTCCCAGTCCTTCTTTCTTGAGCCGCCGCGCCACCGCCTCCAGAACTTTTGGAGCCTCATCGGGATCGATCCGCGGACCCTCCGGCGGGTAACAGTCGGTTTCGTTGAAGGCGCTGAAGAACTCGAAGTCAATGTGCTCGTGATTGCGCGCGTACATCAGCATCGAGACCACTTCCTCGGCGAACTCGTCGTACAGGGCGGGACTCAAGTGCCCCTGCTTGTTGGCGGGAACATTCTCCTGGCACACCCGGTGTTGCGGTGGAGGCGCTTTGTCATCCGTCATCCAGGCCGGTACCGGCCCCATCAGGGCGATCATCGGGCGGATTCCCCGGGAGTTCAGGTAGTGAAGCCCGTTCCAGGTCGCTTCAAAAATCGGATGGGAGTAGCGGTTGTTGTAATACTCCCAATTCATCACGTTGGGGTCGTCGTTGTCGTTGTATTCCTCCCAGTTGCTGTAGACCAGGTAAGGAACCACGCGGAACATCGTGACCCCAAGATCGTCAATCAGCTTGTCGAACATCGCCTTTTGATCGTTCCGGAAGTAGGGACCCGTGTAATTGATGCCGAATCCATCAATCACTTGGTAGGTTTGCCCGGGGTTCACCATGACATGGCCAGAGGGGGAATTCCCCTGGGCGAATATTCCCGGAGCTAACAGTAGGGGCAGGCAGAGCTCTATCGATCGCAGGCGCAATTTCAGCATGATTCATCCCTCCTGACAGTGCTGGGGTTATTGGGATTGCGATCCCTTTCGAGACATGGAACGACCTTGCGCATGAATCGTTCTTGACACGCGCTCCCAATCGAAGCAGATTCTATACTTGTACCATGCGTTAATCACGCGCAAAAGGTGGTCGCCGCATGGTTTTTAATACTCATTAGTGGAATGTCAATTGCCACGCGAGGAGGGGTGGGTCGAGAGATGAGTCAAATTAAAGTCGTAGCGGAGTATGGCGATCTATGCGGCGAAGGCCCCTTGTGGGATCCCGATTCGGGCTGCCTTTATTGGACGGACATCGAGGGCCAGAGGTTTTGTCGCTATCATCAGGCATCCAACAAGCATGAGATTGTCAAGCAGGGGCTGGAAATATCCGGCTTCTGCCTGAATCGACGTGGTGGCTTTGTCATTGCCAACAGCCGCGGGATCTGGCTATGGGATGGGGCCGACGATCTGCGATTGATCGCCGATCAGGTCGGGAATTCCAAATGCCAGATGAATGATACCATTGCGGACCCGGAAGGACGCTTCTTCGCAGGATCGAATTTTTATGATCCGGACCATGCATATGAATTAGGCAAAATAATTCTCGTCAATACGGATGGGACGGTGCGTGTGGCCGACGAGGGTTTCAGTATGCCCAACGGCCTGGCTTTTTCGCCCGACGAGACGATGATGTATATCACTGACTCAGCGGCCCGGCGAATCTACGCCTACGACTATGATCGGCGCACGGGTGGCCTCCGCAACCGCCATGTATTGGTTCAGGTCCCGGATGACGAGGGATTGCCCGATGGCCTTACGGTCGACGCCGCGGGGTTCCTCTGGTCGGCTCAATGGTATGGCAGTTGCCTCGTGCGCTACGACCCGGAGGGCAAGGTGGAGCGCCGAGTCAGCTTTCCGGCGAAGCAGGTTTCTTCGGTGGCTTTCGGTGGGAAGGACTTCAGTGATATTTTCGTGACATCCGCCGGAAAATCTTGGCCTTCGCCCCTGATGCCGAAATCGTACGACCCGGTTTCCGGCAATTTTGGCGGACAACTCTATAGCCTGAATCTCGGCATCCAAGGCAAGCCCGAATACAAGGCGGACATCCGACTATGAAAATCACCAACGTCGAAGGAATCATCTTACGCCTACCCGTGCGACAAGCCGTTGCCGATGGCACCCAGGACGACCTGCTGATCCGCGTCGAAACCGATGAGGGAATTGTCGGCTATGGCGAAGTCGATACTTCCCCGGAAGTGGGAAAAGCGGTTATCGATGCCGAGATGTCGCATGGGACGTGCTACGGCCTCCGCGAGATCCTGATCGGGCAAGATCCCTTTGATATCGAGCAGATCTGGCAGCTTATGTATCGGAAGACAAACTACTATGGCCGCCTGGGTGTGGTGATGCACGCCATGAGTGGTGTTGACATGGCCCTGTGGGACATCCTGGGGAAGGCGATTGGCAAACCGGTACACAAACTGCTGGGAGGAAGTTACTGCACCGACGTGCGCGCCTACGCCAGCATGTTGATGCCGGAAAGCGTTGCGGAAGTCCGGGAAGCTGTGGGTCACTACGTCGCGGAGGGTTTTACGGCGGTGAAGTTGGGCTACGGACCCCTGGGAACGGATGTGTGCAAAGACGTCGAGTTGGCGGCTGCCGCGAAGGAAGTTGCCGGCCGTGACGTCGAGGTGATGATTGATATTGGGCACGGCTACACACTGAAAATGGCCATGCAGGCCGCCCGGGAATTTGAAGACATTGGCATCTATTGGATGGAAGAACCTTTTCCTCCGGAGGCCATCGAGGATTATCAGCGTCTCGCGGATTCCACCTCTCTGCGCATTGCCGCCGGCGAGCAGGATGTGGGCCGTTGGACGTTTCGCCGGCTGATTTGGGATGCTCATCTTGACGTGATCCAGCCCGACATTTCCCGCGTAGGGGGGCTGACGGAAGCGAAGCGCATCGCCTACATGGCGCACGAGGCCAATCGTCTCTGCGTCCCCCACGCATTCCGCACCGGGGTGCTGGTGGCAGCCTGCCTGCATCTCATCGCCGCCATTCCCAACTCTGCTTTCCTGGAGTTTTCGGTCACGGAATCGGCCCTGCGGCGGGAACTCCTGACCGAGCCTTTCCAAGTCGTGAAAGGCCGCGTCGCTGTCCCTACCAAACCAGGCCTGGGGATTGAGATCAATCCCCAAACCGTCAAGACCTATTCCCTGAGGAAATGAGGCATGGCATGAAACTTACGGGTCGAGTTGCGGTGATTACCGGATCCGCCTCCGGCATCGGCCGGGCGAGCGCCAGGGAGTTTGCCAAAGAAGGCGCCCAGGTGGTCGTGGCGGACATCAACATGGCCGGGGCGCAGGAAACGGTGAAGCAGATTGAAGCCGCCGGGGGCGTGGCACTCGCGGTCAAGACCGACGTGGCCGCGCCCGAATCCGTGCAGGCTCTGGTAGAGCAAACCCTTCATTCCTTCGGACGGATTAATGTGCTCTTTAACAATGCCGCGATTCAGGTCAACAAAACCGTTGAAGATACCACAGTGGAGGAGTGGAACCGTGAGATCGGCATCAACCTGGGAGGCGTCTTTCTTTGTTCCAAACTATTTATGCCCCATTTACGGAATACGAAAGGTTGTATTGTGAACATGGCTTCGGTCAACGGCTTTTTCGTGGAGCCTCTGTGCGCAGGGTATTGCGCCACCAAGGGCGCCATCATCGCCTTGACCAAGGCCATGGCGATCGATCACGGCAAGGACGGCATCCGCGTCAACTGCATTTGCCCGGGATACATCGATGCCGGGCTGGCGTGGGAATACTTTGAGGTTCAGCCGAATCCCGCCGCAGCCCGCGCCGCCGCGGGCAAGCTCCACGCGCTCGGACGGGTGGGACAACCGGAAGAGGTTGGCCGCTTGGCGGTGTTCCTGGCCAGCGATGACGCTTCCTTCATGACCGGTTCAGCGGTGGTCGTAAGCGGCGGCTTCGGGATTGGGCTGCCTCCCACATAGCGAACGTATCTTCATGGCGTTGCGAGATTCTTCCATCGCGATGGAAGAGATAGACACATTTTCCTAGAAAGCTCCCTCCCCATCCTATTGAAAATAAATTTCAAAATCTGATCTGGATCATGACAAAACCTGACGCAGATCATTGACTTAGCTCTGTAACAGGTGTACCACGGTCGGCATACTGGTATCAGAATCGTCGGTTGGAGAGGTGGCAGCTTAAGGCTGCGCAAGCCGCACGACAGGTAAAACGGGTGCCTTCTGTGGTCGCTGAGGCGCTCACCAGCGAGAACCCCACCGGACCATTGCCTCCAGAGACGGCCCGCTGTTTGTTAGCGGTCGGATCGAAGAACGGAATCCCGGTTGCGAGGAAACCGCCATGTTCGCTACACCTGGTTATTCTCTACTTTCATATTATTTCCGTAGTTTCAGTTTCAGGGCCGCGAAATATCGAACCGAATTGCGCTGGGGCGGCGCAGTCCTCTTGCTCCTTTTCCTTGTGCCCGGCTCGACGGCGTTTGCACAGACCACGCTGACTCCCGCGACGTTGGCTTTCGGCAACCAGGCCGAAAACCAGTCGAGCGCTGCGAAGACCGCTACGCTCACGAACACCCAGGCCGTGCCACTGACCATCAGCAGCATCGCCATCTCTGGCGGGACCGCTTCGGGCGATTACGCCTGGGGCGGGAAGTGTCCTCTCAGTCCGAGTGCGCTCGGCGCGGGAAAGAGTTGCAGCATTAAGGTGACCTTTACCCCCTCGGCGCTGGGGAGTCGAACCGCCACCCTCACGGTGACGGACGACGCCAGCAGCAGCCCGCAGACCGTGGCCTTAACGGGAACGGGGGCGGAGCCGGTGGACCTTACTCCCAGCCCTTGGAATTTTGGATATCAGCCCGAGGGTACGACGGGCGCGGCGAAGACGGCTACGCTCAAGAACTTTGAGACTGCTACCCTGACGATCAGCAGTATTTCCGTCAGTGGGGATTATGCGCGGACCGCGGGCACATGCCCCTCGAGCGGGGGGACGTTAGCCGCGGGAGCGAGTTGCACGATTCTCATGACGTTCACGCCCACCATTCTGGGATCCGATCCGGGCAGCCTGACGGTGGTCGATAGCGCCAGTAACAGCCCGCAGACCACCGCGCTTACGGGAACGGGCACCTCCCCGGTCACCCTTTCCGTCACCAGTGTGTATTTGGGAAAAGTGGATGGCGGCAACACCAGCGCGGCCAAGTCGGTGACGCTCACCAACCACCAAAACGTCGCACTGGCCTTTACGAGCATTGTCACCAGCGGAGACTTCGCGATTGCCACCAACACCTGCGGCAAGAGCATTGCGCCCGCAGCCACGTGCTCGGTGGGCGTGACGTTTTCCCCCACCGCCACCGGCGCGCGAACCGGGGTGCTGACCTTCAGCGATAACGCCGCCAATAGTCCCCAGACCGTCAGCCTGACGGGAACCGGCGCCTCGCTGGTCACAGTTTCCCCAGCCAGCCTGGCTTTCGCCAGCCAGACCGTGGGCACGACGAGCGGCGCGCAGACGGTCACGCTGAAGAATGGTTTGACGACCTCCGTGACGGTCTCGACACCGGTGGCCACAGGAGATTATGCGGTGGCCAGCAACACCTGTCCCGCGACCGTGACCCCAGGACGTACCTGCAAGGTCGGAGTAACCTTTACGCCCACGGTGGGTGGGACGCGGACGGGCGGTCTGACGATTCCTTACGGCGCCTTCGGCAGTCCCATCACGGTCGCCCTGAGCGGCACGGGCATCGCCCTGGTGTCGATCGCGGTGACGCCGGCGAAGCCTTCCATCGCCGCGGGGACCACGCAGCAGTTCACGGCCACGGGAACGTACAGCGATGGGAGCACGCAGAATCTGACGAGCACCGCGACGTGGAGTTCCTCGGCGCCGGCTGTGGCGACGATCACCGCGGGAGGTTTGGCGAAAGGGGTGAGCAAGGGCGCCTCGACGATCGGCGCGACGATGAGCAGTATTACCGGTTCGACCACGCTGACGGTGACGGCCGCGGTGCTGGTGTCGATCGCGGTGACCCCGGCGAATCCCTCCATTGCTGTGGGGAGTACACAGCAGTTCACGGCCACGGGGACGTATAGCGACGGGAGCACGCAGAATCTGACGAGCACGGCAACGTGGAGTTCATCGGCGCCGGGTGTGGCGACGATCACCACGGGGGGACTGGCGAAAGGCGTGACCACGGGCGCCTCGACGATCAGCGCGACGAGGAACAGTATTACCGGCTCGACCACGCTGACGGTGACGCCGGTGCTGGTCTCGATCGCGGTGACGCTGGCGAATCCTTCCATTGCCGCCGGGACGACGCAGCAGTTCACGGCCACCGGGACGTATAGCGATGGGAGCACGCAGAATCTCACCAGCACCGCAACGTGGGGTTCATCGGTTCCGGGTGTGGCGACGATCACTGCGGGAGGACTGGCAACAGGGGTTAGTAAGGGCGCCTCGACGATCAGCGCGACGCTGAGCAGTATTACCGGCTCGACCACGCTGACCGTGACCGCCCCGGTGCTGGTGTCGATCGCGGTGACCCCGGCGAATCCTACCATTGCCCCGGGGAAGACGCAGCAGTTCACGGCCACCGGGACGTATAGCGACGGGAGCACGCAGAATCTGACCAGCACCGCGACGTGGAGTTCGTCGGCGCCGAGTGTGGCGACGATTAGCACGACGGGGCTGGCCAGTGCCGTCGGGGCAGGGCAAACGACGATTGAGGCCGCCTTGGGCACGGTCAACGGCTCGACCACCTTGACCGTGATGGCCGGGGGAACGTTTGTTTTGACCGGCAGCCAGAACGGCGAGCACTACGCCGGCACGGCGACGCTGCTGAATGATGGCACGGCGCTAGTGGCGGACGGCTGTTGCACTTTCCCCCCTGCGGAGCTGTATAACTCCTCGACCGGGATCTTCACCGTTACCACCGGCAATCTGCTGACCTATCAGGCAGTCGACGCGGCGGCGTTGCTGAACAACGGCATGGTACTGATTACGGGCGGCAGTGAACTTCCCATTGCGTTAGCCACTGCGGAGCTGTACAACCCCGCGACCGGGACCTTCTCTTACACCGGCAGCATGAACTCCGCGCGCGCCGCCCAAACGGCGACGGTGTTGAACAACGGCCTGGTGCTGATTGCGGGTGGGGGGAACTCCAGCGGTTTCGTAGCCGCTGCGGAGCTATACAATCCCGCGATCGGGACCTTCAATTACACCACGGGCAGCATGAATACCGCGCGCGATTGGCAAACGGCGACTCTGCTGAACGACGGCACGGTGCTATTGGCGGGCGGTTTTGACGCAAGCTACAATCCTTTAGCCAGTGCGGAGTTGTACGATCCCGCCACCGAGACCTTCTCGTACGCCACCGGCAGCCTGAACACCGCACGCTTCGGTCACACCGCGACGCTGCTGAACAATGGCATGGTGCTGCTGGCGGGCGGCTATAATTACTCCAACGGTGCCCTGGCCAGTGCGGAGCTTTACGATCCCGCCACCGGGACTTTCTCGTCCACCACAGGCAGCATGAACACCGCGCGCAGCGTGCACACGGCGACGCTGCTGACGAACGGCATGGTGCTGTTGGCGGGCGGGTCTGGAAACGACGCCAGTTTGGGTGACTTCTATCCAATCCTAGCCAGTGCCGAGCTGTACGATCCCGCCGCCGGGACGTTTGCGGCCACCGCCAGCATGAACGCCGCGCGCACCTGGCACACGGCGACGCTGCTGAATAACGGCATGGTGCTGATGGCAGGCGGCTACGGCCTAAGCAGTGCGGAGTTGTACGAACCGGCCACGCTGACTCCGCCGAACCTCGAGTCGATTGCCGTCACCCCCGTAACGTCCACTTTGTCGCCGGGGGGAACGCAGCAGTTTATCGCCACGGGAACCTTCAGCGACGGCAGCAAGCAGCAGCTTGCCTCGGTGAACTGGAGTTCGTCGAATCCGGCCGTGGCGCAGATCACCAACGATTGGAGCAATCACGGCCTGGGCCTGGCCATTGCTGCCGGAACCGTCACCATTACGGCCACGGACGGGAGCGTCAGCGGCACGGCGACGCTGACCGTGAAATAGGCCTGGTTTTGACCGGCAGTCAGGACACCGAGCGCGACGGATGAGGTGTAGCGCGGACCCCCGGTTTTGGGGTCCGCGGTTCTTACTTTGCGAAAACCACAAATCTTCAATGGGGACGCTTGCCCCCAGGTTCGGGAGCGCGAGTCGAGGGAAGAACCGCAGACCTCGAAAGGCGGAGGTCTGCGCTACACTTGTTTGGCCTAGCTCGTACCCTATGGGCAAAGTAAAGCCGCGGACCTACAAAACAGGGCCGCGCTACCCTGGATTTTCGGCAGCGACATTTTGTAGCCTCTAGCGATGGCGTATTTATCTTGACTTCCATAATATAGATTGATACAATAACGGAGTGTTACTGTGGGGTGCAGCCATGCCTGCAAGCAAGTCTCCCACCTTCTCGAAGCCGAGCCCATCCAAGCGGCGAAGTCAGCAGGGCGGAATTCCGGCGTCAGGACCCGAGGGACGGAAAGGGCGAAAGGCAGAAGGCTGTCGGTAGCGGGCAATAGGCGGAGAGATGACCGCTGAACGTAGCTGACCACCAACTGTCGGCTATCGGCGGTAAGCTGTCAGCTCCAAGGGGATGGAAGATTCCAGCCTGTGGCGGATTTACAAAGGACGGTAGACGGCAGACAGTAGACGGTCAACGGGGGGAAACAGTGGGTACCAGATGGCAGGTGTCAGGCGCCGGGGCAAGGGCTGAGTGGCACGCGGCAAGAGGCTATCAAAGTAGTTAACTGCATGGGCGGCTCTCCATTATGTACTAGAAACAAAAGGGGTTAGTCGCTTAGAGTAAAACTGTCTGAAAGCTTTATCTCGTTCAAATAAAATTAGTTAGCTTGAAATACGGGACCCGGGGAGAAAAAGATGGGCGCGGCTCTCCATTATGTACCAGAAACAAAAGGGGTTCGTCGTTTAGAGTAAAACTGTCTGAAAGCTTCATCTCATTCAAATAAAGATAGTTAGCTTGAAATACGGGAGCCGGGGAGAAAAGGATGGGCGCGGCTCTCCATTATGTACTAGAAACAAAATGGGTTAGCGATGAATCGCGAAAATCTTGCAGAAATCTATGTCATTGAAATTAAAAGATTTAGCTGACTTCGCAGTGGCCATGGTCGTGAAAGAAAAGGGGAATTAAAAATGAGGCGAGAATTCCGTAAGTTATTGAAAACACATATAGAAAAAATGTCTGTTTTTCGCCTCTCCATTATGTTGATGAAAACACAAGAGTTAAACCGTTCTCTCCATTATGTTGATGAAAAACAAGGGAGTTACTTAAAGGGCAGTGACGAGTGCCGCGGAAGAACCGTGATGAATGACAAGAATGAGTAACGCGAAAAAAAGGACAGTGATGACTGATGATCGACGAGAATCCGATAAGCGCCAAAAGCAGAACGGACGGGAGAGCCGGCGGTTTGACCCCCGCGTGATACACTACCCCGCATCGGTTATCGGCAGTGCTGGGTGAGGAGATGAACCAAATTGCTGGCTGCGAAAATCGAAAGTCTCAAATCGAAGATCGAGGCCCGAAAATCGCCAATCACAAATCGCCAATCACAAATGGCCCGATGACCCGAACATCCAAAGCTTATAAGCATCGAGTCAGGAGGAGCCCGATGAAATTCCCAAACTGGAAGCTGACGATACGCACGTTAGGTGTGGCGGCGCTGGCCGTGCTGGTGGCGCTCGCCACTTTTCTGAACACAAGTTCTCGGAGCGAAGCCAAACCCGGCCAGACGGCGGACGCCGATTTGGCAGGCTTTTCCGCCCTTGCGCCGATTGATGTGCACGTACACCTTTACAAGGATGACGCGGCGTTCGGCGCCCTGATGCAGCGCCTGAATCTCCGCGCCTTGAACATTTGCGTGATTGACGATCGCGATCCTTTCTTCAAGGGACTGGAGCCCCAGCGCGGCGACGTGCTCAAAGTCGTCCATAGCACGGGAGGCCGTGCCGTTTTCTGTACGACTTTCAGCCCTTACGATTTCGAAGCGCCGGGCTTTGCCCAGCGCACCATCCGCCAGCTCGATGCCGACTTCGCGGCGGGAGCCATCGCCGTAAAGATTTACAAGGTCATGGGCATGGAGATGAAGTCGAAAGCAGGGAAATATGTGATGCCGGATGACCCTGCCTTCGAGCCCATCTATAAGGACATAGCGGCCCACCACCGGACGGTGGTCGCACACATCGCGGAGCCGGATTCCTGCTGGCAGCCCCCCAATCCCGCCAGCCCCGACTATTCGTATTATAAAGAGCACCCCGAAGAGTACGCTTACGCCCATCCCGAGTGGCCCTCCAAAGCCGCCATTCTCGCGGCCCGCGACCACTTTGTGGCGGAGAACCCCACCCTTCGAGTCGTCGGCGCCCACCTGGGCAGCATGGAAACGGACGTGGATCAGATGGCCCGGCGCTTTGACCGCTACCCCAATTTCGCGGTCGATACCGCCGCCCGCGTCCCCTATTTCATGATGCAGCCGCGCGACAAAGTCCGGGCGTTCCTGATCAAGTATCAGGACCGCGTCCTCTACGGAACCGACCTGGAGGGCATGCCGAAAAGCGACACCGCGCAAGACCTGAAGAACTGGAATGACACCTACCGGCGTGACTGGATCTTCTTTTCAACCGACCATACGGTCGAGTACCTGGGTCACACCTATCCGGGTCTTTCCCTACCGGAGCCGGTGCTCCGCAAGATTTTTCACGACAACGCAGTCCAATGGCTGCCAGGAATTCTGGAGGGAAATAGACTCCCCGGCGCCCGTTAGGGCTTCAACCTGCCGCAGGTTCTTGGGATCAGTCTTCCTCCTCATCCGCAGTCCTTGCGGCCGAAATCCCGGTTGAGGTGTCCTTCCACTCCAGCTTGTCATGGCGCGTCGGCAACTGGTGCTCTTGCGCGTATTGATTCCGGATCGAAATAACTTGGCCGGCCCAAGCTCCCAGGGGGTAGAGCAATTCGCGATACACCAGGTAGCT
>Ga0209039_10001013_pt1 | contig 27392 bp, 21 predicted proteins | sample BogFormECP12_OM1_FD_188238 | JGI IMG/M metagenome (GOLD analysis project Ga0209039, IMG submission 188238) | Bog forest soil microbial communities from Calvert Island, British Columbia, Canada - ECP12_OM1 (SPAdes) (version 2) | ecosystem: Environmental > Aquatic > Freshwater > Wetlands > Bog ... | reverse complement strand
CGCTTGTTGGTGCCGAGGCCGGGCGTGGTGCTCTGCACAATGGGGTTGGCGCTGGTTCCGATCGCCATGATGGCTACCGATAAGGGCAGATCGAACTCCGAGCCCGGGATGGGCACGGGCCGGCGGCGCCCGGAGGCATCGGGTTCGCCCAGTTCCATGCGCACGCAGCGCGCTCCCGTGAGCCATCCTTTGCCGTCGGAAAGAAACTCGACCGGCGCGGTCAGCATCTGGAAGTCAATGCCTTCCTGCCGCGCGTGATGGACTTCTTCGGCGCGGGCCGGCATTTCCGCGTCGCTGCGGCGGTAGATCACATAGGCCTTGCCGGCGCCCAGGCGCAGCGCCGAGCGGATCGCATCGAGCGCCGTATTGCCGCCGCCGATCACGGCTACGTTTTTTCCGTGCAGATCGAGCATGGGCTCGTCATAGACGGGGAACTTGTAGGCTTTCATCAAGTTGATACGCGTGAGAAATTCGTTGGCGGAATAGACGCCGTTGAGGTGCTCGCCGGGAATGCCCATGAACTGCGGCAGGCCCGCGCCAGTGCCGATATAGACGGCGTCGTAGCCTTCTTCTTTCATGAGTTCGTCGATGGTGACGGTGCGGCCTACGACCACATCGGTCTCGAATTCGACGCCCATCTCGCGCATGTAATCGAGCTGTTCGCGGATGATCTGCTTGGGCAGACGGAATTCGGGGATGCCGTACACCAGCACTCCGCCAAGCTCGTGCAGCGCTTCGAATACGCGCACCTTGTGGCCCTTCTGGATCAGATCCCCGGCCACGGTAAGCCCGGAAGGACCGCTGCCGACGACCGCAACTTTCTTTCCCGTGGGAGGCACGTTGGGTACGACGTGAGTTCCCATCCGTTTTTCGTAGTCGGCGACAAAGCGTTCCAGATATCCGATGCCCAGCGGCTTCACCTTCTTCGAGAGCAGGCACTTGCCTTCGCAGTGATCTTCCTGCGGGCAGACGCGGCCGGTAATGGCGGGCAGGACGTTGTCTTCGCGAATTTTGGCGGCGGCGCCAAGGAAATCGCCGGCGACAATCATTTCCACGAATTCAGTTACTTTCACGCCCACCGGGCAGTTGACCGTGCAGGTGGGCTTGGCGCATTCCAGGCAGCGCTGCGCCTCCCGCTGCGCCAGTTCTGCGCTGTAGCCAAGATTCACTTCGTTGAAATTGTGCGCGCGCTCCTCGGGAAGCTGCTCAGGCATCGCCTGGCGCGGAACCTTCATGCGGTCCTTGATGGGCACGGGGTTGAGCGATTTCTTGGCGGTAGGACTCATCGTTGTTCTCCCTGTACTCCGGAGGAAGCCGCCACGCACGGTTGAGCGGCGGGCTCGTTCGACTTCGCGCCGGCGGCGCGCTGGTACTCAGCCATGGATCGCTGCTCGGCGTCGCGGTACATCGAGTTGCGCTGCACCAGCACGGCAAAATCCACGCGGTGCGCGTCGAATTCGGGGCCATCCACGCAGGCAAACGCGCTTTTGCCGTCAACCAGCACGCGGCATCCGCCGCACATGCCGGTGCCGTCAATCATGATGGGATTGAGGCTGACCACGGTGTGGATGTTCTCCTTGCGCGTCATGTCGGCCACAGCCTTCATCATGACGATGGGGCCGACGGCCACGACAAGATCAATGCGCGTGCCGTTTTGAATCAGCTGCCGCAGCTTGTCGGTGACGAAGCCCTTGTCGGCGTAGCTGCCGTCGTCGGTGGTGACCATGACGGCGTCGCTGACGGCGCGCATTTCGGATTCGAGAATGACCAGTTCCTTGTTGCGCGCGCCCACGATGGAAATCACGCGATTCCCTGCCCGCTTCAGCGCCACAGCCGTGGGATAGGCCATGGCTGTGCCCACCCCGCCTCCGACCACGACCGCCGTGCCGTAGTTTGCGATCTCGGAGGGCTTTCCCAGCGGGCCGACCACGTCGAGAATCGAATCTCCCGTATTCAGCGAATTCAGCAGGTGCGTCGTCTTGCCTACGGATTGCACGACGATGTTGACGGTGCCGCGCTCGGGATCGGAGTTTTCGATGGTCACCGGAATGCGCTCGCCCTCCTCATGGATGCGAAGAATGACGAACTGGCCGGGCTGCTGCTTGCGGGCAATGCGGGGAGCTTCGATGACGAACCGCTTGATGCCAGGCGCCAGGAATTGGGCGTGGATAATCTTGAACACAGGCCCTCCGCGGGACGAAATGGGGGAAAGTCCCGCCAAAACTATTGTGGCTGGGCAGCCGAAGAATGGGCTGTGATTGCGATCACAAGGCGATGTGCGAGGGATGGAGAGACTTATGGCAATTCATAGGTATTTGCCTGAACAGCTTCAATGTGTCACTTGTAATATTAGTGACACTATACTATACTATGTCCTGGTCAGATAGGAGTGGCACATGTCTCAGGAAGCCAGACTCAGGGTCAGCGAAAACGGTCGCATGGTGATCCCAATCGCTTTCCGCAGGGCGGTCGGAATCAACGCCGGCGATGAAGTCATCCTTCGAGTCGAAGACGATGAACTTCGTATCACGACCTTGAAAAAGCGCCTTGAGCGCGCGCAGCGACTCGTCCGCAAGTACATAAAGCCTGGCATCTCCCTGTCTGACGAGTTGATCGCAGAGCGCCGGCGGGAGGCTCGCCGTGAATAGCATTGTGCTGGATGCGTCAGTGATGATTGCAATGCTCAATCAGGAGCCGGGGGCAGAACAGATAACCCCCAACCTTCTGAGCAGTTCGGTGGCCAGCACCGTGAACCTCGCCGAGGTTCAGAGCAAGCTTGTGGACCGCGGGGCACGCGCGGATGATGCTTGGAAAGCCACGATCAGCTCGGTCAGCGACGCCATACCCTTTACCGCCGAGCAAGCGAAGGCAGCCGGGAACCTCATAGCCGAGACTCGGCATCTAGGACTGTCGTTGGGTGACCGCGCATGTCTCAGCCTGGCGATCGCGTTGAAAGCGCCCGTCTACACAACCGATAGCTCATGGAAGAATTTGAAATTGGGGATCCGAATTCACGTGATTCGGTAAGCCCGCTGGCGAGCCGGCGCTACTTCCCTCCCGGCTTGAAGATTACGCCCTGGCTGCTGCGGCTGTTCATCACCACGCGCAGCGGCTGGCTGAATTGCAGGTGGCGCACGCAGCCCTGCTCGTCGACCGCGGGCTGCTCGGCCAGCCATTGCCAATCCACCGAGCCTTCGCCGGCATCGGGGTTGACGGTGAAATATCCCACCTGAAACGCGGTCAGATTCTGGAAGAAGTGGCTGCCCTGCGAAGGGGTGACGCGGAAATCGCGGAAACCCGCTTCCACGATGGCGCGGGCACCGGCGATTTCATCCCACTCCACGGGAATGCCCAGCCAGGGATCGTTCGATCCCCAGCGGCCCACTCCGATCAGCAGGTACGGACGATTCTCCGCGCTCAGGCTGGCATTGAAGTGAGCCACGGATCGGGCGACTTCCTGGCTGCGGCTGCGTTCGAAGCGGTGCGAATCCACCACGACAATATCAAACAGATTCTCGATGCGGCCGTTGCCCAGAACTTTAGTGCTCTGACACAGCAACTGCGCGGGGTCTACTTCGTCAATGGTGAGGTCTCCCTGATCGCGGGCCAGGGTCAGCGGGCGGATCTGCAGGAAACCGAACTCGGCCGGTTCTTCGGAGCGCGGCAGCCGCACGGCGAATTCGATCTCAACCGGATTGCCCAAGGCGTCTTCTCCTGCTCGCACCAGCACCTCGAGAATCGTGGCCAGGGGGAAGATGCCGTGTTTGAGCATGGGAGCGAACGTGACCACGCGGGCTCCGGGCCGGCTGAGTCCGTCATAAACGGCGTGATTATCCGCGGAATACGTCGAAGCCACGGGATAGAGTGTGCCATCGCTTTCGGCAACGTCGAGGCCGAAGCGGGCCTCGCGCAGATGACCGGGGCCTCCGCCATGCGGAACGCCGTCCAACTCCAAGGCGCAGAATTCGGTCTGAGTGTTCGCGAGAATGTCTTCGACGGAAGAGAACTGCAGAAGGTTCCGCGGATAGCGCGGACAGAAGGACAGGCACTTGCCGCCATCCACCACGGTGCGGCCCAGGCCCAACGCCACCGCCGCAATGCCATCGGCAAAAGTCATGGGCGGAATGGGATAGAAATTATGCGAGCGGACGACGCCGGAAAAATCCGGATAGAAGCGCGGGCCGTGAGCCGTGCCCACCACGCGCTGCAGGATGACCGCCATCTTTTCTTCTTCCAGGCGGTAGGGCGTGGCGCGCACGTAGGCTTTGGCGTGCTGGCTGAACGTGGAGGCGTAGACGCGCTTGATCGCCTCGGAAAGTTCGTCGAGCCGCGTGTTGAGAAGGGCTTGCTGGTTGCCCAGCATGAAAGTTTCATAAACGCCGGTGAAGGGCTGGTACTGCGAATCTTCGAGCAGGCTGGAGGAGCGTACGGCCAGCGGGTAATTCACTTCCGAGAGAAATGCCTTCAGATCATCCTGCAGGCTTTCAGGCAGAAGGGCGTCAAGAAAGCGCTGCTGGATCTCAGTGTCGTCGTCGCAATGCAGGGCGAAGTCGCCGAGATTATTTTCCGACAGAAACTGGTCGAACAGGTCGGTGGCCAGAACCACGGCGGGCGGCACGGCAATGCGGACGCCCGGAAAGCGGCGCGCGATGCGGCGCGTGCGCAGCAGATGGCGGACGAAGGCCAGGCCGCGGGCCTTGCCTCCCAGCGATCCGGAGCCGATGCGGAGAAAGCTCGATTCCGACGCCTTGAACATGTCGGCCTTGAAATCGCCGATCAGGACTTCATTCTGCTCGCGGCGGTAGTCATTGATGGATTCGATCAGATCGCGGCGCATGTGTTCGGGCCCGTTGAAGTCGGAAACCTTGCGCGGGCGCAGCTTGGCCGCGAGCGCAAACTCGGTGCGCGCCATCAGCCAGTGAGAAAAGTGATTGCGCTGCGCGTGGTAAAGGATGCTTTCCGCGGGCGCGGTCTGCAACTGCTCCTCCAGTTGGTTGAGATCGGTGGCGCGTCCCACCTCGCGCTGGTCGGGCATGCGAAAAACAAAGTCGCCAAATCCGAACGAGTCGGTGAGAATCCGGCGCAGATCCTTGAGCAGCGTGGGCGAGCGCTTGCGCAGGAACGAATATCCTTCGGCGTGAGCCCGCGGACGGAATTCGGGGCGGCTGGTCTGCAGCACCGCGGGCACATCCGGCACCAGGCTCTTCACCAGGCGCGCCAATTCGAAACCCGCTTCCGGACTGAGCTTTCCGTCCCAGGGGAACTCGACATCCGAGACCAGTCCAAAAAGGTAGTCGCGGTACTCCTCGACCAGCTGCGCGGCGTCTTCAAAATTGGAGACGAGCAGAATCTTCGGCCTCGCCTGCATGCGCACCAGCTTGTGCGCCACGTTGATGCCTTCCTGAATCACGCGCCGTGACTGCTTGATCAATTCCGTGTAGAGGACGGGCAGAAACGACGAGTAGTAGCGGATGTTGTCTTCGACCACCAGCAGCACGGGCACGCCCATGGCGCGGGTATCGTGCAGTACGTTGCGCTTGTCTTCGATGTACTTGACGATCGCGATCAAGATACGGGCGTTGCCCTGCCAGAGAAAGACGCGGTCAATGTCGGTAACCGGATTGCGGGCGACAAAATTCTTGATCTCGCGGTAGTCGTAGCCGAGAACCACCACGGGAACGTCGAGCCCGGCGCGGCGCACTTCCCGGGCAAGCTGCGCGGCGTCCATGTCGCCGACGGCGAGGTTGGTCACGATGAGATTGAATTGCGGATTGGCGCGGGCCAGATCGAGCGCTTCGGCGCAGCTGGAAACGTGGGTGATGCCGGGAATCGTCTGCAGGTTCAGCTCCAGCGATTCGTCAATGAGCAGTTCGTTCAGCCGTCCGTCTTCGCGCAGGATGAACGAGTCGTACAGGCTGGAGACGAGAAGGATGTTGTGCACTTTGAAGGGCATCAGATTTTCGAAGCCTTCAAAGCGCTCTTCGGCGTCGAGGATGGGCTCGGCAATGGGGCGCAGGGACATGGGGAACTCGTACGCTCAACTCATCATAGCGCCAGCAACAAGAACACGGTGCCGGAGGCACGTCTGAAAATAGCCCGCCAGTTCACTGGCGGGTAGGCTACAGGCGCGCACCTCGCGCCGGAGGCTCGACTGAAACGCTTCCTATCAGCTCATTTCAGCCGTCCCTACGGGACGGGTTGCCCGTCTTCGGGCCTGGCCCGGCCTTGAAAGGCCGGGCTATTGTCAGGCGTCCCTACGGGACGAGGGGCGTTTCGTCAGCGTCCCTCCCCTGGACGAAGTCACAAGCCTCTGCTGGCGTGACTAGGTCAAGGGGATTGGAGTCGCGAATGTCTTGTACTTCTGTGGCTGGAATTCTGCTGCGGCGCATGAAAATCAGTGGGCTGCTCGCTTCGAGGAATGCCCTCTGCGGAGCAACAGAAGACGCAGGACGAACTTTCCGGACGCCGGTCATACGTCAGATCACGCGGATTCTGGGTCGCTCCAGCGGCAAGTTAAATCGATTTAATGAGCGAATCTAAGTTGTTGTTTATAAATACGTTACAGCGATTTCTTTACACAGGACTTAAGCAGTGGAACTCTCTGGAGTTGCAGTCGTTTACGAGCGATTGCACCATTTATGGTGCAGCAGATAGCCGGCTGAGGTCTTGACTTTTCTGCCCGCGGGAAGCGCACGAGATTTTCGTCGGTACCAGAGCAAAAATCCCCACCTTTGCCGCAAAGAACGCGGCAAAGATGGGGCACCCGTTTCATCGTTACTTCCAGTTTCCTTACATCAACATCTGTTTCGTTGATGCTGCATGCAGCTGCCGGGCTTTGCCCGGCTGGACGGACGAATGCGTCCGTCCCTACATGATCAATTACACCAGGCCCTGATCCAGCATGGCGTTGGCTACTTTGAGGAAGCCGCCGATGTTGGCGCCGTTCACCAGGTTGCCGGGCGTGCCGTACTTCTCGGCCGTTTCGTAGCAGGTCTGGTGGATGGCGATCATGATCTTGTGCAGACGGTTGTCCACTTCCTCGCGTGTCCAGCTCAAACGAGCGCTGTTCTGGGACATTTCGAGGCCGCTGGTGGCCACGCCGCCGGCATTGGCGGCCTTGGCCGGTCCGTACAGGATCTTGGCATCGAGGAACAGCTTGGTGGCTTCGAGCGTCGAGGGCATATTGGCGCCTTCGGCAACCAGCTTGATGCCGTTCTTCAACAGATTCGCCGCATCTTTCGCGGTGATTTCGTTCTGGGTGGCGCTGGGGAAAGCGCAATCGGCCTTCACGTTCCACAGCGGGTTGTGATCCAGCTTGATGTCGGTGGGCATGAAGATGGCTTTCTTGTACTTGTCGGCGTAGTCGCGAATGCGGCCGCGCTTCGCGTTCTTCAGGTCCATGATCCAGGCCAGCTTCTCGCGGTCAATGCCATCGGGATCGTAAATGACGCCGTTCGAATCGGACACGGTGACGGGCTTGGCGCCGAAATCGAGCAGTTTCTCGATGGTGTACTGCGAGACGTTGCCGCTGCCGGAAACCAGGCAGATCTTGCCTTCCAGCTTGTCTTTCCGGGTCTTCAACATTTCGTCGGCGAAGTAGACGCAGCCGTAGCCGGTGGCTTCGGGACGAATCAGCGAGCCGCCCCAGCCCAGGCCTTTGCCGGTCAGGACGCCGGTGAATTCATTGCGCAGCCGCTTGTACTGGCCGAACAGGAAACCGATCTCGCGTCCGCCCACGCCGATGTCGCCGGCCGGGACGTCGGTGTCCGGTCCAATGTGGCGCTGCAGTTCGGTCATGAAGCTCTGGCAGAAACGCATCACTTCGTTGTCGCTCTTGCCCTTGGGATCGAAATCGGACCCGCCCTTGCCGCCGCCCATGGGCAGCGTGGTGAGCGAGTTCTTGAAGACCTGTTCGAACGCCAGGAACTTCAGGATGCCGAGGTTGACCGAGGGATGGAAGCGCAGTCCGCCCTTGTAGGGGCCGATGGCGCTGTTCATCTCGATGCGGAAACCACGGTTGACCTGGATGCCGCCCTGATCATCGAACCAGGGAACGCGGAACATGAGGACGCGCTCGGGCTCGACAATTCTTTCGAGCAAACGCGCCGACTGATACTCGGGATGCTTGGCCAGCACTAACCGTAGAGAATCAAAAACTTCTGCCACCGCCTGATGGAACTCAGGCTCGGCGGGGTTCTTCGCTTTGACGCTGATCATCACGGATTCAATGTAGTCCCCGGGAACCTTGATTCCGGGGGGTGTCATCACAGCCATAGTTCCTACCTCCGTAGGTACTGCTTTGAAATAGTGCTGTTATTCATTGTGGGCTTCTAAAGGGAAGTGGCAGTGATAATCCTCACGGGCGGGGGTGATTTGGGTCACTCCGGAGGATGTGGCGTGGAATCAGTAAGATACGGGGACTGCGGTAGTGATTCGAAGGGTACCTCGAGCGGCATCCCTTGAGTTCGGAAACGGGTTGGTGCCCAGCTATGCAATCATTGATTGCAGTGCTATCATTGATTTCATGCCCAGCATTACCATCAGGAATCTGGAACAGGACACGAAACGCAGGCTCAAGATCCGGGCGGCCATGAACGGACGCTCGATGGAGCAGGAAGCGCGTGAAATCCTAAAGAGCGCGCTGGCCCGGACCGCGAAGAACAAATCCAACCTGGCCGAGCGCATTCGCGAGATTTTTGGTCCGCTGGGAGGAGTGGAACTGGAACGTCTTCCCCGCGAGGCCATACGCGATCCGGAATGGCTCAGTGAGGGGGAGTAGAGAGTTTTCACCACGGAGGCACAGAGACACGGAGAGAGAATTGTTGAATTCTGATTGTTGATTGTTAAATGACAACCCTGAGCTTCCGGTAGCGGTTCTCATTCAACAATCAAGAATCAACAATGAGTATTTGCGTTCTCTGTGACTCCGTGAGTCCGTGTCTCCGTGGTGAGAATTTGCCCGATGATCATTCTCGATACCAATGTCGTTTGCGAACTGATGCGCCCAACGCCGGAGCGGATGGTTCTGCGCTGGTTCAGCAACCAGGCGGCGGAAGACCTGCACGTCACCGCGGTTACGATGGCAGAAATTCTTTACGGCATTGAGCTGATCTCCTCCGCCAGACGACGCGACGTGGTTCGGGCGGGCGCCGAAAAAATGTTCGGGGACGTGTTCGCGGATCGCATTCTGGCCTTTGAGGACAGAGCCGCGCGTGCTTTCTCGCAGATTGCGGCATCCCGCCGCCGGCAAGCGAAACCGATGTCGGGAGTCGATGCCCAGCTCGCTGCGATCGCACGAGCCCACGGAGCGACGCTGGCCACGCGCAACACCTATGTTTTCGAAGGATGCGGGGTGAGGCTGGTCAATCCGTGGGAAGGGTGAGCTTCGGCGGATAAGAATACGCATGTCGTGCTCAGTTATGGCGCGCTCCGCGCGCCACCCCGGACGAATGCGTCCGGGGCTACGTGTCTTGCGGAACTGCTGGGCTCATGGTTTTCATCTCGGCCTCGGGAATGTCTGGTCTTCGCCACGCCCATCGATACTCTCGCCAATCCGCCACCAACCCTTTTCTGACCGGATTTTGCAGAACGTAATCCACCTTCGCATCCAGCCCTTCCGACGAACGCAGCACATGATCAAAGGATTCCTCTTGCCAGACCGGACCATGTCGTCCCAACCGTTGATTGATCGCACGCGCGGACGCACCCTTAATGCCCTGCATGATCTCGATCAGTGAAAAGATCTCATGCCGATATTCGTTGATCAGCGGCGTAAGCACTAGATGCACGTGATCCGGCATCACAACTGCAACGTACAATTCATACTTAGCGCGATGGTCATGGCGGCACGAGGAAAGAACCCTATCTCGTGTCTCGTGCCCAGTCCGGCAGGATCCATCGGAACTTGGTTACAAATGTAATGAAGTGCGGGTTGAAGTCTCTCTGCAAGTGAGGCAGATTGCGGCGGTAGAACTGCATGGAGCAATTCTGTCATCTGGCGAGTGGGCAATCCCCGTCCCGCCAAGAAAATCTATCATCCCATTCCCAAAACGGCCCACATGTAGGGGCGGACGCATTCGTCCGCCCCGCCGAGCGAAGCGAGGCGTGTCCGCTGCCAGGATCGCCCCGGTCGTCGCCTCAAGCGGACTATCTCAAGTGAATGTCATGGCGCGCGCGGCGCGCCACCCCGGACGAATGCGTCCGGGGCTACATGCCCGGCCGAAGCCCGTTCAGCTGAACAAAACGCCAGCCCTCAAGTGCAAAACCGCTCTGGATGACGACGGGTATTTGGATCCAGACTATTCAGCAGATTCTGGGCAGCTGCTCGCCGCTCAGCATGTCTACAACCCGGTTGCCGCCGATGCGGCTTTGCAGGACGACGGTGCGGCCGGGAGTTTCTTCGACTTTTCCCACGCGGACCGATCCTTCGGAGACCGCAAATTTTTTTAGCACGTAGAGGGCGGCGTTGGCTTGCGCTTCCGGAACGAAGACGGCGAAGCGGCCTTCGTTCGCCACATAGAGCGGATCGAGGCCGAGAATTTCGCAGGCGCCCTGCACGACCTCATCCACAGGAATGAGCGCTTCTTCCAGCTTGATGCAGATATTCCGGTCGCCGGCGATTTCGTTCAACGTGGTGGCCAGGCCGCCGCGGGTCAGGTCGCGCAGGCAGTGAACTTCAATTCCTGCATGCAGCAGGGCCTCGACGGCGGGCCAGACGCTCGCCGTGTCGCTGAGAATCGGCGATTCGAATGCGAGGCCTTCGCGCACGGAGAGAATGGCGATGCCGTGGCGGCCAAGATCGCCGCTGATGATGACGGCGTCACCGGGCTGAACGGAAGCCGGGCCGATGGCAGGTCCTCCGTCAGGGGCTAAAGCCCCCGTCGTTGTTGGCTCCTGATGGCGCGGCTGAAGCCGCACCCTTTCAAAGCCATTTGTGAGATCAGGCCCCTGATGAAGCGACTGCAGCTGCGCCCCTTCAAAACCGTTCGTGAGACCATGCCCCTCATGGCGCGGCTGAAGCCGCGCCCTTTCAAAGCCATTTATGAGACCAGTTCTGGACTCGACGACGCCGATGCCCGATGTGTTGATGAAAATGCCGTCGCCCTTGCCCTTGTCCACAACTTTCGTGTCGCCGGTCACGAGCTTCACGCCAGCGTTGGCCGCGGCTTCCTGCATGGACTTCACCACGGTGCGCAGCGTTTCCATCTCGAGACCTTCTTCCAGAATGAATCCGGCGCTGAGATAGAGAGGACGCGCGCCACACATGGCGAGATCGTTGACCGTGCCATTGACGGCGAGATCGCCGATGTTGCCTCCGGGAAAAATCAGCGGGCGCACGACGAAGGAATCAGTGGTGAAGGCGAGGCGTGAACCGATCGTCAATCCATCGAGCGGCAGAACGGCGCCGTCGTGGCGCTGATCGAGCGCGGCGTTCGAGAACGCGGGGAGAAAAATCTTTTCGATGAGCTGATGAGTGAGCCGTCCGCCGCCGCCGTGCGCCAGAACGATGCGATCGTCAGCGACTCGCGGGACTGGGCAGCTCAATGTGAACGTCGTGGGTTTGCCGTCTGCCATAGTGGTAATAGGCCGCGCACGCGCCTTCTGACGATACCATGGGAGCGCCCAGCGGATTTTCCGGCGTGCACTTCACGGCAAACGCCGGGCAGTCGTGCGGCTTCTTGATGCCTTGCAGAATCAATCCGGCAATGCACTCCGACGAGTCTTTTTTTGTTTCACTGCCCGCCGGCTCGCCCGACGAGGGGAAGCGGAGATTGGCGTCGTGCTTCTTAAAGCGCCCGCGCAACTGGAAGCCGCTGGCGGGAATTTCGCCCAAGCCGCGCCACTGCCGCGGGATTATTTCAAAGACTTCAGCGATGCGCCGCTGCGCCGGGCGGTTCCCTTCCCTGCGAACGGCGCGGCTGTATTGATTCTCGACCTCATGGCGGCCTTCCTCGAGTTGAGTCACGGTCATGAGAATGCCTTCGAGGAGGTCGAGCGGCTCGAAACCGGTCACGACGATGGGAACGTTGTAGCGCGCGGCAATCGGGAGATATTCCTCGTAGCCCATGACGGTGCAGACGTGGCCGGCGGCCAGAAATCCCTGAACCACGCAATTCTCAGAGGAGAGCAGCGCCTCCATGGCGGGAGGAACCAGCACGTGCGAGATCAGGAGAGAGAAATTCTCAACGTGGTCGTGATCGGCCTGCCAAGCGGCCATGGCGTTGGCCGGAGCGGTGGTTTCGAAGCCGACGGCGAAGAAAACGACCTGGCGCTCGGGATTGGTCTTCGCCAGCTTGAGCGCGTCTAGAGGCGAGTAGACGATGCGCACGTCGGCGCCTTCGGCCTTTACGTCGAACAAGCTCTTGGAGGAGCCGGGAACGCGCAGCATGTCGCCAAAGGAACAGAAGATCACTTCGGGGCGGGCGGCGATTGCGACCGCTTTGTCGATCAGTTCAATCGGTGTTACGCAGACGGGGCAGCCGGGGCCGTGGACGAGCGTGATCTCGCGAGGAAGCAAGTCTTCGAGACCGCTCTTGACGATGGTGTGGGTCTGGCCGCCGCAGATTTCCATGATCGTCCAGGGGCGCGTGACTCGCTTGCGGATGGCCTGGGCGAGTTGCTCGGCCGCCTTCTGGTCGCGATATTCACTGAGGAATTTCACCGAGTTCCTCTTTCAGCGCGCCCAGTTCCGCGAGATATTGGAAGACGCGCTGCGCTTCGGCTTCGTCAATGACGCTGATGGCGAAACCCACGTGGACGAGGACGTATTTGCCGACTTCGGCTTCGGGAGTATAGGCCAGGTTGACTTCCTTGCGGATGCCGCCGAAGTCGACTTTGCCGATGCGGAAGGCGATGTCGCCGCCGTCGGCGATTTCAACTATGCGGCCTGGAACAGCGAGACACATGTTTATTTCCTCCCGCGGGCGCTCCAGCGTCGCGCCCGTGCGCGGCTGAAGCCGCGCCCTTTCAAAACTTCGCCCGCCTCCAAATGTGGCCCCGGGCGCATTCGTCCGGGGCGGGGGCGGACGAATGCGTCCGCCCCTACGTGTTTTGGCGAAGCGCCATCACAGCCTGCCCCAGCGCGATGCCGCCGTCGTTGGGCGGGACCTGACGGTGTGTGTGGACCGTGTGTCCGCGCGCTTCCAGCGCCGCCGCGGTCCGCTCCGTCAAATAACGATTCTGAAACACTCCGCCGCTGAGCACAACCTGCTTCATTCCGGCCTGGGCGGCCACATGCAGAATCCATCCGACCAGCGCGTTGTGAAAGCAGGCAGCGATCAGCGGCACAGATACTCCGGCGCGCTTGTCCGTCGTCACAGCTTGAATCAAGGGACCCCAGTCTCCACTACTCAAAGGATACGCCTCTTCGGTGCGCAACGCGCCGATTTCGTTTTCCAGGAGCATGGCGGCCTGACCCTCAAACCGGTTCTGCTGAGCGATGCCAGTGATCGAAGCCACGGCATCGAACAGGCGGCCCACGCTGGTTGTGGGGACGACGTTGATGCCGCGCTCGAGCATGAGGCGAACTCTAGAGTCGGCAGCCTCCGGGCCAAAAGCTTCAAAATTCAAACTCGCGGCGGAACGCCAGCCTTCGCGCACTGCCGCATCGCCGCCGGGCAGGCCGAAGGATCGCAGGTGGGCAATGCGCTCGAAACGATTCCCTTCCCCGCGCCGATTTTCCACACGAAAGAACTCACCGCCCCAGATGGCGCCATCGAGGCCGTATCCGGTGCCGTCCCAGGAAATGCCGAGGTAATCGCCCTCGACGTTGTTCTCGGCGGCGCAGGCGGCGACGTGCGCCTGATGGTGCTGCACGCGAATGATGGGCAGGCCCGATTGTTCAGCCCAATGCGTCGAGGCGTAGTCGGGATGCAGATCGCAGACGACGGCCTGGGGCTTGAAAGCATAGAGGCGGCAAAGATCAGCAATGGCGCGCTCAAACGCGCCGCGGGCTTCGAGCGTGTCGAGATCGCCGATGTGCTGGCTGAGAAAAACGTCCTGACCGACGGCGATGGCGACGGTGTTTTTCAGATGGCCGCCGACGGCCAGCACGGGCGGCAAGCTGTGGGGGACGCGAATTCCGAGCGGCGCGTAGCCGCGGGCGCGGCGCAGGATTCCGGCGCGTCCGCGGGTGAGACGCACCACGGAATCGTCACAGGCGCGCACGATGGGGCGGTTGTGCATCAGGAAACGGTCGGCGATGTCTTTGAGGCGCGTGGTGGCTTCGTCGTTCGAGATCGCGATGGGCTCATCGCTGCGATTGCCGCTGGTCGCAATCACGGGGAACCGGCATTCCTGCATGAGCAGGTGATGCAGCGGCGAGTAGGGCAGCATGACGCCGAGGTAGGGAGAACAATGGGCGACGTTCCAGGCGAGATCGGTAGCGTTTTTGGGTTTAACTAATACGATGGGCGCGGCCTGGGACTCGAGCAGTTCAACTTCGGGGAGCGAAATCTCGCAATATGCGCGCGCTGCCTCGAGCGACGGCATCATGAGCGCAAACGGCTTCTCCTCGCGATGCTTGCGCTGGCGGAGACGCGCCACGGCTGCGGCCTGGCGGGCGTCTGCGAGAAGCTGAAATCCTCCGATACCCTTGAGGGCGACAATTTCGCCGCGGCGCAGGGCTTCGGCTGCGTCGTGGACGGTGCCGTCGAGCTGGGGGCCGCAGACCGGGCAAGCGTTCGGCTGCGCGTGGAAGCGGCGGTTGGCGGGATTTTCGTACTCCTCGCGGCAGTCGGGGCACAGCACGAACTCACGCATGGTCGTGTTGGGGCGGTCATACGGAATGTCAACCACGATGGTGTAGCGCGGGCCGCAATTGGTGCAGTTGGTGAAGGGATATTGAAAGCGGCGATTGGCGGGATCAAACAGCTCGGCGCGGCAATCGGCGCAGGTGGCGAGGTCGGGGAGAACGTTGACCGACTTGGCGGAATCGGTGTCGCTATGGTGAATCTCGAAACGCGTGAAGCCCTGAGCCGGAAGCCACGCCGATTCGCGGACGGTGACGACCGAAGCCTTCGGCCGCTCGCTTTCCAGACGCTGCTCGAAGCGTCGGAGTTCATGGGGCGGGCCTTCGACTTCCACCACCAGGCCGGCGGAGGAGTTGAGCACCCAGCCGGTGAGAGACATTTCCGTGGCCAGGCGGTACACGAAGGGACGGAATCCGACTCCCTGCACGGCGCCGCGCAGCGTGACGCGCAGCCGTTGGAGCGCGGGTTTTTCGGCGAGAGCCATCCGCTGGCTTGATTCTAGAGCATTTTCAGGCGAGTCGCGGTGCACCTACGCGTCAAAAGCTTAACCGCAAAGGACGCCAAGAAAGGCCGCGAAGGGCGCGAAGAAAATCAGGGGCTGCGAAAAGCCTGGATCGCAGAGACCGGGGAGAAATAGCGCGGAGCACGCAGAGAAAATCAGCTGGGAGCTTCAGCAGCTTGCCGGTGCCTTCCGCCGATTCCCGTTTGCCCCGCCTTCACTCTCGAATGGTCAGCACGGGGCAATGCGCCTGGGCGATCACCTGATGGGCCGTGGTCCAGGGCAGGTGCGTACTGCCGGCGTGGGCGGCGGTGCGGGCACCGAGCACGATCAGATCCGCTTCCCGCTGAGAGGCGACCCGCAGAATGCGCTCGTAGGCCGAGCCGAATTCGAGCACCGTTTCCGGAGCGTATTGCAATGCTGCATTCTTCGGGAGCAGCGCCTGCAAATGGCGCACGCCCTTCTCGATGAGGTCGGGCTGGCTTCCCAGGTGGGTGTAGTCCTCGAAGACATGCACCAGGGTGAGCCGCGCGCGGAACGATTCTGCCAGTGATACGGCCGCCCGGGCGACGAGTTCCGAGCTGTGGGTAAATTTGGTGGCGAACACGATCTGCCGCAAATCAAGTTCGAGCGGGGCGAGATCGCGGCCCTGAGCCGGGAAGGCCGGAAGCCTGGCCCGGCCGGAAACCTTGGGGCCGACGGTCAGCACGGGACAGGGCGCGTGGCGAAGAATGTCTTCCGCCACCGAGCCCAGGAGGAGTTTGCCCAGGCCGGTGCGGCCGTGGGTTCCGACCACGATCAGGTCCACATCATTTTCCGCGATGATCTCGGCCAGATTGTTCCAGATCAGGCCATGCCGCACGCAATTGTGGTGCGGGATGCCTTCAAAACGGAGCGCCATGTGCTCCAGTTTTTCCGTGGCGTCCTGGTGCGCGCTTTCGTAGATGGTACCCATGCTGACGTAGTCCACACCGCCGGTCATCACCAGCAGGTTGGCATCGGAAAGCACATGCGCGGCGTGCAGGGTGCTGCCAAAACGCCGGCAGACGGCGGTAGCGTAAGGCAGGGCTGCCTCGGAGGTCGGGGAAAAGTCGGTGGCGAACAGGACGTTGCGGGGCGCGACGGGAACGAAAGATTTCCGCTCCGCGAGCGCGCTCTGGGTCTCTTCGACTCTAGCCTCGGAGAGTGTCATGGAACACCTCCCATGCTCAGGTTAAGGATCACACTGGGGGGTGGTTTTCGATATGCTGCCTGTCACCTGCTGGTGTGATTTGGGTCACGGAGGGGAGAGCGGGGGAAGCATTTTCAATGGGATGCGTGGCTGGGACGCGCTTCTGGTATCCCGTTTCACAGATGCCTTTGCCCGCGCCGAGACGAGCCCTCAGGGGCTAAAGCCCGCATCATTTGCCCCCCGAACGGCACGGCTGAAGCCGTGCCCTACCCAAAACCTATTTTGAAAACCAGCTTAGCGAAACAGCTGAAGCCGCGACCCACCCAAAACCTATTGTGAAGCCGGTTCTAGATCAAGCCGTATGTGAGTATCGCTCCAAACGGCACTGAGTTGAACTACAATCGCCGGCGGAACGGCAGCCTGTATTGGCATGCCGCCCGGCAGCCACGGAATCTGCTTCAGCAGGGAGGCAAGTCATGTCCACCAAGGCGAGGAATCGAAACGGATCCAGAAATCAAACGACGGACACTGCCTTGGTTAGGAACGATATGGTCAAGACCGGTGTGGTTTCTGACACTGACCGTCCGGAGCCGGTGGCCGCGAAGAACGCCCGCGCCAATCGCAACATGTACTTCATGGCCATCGCGATGGCGGTGCGGTTGAGAGCGAACTGCAAGGGGAATCGTGTGGGGGCGATCATCGTGCAGGATCACCGCATCGTTTCTACGGGATACAACGGCACGCCCGCGAACATGATTAACTGCCTCGATGACGGCTGCTATCGCTGCTCCAACCGTGACAAGGGATATAAGTCGGGGGAAGCGTACGACCTGTGCATCTGTGTCCATGCGGAACAGAATGCCATCCTGGCGGCGGCGCGGTTCGGGATCGCGGTGGAAGGCAGCACGGTTTACACGACCATGAGACCGTGCTTCGGATGTGCCAAAGAGATGCTACAGGCGAATATTCGTACGATCTACTATCTGCACGAATGGACTCCGAGCCCGCACGAGGACCCCGTGAAGGCGGAGAAGCAGCGAGCCCAATACGACAAGCTCATGACCAGGTTTCCCGGCGGCGTACATCAACTCCATATGGACGATCCTGACCACGAATGGGCGGTATCGAGGAAAGGGCCGGCGGTCGTCAGCTCGGACGTTCACGGGACGCAGGACGTGTAGAGCTTTCTTGGCTCTGTCGAGCTCCTAAAGAGGGCGGAGGACAGTTGGTCCCGGAGGGACCTCTGAAAATAGCCCGCCAGTTCACTGGCGGGAGGACGAGCGGAAAAGACCTTAGAGTGCCGTAGGCACGACTGAACTGTAATCCCCCTTCGGTTTCAGTCGTCCCTAACGGGACTGGTTCCCCTTAACCATTGCCCCCGGCGCTGAAGCGCCGGGCTATTTTGAGCCGTCCCTGCGGGACTGGGAAATCGGTGCGATTGCGAGGATGTCAACAGGGCCATCTCCGCTGTAGCAATCGAGTCCCGTCCTGCAACAACAGCGAGCGGCACGCTCGGCTACTGCGCGAAGCCGTCGGCTTGGGTGACGGCGCCGATGGCGACGGTATGATCAATGTAGACGCGGCCAGCGTCGAGGGCCTTGCGGTCGAGTTCCAGCAGAGTTGGATTCTTGACTTTCGCTTCCAGCACCTTCAGAGCAGTCGCGGCTGACAAGCATTCGGTTTCTTCCAGCAGGGCGCCCAGGATCACCACGTTGGCGACCTTGGCGGAGCCCAGCTTGTCGGCAATCTCGGAAGCCGGGATGCAGATGACTTGGGCCTGCGGGATCGAGAGATCTTCTGGCAGCTGTTCGCGACCGTAGATGATGATGCCGCCGGGCGCGACTTCGGCGGCGAACTTGCGCAGCGAAATCTCGTTCATCGCAATCAGCACCTGCGGGCGCGAGAGCAAGGGCGATCCGATGCGGTCCTTGGACAGGCAGACGTGGCAGTGAGCGCTGCCGGAGCGCATCTCCGGACCGTACGAGGGCAGCCAGCTCACCTCCAGGCCTTCGCGCATGCCCACCTCGGCCAGAAGCTGGCCCAGCAGCAGCACGCCCTGGCCGCCGAAGCCGGCAATCTTGATGCCCAGTTCGCGGAAGTGGTGATGGTGGTGTGCAGGAGCCGCGTCGCCCGACGCCGGCTCGTCGTTGCCGAGCACCTCGGCGACAGTTTTGTGCGGAGGCACGTTGGTGTTGGGGATTTCTACTTTGCGATCGCGGAAGACATTCAGCGGGAAGGTGGGAATCATCTTCTCCGCCACCCACTTGCGGGCTTCGATCGGGTCCTTGCCCCAGATGGTGGGACAGGGAGAGAGAATCTCGACAAATGTGAAGCCGGCGCCGGCGCGCTGCAACTCCAGCGCCTTGCGGACGGCTTTGCGCGCTTTCATGATGTTCTTGCCGTCGGAGAGAGCGACGCGCTCGATGTAAACCGGCGCTTCCAGAGACGCGAGCAGTTCGCACACATGCAGGGGGAAACCCTCATTGACCGGACGGCGTCCCCAGGGCGAAGTCGTGCTTCTCTGTCCGACCAGCGTGGTAGGAGCCATTTGTCCGCCGGTCATGCCGTAGATGGCGTTGTTGACGAAGAAGACGGAGATTTTCTCGCCGCGATTGGCGGCGTGAATGATTTCGGCCGTGCCGATGGCGGCCAGGTCGCCGTCTCCCTGATAGGCGATGACGATCTTGTCGGGACAAGCGCGCTTCAGGCCGGTAGCGGCCGCCGGAGCACGTCCGTGCGCCACCTGAACGTTGCCCACATCGAAATAGTAATAAGCGAAGACGGAGCAGCCGACAGGGCTGACGAAGATGGTATCGTTCTGCACTCCCAAATCTTCGAGGGCCTCGGCAATCAGCTTGTGGACTACGCCGTGGCCGCAGCCGGGACAATAGTGAGTCTGGTGCCGGAGATCGGCCTTCCGTTCGTATTCCGGGTAGAACGCCTCCGACTTCGAATGCACGACTTCGTATTTGTCGGTCGTCACTTTCGGCTCCGTCACTTTCGGCTCCTCAAGGATTACGCGCTCTGCCATATGGCTCCTCTGGGCTTTCGCCTCCCGCAACGCGGGACCCTCAGGGGCTAAAGCCCGATTTTCATTCGGCTCGGACGGCACGGCTGAAGCCGTGCCCTACCCAAAACCGATCCACTCTCACGTGCTTCCCGCTCGTCGCAGGCGAAAATCACAACCCGATCTCACCTTCGAACCTACACCGCAGCCGGAACTTCCTCCTCGATCTTGGACAGCAGTTCTTCGACGTCGGGGACGTTGCCGCCGACGCGTCCGTAAAAGTCGATGGGGCGCTGGCCGTTCATAGTAAGGCGGACATCTTCAAGCATCTGGCCGTTGCTCAGTTCTACAACCAGAACTTTTTCGGCCCGCAGCGCGGCCGCTTCGAGCTGTTTTGCGGGGAAGGGCCACAGGGTGATGGGCCGGAACAATCCTGCCTTGATGCCTCGCTTGCGGGCTTCATCCACGGCCGAACGCAGCACGCGAGAGACGATGCCGAAGCCAACCAGAATCAGGCTGGCGTCTTCAGTGCGGTACTCCTCGCAGCGCGTTTCCAGTTGCTGGGCGCGAATGTACTTCGCCTCCATCCGCCGCTGGTGTTCTTCCAGATCGTCAGGCTCGAGGTAGATGGAGCTGATCAGGTTCTGGCGCGTCCCGGCCGTTCCCTGCACCGCCCAGGGCTTGGGGGGCGCGATGATTTCGCGGTATTCGAGATCGAGCGGCTCCATCATCTGGCCGACGAAGCCGTCGGTGAGCACGATGGCCGGATTTCTGTACTTGTCGGCCAGTTCGAAAGCGAGGATGGTGAAATCCGCCATCTCCTGCACTGAGGCGGGAGCGACCACCAGATTGCGGTAGTTGCCGTGCCCGCCGCCCTTGACCATGGCCGTGTAATCACTCTGTTCGGGCGCGATGTTGCCCAGGCCGGGGCCACCGCGCATCACGTCCACGATGACGCAAGGCAGTTCGGAGCCGGCGAGATAGGAAATGCCTTCCTGCATCAGGCTGAGTCCGGGACCGGAAGATGCGGTCATGGCGCGCACGCCAGCCGAGGCGGCGCCGTAAACCATGTTGATGGACGAGGTCTCGCTTTCGGCCTGGATGAAGGTGCCGCCGACTTCCGGAAGATAGAGCGCGGCAGCTTCGGCAACCTCGCTGGCGGGAGTAATAGGATAACCGTAGTAAGCGCGGCAACCGGCCAGAACCGCGCCCTTGATGACCGCGACATTGCCTTTACAGAGCTGGCGCATGGTTGCCTCCATCCTCCCCCTGAGACTGGACCTGAGCGGAAACCGCTACCTTGGGCGGGGGCACGAGGCGGTAGACGGTGATGGCACCCGGCTCCGGGCAGCAATAGAAGCAAATCCCGCAGCCCGTGCAATCGTGGCCGGTATAGCGCGCGGGATGCACGCCGTAGGAGCTCAGCTCCGGAGCAAGTTGCAGGCACTTGGGCGGGCAGGCGTCGATGCACAGACCGCATCCTTTGCATTCTTCGACATCAATTGTGACGTTGCCGCGTGCTTCGGCCATATCGTGCCTTACCTCGTTTCTTCGCCTTGCTTCTTCAACTCGGTACCGCCGTCTGTGCCGCGTGGGGATTCTGCAACCACTTTGTCTCCTCGCAATACTCGTAGAGTCCCTGGCGGAAGTTGGGATGCGCGATCTCGATGAGCGCCTTGGCCCGTTCGCGAATCGATTTGCCGTGCAGATAGGCAACCCCGTACTCGGTCACGATGTAGCGGACCAGACCGCGCGAAGTGACCACGCCCGCGCCGGGATCGAGCATGGGCACGATGCGGGAAATGTTTCCCTGCTTGGCAGTCGAAGAGATCGCGATGATGGGCCTGCCGCCTTTGGAACGGGAAGCTCCGCGCAGAAAGTCCACCTGTCCGCCAATGCCGCTGTAGAACTGGTTGCCGATGGAGTCCGAACAAACCTGACCGGTCAGGTCCACCTGCAGCGCCGAATTGATCGCCACCATGTTGTCATTGCGCGCGATCAACCCAGGATCGTTGGTATAGGAGGTGGGATGAAACTCGAACAGAGGGTTGTTGTCCAGGAAGTCGAACAGGTGCTTCGTTCCCAAGGCAAACCCCAGGATCACTTTGCGCGGTTTGAAGTTCTTCCGGGCCCCGGTAAGCACGCCGGCCTCGATCAGCGGGATGACGCCATCCGAGACCAGTTCGCTGTGCACTGCGAGATCCTTGCGGTCCATGAGCAGGGGCAGGACGGCATCCGGGATGCCGCCGATGCCGGTTTGCAGGACGGCGCCGTCGTCGATCAGTCCGGCGACGTTGCGCGCAATGGCCACCTGCAAGTCGGTCACGATCGGCTTCTTCAGGGCGCACAGCGGGCGGGAGGATTCGACAAATGCGCTGATGTCGTTGACATGGATGAAGCTGTCGCCGTAGGTGCGCGGCATGTTGTCGTTAACCTGGGCTACGACATGGCGGGCGACCCTGGCGGCGGTGAGAGTCGTGTCCACGCCCACGCCAAAGCTGCAGAACCCGTGGGAATCGGGCGGAGAAACTTCGATCAGAGCCACGTCAATGGGCATCTGCCCGCTTTCAAAGAGGCCTTCGATTTCGCTGAGGTAAATCGGAGTGTAGTCGGCCCGGCCGTCGTTGATGGCATCGCGCACATTGGCGCCGATAAACACCGCGTTGTGGCGGAAATGCCCGGCCATTTCGGGGGCGACGTAGGGAGCGCAGCCCATGGTCATCATGTGCACGATTTCCACGTCGTAGACTTGCGGCGCGCGCCGGATCAGAGCCTCGACCAGCGTCTCCGGTTCGGCGCAGCCGGGCTGGATGTAAACGCGCATCCCTGATTGCACGCACTGCAGCGCCTCATCGGCATCCCGCAGACGCTTTTTGTATTCAATTTCCCACGACAAAGACATCGGAGTTTGCTCCTTAGTCAGCCTGCCATGCCTCTTCGCGGCGGCCCGGGCGGCTGGTTTCCTCTTCGTAGCCCACAGCAGCATAGTAAATGGCCCGGTCGAAGAACATTTCAAGCATTTGCAGAAGTTCCAGTTCCCCCATGATTTCGACGGCGCGGTCCATCACCGATTCGCTCTTCAGGAACTCCCAAAGGTTCTCTTTGGTCAGGACGATCGCCTGGACGACTTCGCTGAGCGGCACTCCCTGGCGAGCGCGGCGCGCGCCGATCTCGCGGTAGCGGTGCTCGATGTCCAGTTCGTTCTTCCCCAGCAGCCATTCACCCAAGTGACGATAAATTTCGTAAACGCGCTCTCTCAGTTCATGGGCGGGAATAGTGCGAAAGTGCGAGACCTGAGAACTGGTCTGAACTTTTTCCTCGAGGCCCCCGGCGAGCGCATCAGCATGGGATTCAATCAGACGGACCAGTCTGTAGGAAAACATCATACTCACCCCCTTTTCCCCAACGCAGTTCTATGCCCCTAATTTCACGGTTGCGTCCTGATTGTTCCAACCCTCAACCGGCACCTTGCCGGCCTCGACGGTTGGCTCCAGAGTTTGCGGGACGGTGATGGCGCGCGAAATCATACACACGGCTTTGGCCCGCCGCAGCAAGCCCAAACCCACTTCGCGCTGCTCTTCAGAAGGCACGGTCAACCGCGGGCGCAGCAGGATCTCGCTGAGATTGCATCCGGTGCTGCGGTTGCGGCGGACGCTGCCTTCCACTTCGACCTCCAGGTCGGTGTAGTCGAACCGGGCGGCACGCGCCACCTCGTGGAAGGTGGTGGTGAAGCACCCGGCCAGGGCGCAGAGCAGTAACTGCTCCGGCGTCCACCGGCCCTCGAGGCCGCCCATCTCGGGCGCGTCGGAAAAGTGGATTGTGTTGGGCGAGGACTCGCACTTGGCCAGTCCGGTACGCCCGGAAGTCCACCAGGCGGAAACGCGATACGTATATTCAACAGGCATTTTCAACTCCCGGCGCTCCCCAAAGCGCACTTTCCGATTTTCAAGAGGTGAGGGAGAAGATCACGGTGATCGTGGTCTCCACCTCGACCGGTTGTCCATTCAACAGATACGGTTTGTAACGCCATTGTTTGACAGCGGTAATGGCCGCTGGCACCAGGTCACATCTCGAACTCTTCGCTATCTATCTTCCCCCAAGGCAGTTGGCGGGCAAATAACCCTCATCACGGCACTTGGTGATCGTGATCACGGTTTTCACTTGTCGTGCAAACCAAAGTAACGACAAGGTGGAGCACGCACGCGTGTCGGCAGGGCCGCCGGCGGTACCGTGCGCGGCCGACGCGAAGAAGAAGCAAAAGCGGACTTCGGACCTCGGACTTCGGACCTCAGACCTGATGGGAACAATCTTGCCGCTGCTTACTGGCTCGGCAGAAGGCCTTGCGATCCGCCATATGTGCGGCGTAACGGACTGGGTACGGCGAAGGAAAGAAATGGAGCGGGAGACCGGGATCGAACCGGCGACATCCAGCTTGGGAAGCTGGCGTTCTACCGCTGAACTACTCCCGCTCGTGCGTGAATAGCTTACCACCGCGGGCAACGGCGGACAATCCGAGGCGGCGCGCCAAAGATATATACTTGGATCAAAAGCTCACCTCAGGCGCTAAAGCGCGGTGCCTTTTTCCACGACCTGCCGGCACGAGTAAACTCGTGCCCTTCCCTTTCGCCAAACCGGGTTGACGTTCTTTTGCCCCGGATCCACTGCCGACCATATTTGTTCGGATTTCGGAACACGGGTTGGGTTCGCGTCGAAAGCGCGGTGATCTGTGGTTACCTGATAACATTTGGCGCTTATTGGCCCTGATGCAGAGGCGGGCGACGTTGGCGGCCTCATGGCATACCCGGTTCATTAGGAGACCAGACCATGGGCACCTTCTACACTGACGTGATTCAGAAAGATGCTCGCTTTCAGTCGGCGGCGCGCGTCGCCGATCTGGCTCTGCTGGAGCCGACTACGCGGCGGCTGGTGCAGCAGATCGTGGACAGTGCGCAAAAGATGGGAATCAGCCTGATGGTCTACGAAACTTACCGCAGCCAGGCCCGGCAACAGGAACTCTTTCAAAATGGAGCGACTAAGCTGGCGATGGTGGGCGTGCATCATTACGGGTTGGCGTGTGACATTGTGCGCGATGTTGCGGGGGAGCCGTCATGGAAAGGCGACTTTGCATTTCTGGGCGAACTGGCGCAGGCGAGCGGCCTGATCTGGGGCGGAGACTGGGGCAATCCGAACATCAAACACAGTTTTGTGGACGCAGTTCACGTGCAGCGCTGCACTGTCGCGCGCCAGCCCGCGCTGTTTGCCGGGACCTGGTATCCCGATGATGTCTACAATCCCTGCGCGGACGATCCGCATGTTCTGTTTGCCGCAGCGGCAGCGAAGAAACCCAAGTCAAGAGCTAAAGTCAAAAGCTAGAGTCAAAAGCCGTAACGCAGAGGATGCGGAGAAGAGCCGCAGAGGTCGCGGAGAAAACCAGAAGAACAATCGTGGGGCGGAAACCGAAGGGGCCGAAGTCAAAAGCTAAAGTCAAAAGCTAGTACCGCAAAGGGCGCAAAGAAAAGCCGCGAAGCTCGCAGAGAAAACTTCCGGGAATCGTTCTTGCCGTGGATAGCGGCGGTAAGTTCGGAGTAAGATGCTGTCTCCGTTCGATCTCCAAGCCGCAGGGAGACCCGACTTATGTCTCGACGAAGACGCGATTCCGAAGGCACTCGTTCCCGCCGTTCCTTTCTGCAATCTGCGCTGGCTACGGGCGCAGCCTCCGCGCTGTATCCGGCGCTGGGAGCAGCGCGCGCCGCCGCATCGTCCGCCGCACCGTCTACCTCTGGGGGAAGCGCATGCTCAGGGCCGAATCTCGAAGTCAAGCCTTTCGAACTCGATGAAATCACGATTGCAGAACTGCAGGAGGGGATGAAGTCGGGCAGGTTCACGGCGCGATCGCTGGTGGAGAAATACTCGGCGCGCATTGAAGAAGTTGACAAGCGCGGGCCCGCCCTCAACTCCATCATCGAAATGAATCCGGACGCACTCGCCATCGCTGACACGCTCGATCAGGAGCGCAAAGCCAAGGGCCCGCGCGGACCGTTGCACGGCATTCCGGTGCTGATCAAGGACAACATTGATACAGCGGATCGCATGATGACCACCGCCGGATCGCTGGCGCTGGTGGGATCGAAGCCGCCGAAAGATTCGTTCGTGGCGCAGAAGCTACGGGCGGCGGGCGCGGTGATCCTGGGCAAGACCAATCCCAGCGAGTGGGCGAACGAGCGCTCCAGCCACTCGACCAGCGGATGGAGCGGACGCGGAGGCTTGACGAAGAATCCGTATGCCCTCGATCGCAATGCGTGCGGGTCGAGTTCGGGCACGGGCGCGGGGATTTCGGCGAACCTAGCCGCTGCCGGCATTGGCACGGAGACCGACGGCTCGATCGTCTGCCCGTCGTCGGTGAACGGGCTGGCCGGGATCAAGACGACGGTGGGACTGGTGAGCCGCAGCGGGATCATTCCGATTTCCCACAGCCAAGACGGCGCCGGCCCGATGTGCCGCACTGTGCGCGATGCCGCAATTGTTCTGGGCGCGCTCACTGGCGTTGATCCGGACGATCCGGCCACAGCAGCGAGCGCGGGCAAAGCACAGACTAACTATGCGCAGTATTGTGATCCGAACGGACTCAAGGGCAGCCGCATCGGCGTGGCGCGCAAGTACTTCGGATTCAATGATGCGGTGGACGCGCTCATGGAACAGGCCCTCGAAATCATGAAAAAGCAGGGCGCGGCGCTGGTTGACCCGGCCGACATCACAACGTTCGGGAAGTTCGACGACAGCGAATCGCTGGTGATGCTGCACGAACTGAAGGCCGACCTTAATGCCTACCTGGCGCGACCGGGATTCAGTGCGCCGGTGCGGACATTGAAGGCCATCATCGAATTCAATGAGCGCAACCGGCAGAAGGAAATGCCGTACTTCGGGCAGGACTTATTCATCAAGGCAGAAGCTAAGGGGCCCCTCACGGACAAGGAGTATGTGGACGCCCTAGCCGCGAATCATCAACTGGCACGCACCGAAGGTATTGATGCGCTCATGGACAAGCACCAGGTTGACGCCATTGTCGCTCCCACGGGTGGTCCGGCGTGGCTCACGGACCTGGTCAATGGCGACCACGTCGCTGGGGGCAGTTCCGACGCCGCCGCAGTCGCGGGGTATCCCAACATCAATGTAACGGCGGGCTTCATTTCCGGCCTGCCGGTGGGGGTCTCCTTCTTTGGCCGCGCCTGGAGCGAACCTACCCTGATCAAGCTGGCGTATTCGTTCGAGCAGGCTACCAAGGCACGGCAGGCACCGCGGTTTCTGGCCAGCATCGGGTAGGGCGAAAGACTATGTCCACCTGGATGTAAAGTTTCGCAAAGGTCACTAAGAGAGCCTCCGGAGCGATCTACAATTCATCTAAGAGCGGGGGTGGGTGATGACCAAGCTTCGTTCTTGCGGTTGGGTACTAACGAAATTAATTGTGTCGTACTTTGCCCTCTGTGGCCTCGGATACGGGCAAATCTTGAATCAGGATCAGGAGATCCAAGTTCACGATCTGCCATCGTTGATGGCGCGGTCTCAGGAGCGCTCCGACGTCTTGCTTACTTCGCTGGACACGCTGTTTCACGATCGGGAAATATGCTGCGGAAAGGACTCCGCTCTCGAGGATAGCGCCGGGGCAGCCGATCCCAGGTCTTTGAAGGATGTCGCCAGCAAGCTGCAAGGGCGGCACCTGTTGAGCGACGGGCGTCCCGTGATGGTTACCGCTACCTATCTCACGCCGGATGCGGTGAATTCCGGTCTGCTCGTCACCTGGTTTCAGAACCAGCATGCCGCACTTATGCAGTGGAATTCGCATATCTATGTTGTGCACGGCATCGTCTATATGTGGATCGCGTCTGGCGACGCCACGTCCGGTTCAATGACGCAGATGACTGCGATCCACAAGTTTTTGCTCTGGGATACGCGATATTCCGATTCGCG